>Ga0181536_10007641_pt1 | contig 10575 bp, 5 predicted proteins | sample PEATcosm2014_Bin_41_FD_121105 | JGI IMG/M metagenome (GOLD analysis project Ga0181536, IMG submission 121105) | Peatland microbial communities from MTU Mesocosm Facility, Houghton, MI, USA - PEATcosm2014_Bin17_60_metaG | ecosystem: Environmental > Terrestrial > Soil > Wetlands > Peat | place...
GGGACGTACCGTCTTCTGGCGCTGCCCGCTGGACCGTACAAACTCACGGTCACGGCCGCCGGTTTCGAGCAGTTCATAGCGGCGGATATTGACGTGAAGGTGAACGACCAGTTGCGTATCGACGCAACGCTCGAAGTTGGCAGCATCCAGCAAGAGGTGAGTGTCGAAGCCAGCGCGGTGCAGGTGCAAACCGAGAATACGCAGATGGGCGACGTGATCGAGTCGAAGAAGATGCTGGCCCTGCCGTTGAACGGCCGCAGCTACATCGATCTCCTTGGCTTGCAGGCGGGAGTGGCACCCGCGACTGCCGGCACCATCGGCGGAGACCGGCCGGTCTCCGGCATGTTGTCAACGGGCAACGTCTCGGTGAATGGCCAGCGCGAGACCGCGAACGCTTTTCTCGTGAATGGCGGCGACGTCAGCGAAGGCCGCGACCTGGGAACCGGGTTGATTCCCAACCTGGACTCGATTGAAGAATTCCGCCTCATCACGAACAGCTTCGACGCCGAATATGGGAAGTTCAGCGGCGCCGTCATGAACGCCATCACCAAGTCCGGAACAAACAGCTTTCACGGTGATGCGTTTGAGTTCGTGCGTAACGACGATTTCGATGCCCGCAACTTCTTTGACGCCACCAAGGCCGAGTTGCGGCGCAACCAGTACGGCTACACGGCGGGTGGTCCGGCCTGGAAAAATCGGTTGTTCTGGTTCACGGACTACCAGGGCACGAAACAGGTTCAGGGCGCCAGCACGGGTATCGTGGAACTGCCCACGGTAGCGCAGCGGGCCGGCAACTTCGACCCGTCTACATTAACGGGCGCGGTGGATGGACCCTACTGGGGGCAGGTTCTCTCCCAGAGGTTAGGTTACGGAGTGTCAGTCAACGAGCCCTATAGCTTCGCCGGTTGCACACTGACGTCGGATTGTGTGTTTCCCAATGGGGTGATTCCCCAGCGGGCGTTCGACAAAGCTGCCGTGGGAACCCTGCCCTACATCCCGGTACCAAATCTCAATCCAAGTACGGGCCTCTACGCGAACGACGCCCAAAAGAACACCGTAAGCGATAACAAAATCGGAGAGCGCGTCGACTTCGTCAACCAAAAGACCGGGAACTGGTCGTGGTATTACCACTTTGACAACTCGAACGTGTACAACGCTCTGCCCGCTGCCAGCGTCCCCGGGTTCCCCGGAATCACACCTACGCGGGCACAGCAAATCGTGATGAGCAACACAAAGACGCTTGGCCCGAACGCGGTGAACGAAGCGCGGGTGAGCTTTTTCCGAACCGCGACGGACACCAACAAGCCCGCAGGAAGTTTCGCTAGTCTCTCTTCTCTCGGCTTTGTTACCGGCCTAGGTAGCCTGGGCATCGTCCCTTCGGGACCGCCGGGATTTCCGCAGACGGTTCCGCCTATGTATTTTGTCAACTTTAGCATCGGCGTAAATACGCTGACGACAGACCAGCCGAACAACACCTGGATGCTAACCGACGGTTTTTCGAAAGTCACGGGCAATCATAACCTCAAGTTTGGCGGCGAATTCCGCTACTTGCAGATCAACGAACGGAATGTTTGCTCGCCCAACGGAAATTTCGTTTTTGATGGCACGGTAACCGGCGTCGATTTCGCTGACTACCTGCTGGGTGCGCCCACTGGCCTGGGAGGCTACACGCAGTGCAGCATGCAGTTCCTGGACTCTCGCACCCGTTACGGTGGCGCTTACGCGCAGGATTCCTGGAAGGTGAGACCGAACCTGACGCTGAATCTCGGCGTGCGCTGGGAGGTCAGCATGCCGTGGTACGACACGCAGGGTAAGATCGAGACCATCGTTCCCGGCGAGCAATCCACGCAGTTTCCAACGGCTCCTCTGGGTTGGGTGGTGCCAGGAGATCCGGGCATTCCGAGCACGCTCGCGCCCACCCACTATCCGAACTTCGGTCCGCGTCTCGGTCTGGCCTATTCACCAGGCTTCACCGACGGGATTCTGCATAAGATTTTCGGAGGGCCGGGGAAAACCAGCATTCGCGCCGCCTACGGCCTCTATTACACCTCGATCGAGGATCTGAATCTGTTTTACGAGGTTGGCGACGCTCCATTTGGTCTGTATTGGTCAAGTTCCGTTCCGGTTATGCTCGACGAACCCTGGCTGGACCGGCAGAATGGACAGTCCCTCGGGCAACGCTTCCCGTTCACCTTCCCGGTTCCGGGTAGTCCGGCAAATAAAACGCTCAACTACAAGCAGTATGAGCCGCTTACCTATTCGCCGGGCTATGACATCCACAACCGGATGCCTTACGCCGAGCACTTCAACTTTTCTATACAGCGCGAGTTGTCCCGAGCTACAGTATTAACGCTCGCATATGTCGGGACGGAGGGCCACAAGCTGATCTCGCAATATGACGCCAATCCAGGCAGCCCGGCAATATGCGCCCAACTCAACGCCGAAGGCGCGACGCCCACCTGCGGGCCTGGCGAAGAGAGCGTCACCTATACTCTGCCGAATGGCAAGTTGGTTTATGGAACGAGAACCACTCTGCCGCCGGCGTTCGGGGGGTTCAACACCATCACCGCTAACATTGCTAATTCGAACTACAACTCGGGCCAGATTACCGTAGAGCGCAAGGCCGCAGATGTCACATTCCTGGCCGCCTATACGTTCTCCAAAGCCATGGATGACGCTTCGGGATTTGGCGATCTAGTGAATTTCAGCAATTACCGGCTCAGCCGCGCGCTCTCCGCGTATGATGTGACAAACAATTTTGTGGGCAGCTATACGTGGGCCATCCCGTTCGACCGCGCTATGGGCGGCCTGCCGAAGCGGCTGACGCAAGGATGGACCATCAACGGCATCACGCGCTTTTCTTCGGGCTTTCCCATTAACATCGGCCAAAGCGGGGATGTATCACTGTACGGTACTGAAGGCGTCGATGTGCCCGATCTGGTCGGGCCGGTCGTCACGCAGAATGCCCGGAACGCTGGCCCGAACGGTCCCAATACGTATTTCCTACCGGGCGCCTTCACGTCCGGTCCGGTTGGCGCGTTTGGCGACTCCAATCGCCGGTTTTTCCATGGCCCCGGAATTATCAACACCGATTTGGGCGCTTCCAAGAGAATTCCCATCAATGAATCCATGGCTCTGGAGATTCGTGGCGAATTCTTCAATATCTTCAATCACACGCAATTCAACAACCCGAGCGGGAACTTCACCAGCGGCCTGTTTGGCGTAGTCACCGGCGCGCGTGATCCACGGATCGGGCAGGTGAGCGCGAAGTTCTTCTTCTAGATTTGCGGCTATGGGTAGGACAGGCAAGAGTGCCTGTCCTACCTCTCAATGAATCAATTCCCTCAATTTGAACTGACTGGCCAAGTGGCCTTGGTAACGGGCGCGGCTCGCGGGTTGGGCCGCGACATTTCGTTAGCCCTGGCGCACGCCGGTGCGGATATCGCTCTCGGGTTGCGCGATGTGAATACGGGCGGCGAGCTGGCGCGCGAGATTGAGGCCATGGGACGCAGGGCACTGCCGCTACAGATGGACATGCTGCGCCTCGAGCAGGTCCCCCGGGCCGTCAATGACGCCGTGGCACGATTCGGGCGGTTGGATATTCTGGTCAACAATGCGGGCAGCGGCGCCTCTGGCCTCGCGGAGGATGTGACCGAAGCCGAGTTCGATTTCACCGTCGATTTGAATCTGAAGGCGGTGTTTTTTGCAAGCCAGGCGGCGGGGCGCGTGATGATGCGGCAGAAGGGCGGGCGCATCATCAATCTGAGCTCGCAGGCGGGCTTCGCGGCGCTGCCGACCGAATCAGTGTACTGCGCAAGCAAAGCGGCGGTTTCGCATTTGACCAAATGCCTGGCGGTCGAGTGGGGCAAGTACAACATCACGGTGAATGCTGTGGCCCCCACATTCATCAAGACACCGGGCACCGAGGAAGCGCTGAGCGACCCGGCATTTCGCGCGGACGTGATCGAGCGCATCGCGGGGCTGCACCGCATCGGCGAACCTGTGGAGGTTTCGGGCGCGGTCGTGTTCCTGGCGTCGCCGGCGGCATCACTCATCACGGGCCACACGATCCTCATTGACGGCGGGTGGACGGCCAGGTAGGTCACAATAAAAGCTGCATGCGGTTTCTGCTGGTCCTGGGGCTTGTTATCGCCGCGCCGTCGTTCGCACAGACTGCGGAGAGTTATCGCCAGCACGCTGTGGAACTCGCCCGCGATAAGTCGTGGGATGCAGCCATTGCGGCATACCGCAAGGCGCTCGAGATTGAGCCGAATGACGCGGAGACGCATTACAATCTCGCGCTCACACTGAAGTACAAAGGCGATTCCAGATCAGCGGCAGAAGAGTTCGAAACGGCTGTGCGGCTGCGGCCGAAGTGGGCGGACGCGCACTACGGGCTGGGCGCGGCGTGGTACGACTTGCACGACTTGCCGGCGGCGATGAAAGAACTGCAGGCGGTGGTACAGCTCGAGCCGGCGAACGCAGGCGCGCGACGATACCTGGCGCGAATTTATCTGGAACAGAACAATCCGACAGCGGCGGCGGAGGAGTTGCGGCGCGCGATCCAGGCGAAGCCTTCGGCGGAGGCGCACTTCGAGCTGGGGCTGGCCGAGGGGCAGCTGGGGAATCTAGCGGCGGCAGCCGCCGAGTTCCGGCGCGCGATTCAGATGAATCCACGGCTGGCGGCGGCGCATTCCCGGCTGGGCGTCACGCTGCGGCGGCAGGGCGATCACGCGGGCGCGCTCGCGGAATTTCGGAAGGCCTGCGATCTCGACGCGAAGAATCCAGACATGCAATATGAGCTAGGCATGGAGATGAAGGCCGATGGAGATCTGGCAGGCGCGGTCGCGGCGTTTCAACGGGCCATCAATTTGCGGCCGGATTTTGAACAGGCGCACTACAACCTGGGGATCGCGCTGCGGGCGCAGGGCAAGATGGGCGCGGCACAGAAGGAACTGACCGAGCTAAGAGGGCTGCACGAGTTTCGCACGAGGCTAGCGGAATCGAAGAGCTTGATCTTGCAAGGTGTGGAAGCGCTCAAGCAGGAGAAGCTGGACGACGCGCTAGCGCTGTTTCAGAAATCGGTCGAGGAAAGTCCGGAGCTGGCGACGGGGCACTACTATCTGGGCGTCACGTGGGGCCGGAAAGGTGATGCGGTGCGGGCGCTGGCAGCTTATCAGAAAGCGCTGGAGCTGAAACCGGACTACGCGCAGGCGCATGCGGGAGTGGGACTCGTCTACTGGCGGCAAAACGATCCGGCGCGCGCGCTCGAGGAATTCCGGCAAGCGGTGATGTCCGATCCAGACTTGGCGGAGGCGCATTACAACCTGGGCCTGGCTTTGGCACAAACGGGGCGCCTCGATGAAGCAGTGCGCGAACTGAACGAAGCCATCAGCCTCGATCCCAAATACACCGACGCCCGGATACAATTGGGATTGGTCTTGAGCCAGCGCAACGATATGGCTGGCGCCGCGAGTGTCTTTCGCGATCTGGTGCGGCGGGAACCGAATTTCGCGGAAGCGCATAACAATTTGGGGCTGGTGCTGCTGCAAGCTGGCGATGCAGGAGGGGCGCAGGTGGAGTTTCGCGAGGCGGCGCGTCTGAAGCCACGCTATGCGGAGGCGCATTATAATTTAGCACTGGCGCTTCATCAAGAAGGAAAGGAGACGGAGTCGCGCGCGGAACTGGAAAAGGCGTATGAGATCGAGCCGGAACTGAGGAACGCGGCGAGCCGTCAATAGGAACTCAATGAAATCTCAGGCAGGAATATATCTCCCAGCGCTGCTCTTGTGTACGGCGAAGGTTTTCGCTGCGGATGTGGTTTGCGAAGTGGCAACGCCCACGGCGAGTTTCTCGGTCCCGCACGTGAGTCAAGCGCCCGAGTTAAACACGGACCCGCACTCAGCCACATGGGCACACGCGGCCTCGGCTTGGATCACGAAAGACTGTACGCACAAGATTGACTATCCGAAACTCAAGACCGAAGTGCGGGGATTCTGGACGGATACGGATCTCTATCTGCTGTTCATCTGCCCGTACTCGGAACTGAATTTGTGGCTGCCCGCCGACAACAGCAAAGACCGGATGAACCTTTGGGATCGCGACGTGGTGGAGTTCTTTCTGGGTGACGATTGGAAAGACATCAAGCGCTATCGCGAGTTCGAGATCGCACCGACGGGCGACTGGGTGGATCTGGCGATCGACTTGAACAAGGAAAGCTACGACGCGAAATGGAATTCCGGCTACCAGAAGCTGGGCCGGATCGACGAAAAAACTCATGTCTGGTATGCGGCAACACGCGTGCCGTTGAAATCGGTGAGCGAGCAGACGGTAAAGGCGGGAACCAAGTGGCGGGCCAACCTGTACCGCATCGACGGCCTGGGCGCGGACCCGCAGCGCCACTTCATGTGCTGGCAGCCGACATGCGTGGTGAATCGCGATCCGAATCACGTGCCGGAGCATTTCGGGACCCTTGTCTTCACCAAGTAAACCCGTGCTAAATTCCGTTCGAATTCTCAGTGTGGCGTGTCTGGTGGCGGCATGTCTTCATGGCCAGAGCGCGACTTCAGGCAAGAAGCGCTTCGCAACGCTATGCGCGGCGTGCCATGGCGCGGATGGCACGGGGGGCGAGCGTGGACCGGCGCTCGTAGGGCGGGAGGATTCGCGCATACACTCCGCCGAGGACATCCGCAACATGATCCGCAACGGGTCGCCCGCAGCGGGCATGCCTCCGTTTCGAATGCCGCCTGCACAGTTGGAAGATCTGGTGGCGTATGTGAATGAGTTGCGCTCGCCGGCGGCGGACAATCCTGCGCCGGGCGACGCGGGTGCTGGAGAGCGGTTTTTCTTTGGCGGAGGCAATTGCGCTCCGTGCCATGCTGTGCGCGGTCGTGGAGGGTGGATCGGGCCTGACCTTTCCGATCTCGGCCGGCGCCGCAGCCTCTCGGAGATCGAGAAAGCGCTGAAAGATCCCGGCCGACGCGTGTCGCCAGGATTTGAAGTGGTGACCGTGCGGCTGCGGAGCGGCGACTCAATCAAAGGGCTCTTAAAGAACGAGAGCACGTTCGATGCGCAAGTGCAGGGGCTGGATGGCCGCATGCACCTGCTGGCGCGAAACGAAATCTCGGCAATTGATCGCGAAAAGACTCCGCTGATGCCCGCGGTTGCGGCGAGCACGCCGGAGTTACCAGATTTGCTTGCGTATCTGAGCCGGCTCTCCGGTGTTGCACCGGATGCTGCCGCTCCCGCTTCAGCCGCGCTTCCAGGTGCGGTGTCGTTTGCGCAGATCGCCGATCCGAAGCCTGGCGACTGGCCAACGTATCACGGTCTGCTGACGGGCAACCGCCATAGCCGGCTAGACCAGATCAACGCGTCGAACGTTGCGGGTCTCGCGGCGCGCTGGAGCTTCACCATCGGCAGTTCGCGCAAGCTGGAAGTCACGCCGATTGTAGTCGATGGCGTCATGTACGTTACGGCAGTCAACGAAGCGCACGCGCTCGATGCACGCACCGGCCGCGAGATCTGGCAGTTTTCGCGTCCGCGGTCGAAGGGTTTGTCCGGTGACGCTGCCGGCGGAATCAATCGCGGCGTTGCGATTCTCGGCGATCGTGTATTCATGGTCACCGATAACGCGCACCTGCTCGCGCTGCACCGGCTCACGGGCAGTTTGCTGTGGGAGGTTGAGATCGCGGACTCGCACCAGAATTATGGCGCCACATCCGCGCCGCTCGTGGTCAACGACCTGGTGATCTCCGGCACGTCGGGCGGCGATGAAGGCGTGCGCGGGTTTGTCGCGGCGTACAAGGCGTCCACCGGCGAGCGCGTGTGGCGCTTCTGGACGGTTCCCGCGCCTGGCGAGCCTTTGGCCGATACTTGGAAGGGAAAGGCAATCGAGCACCCCTGCGCATCCGCATGGCTCACCGGAACGTACGACGTCGAGACGAATCTGCTGTTCTGGACCACGGGCAATCCATGTCCGGATTACAACGGAGACGAGCGCATTGGCGACAACCTATACGCTAATTCGGTCGTGGCGCTCGATCCTGAGACTGGAAAGCTGCGCTGGTATTTCCAGTACACGCCGCACGATTTGCACGACTGGGACTCCACGCAGACCGCGATGGTGGTGGACGCTGAGTTTGAAGGCAAGCCGCGCAAACTGCTCCTGCACGCCAATCGCAGCGGTTATTTTTATGTTCTCGACCGCACCAACGGCGAGTTTTTGCGTGCCACGCCGTTCGTGCAGAAGCTCACGTGGGCGAAAGGCATCGGAGCGAACGGCCGTCCCATCGTGAATCCCGACGCGGTGCCAACTCCGCAGGGAACCAAAGCCTGCCCCTCCGTCGATGGCGCGACGAACTGGTTTTCGAACGCTTACAATCCGGCCACCGGCCTCTTCTATTTGATGGCGCTCGAAAAATGCAACATCTACACCAAGGCGGAGGCAGTCTGGACGCCGGGCGAGTCGTATTACGGCGGGGACACGCGCAACGTTCCCGACGAGCAGGGCCAGAAATTTCTGCGTGCGATTGATTTGCAGACGGGTAAAATCGCGTGGGAGGTGCCGCAAACCGGCGGTGCTAATTCGTGGGGCGGCGTGCTATCCACGGTGGGCGGCGTGGTGTTCTTCTGCGAAGATAGCGGCGCGTTCGCGGCGGTGGACGCGAAAACCGGGAAGCTACTCTGGCATTTCCAGACCAGCGAGCTATGGAAGGCGTCGCCGATGACGTACCTCGCGGGTGGGAAACAGTACGTAGCGGTCGCCGCCGGCTCGGACGTGCTGGCGTTCGCGCTGCCGTAACGAGATCAGGACCGCCGTGAGCCCGATGAGTGGCACGGAGGACTCCTATAACCCACGTTCCGATCCTTGACGCCCGAGACAGTGCGCAGTTTGCCTCAATTAACGCTGATAATAATTCCCGTGAAGTTGCCTTGGATGGTACCCTGCGCCGTCCCAAAGGTGACTGTACCGGACACAGCACTACCTGCGGTGAGCGCTCCGAAGTCAATGGTTAAGGACGCAGAAGACATGGTGCTGCCGGCGGTCGTAGAATCCGGCTGGTACATGCTCGAGGTTATGCCGCCATTCGCGGTATCGCTGTTGAACGTGACGTTTGACCCAGTGCTAACTGGGTTTGCAGACAGTCCGACTTGGAACTGAGGATACGCAGGAAGCGCAGACTGATCGTCGATCCCTACCGAGTAGACACCGCCACCTATCGCAAGCGCTCCGATCGCAGTCGGCAAGATCTGGTTTCCGATGGTTACGATCGCATTGATGTTGACCGAATGGTCACCCAGCGAAAACACCGCGCTGTTAACAGTGAAGTTTGTCGACGTGGAGCTACCGCCCGGATTCGTAACAACCACAGCATAAGTCCCGGCTTTCGCCAACTCCGCCGCACTAAGTGTGACTGTGAGTTCGGTTCCGCTCACAAAGGTCACCGATTGTTGGGTCCCGTTGAACGTGACCGAGGAGGTCTTAGTGAATCCTGTGCCATAGATGGTGACGTCGATCGGGCCAGACCCAGCAGTGGCAGACGACGGTGAGAGTCCCTGCACCGCCATCGTCACAGTGTTCGAGGTCGCGCCGCCAATGGAGATCACAACCGGAATCGCGGTTCCGGCAGGTGCCGCCGCTGGTAACATGGCGTTCACTTCGTATAAACCCACATAGCCTGGCGCAAGGCCCGAGAAGCGAACGACGGCGGGCAATCCTGCCACAGTCACCGTCGGTGTTGTCGTGGTTTCGGCGGGAAGACTAGTCAATGCCGGTGAGCCGCTTGCTGGTTGATTAGTCACTGCTCCAAGGCCAGTGCAAAAGATCTGGACGATGGTCGTTCCTGGTACAGCCGGATTGAGATCATCGACGACACGATTGGAGACGCTGTCCAAGATTACACCTTGACCAGTTCCCTGAGCGTTCAAAGTGAAGATGCCAGGCGAGAAAGGCGCCAATGGCACCATCTGAGCCGCGCCAGCCTGACCATTTAGGGAAGCCGAGAGTGGGCTTGTGGTTTCTGCCGTCAATTCCCACGGGACCTGGAGGTTCACCTGCCCGCTCGACGCGTAAAAGAGCGGTGCCTGCATAGTGCCGAACTGCACTGAAAGGCCAGAGAGGTCAATAGGCAGAGGCAAGGCGAAGTACAGAGATGGCCCACCGAGAAGGAAATTCCCGAAGACTGCTGCAATGCTTCCTGGTACCAAAGGTGCCCCTGCCGCGTAGCTGGCGGCGTTAACAGCGCCCCCGGCGTTGATTGTGGGTGCCAGAACCTGCCCCGCAGGTGCCTGCGCCTTCGACGAGACGCAAAGCAGAGAGGTGAGGAATACGCTTGACAGCAAAGCGCGTCTGTGTCGGAAGACCCAGTACATACGGCCTCCTCGCAGAACCGGTCCGATGTTAATCAGTATATATCAAATTGGCCCGTGCGCATCCGTCATGCTCCTGCCGCTTCAGAGACTTCGCATACTTGCCAGCAACTTTCTGAAAAGGGATGAGAAACCGGGTCCAGAGTTGGCAGCGAGATTCGTGTGGCAGGATTTGGAGGGCGACCAGCGGATCTGAAGGGGCGAAAA
>Ga0181536_10007643_pt1 | contig 10573 bp, 8 predicted proteins | sample PEATcosm2014_Bin_41_FD_121105 | JGI IMG/M metagenome (GOLD analysis project Ga0181536, IMG submission 121105) | Peatland microbial communities from MTU Mesocosm Facility, Houghton, MI, USA - PEATcosm2014_Bin17_60_metaG | ecosystem: Environmental > Terrestrial > Soil > Wetlands > Peat | place...
CTGCATGACATGGGCATCGAGGAATCCACCTCCACGCCGTATCTCGTCATGGAGCTGGTCGAAGGGCAGCCGCTGGAAAAGCTGCTCAACAAGGGCAGCGTCCCCTTTCCCACCGCTTGCGCCTGGGTCGCGGAAGTTGCCGTTGCTCTGAACGTCGCGCATCGCCGCGGCGTCATCCATGGCGACGTCAAGCCCGCCAACATTCTCATCACCGAGGAATCCCGCACCAAGCTCACGGACTTCGGCATGGCCCGCCTCGCCAGCCACGACAAAATGGATACCTCGCTTTTCGGCACGCCCGCTTACTGGTGCCCGGAACAGATCATTGGCCGCGCTCAGGATGCGCGCTCCGACATTTTTTCCCTGGGCGTGGTGTTCTACGAAGCGCTCACCGGCATTTCCCCCTTTGCCGGCGAATCCCTCCAGGCCGTCTGCAACCATGTGCTTTCGTCCTCCCCGCAGCCGCCCTCGCACAGCAATCCTTCGATTCCCACTTCGGTGGACGCCATCGTCGCCGCCTGCCTGGCCAAGGATCCCAACCAGCGCATCGACTCCGCCGAAGCCCTCGCCGAGCAGCTCTACCCCCTCGCGCGCCGCAAGCTCCAGCCGCAATCCATCGCGCCCCAGCCCACGCTGCGCAACCGCGCCGCCCGCTTCCTCCGTTCCGCCTAACCTCCTCCCGCATCGCTCTTGGCCTTTGTCGTTTGCGTTCGCCCCGCTCCTCGCCTTTTTGCGGTTCTGCGTCTTGGGGCGGGCCGCTCTTCGCCTTTGTGGCACAGTCACTCCTGACTGTGCCCTTGGGTTTCTCTCTGAGTGGCACAGCCATTCCTGGCTGTGCAGCCGCAAGGCCGCACCAATCCCTGACGAAATCTCGCTAATCGCAAACCATTCTTTTAGAATCCCACTGCAATGGCTTTCTATCGCCGCAACCTCCCACACTGGCATCCCGAAGGAGAATCCATCTTCATCACTTGGCGGCTCTACGGCTCTTTGCCTCTCGCCCTTCTGAAGAAAACCCGCACAGCCAGGAATGGCTGTGCCACGAAAGCCGCACAGGCTAACCCGCAAGAGTCTCCTGGAAAGAAATTCCGCCAACTCGATGCCGCACTCGACTCCGCCAAGTCGGGCCCACTCTGGCTGGCTGACCCGGAGATTGCCGCCTATGCCGAATACCCCATCGTTCGCGGCTCCGAACTCGGCCGCTACCTGTTGCACGCCTATGTAATCATGCCCAACCACGTCCACATCTTGCTGGAGCCTCGCCTGCCTCTTGCCAAAATCACCGGCGTCATCAAAGGTGTGGCCGCCCGGGATGCCAATGCTACGCTGGGCCGCTCCGGCAAGCCCTTCTGGCAAGACGAATCATTCGATCACTGGATCAGGAATTCCGCGGAATTTGCGCGCATCTGCCACTACGTCGAATGGAATCCCGTGCGCGCTGGACTCGTCGCGCGGCCCGAGGACTGGAAGTGGTCCAGCGCAGGTAGCCCCTTCTTCAAGGGAACAGCCGCACGCCTTTCTCCCTAAGTGGCACAGCCATTCTTGGCTGTGCTCTTGGGTTTCTCTCTGGACTGCGGCGGCTTGCCGCCGCTTTCACGCTTGCATATCCCGCCCACCAACCGTACTGTCTTTGCCGCTTGTACCTTTCCCTCTGAGTGGCACAGCCATTCCTGGCTGTGCTCTTGGGTTTCCCTCTCTTCTTTCCTTCTTACCTCCCTCTTCCGACCTTGACACCCTTTCCCACCTGATCAACTATCCTGATCGATCAACACCCCATGACCAAATCCCCCATCAAACTCCCAGCCTCGGTCTTCGACGACCCCAAACACCACATCCGCCTCTACCAGGGCGATTGCCTCGAGCTCCTCGCCCTCATCCCTGAATCCTCCGTCGACCTCGTCTTCGCCGACCCGCCCTATTTCCTCTCCAACGGCGGCATCACCTGCCACGCCGGACGCATGGTCAGCGTCAACAAAGGTGATTGGGACAAATCCAAAGGTCCCGACGCCAATCACGAATTCAATCGCGCCTGGCTCGCGGCCTGCCAGCGCGTCCTCAAACCCAACGGCTCCATCTGGGTCAGTGGCACCGCCCACGTCATCCATTCCGTCGGCTTCGCCATGCAGCAGCTCGGCTTCAAGCTCCTCAACGACATCTCCTGGGTTAAGCCCAACCCGCCTCCCAATCTCTCTTGCCGCTATTTCACCCACGCCACCGAAACACTCATCTGGGCCGCGCGCGACAAAAAATCCCGCCACACCTTTAACTACAAGCTCATGAAGGAAACCAATCGCGGCAAGCAAATGAAATCCGTCTGGGAAATCAAGCCGCCCGAATCTTGGGAAAAGAAATTCGGCAAGCATCCCACGCAAAAGCCCGTTGCCCTCCTCGAACGCGTCCTCCTCGCTTCCTCCAACGAAGGCGACCTCGTCCTCGACCCCTTCTCCGGCTCCGGCACCACCGCCCTCGCCGCCCTGCGCGCGCGTCGCACCGCACTTGGATTAGAACTTTCTTACGAATACCTCACTCTCACGCTGCAACGCCTCTCTTCCGAGCTAGTGCGCGTCGCACTTTCTCTCTCCACCATTCAGTTTTCTCTTGATCCAGTCCCCGATCCTGTGGATCGATCCAAATGCGCGCTTTCTCGTGCAGAAATTCGCGCCGCGCAAATGTCCGCATCTCTACAACTCGTCCAGCAAGAGCGCCGCTTTTATTTCATCGGCCGCACGAAGCGCGAAGTCATCTTCTCCGTCCTCGCTGACTCCCTCGACGAAGCCCGCCAAAAATTCCGCGCTTCCGGCCTCTCCGATTCCGACGCCCTCTTCATCATCAAAACCGAAACCCAAATCTTCCTCGCCTGAGTCAGGAATCCTCTCCGTAGGGGCACGACATGTCGTGCCCGTCTTGTTCGTGTAGTGGCCAGCCTTCAGGCTGGTTCTTCTCTCTTTCTTGTGGGTCGCGGCTTCAGCCGCGACATGAAGCCCGGCCAAGAATTGGGCTTCAGCCCCTGAGGACTCCCATGATCTAATTCACCACATGGACCTGCGCCTACCCACCGAAGGCCTGGAGAATTACAAAAGCGCATCCCAACGCGCTCGCGTCGGCACCGAATCCTGGGGTGCTGCGAATTTCTTCTGCCCCGCCTGCGAATCGCCGCGGCTTCGATCTTCGCCGCAAGGCACTGCCGCGATCGACTATATCTGCCCCTCATGCAACTCTCCGTTTCAACTAAAAAGTCAATCGAAACCGCTAGGCAACAGAATCGTCGACGCCGCTTATTCCGAGATGAGACGCGCCATCCTCGAAGACCGAACCCCGAATCTCCTCGTCTTGCACTACGACCTCGATGCTTGGGCCGTTCGTACTGTGCTTCTCGTTCCCCATTTCGCTTTCGCATTATCTGCTCTCGAAAAGCGCCCACCTCTTGCCCCGACCGCTCGCCGTGCCGGCTGGGTCGGCTGCAACATTTTGTTGGATAAGATTCCCGTGCATGCGCGCATCTCGGTCGTGAGCGATGGGTCCCCTCACACTCCGCGGGAAGTGCGCAACTCTTACAACCGACTCCGCCCACTGGAAAAATTACAGGTAGAAAAACGCGGCTGGACCCTCGACGTGCTTCAAGTCGTGCAAGCTCTAGGGAAAATGGATTTCACTCTCGTCGACGTGTACGCTCACAACGCCGCCCTCGCAAAGCTCCACCCCAAAAACGCTCACGTTCGCGACAAAATCCGCCAGCAACTCCAAGTCCTCCGCGACCTCGACCTGCTCGAATTCCTCGGCGGCGGCTCCTACCGTCTCCGTTAACAACCCGGTAGCCGGCGGGTGGCACACAGGCAAACGGCTGAACCGAATTGTGGGGGTGCCGCACCCTTTGCCTTTGCTTCATAAAGGGTGCGGCTTTTGACTTTTCCACCCATCCCCAACCTTCACACCGTCACAATCCCCAACCGCGGATACGCCGCCCGATACATCCCCTCATCCAGCGTCAGCAACGAGTACCCCTGCACCAGCGCGTGCGCCCCAATCAAGAAATCCGCCAGGATGCGCCTGGGCTCCGCTCCCCTCTGCTTCCGGCGCCGCGTCGCGTAACTCTGAAACGCGTGTCCTGCCGCGCGCCAGACTCCTTCCACCAACTCCCATTCCACTCCGATCCCGGTTTCCTCACAGAACTGATCCAGGAACGCTTCTGTGCGTCCCGGTGCCGCTAGCAGTTCCGCATACACCACCCCGGAAATGACCAGCTTTCCCCGGCCGGAAGCCGCCTCCAGAGCTCCCTGCGCCGCGCGATTCAGCGCGTCATCCTTGTTCCAAAGAGCAGAGATAATATTCGTATCAATTGCCGTGGTCATTCGCCGACCCATTCACCCCGCAACTCCCGCAACCATTTCTGTATCCCTTTTCTCCCTTTTCCGATCCCCGGGGTGCCGATTCCCCGATACTTCTCAAATGGACTCTCTTTTCGCACCGCCGTCACCCGCACCCCGTCTCGGTCCTCTTCAAACTCCAAGCGGTCGCCCGCGCGCACTCCCAGCCTCCGCCGCACTTCCCGGGGAATCGTGATCTGCCCCTTGCTCGTCACCTTCGCCTGTTTCCTCATGGCCGTTTCCCTCATTCCTTACTTTATCACATCCCTCCTTACTTTTTGCTGAAATCCTGCGCGAGTCGCCGACCCTTGGCATGCCAAGAACACTTGGGTGGCCTACCCTTTGCGGGTTTTGCCTGCCCGCGGCAGGCGGGCAAAGGGTGGGTCTTGGGGTTCTCCCATTCCCTCTTCACCTCCGCGCAACGAACCAGCGCCATAACGTGAACAACCCAGCCGCAACAAACAGCGCCCCAAAGATGCTCTGGTTGTGGAGGGCTAGCCACTCGGGGAGATAAATATCGAAATTGGCCCCCCGTTCCTCCGTGTAGCGTGCAGCCAGGTCCGTCAACGGACAACGGAAGTGATTCATCGCTAGGACCACGGATTCGACCAGTACCAATGCACTGAGGCCGGCGGCCCAACGGAAACGCCGTCGCAAGCCCGCAATCGGCAAGGCCACGATGCAACTGGCGAAAAACAGCCAGATGGCTGTGTGTAGGAGTTTGATCCAAACGAGGATAGTCGCCCCCTCTCGCCCAGGCCCATATTAGTGTATTTAGAGTCGCGCGAGTCTAGTGTGCTGTCTCGGAAGTCTCTTGCATTTCTCTTTAGGAGGCCGGGGCTTCAGCCCCGGCGTAAAGCCTGCATAGCGAATCGGGCTTTAGCCCCTGAAGACTCCGAACTTCTTCTCCGAATTTTCGGGCCATAACGCTAGTTCCTCATAAATGTAACTGATGGTTGGTAAATAATGCGGGGTCGTGCTGGGTTCCCCAGACGCCGCCTCTGGTCTGCGATCCTTCCACTTCACACTCCACGATCCCCAACCGCGGATACGCCGCCCGGTACGTCCCCTCTTCTTGACCCCTCCCTCTTTCCGGTGTACAGTTCGCGCTCTAGCTCGCAACCCACTATTTCCAATAAGAAGGGGAGGTAAGAATGTCGCTCCGAAAAGCCCTTTGGGCATTAGCTGTCGTGCTGTGCTTGGCAGCGCCTGTCGCTGTCCAGGCGCAGGGGGATTATCTCGATATCTACATCTTCAAAGTGAAGCCGGAAAAACTCGCCGACTTCCAGGCCCTCACCAAGAAATGGGCGGATGCCAACCGCCGCTTCAATGGCGATCGTTGGCTCACTCTCGAAACCGTCTATGGCGAAGGCAACGTCTACCAGTTCACCAGCGTCCGCAAGGACTACGCCGACGTTGACAAGAGCAACGAGGCCGAAATGCTTGCCGCCAATAAAGCCTTCGGCAAAGATGCTGCCCAGAAAATAGGGCAGGATTTTATGAACTGTTTGGTGTGGTCCCGCGGTGAACTCCGCCGACGCCGCTGGGACCTCAGCCGCAAGCCCCCCATAGATGCCGATTCCTACGCCAAACTCATTGGCGAATCCCGCTTCTTGCGTACCACCGCCGTCCACGTCCGTCCGGGGCACATCGTCGAATTCGAGGCTCTTCTCAAGGAAATGAAGGAAGCCGGCGAAAAGAACCCCAACACCCAGCCGGCATATGTTTCCCAAGTCGTGGAAGGCGGCAAAGGCACGATCTTCTACGTGTCCACGCTGCGCTCCTCCCTCGCCGGCTTCGACCATAACCCCAGCATGGCCGAAATCCTCGGCGAGGAGGGTTACAAAAAATTCCAGCAAATCAACGCGGAGGCCGTCGAGATCGCTGACTCCGTTCTCTATCGCTTCGTGCCGGAGCTCAGCAATCCTCCCGAAGAAGTCGCCAAAGTCGCGTCCGACTTTTGGCACCCGAAAGCAATGATGGCCGCCTCGGCGAAACCCAAAGCCGCCGCCAAAGAACCGGTCAAGAAACCCTAGCTGCGACAGAGGAACAGCAACAAGCCCACTCAATGGAGCCGGGTGGCGGGCGGCCCCGACGCGAATGATCGGATGAAGTTGGGTGCCCCAGGCTCGGAGTTTGAGCCTGGGTCTTGGGGTTTCCACTCCCGAGCTCGTACCAGTTTCGGCTCTAGTACCTCAACAATATCTATTGACACTTGGTAAATAGTGCGGTATAATGGGTCGTGAATACTCGGCACACACCAGCGCGCCTTCCAGAACAAGACGCCCGTCCAACTCCCAGACCACTTTTCCCCCTGCTTTTTGTTTTTCCTTCGCTTTTTCGGCCTCCAAATCCTTCTAAGTCCAACTATTCCCGTACATCCATGAAATTCGCCCGTAAGTCCAATCATTCCCGTACATCCGCAAAAACAGGGGGGTGGGGGTGTCCCGCGCAAAATGCGCCCGCCAATAACTCCTTTGTTTTCTTTTACCATGTTGACTACTCAGCTAAGTACAATTGTCGGCGCGCCGACATCCTCGTTTCGGCCCGCCTCCCCGACCAAGTCGGGGCAAACGCCAGGACGGGCCCTACAAAGGCTAGAAGGAGGTTGCGGGATTATTCGTAGCGGAGGGCTTCGACGGGGTCGAGCTTGGCGGCTTTCATGGCGGGCCACACGCCGAAGATCAGGCCGATGCTCACGCTGACCGTGATTCCCGCCGCGATGGCCCACAGCGGCACTACTCCGGGCCAGTCCAGGGTCACGCGGATCAGCAGCACCAGCGCAAACACCAGCACCAGAGCAATCAGGCCGCCCATGCCGGTGAGGGTCATGGCCTCGAGGAGAAATTGCCAGGTAATGTCATTGCGCTTGGCGCCAACGGCCTTGCGCAAGCCTATTTCGCGGGTCCGCTCGGTGACGCTGACGAGCATGATGTTCATAACACCCACGCCGCCGATCAACAGTCCAATGGCGCTGAGCACAATCATGGCCAGGTACACCATCATCATGATGTTGTGAAACTCGGAAACTTCCTGCTCGGCGGTGGCGATGGAAAAATTATCTTTTCCGCCGAAGGGAACGTTTCGGCGCCGCTCCAGGACTTCGCGGATCTGGTCCACGGCGTTATCCAGCATCTTGGGATAAGCCTGCGCGCGCATGTTGATTTCGTCCGCGTCGGGATAAGTCTTTTTGAAGGTACTGAAGGGGATGAGAACGCGGCGGTCCTCGTCGCCCATGCCGAAACCGCCCTTGGGCTTTTCGACCACGCCAACGACCTGGAAAGGAGAGCCGTCGATCATGACGTCCTTGCCGATGGGATGCCCCTCGGGGAACAGCACGGGCGCGACGTTTTCCCCCAGCATCACCACTTTCTCCTTGTGGAGGTCGTCGCCTTCACTGATGAAGCGCCCTTCGAGGGTGGCGGCGTTGGCGTACACTTCGCCGAAGTTGGGCTGCACGCCGCGAAAATCGATGGCGGCGACGTCGCCGGCCTTGGTGCGCACAACGTGGGTGTGGCTCCAGTAGGTCTGGATAAAAACGGTCACGCTCTTTACGGCGGGGCAGCGCTCCTGAATGGCGATGGCATCTTCGAGGGTGAGCGGCTTGCGCTGCTGCTCCTCGAGAGGTGGAGGGCCACCCATGCGTCCCTGGTCCCATTTGGTGATGAACGCCGTATCTGCCCCGAATTGATTGATGCTTTCCTGGATTTTCTGATCGAAGCCGGTGAGCAGGGCAGCCACCAGCATGATCACGCTGACGCCCAGGACCACGCCGAAAACGGTGAGGGCGCTTCGCAACTTGTGGGAGCGCAAAGTGTCCAGCGCTTGCTTCAGGTTTTCGCCGTAGGCTTGTGCCATGTGTGTTCCTCAGCCTTCCGAGCGCAGCGCTTCGATGGGGTCCAGCTTGGCCGCGCGCATGGCCGGAAAAATTCCAAAGAAAAGACCAACCGCCGTTGACAGACACAAGGACAAAATGACGGCGCTAATCGGGGTTTCCATGGGAAACGAGAAAACATTCTTGACGAAAAAAACGACGGTATAGGCGGCAATGATCCCCATGATTCCGCCAGCGGCGGCAAGGACCGCGGATTCCGTCATGAATTGCAGCAAAATGTGCTTTTTCCTGGCGCCCAGCGAGCGCCGCAAACCAATCTCGCGCGTCCGTTCGGTCACGCTGGCCAGCATGATGTTCATGATCACGATGCCGCCGACCACCAGGAAAATGCTGACCAGGGCCATGGCCACGAAAGCGATGTTCTTGGTGAGGTCATGCCACAACTGCATGATGGAATCCGAGCCAAGAATGGCGAAATTATCGGGAGCGTCATAGGGCAAATGGCGCCAGGCGCGGAAGAGCATGCGCGCTTCATCCTCGCTGGCGGCCATAAGTTCCTGGCTGGGCGCCTGCACGAAAATGGTCAACCAATCCTCGTTGGTGTGCCAACCTTTGCGCCAGGCGCTGAGCGGCATAATCATGTAGTTGTCCTGCGACTGCCCGAAAGCGCTGCCCAGCGCTTCGGCAACTCCAATCACTTCGTAAGTGTGCGTCTGCACACGCAGGGTCTTTCCGAGAGGATCCAAATTGGGGAAGAACTTGGCGGCCAGGTCCGGTCCGATGAACACGATCTCGGAATGGTGTTCCTCATCCGCCGGGGTGATGAAGCGTCCTTGGGCGACGTTCAGGTTGCGGACTTCGGCAAAGTTCGGAGTAGTGCCGAACATCTGGACGTTTTCCATGATCAGATTGCCGCTTTTCACTTGAACGAAGTGGTCCTCTTCCGCAGCGACAGCCGAGGCGAGTTTCATATTGTCGCGGAGGCGCGCATAGTCGTCATAGTTAATCAACGGGCGCTTCTGCGCCTTGATCCATTGATCTTCACTGGTAATGATGCCGAAGCGGTGGACGAGAAACACATTTGCGCCGAGATTGGCGACGCGGTCGGCCACGTACAGATTGAGGCCGGCGATGACGCTCATAACGGCAACGAGGGTGGTAACGGCGAGAATCACACCCAAGAGCGTGAGGAAGCTGCGGAGTTTGTGGGCACGCAGGGCGCTCAAGGCCAATTTCAGGGTTTCGCTGAAGGTAACGAAGGCCGCTCGGAGACCCCTGGCGCGGTGTTTGGACACCACGGCGCCCCCCGCAATAGGCGGGACACGCGTCAACCCACTAGTGGGGGCTACAGCCAAAGTAAGCTCCTCATCTCATAAGGATACGCAGGAGGGTGCTAAATCGTTCCTAAGCCACTCCATTTAGACGCTACCGAAGCAACTTTTATTTCACGAAAAGTACGTATAATCTCGATGCGATCCTATTTTACGCGCTTACGCGCCGAGGGAGAAACGGAAGCGGCGGTCTGGGGACCAGGATGCTGGCTTATCTATGAGATACAGACCATCCAAGGGGTTCCGATGGCTACGATGGGGTTCACTAACCGGGGGACTCGTGTTGTATGGGAGCCTGGTTCTGGGACTGGCGTGTGCCGCCCAGAATTCCCCCCAACCAGCGTCCGAGCCTAAGGAGAGCGAACTGTTCCAGCGGGTCGTGGCCAACCAGAAGCGCACCGATCAGGAGCTGGATCTTTTCGAGCGGATTGAGCGCATGGAAATCCGCAGGACGGGGAGCGATGCGAACCCCGCGGAAGTAAAAATCTGGTGGGTTTTTCCCGCCGGCGTGGCCAACGACAGGATTCCTCTTTCGGCGGAAGGCAAACCCATCAACGCGGAAGGCTACCGCGCAGAGTTGCAGAAGCTCGAGAAGCTGCTGGTCTGGGCTACCGAGCAGGGACCGGGACAAGAGGAAGCATTGGCAAGAATGGCGCGCAAACGGAAAGAGCGAAACGACCTGATTGAAGCCACGCACGCCGCGTTTATTTTCACTTTGGTGGGACACGAAATGCGGGGCGACCGCAGCCTGGCGAAATACAGCATGGTGCCAAACCCGAAATACAAACCAACTTCACGGAACGCCACGCTGTTCACGAAAGTCAGGGGGTTCATCTGGATCGATGAGGAGTCCGCGGAGTTGGCCAAGGTGGAAGGCGAGGTGAGCCAGGACATTACTCTCTCACTATTCCTGGCCAAGGTTTATAAGGGCAGCCACTTCATGCAGGAACGCTACGAGATGGCGCCGGGCATCTGGCTGCCGACCTTCCAGCAATATGATTTCGACGGGAGGAAATTCCTGCTGCCGTTTTCAATCCACGAGC
>Ga0181536_10007644_pt1 | contig 10571 bp, 6 predicted proteins | sample PEATcosm2014_Bin_41_FD_121105 | JGI IMG/M metagenome (GOLD analysis project Ga0181536, IMG submission 121105) | Peatland microbial communities from MTU Mesocosm Facility, Houghton, MI, USA - PEATcosm2014_Bin17_60_metaG | ecosystem: Environmental > Terrestrial > Soil > Wetlands > Peat | place...
ACGCGGGGCCGGTAACGCGGGTGAAGGCCATTTTAAATACCATCGCTCACATGCGGTACATATCGCGCTTTACAACCGCGGGGAGCCGTGATGTCAATCCGTTGCACATGGTTTCGAACAGCACTGGCGGAATGATTCCCGCGAATCCCGGCGAGGAGATTGGCGACGGGCTGCCGCGCTTTTTCGCGCGATCGGCGGCGGCCCCGCCTGTGGCCGCCTCATTCGACGCTGCGTCCGCTGAACGCGTGCCGCTTTGCGTCGATCTCGACGGCACGCTGGTCCGCACCGATACGCTGATCGAGGGGCTGATCGCGCTTCTCGGCGGAATGCAACTGAACGCGATGCTCGGCGCGTTCTCCGCCGGCCGGTCCGGGCTCAAGGCGCGGGTGGCGGAACTGGCGCCGTTCGACCCGGCGCTATTGCCCTACAATGAGACTTTGCTGGACTATATCCGCGCCGAACGCGCGAAGGGGCGGCGCATCGTGCTCGCCACCGCCGCCAACGAGACCGTGGCTGAGCGGGTCGCCGCCCATCTGGGGGTGTTTGACGAGGTCATCGCCTCGACCGCGACCCATAACCTCAAGGGTGCCGCGAAGGCCGAGGCGCTGGTGGCGCGGTTCGGCGCCTCCGGTTTCGTTTATGCCGGGGATTCGCGCGTGGACCTCGCGGTATGGCGGGACGCGGCGGCCGCGGTGCTGGTGAATGTACCGCGTGGCGTCGCGGCGCGGGCTCAGGGGCCGGTGGAGCACGCCATCGAGGACCGGCCGCCACGTGCCACTACGCTGCTGCGGGCCATGCGGCCGCACCAATGGGTGAAAAACCTGCTGGTCTTCGTGCCCATCTTCACGGCGGACGCGATGGGGAGCTGGCCCTCCTGGGCCGGCGGCATCCTGGCGTTCCTGGCGTTCAGCGCCGTCGCCTCCTCGATCTATCTGCTGAACGACCTGCTCGACCTCGCTGCCGACCGCGCCCATCCGCACAAACGTCACCGGCCGTTCGCCGCGGGTACCGCGCCGCTGCCGGCCGGTCTGGGGCTCTCGCTGTTGCTGTTTCTGGGTGGGGCCGCGTTGGCGTGGCAGGCCGGCATCGTGGCCATCGTGCTCGCCTACGCGGCGACGTCGCTGGCGTATTCGTTGTGGCTCAAACGTCAGCCGTTGGTCGACGTGTTCGCGCTGGCCGGGCTTTACACGGTGCGGCTGCTCGGCGGCGGTGAGGCCACCGGACACGCCCTGTCGCTGTGGTTGCTGGCGTTCGCGAGTTTCCTGTTCCTCAGCCTGGCCCTGATCAAACGGGTCGCCGAGGTGATCGACAGCGCGGAGCGCTCCACGCGCGTGGTGTCGGGGCGCGGCTACGGACCCGCCGATCTGATGATCCTCGAGCTGTTCGGTGTCTGCTCGACGTTCGCGTCCAGCCTGGTCCTCGCCCTCTATGTGCAGTACGAAACGACCGAGAGCCGCTATGCCTCCCCTGCCCTGTTGTGGGGCATCGTGCCGCTGGTGCTGCTGTGGAGCTGCCGCATGTGGCTGTCCACCACGCGCGGTTACATGCACCACGATCCGATCCTGTACGCCGCGCGCGATTGGGTGACCTGGGCGATCGTCGGCGCGATGGTGGCCGTCGTGCTGGCCGCGCGTGCCGGGATGCCGCTGCCATGATCGCTCTCGGTTTTGGCCGGCGATGCACGGGATAATTCTGGCGCTGGCCCTGGCGAGCATCTGCATGAGCGCGGTGGCCCAGGTGCTGTTCAAAGTCGGGATGTCGGCGGCGCCGGTGCGCGCAGCGCTCGCGGATGGGGCGGCGCCCGCCGTGATCCGCGCGGTGGCGCTCAATCCTGGCATCGTCGGCGGGCTGGCGCTGTATGGTCTCGGCACCGTGCTCTGGCTGGGCGTGCTGTCGCGCGCTGAATTGTCCCAGGCCTATCCGTTCGTCGGCCTGAGCTTCGTTTTGACCGCGGTGTTTGGCGTGGTGCTGTTCAATGACGGGTTGTCGGTGCCGCGTATCGCGGGGATCGCGGCGATCGTGATTGGCGTTTATCTGGTCGGACGCAGCTGAACAGCGGCCTGTGATGGCGTGGGTCGCGGCCGTCCGTGGCACAGTCAGAGCAATATCCGTTCGGGTTGAACCCGCCGGCACACCGCCGCTGTCATTGCGAGCGAAGCGAAGCAATCTCGCTGGCCGTGCGCACGAACCGCGAGGTTGCCGCGTCGCTCCGCTCCTCGCAATGACAGGGGGAGGAAGCCCCGTTGGCTCAATATGATCGGAAGTCGCTCCAGGAATTTCTTGGTTCCTCTGTTGGCAACACCGTTGAAAGCCAATCTTGCATATCACAGGTCAAGCCAGTACACGGTAGTCGTTGAGTCGATTGGTCGGACCCATGAGCGCGCGATTCGAAACGCTTGGTAACGCCAGCGTCATTGTTTTCGAGGATGGGACGCCGGTATTGGCGACCGATCCCTGGCTGACCGGAACCTGTTATTTCGGCAGTTGGGCGCTGGATCACCCGCTTTCGCCGCAGCAAATTCAGAATTTTATCGAGGCCGAATGGATCTGGATTTCGCACGGACATCCCGACCATTTGCACGATGAATCGTTGAGCATGCTGCCGGCGGGAAAGAAGTTTCTGCTGCCGGACCATTACAACGATGATATCGCGACGAATCTGCGGGATCGGGGCTTCGATGTCGCCATTCTTCCGTATCGCGGCTGGCACGCGCTCACGCCGGGCGTCCGCGTCATGTGCATCGACAATATCAATCAGGATGCCATTCTGGTCATCGAGGCCGACGGGTCGCTGATTGTCGATCTGAATGACTCGCCGCTGTGCGGGGAATTCAATTTCCTGCGGCGGCTGACCGGGAGCTATCCACGCGAGAAGACCTGGTTGCTGGCGCTTTGCTCGGTTGACGCCGACATGTTCAATTTCGTGGATGCGGCCGGTCAATCGCTCGTGGGGCCGCCCGAGGAGCGCAAGCCAGGCGCGGTATGGACCGTCGCGCGCACGGCGGCGCGATTGGGCGCTGGAAACTTCTGTTGCTCGTCGTCACAGCATATTTACGTGCGCGCGGATTCGGTGTGGGCGAATCCGCACCGGATCGGATGGGCCGATATGCAACGGTACTGGTCGCGGCCCGAGGTCAACCTGATCGAGCCGTTTGTCACCGTTGACCTTATCAGCGGCGAATATGTCAGGAACCATCCGGGACAAATCTCGGATGAAAGCCAGATTACCGCCACGACGGCGGACGACCACTGGGATGCCCGCCTGACCGCCGAGGAATGGGACCGCGTGGCGGCGTTCGTGCACAGGTTCCAACTGATCAAACGGTATATCGACTTCGTGGAATTCCAGGTTGGCGGCGAGGTGCGGCGCATCCCCATCAGCCGTCGCGGTCATGGCGGAAACGCCAGGGGTATCGTGTTTCACGTCCCAAAGGAGTCGCTGCTGACCACGGTGGAGTATGGCTATCTTGACGATCTGCTGATCGGCAATTTCATGAAGGTCCGTCTGGTCAATACCAAACTTTATCCTCGTTTCACGCCGCTGGTGGCGAAAATCGGCGGCAACGCGAAAGTTTATACCAGAGGCCAGTATTATCGATTCCTGTTGCATTATTTCCGGCGGAATCCGGTTGGAATGATAACCTACCGGACGCAAATCGAATGGAACCAGATCGTCTTGCCGTGGTTCCGGACGCTGTCGGAACGTCTTGGGGTGAAGGGTCCGTTGAAGTATCTGTACCGGCGGTGGCTGGGAGATCCTGTCGGCCCGGGAAAACCGGTCTGACGCCAGAGATCATAATCGATGACCTTTAGAGCACTTTCCGATCAGGTTGCATCCGCGGATGCTCCGCCACTGTCATTGCGAGCGAAGCGAAGCAATCTCCCCGCGCATGGAGATTGCTTCGCTTCGCTCGCAATGACAGCACGGCGGGTTCGTACCGGCTCAACCTGATCGGAAAATGCCCTGGGCTTCAACCCGCCGAAACATTGACCCTCGTCCTCGGCGATGCCCGGGCTCCGTCATGGCTCGGCCGGGTCGGGCCGTCCGCATCGACAGAACCGCGTTGAAGGATGGCTCGGTCGAGCCGGGCCATGACGCGTTGAGCGCCATGGCGAATTAGGCGGCGTGACGAATTTAGCGCCATGACGCGCTATTGGTTTGCCGCCTACGGGATAACGCCCGAGGATGCCGATGAAGGGCGGCCACCGCCTTTCCGCGTCGTCGGCCCGATGCGCTCACGCGACCGGAGCCGGCTCCGCCTGAGCGACGGTTGACCGCACCGGGAGCAGGGCATCGCGCACATCTCGCCAACTCACGCAGCGGCCACCGATTTCCTTGGTAAAAAAGTCGTAGAACTCCTCCAGCCACGCCAGGAAATGCGTCAGGTCCGCCGCGGTCCGGACATAGGGCGTGCTGCCTGGCTCCAACGAAGGACTGTGATAGGTCAGCACGAAGACACGATGGCGATCGGCGATCATTTGGCGAACCAGACGCTTTGCCTCGTCGATCGCGATTCCCTCAGGGGTCAGCCGGATGCGCTCGATCAGGCCGAGCCGGGCCACGGCGGCGGTCAGACCCGCCCGCTCACTGATCCGATTGAACAGACCGAAGGATACCGACGGACCGAGCCGCGCCGCGCGGCCAACCAGCGCCACCGAAATCGGCATTTGCAGGACGGTCCGGTCACGATCAATCCAATACGGTTCGGCACCGAACGCGCGGAAATCGGGTCCGCTCTGCGGCGCATAATTCCAGTGCGGCATGATGCTCGAATCGGCCAAATACCCAAGATGGCGCAGGATCTCCCCGGTGTTCGGACCAAACCCGCAGCGCCCGGCCCGGTAAATTCGCGGGCGGATACCGAACGCTTCCTCCAGCACGTTCGTCAAAACCAGCAGTTTGTCGTATTCCACCACCAGGGGCAGATTGCCGGGATAACTGTTGCGTTTCGAGATGACCTCGACAAATGGCGGAGTGACCCAGGGATGCAACTGGGCGCCGATTTCGCACTGACCGGACTCCAGCAATTCCCTCAGCGGCTCGCGCCCGCCATCCTGTGACGCCACCGGAAAATCGACCAGATAGGTCGGAATGACTCCATAACGTTCGAACACACGATGCGCCTTGTGCTGCGACCGCATCGACGTGACCCGCGAGGCGGTGCGAACGAAGGGCCCGCTCCAGTCGAAATCCTCCTCGGCATCGACCGTCGTCACCAGCATGGGTACCGGCAAAGCACGCGCCGCGGTGGGCAGATGGATCACCGAAGCGGGGCCCGGGCGGGAGGTTCCGTTGGCATTCCAGAACGGCGTTTCCGCCACGGGGATGCGCCGTTCGGCGAACTCGCTCTCCTGCGTGTCCTCCAGCGTCACCGGGGCCGCGCGGAGCCGTTTCCACCGCTCTTCCTGAGCGTGTTTCAGATTGAGCGCCGGAGCGAACAGCGTGCCGGCCGCCATGTAAACGCCGTTTCCAACGCCTGGTTCGTCCTGGAAGATCTGCCGCAACAACGAGCGGCCGGCTTTGGTATCGCACTCCAGCAACGCCAGCCGCCGGAATTCCGCGCGTATTTGCCGCCGTTTCCGATCCGCCATTTCGGGCGGCAGCCCGAGTCTTTGTTCCAGCTCATCGACATTGAACAGCGAGGCTCGCATCAGCCACTCGGCGTTCGCGGAAAGGCCGATGCCCTGGGTGTAATGCAGCAGGATGTGCGGACAGGTGACGATGCGGTAGCCGGCGGCGGAGACCCGTAGCCAAAGGTTATAGTCCTCGACCAGGCGGCGTACCTCGACAAAGCCGCCCACCTCCTCAAAAATCGTTCGGCGCATCAGCACCGAGGAGTTGCTGATCCAGTTGCGCTCCCACAGGTCCTCAAAGGTCAGCTCGTCAGGGGGCCGCTCGGCGCGATGATCCAGCCGGCAATGCGACAGGCCGATGTCCTCGCCCGCCATGTGCGCCAGTTGAATTTCGTTCTTGCGCGGAAACCACCAGTCGTCGGCGTCCAGCATGGCCAGCCAGTCGCCCCGCGCGAGGCTGGCGGCCAGGTTGCGGGCGCTGGCGGGGCCGCCGTTCGGCTTGCTGATCACCCGCACGGGAGGGCCGAAACTGGAAGCCACCTTGACCGTGTCGTCGGTCGAGCCGTCATCCACGACGATGATCTCGAGTACCGGCAACGTCTGGTCCAGCGCGCTGTTGATCGCGCGAGCGATCCGCTGTCCGGCGTTGTAGGCGGGGATGATGACGCTAACCGATGACGGCATCGACTTGCTTCTCTGGCAGGACCGGCTGACGGACCAATTGCCTGGGCTGACGATCCGGGGCCGCGGTCGTGACGGCACACCGGCGCCACGCATCGCGCGGTCGAGCGACCGCCGGGCCGGGACCGCGAAGGGCCGGAAGGGAAGCGCGGCGGGACCTGGGGTTGGTCCAGTATTGACGGGCCATCGTGTCCGGCCGGGAGGCAAGGCGAAATTCCATTCAGATCCTCAGAATTGCAACCACGGCGTGTATCATGTTCGCATCATTGCCCGGGAACCGTATCTCGCCGAATTCTTCAAAAAGGTCACGAATAATCGCCGGAGGCGGTGCGATCGCCGGCTTCGTCCCCGAAATTGCCCGGGCATAAGACCGGCCGCGCGCCAGACGGATGTGGCGGCCTGCTGGCGCGGCCGCCGAGTTATGCGGCTTGCATTTCACGATCATGACCCGGTACACCAATAAGCCCCCGATGCCCAATTGGACTGACCCAACGTGATCGACGATACCGAAGCCGCGACAAAATGAGTTTGAAGCAGACGATCGTATCGGCCGTTGGCTGGTCCGTCGCCATCAGGATGTCCGTCCAGATCGTCACCTGGGCGATGACCTTGGTGGTTATCCGGATTCTCTCGCCCAACGACTATGGCCTGATGGCGGTCTCGCAGATCTTCGTGAATTTCATGCTCGGCTTTGGCTCTCTGGGCTTCGGCGACGCGCTGGTCCAGCAGGACGAAACGCCGATGACCGTGGTGGCGCGGCTGTTCGGCGTGCTGCTGGTCGGCGCGGTGACCCTGGGCACGCTAATGGCGTTGGCGGCCTACCCGATCGGGGCGTGGTACCATGATCCGCGCCTCGTACCGCTCATTCAGGTTTCGAGCCTTGGGTTCCTGTTCACCGCGCTGACCGCGCTGCCCCGCGCCTATCTGACCAAACACCTGCGGGTGCGGCCGATGTTCATCATGGAACTGGCATCCGGGCTGGCGGGCGCGGCCACGGTCATCGTGCTGGCGATCGGCGGCTATGGCGTGTGGTCCCTCATGCTGGGATGGCTCGCCACCAACGTTGTCAAAGTATTGGGCTTTGTCTTGCTGGCCTCGGAGTATTACGTCTGGCCGCGGCTCGGTTTCGCCGGCATCGGGCCGTTGTTCTCGTTCGGCATTTACCGGACCTTCGAATACATTGTCTGGATGATCTTCGCCTCGGCCGATATTCTGATCATCAGCCGCTGGCTCGGCCCGGTCGAGTTGGGCGTCTACGTGGTGGCCGCGAATTTCGCGGCCATGCCGGTGAACAAGATCGCGCCAATCGTCAATGCGACAGCGTTCCCGGCGTTCGCGCTGATTCAGGAACGCCCATCCGAGGCCCGGTTCTACGCCCTGAAGGCGGTGCGCATGATGGCCGCCATCGCGGTGCCGCTGTTCTTTGGCCTTTCCGTCACCGCGCCCGAGGTGGTCGACCTGGTATTTGGACCGAACTGGGTCGCCGCGAGGCCGGTACTGGGCGTGCTCGCGCTGGCGATCACCTTCCGGGCGATCCTGCTCGTGGTGCCGAACTTCCTGCAGGGGATCGGCGACTCGCGGGCCAGCTTCTGGTGCACCGCCATCGGTGCCGTGATCTTCCCGCCCGCCTTCGTGATCGGATGCCATTGGGGCATCGTCGGTGTCGCCTGGGCGTGGTTGATCGGCTACCCGATCATGTACGCGGCGACCGCGATGATCGCGTCCCGGCGCGGCGGCCTCGATACCAGGCTGCTGATGCTCGCGCCGGTGCAACCGATCGTGGCGGGCGTCATCATGATGGGCGCGGTCATGGCGATCCGAAATCTGCTGCCCCAGACATTGCCCGAGATCGTTGGTTTCGCGGTGCTGGTCGCGGCCGGCGCGGCGACCTATGGCGGCGTCCTTCTCGTGTTGTTCCGCGGTCTCGCCATGGAGATGCTGCAAGTCTTTCGCCGTGCCCCGTCGCCCGCCGGATGATGGCCCACCGCATGGCCCGGATTGAGTCCGCATGACGAGCCCGGCCAAGGTGAATGCGCCGATGCGTGTTTCGGTCGTGGTGCCGACCTACAACGCCTCCGCCCGGTTGAAGCGGACGATCGAGTCGGTGTTGGCACAGACCGTGCCGCCGCTGGAGATCATCATCATCGACGACGGGTCGACCGACGACACGCGGCGGATCTGCGCGGATTTCGGTGGCGCGATCTGTTACCTCGCGGTCGAGAATGGCGGTCAGCAACGGGCCCGCAACCTTGGTGCCGCGCGCGCCGGCGGGGACTGGATCGCGTTTCTCGATCATGACGATCTTTGGGATCCGGATTACCTCGCCGAGCTTCAGGCATTGCATGACCGGCATGTTTTCGATCTGGCCTTTTGCGACAGCCAGACCGTGTGGGAGCAGGAGCGGGCGAACGTCAGCCGGGCCGGCACGCGCTTCACGGAACTCGCGCCGGCGGGCTACTGGCAAAGCATGGGCATCGACACCACCAGCCGGTGGAGCGTGCTGGACCGTTACGACTACGCGCGGTTCCTGGCCTTTCATCCGGTACAGCCCTCGGTCATGACGATCCGCAAGGAGCTGTTCCAGACGCTCGGCGGCTTCAACCCGCGGATGCGCGGCAGCAGCGCCGAGGATTTCGAGTTCGAATTGCGCGCCATCCGCTCGGCGCGTGTTGGCCTGATCTGGCGGCCGTTGGTAACCATCACCCGCCACGCTGGCAATGCCAGCGTCGATGGCAGCAAGATGGCGATGGACCTCGTCAATTGCCTGAGATTCGCGCGGGAGCACCACGGTCTTACCGCGGCTGAACGCCGTGCCGTGGATGCGGAATTGCAACGGCGGTTACCTGACGCGATGGATGGCGCGTTTACGTTGCGACGGTTTGAGGCGCTGTGCGATTATCGGACGATGTTGGCCGCGCCATTGGACCTGAAGACACGGATCAAATGCGGCATCGCGCGGTTACCCCGATCCGTCGCGAATCTTTGCGCCGATGCGCTTTCGAGATGAGGCGCGACGGTGGACGAACCGACGTCATGAGTCACCGCCCCGCATCAGCAGGGTCTGGCTGGGCTATCCGCACCATCATCGTGTCGCGGCGGATCGGGCGGCGCCCGCGGGCCGTGCGGAAATAACGGCCGGTGCGTCATGCTTTTCGGCCGTCGGCGTGAGCAAACAGAAATTATCTTGCCCGGGACAGCAGGGTTTTGTATCTGGAGGCCCTGAAATGGGAGACAATGGGTTGCATCCACCGGTATCCGTAACCGCGCGCGACGCCCGCATTCTGGTCGCGATCACCGTGCACTTCAACGCCGCCCGTCTTGAGTACCTCGCGGAAGTCATGCGGTCGCTCGCCGAATTCCCGGTGGCGGTCATGACTGTCATCCTTGTCACCAACACGGTGCACGAGGCGGAGTTGGCGGTGCTGCGGCGCCTGTGCGACGAGATATTACCGGGCCAGGGCGCGTCGGTTCGCAGCTACGAATACCTGGCGCATCCGCACTACCTGACCTGGCGCCACCGGAAAATGATCGCCAGCGAGTTCGGCGGTGGCGCCAAAGGTCGGTACACGCACTTCATTTATCTGGAGGACGATATCCGGCTGAGCTTCGCTAATTTTTGCTATTTCGTCGAGTTCCGGGAGGTTTTGCGTGACGCCGGATTGCTGCCCTCGTTCCTGCGCGTGGAGTACAGCAAGGATCTCAATGGGTTCGTGAACTCGGACACCAAGATTCCGGTCGATGTGAGTCACCAGGCTCAGATTGAGGTTGGCCACATCATCATGACGAATATGCCGTTTCCCTATAACCCCTGTTACATCCTCGATGCCGCGCTCGCCGCGGAATTTCTGCGTACCCGCTCGTTTAAACGGGAAAGCAGCCGGGCGGTCACCGATATGGAAGTCCGTGAGCGGGCGGCGATGGGTTTGTGTTATGAGAATGTCCCGGAACCGTTCCAGTGCCGCTATGTGGTACCGATCTCGAAGACAACTGGCATGGCATTAAATCGCGCGTGGATTTCCCATCTGCCGAACAACTACGCGAACGACCCGAAGAGCGACTTCGGTAAAGTCCGCATGGATGCTTTGTTCGTGAATGTGGGCGGATCGGCCTCGCGCGCCCAGCAGGGAGCGGTTGACGAAGCGGGGCGAACCGAAGCGCACGCGACGAGAGGCCGGGCTAAACGGAGGCGCTGGAGCAATATCGATTTTTACCTGATCCTGCCGAACAAGATCATCGAAGGCCTGCGGTGGCGGCTTGGCTACAAACGATGATTTGATGATGAGGCCTGACGTGACGAGAGATGTCGGCCAGCGATA
>Ga0181536_10007646_pt1 | contig 10569 bp, 9 predicted proteins | sample PEATcosm2014_Bin_41_FD_121105 | JGI IMG/M metagenome (GOLD analysis project Ga0181536, IMG submission 121105) | Peatland microbial communities from MTU Mesocosm Facility, Houghton, MI, USA - PEATcosm2014_Bin17_60_metaG | ecosystem: Environmental > Terrestrial > Soil > Wetlands > Peat | place...
TCGATGAAGCCCCACGTGCTCCCCGCCACCACCGCCAGCGTAATCAGCACGAACCCGATCGCCATGGATTTGGAAATCAGATCGTCCAGCGTGCCCAGCGCCGGCAGCCGGTAATAAAAGCCATGTGGCTTCTTGTTCTTCAACTCGCGCTCCTGCACCAGGTAAAGCAGTGACGCCACCGCCGTCAGCAGCAACGCCGCATAGCCCAGCAGCACCAGCACAATATGCACCGTGAGCCAGGTGTTGCGGACCACGGGGCTCGACCAGGCGCTCACCGGGTTGCCCATCGTCGCCACCAGCACCATCACGAAAACCAGCGGGAAGATAAACACGCTGAGGCTCTCCAGCTTGTAGCGCCAATGCGCCACCAGGTAGATCGCCACGATGAGGAACGCGCACATGGACAGCGTCTCGTAGAAATTGGTGATGGGGCACCGGTTATTGACGATCCCCTCTTCGATGATGGACACGAAATGAAAGACCGACCCCAGCCCGAACGCTCCCAGCGCCACGCGGAACAGGTGCTCGCGCCGGCGGACGAGCGTAAGGATGGCATGCAGCAACCCCAGCGAGTACAGGGCAGCCGCGACGCGCAGCCAGATGACGCTCATTTCAGCCATTGGGGATTCCCGGAGGTCTCAGTCCTGAAACACCAGTATATCTTGCGGGGGATCGGGGACGAGTTCGGCAAGATGAGGAGATGGGGTGGACTCGGTGAGGGGAGCTGGCGTGACCACCAAAACTCCGCGCACGGCCGCCATGCAACCATCCCGCTTATTGTCTTCCTCCGTACTCGGCTCAGGCGAACGATTCTGGGCCAACCCATAATTCTGCTGCTGTTTCCGCGAGCACCTGGGAACGGGCTTCAATCGTGTGCTCATCCCACTGAGGCTGGTCACAGATCCACCGGTTCAATTCAATGTGGCTCGTCGATAGCTTCTGGCGTTTCTGATCGAAGGGCGAAAAGGGGACGGACGCATTTCTCGCCTTCATTCCAAAGCTCGGTATCCTTCCACGGCTATGCTTCCACCAAGCCTACGACGCCAACTTGTACCGCTTTACTGCTATCGCCTCCTGGCGCACTTGCGCCAAGTCATAGTTCAGTTGCAGACGGAGCCAGAATTCCGGCGTGCTGCCAAAGGCTTTCGCAAGCCGTACTGCCATCTCTGGAGAAATTCCAGCCTTCCCGTTGACCAGGTTGTTCAGTGCCTGGCGCGTCACGCCGAGGCCCTCGGCGGCTTTCGTGATCGTGAGGCCGAGCGGTTTGATGCACTCGTGCCGGACAAGCTGGCCTGGGTGGGGCGGGTTCTTCATGGGCATAATTCTCTCCTAATGGTAATCGATCAGGTCAACATCCTTCGCGCCTGATTCGTCGAATCGGAAGGTGATCCGCCAGTTTCCGCTGATCGTGATGGACCAGATCCCCTTTTGGTTTCCCTTGAGCTGGTGGAGGCGGTATCCTGGCACGTTGAGCTCCAGCGGGGACTCCGCGGCGTCCAAGGCCGAAAGTGCAAGCGCCACGCGAAGCCGGAGGTTCGCGGCGATGCGGCTCGGGTTGCCGTCGTGCATCCTCTTCAACCCGGTGTGCCTGAAGCTCCTGATCACAGTTCCATCGTACACTGACAAGTGCCGCTTGTCGAACCCGCCGTTTCGCTATTTGCGCTTGAGCTCCGCCTCAATGATCGGTCGGATGACCTCCAGATCCAGACCGCCGTTGTACTTCTGGCCATCGATGAAGATGGTGGGGGTGGATTCGACGCCGGCCTTCTCGCCTTCCATTTGTTCGCGGGCAACCGCTTGCCTGACGGCGGGGGAATCCCAGTCCTGCTCGAAGCGCTTGGTGTCGAGGCCGATCGAGCCGGCCATGGCAAGGATCGTTTTGCGGGAGAGGTGGGTGCGGTCGCCGAACATGGCGTCGTGCAGCGGCCAGAATTTTCCCTGGAGATGCGCGGCCACGGCGGCGGCGGCGGCCAGCGCGGCCTGCGAGTGCATATCGAGCGGGAATTGTTTGAAGACCAGCTTGACCTGGTTGGGATAGGCCTTCAGGACGGCGTTTAGCTTGGCCACGGCCTGGGCGCAGTAGGGGCACTGGAAGTCGGAGAACTCGACGAGGGTGACGCGAGCGTCCTTGGGCCCGGCGAATGGAGCGCCGTCGATAGGGATGGCGACCGGGTTCTCGAGCAACTTGGGTGCGGCGCGGTGCATGAGCGGAGAGGCATCGACCGCGGCCCGAACAGCGGCCTCTTTGGCGCCCTTCCTGACGGAGTCAACGACGATGGCGGCGAGGCCCTTGCTGTAGGAGCAGTTGGGATCCTTGGTGCGGCACTCGGCCAGCTTCATGCCGCAGCCGCACGGGCAGGCGTTGGTGCGAAGCACCTTGAGGGCCAGAGCCTTTTGCGCGGCAGTGAGGCCGGTGAAATCGACCGCGGGGAGGTCCTGCGACGTCTGCCAGTCCTGGGCGATGAGGAGCGCAGCAGTCAGGACGCACAGCAAGGCTCCCCTCGCGGATGAAAAAGGCATGACTCCATTGTACCCGCATCGCCCTCTTCATTCCGACCTCCCCGGCTTCTGGCTTCTGACTCCCCGTATCCCGCGGGGATATCGAGGGAGAAGCTCTGGCGCCACCCGGCTATAATGAAAAGCAGGGTGGGGAAGTACTTCGTCCAAAATTTCGGTTGCCGGGCCACGCAAGCCGACGGTGCGGCGCTCGAATCGCTGCTCGCCGCCAAGGGGCTGGAGATGGCCGAAGTTCGCAGCGGCGCCGATCTGGTGGTGTTGAACACCTGCACTGTTACTTCGGCGGCAGACGACGACGTGCGCCAGACCATTCGCCGGGTCCATCGCGAAAACCCCGCGGCGCGCATCCTGGTCACCGGCTGCTATGCGCAAAGAGCTCCCCGGGAACTGGCGTCCCTGCCGGGCGTCGAGTGGGTGGTGGGTAACTCGCATAAGAACCAGATAGCCGACTTAGTAACTCTGGCCGGCGATCACGCTCCCTATCACGGCAACATACACGTGGGAGACATTTTCGCGCAGCGCGATTTTCTGTCGGCCCCCGTGGAAGATGCCGCCAGCGACCGCACGCGGCCCAATCTCAAGATTCAGGACGGCTGCAACAACCGCTGCTCCTTCTGCATCATTCCCTTTGTGCGCGGCCGCAGCCGCAGCGCTCCCGCCGAACAAGTCGTGGCTCAAGTGCGCACACTTTCCCAACGGTATCGCGAGATCGTTCTGAGCGGCATTAACCTCGGGCGCTGGGGCAGGGAACCGGGCAGCCGGATGAGATTGGCCGACTTACTGCGGCGCCTCCTGACAGAGACGGAAGTGGAGCGGCTGCGGCTCAGTTCCGTGGAGCCAATGGACTTTTCCGACGACCTGCTGGGGATGATGGCCGGATCGCCGCGCTTCGCTGCCCACGTGCACGCCCCCTTGCAGTCCGGCTGCGACCGCACTCTGCGGCGCATGCACCGCAAGTACCGGCCGCGCCATTACGCCGACCGCGTTCTCAAAGCGCGCGCTCTCATGCCGCTGGCCGCCATCGGCGCGGACGTGATGGTGGGTTTCCCGGGTGAAACCGACGCCGATTTCGAAGAAAGCCGGACCTTTATTCAAAGCCTGCCATTCACTTACTTGCACGTGTTCACTTACTCCGAGCGCCCCGGCACGCCGGCAGCCGAAGATGCGGCGCAAGTGCCCATTCCGGTCCGCAAGGAGCGCAACCGCGTGCTGCGCGAGCTGGCGGCGGCCAAGAACCTGGCGTTTCGAAAAAGCATGATTGGCCGGATTCTCTCAGCGGTTACCCTGCATGAAACCGGCATTGCTCTCAGCGGAAATTATCTCAAGGTGGAACTGGCCACGCCCCGCGAAGCCAATCAGATTGTCGATCTGGCGATTGGAGATCTTACTGCCGGCGGGCTTCGGGAAGTTTAGGATAGGCCTCCTGCAAAAGACACCGGCGGCAAGACCGCCGGCGCTACCAGGCTTGGTCTTCACGGAGCTTGAGAATGTGGAAACCGGAGACAAGCCACGGAAGAGGGTGGCCTGTCCTACTTACATTTCGCGGCGGCCTTCCATGGCTTTGGACATCGTGACTTCGTCGGCGAATTCCAGGTCGCTGCCCACCGGAACGCCCATGGCGATGCGCGTCACCTTCACCCCCAGCGGTTTCAGGAGGCGCGCCAGGTAGACCGCCGTGGCCTCGCCTTCCACCGTGGGATTGGTGGCCACCACGATTTCCGTGATCTCTCCCTGGCCGATTCGCTCCACCAGCCCCTTGATCTTCAGGGATTCCGGACCGATGCCGCGGAGCGGGGAAAGCGAGCCGTGCAGCACGTGGTAGCGGCCCTCGAACTGGCGCGTGGTTTCGATGCTCACGATGTTGTGCGCTTCCTCCACCACGCAGACCAGGTGCGGATCGCGGCCGGTGTCGCGGCAGTACTGGCACAGATCGCTGTCGCTGATGTTGTTGCACACGCGGCAGAGCCCCAGTTTGTCCTTGACGTCGAGAATCGCCTGCGCCAGTTGTGTGGCATCTTCGCGGCCGGCGCGCAGCACATGAAAAGCGATTCGCTGCGCGGACTTCTGCCCGATGCCGGGCAGGCGCTTGAATTCGTTGATGAGGCGCGCGAGCGGTTCGGCGAAATCCGGCATAGTTAAAACAGGCCCGGAGGAAGACCCATGCCGCCGAGCATCCCGCCCATCTTAGCCTTGGATTCTTCGTCGACTTTCTTCACGGCTTCGTTGCAGGCGGCCACGATCATGTCTTGCAGCATCTCGACATCGCCGGCCACCTCGGGCTCGATCTTGACGGCCAGCAGATTCTTCTGTCCATCCATCTTGACCGTGACCATGCCGCCGCCGGCCGAGGCTTCCACCTTGATCAGGGCGATTTCCTGCGCGAGCTTCTCCTGCATTTGTTGCGCCTGGCGCATCATCTGCTGCATGTTGCCGGGTAGTTTCACTTTACGACTCCTTCAGGTTTCGAACTTTACGGATTTCGCCCGCGGGGAAGACCTCGCGGAATCGCTGCACTTCGGGATGGGAAAGCGCGCGGCTGGTGGCCTGGTCTTCCGTGACGGCCGGAGGGACGGACACGGGCGCGGGTGTGGAGGCCGGCGCAGCATCGTCAATCTCAAAACGGACGCGCAGCGGCCTGCCGAAACATTCGCGCACGGCATCCTCGAAACCGCGGTCACGAAAGTAGAGCGCGTAGGATTTGGCGGACACCACTTGCAGGTCGGAGCCGGTCACCGCGATGCGGGCGTTCTCCACGGCGTCGGCCAGGTGCGTCAGGCCCTTTTCGTGTAAGTAGCCGTGCAGGCGCTCGCGAGGGTCGCCCGCGGTCATCGGCGTGGGCGCCGGCTCCGGGGCCAGCGCATTGGCGCCCGATGATTGCGGCTCGGGCGGGCGCGAGGTGGACTTCTTGGCGCGGTCCAGATCGAAGGGCGATGGCCCGGTGCGCTGCGGCGGGGCCGCGCCCTTCGCAGGGGTTGCCGCCGGCGGCGCCGGGCGCTGTTCGGTGGCAGGCTGTGGAGCCGAGCCGCCGAGTTGCGCCAGGGCCTGCTCGATGGGAAGCAAGCGGCCGGCCTGCACCAGGCGCACCAGGCCGATCTCCAGGTGGAAGCGCGGCTGCAGGGAGAATTGCAGGTCGCGAAAAAGATCGAGCGAGAGTTGCAGATAGCGCGTGAGATCTTCTTCCGAGAATCCGGCGGCGATTTCGGCCAGCTTCTCGCGTTGTTGCGCGGAGGCCGCCACCAGGCGCGAAGCCGCGCCGGAGATGCGGATCACCAGCAGGTTCCGGAAATAGCGCGCCACCTCCCGGCTGAAGTGCTGCAGGTTGTGGCCATTACGTTCCAGCTCGTCCACCACCTCGAGCATCCGGCGGGAGTCGCTTTCCGCCAGCGCCCGGGTGACCTGCTCCAACGATTCCAGCGAAAATGCGCCCAGCAGCGCGCGCACTTCGGCCGCATCCAGCTTGGCGCCGCAGCAGGCAATCGCCTGGTCCAGCGCCGAAAGCGAATCGCGCACGCTGCCCTCGCCGGCGGCAGCCAGCACGGCCAGGGCTTCCGCGTCGGCCTCGATGCCTTCCTGCGTGCAGATCCAGGCAATGCGGGCCACCAGGTCTTCGAAATCCACCGAGCGGAAACTGAAATGCTGGCAGCGCGACGCGATGGTGGCGGGAATCTTGTGCGCTTCCGTGGTGCACAGCACAAAAACCACCCATTCCGGCGGCTCTTCGATGGTCTTCAACAGCGCGTTGAAGGCCTCGCTGGTGATCTGGTGCGCCTCGTCGATGATAAAAACCTTGTAGCGGTCGCGGGCCGGCTGGTAGCGCACATTCTCGCGCAGCTCCCGCATTTCGTTGATGCCGCGGTTGGAGGCCGCGTCGATTTCGATGACATCCACGGTTCCGCCGGAAGTGATTTCCTTACAACTCGCGCATTCCCCGCACGGCGTTGCAGTGGGGCCCTGGATGCAGTTCAGACAGCGCGCCAGGATGCGCGCCACGGTGGTCTTGCCGGTGCCGCGCTGTCCTGAAAAAATGTAACCGTGGGCGATACGCTTCTGCGCAATGGCGTTTTCCAGCGTGGTCTTGACGTGTTCCTGGTTGACCACGTCGTGGAACGTCTGGGGCCGGTATTTACGCGCGATTACCTGGTACATGGGGTGGGTATATGCCAGGCCCCGGGTAATCCGCGGCACACGAACCGCACCGCTACCGTTGCTTCCTTCCGGACCTGGCGGGGTTTGCGGCCGTCCATTGCACGGAGCCCGAGACCTGACAAGTATTCATCGTAGCACGCGTGCCGGCGAAAACCGGGCTATAGAAGGAAGAGGGTGCGCGACATAAGAGCGGGGTCGCCGGGGGGCCTGTGGGGTCAGGCTTTCAGCCTGCCGCCGGGCTCATGCCCGGCGTCCCGCAACAGACGAAGAACGCCGGCTGAAAAGCCGGCGGCAGGCTGAAAGCCTGACCCCAGAGAGTTGCGGTCCGCAGGCACGTATAATCGAGGGTAAGGCCCATCCTTATATGAGAAAGCGCCTGTTGTACGGGTTCGCGGCGGTCTTGCTGGTCATCTCCGTGGTGCTGGTGGTGTGGCAGGGCTCGTTCGGGCTGCGCCAGTTCGGGCTGCGCCAGTTCGATCACCCCAGCCCGAGCCAGACGTTGATTTTCTGGGCGATCTCCATCCTGATCATCATCCTGATGCTCACGCTCGGCTGGATCCTGTTCCGCACCGGCATCAAACTTTACATCGAGCGCCAGAGCAACCAGGAAGGTTCCCGCATCCGCACCAAGCTGGTGGTGGGCGCCCTGGCGCTCAGCAGCTTTCCGGTTTTCTGCCTGGTGCTATTCAGCTACGAAGTGATGAACGTCAACCTGAAGGGTTGGTTCACCGAGCCGGTGCAGCAGCAGGTGGATGTTTTTGTCGGCCTGGCTACCACGCTCCACAAGGAGATGCAGGACGAGACCGACGCCCAGGCGGCCCTGCTCGCCGCGCAACCGGAGACCCGCCAGGTGCTGGCCGGCGGCGGACGCACACCGGGCTTTCTGGAGAAATTCTGCAAGGACTGGGAACTCGAATCGGCGGCCATCTACCCGCCACAGGGAAGCCAGCCGCTGGACGCCTGGGGACCGTATGCTGCCAGGAGCGACGCCGATCGCGAAGTGAACGCGGACTACTTCGTACTCAACGGCCCGGACGTCCTCAACAGCACGGTCGTCGCCGGTTCGGTCGTGCTGCGGGCGCGCATTCCGCTGGATGCCGCCACTGAAAGGGCGCATATCGACCAATGGGTCGGCGAGTGGCACCAGATTTTCGCCCAACGTAAAGACGTTCGGCGCGTCACCACCATGCTGATGGTGCTGATCGGTCTGTTTGTGCTCTTCGTGGCGGTCTGGATTGCGCTGTTTCTGGCTAAACAGATCAGCGTGCCGATTACCGCCATGCTGGAGGCCGCCAGCCAGGTGCGCGCCGGGAACCTGAAGCACCGCCTGCGGGTCAAAGCCGTCGACGAGCTGGGCTCGCTGGTGCGCGGCTTCAACCAGATGACCGAAGAGCTGGAGACCAAGACCGCCGAACTCGACAGCCGCCGCCGCTTCACCGAGGCGATCCTCGAAAGCATTCCCACGGGTGTTCTCTCCATCGGCGCTGATGGCTCGCTGCAGCGCGTCAACCAGGCCCTGTCGAAAATCTTTCCCGCGGAACAGGTGGCGCGCGCCGGCCGCCTGGAAGATCTTTTCTCGCGCGAAGACACCGCCGAGATCAAGTACCTCATGAAGCGGGCCCGCCGCACCGGACTGGCGGTGGGACAACTGGAACTGGCCACCGAGAGCCGCAAGCTGCACCTGGCGGTGACGGTTTCCGCGATTGAAGAGAAACTGACCTCGGGTTTCGTGGTGGTGCTCGAGGACACCAGCGATCTGTTGCGCGCCCAGAAGGCCGCGGCGTGGCACGAAGTGGCGCGGCGCGTGGCGCACGAAATCAAGAATCCGCTCACGCCCATCGCGCTCTCGGCGGAACGCATGGCCCGGCAGCTCGATCGAGTGGACCTGCCGCCCTCGACCAGCCGCATCCTGCGCGAGTGCGCCGAGACCATCTCGAAATCGGTCGATTCGGTCAAGACTCTGGTGGACGAGTTCTCGCAGTTCGCGCGGTTTCCCTCCGCGCAGCCGGTGCGCTCCGATCTCAACGAAGTGGTGCGCGGCGCGCTGGCCATCTTTCAGGGCCGCCTGGACGGCATTTCCATGCAGACCAGTTTCGCGGCCGGGCTGCCGCCCGTAAACCTCGACCCCGAACAGTTTCAAAGAGTGGTGGTGAACCTGGTGGACAACGCCGCCGAGGCCATGCAGGATGCACTCGTCAAGAAACTCTATATCGCCACCCAGGCGGGCGCGGCCGATACCGTGGAACTGGTGGTGGCGGATTCCGGCTGTGGCGTCAGCGCGGAGGAAAAGGAGAAACTGTTTCTGCCCTATTTTTCGACCAAGAATCGCGGCACGGGCCTCGGCCTGGCCATCGTGAGCCACATTGTGGCGGAGCATGGCGCGCACATCCGCGTGGAAGATAACCGGCCGGTGGGCGCGCGCTTCACCGTCGAGATCCCCATTCCGGCGGAGCCGGAAGCGGCCGAGAACGGGGCTCCGGCGACGGCCCGCGTATGAAGCGGCGGCGCATTCTGGTGGTGGATGACGAACCGGGCATCCGCCAGTCTCTGAGCGGAATCCTGGAAGACGACGGCTATGCCGTGGAAGCCGTCGAGAACGGCGAAGCCTGTCTGGCCGCTCTGCCCGGCGCCGGCTTCGAGCTGGTGCTGCTGGATATCTGGCTGCCCGGCATCGACGGCATGGAAGTGCTGGCGCGCATCCAGGAAATTTCTTTCGGCGAGCGGCCGGTGGTGGTGGTGATCTCCGGACACGGCTCCATTGAAGCCGCCGTGAAGGCCACCAAGCTGGGGGCCTTCGATTTTCTGGAGAAGCCGCTCTCCATCCAGAAGGTCACGGTGGTGGTGAAGAACAGCCTGGAGCACCGCAGCCTGTCGATCGAGAACAGCCGTTTGAAGGGCGACAGCGGGGCGCGCTGGCGCATAATCGGCGAGAGCGTGCCCATGAAAGCCCTGCGCCAGCAGCTTACGCTGATGGCCGGCACCAATGGCCGCGTGCTGATCTACGGGGAAAGCGGGACCGGCAAGGAGCTGGTGGCGCACGCCCTCCACTCGCTGAGCCCGCGCGCCGCCGAGCCGTTCGTGGAAGTCAACTGCGCGGCCATTCCGGAAGAGCTGATCGAGAGTGAGTTGTTCGGCCACAACAAGGGCAGTTTCGCCGGCGCCCAGGAAGCCAAAATCGGCAAATTCCAGAAGGCCGACGCGGGCACGCTATTCCTGGATGAAGTGGGAGACATGAGCCTGCGCACGCAATCCAAGGTGCTGCGCGTGATCGAAGAGCAGCGCTTCGAGCCGGTGGGCGCTTCCGAATCCGTGCAGGTGGACGTGCGCGTGGTGGCCTCCACCAACAAGAACCTGGATGTCGAAATCGAGCACGGCAATTTCCGCGAGGACCTGTTCTACCGGCTCAACGTGATCCCGTTCAACGTGCCGCCCTTGCGCGACCGGCGCGAAGACATCCCGTTGCTGGCCGAACACTTCCTGCGCGAGTTCACCACGGCTTACGGCCGCAAGCCCAAGGAACTGAGCCCCGAGGCTTTCAAGGTGCTCGCGGAGTATCACTGGCCAGGCAACGTGCGCGAGCTGAAGAACCTGATCGAGCGGATCGTCATCCTGAACCCGCAGGTGCGGGTGGATGCGCGGCACATCCCGTTGAATCCATCGAAGCGGCAGCCGGACCGGTCTATGGACCGCTTCGGCAGCCTGCAGGAAGTGCGCGAAGCCGCCGAGCGCGAATACATTCTCAAGAAGCTCGAAGAGACCAACGGCAACGTGACGCGCACCGCCGAACTGCTGGGGCTGGAGCGCAGCAACCTATATAGGAAGATGAAGACGCTGGGGATTGGGCCGAAGGAGTAGGGGGCGTGATCGACCGTTCTAATTCCCGAGTACCCACCGCAGCAGCGGCGA
>Ga0181536_10007649_pt1 | contig 10568 bp, 13 predicted proteins | sample PEATcosm2014_Bin_41_FD_121105 | JGI IMG/M metagenome (GOLD analysis project Ga0181536, IMG submission 121105) | Peatland microbial communities from MTU Mesocosm Facility, Houghton, MI, USA - PEATcosm2014_Bin17_60_metaG | ecosystem: Environmental > Terrestrial > Soil > Wetlands > Peat | place...
GAGCACCTCCAGTCATCGTGGAACCAGGTTGAGAACACTCACTAGTAACGATAACCACCTCCTCTTGTCCGCCTGTTATCCTTCGCTAGATCTGTCGTCTGAAGGGGCCGCGGACGTAATATGAGGCCGGTATTTGCGAGGATTTCTCAACGTCCTCCCGGTCCGCGGCGGCTACGGTGTCGACTTCAGTGTGCGCAGGTACGCGACGACCGCGACCGCGTCGCTCGGCTTGAACCGGAATTGCGGCATCGGCGGCCTGGCGCGCGAGACACCGTCGGGCAGCAGACCGGTCTCAAAGAACTTCACTGCGTCCGCGTCGTTCGCGAACATCGGTAGCCCGGCAATCTTGGGCCGTGGAATGAAACTGGGGTTCGACGGGTCCGCCGGTCGTCCGACGAGGCCCGTGCCGTGGCAGCCCTCACAGTGCGCGACGTCCGTCACCAGATAGTGCCCCTGTTCGATATCAGCGCTCGTTTGGGCGGCAATTGGATCGTGGTGCATGAGGACGACGGCGAAGGCCAGAACGGCAGCTGCCGTGGCCGGCAATAACAAGCGAAAGCGTTGATTCATAGCTCCCGTATCGCGCGGTGCATCGGATCCTTCCCGGAGTTTGGCCCGAAAGGTTAAGAGCGCGCTTACACGTTTCATCGAATGTTCCTAGTGCGCGATCTCCGCTGCAGGTGGCGGCCGGGTTCGTGTTCGAGGGAGAGCGCATGGAAAAAATCGTTCCGCTGATCGGCATGAGCGTCAAGGGTCCGCTGGGCGTCGCCCACCTGCCGCGTTTCTGGCTCAAGGCCGTCTTGGCGGCAGCCGGCGTGTTGGCCGACGGCTACACTGCAGGAAACGCCGGGATGAACAAGGTCGTGACGGTCGGGCTCGGCCTCGATCCCGACGCGACGCTGGCGTACCTCGGAGCCCGTCCGTCGTACGCGGCATTCGAGAGATGGGTGCGCGATCGCGCCACCCGGCTCGACACGGCGTCGGTCACCGCGCTCAACGCGAAGGTCATCTCGCATCAGAAGCCGCCGGAGAGCGCCGCCGAAGCGCGCGCACGCGCCGGGGTGAACGACGCGTCGGTGTGCGGGGCCGGGCTGCTCAACTCGCTCGACGACTGGGCCACCGTGCACGAAGCGCTAGCCGCCCGCCGCGGCACGCCGGTGCCGCCGATCGTGCCGGCGGTGAGCACGCAAAGCGTCGGCTTGCTCGGCCTGATGCACGTGCCGCGTTTTTGGATGAAGGCGACGCTGGCCGCGGCCGGCGCGCTCTATCCCGACTGGCGTTCGGGGACCGACAGCCCGCTCGACATGTGGTTTTGCGAGGCCATCGGGCTCGATCTCGCCGCGGCGATCGCGCGCGTGCGCAGCGAATTCCCGTCCTACGTCGCGTTCGAAGCGTGGGTTGCGGAGCATGCCGCGCGCGTTTCGCCGGCCGACATCGCCGGTCATAACGCGGCGCTCCACGCACGTCAAAAGCCGGAGGAAGTCGCCGCGCGCGAACGCGCGCTACTGGGCATCGACGACCCGAATTACCGGCCGTCTATCGAGCTCAACGACCTCGTCGATTGGCACACGATCCACGCCGACCTCACGCTGCGCGCGCCCGCTTAGGCGTCAGCGCTTGTAGCTGCGGCAGCCCTCGAGCTCGAGGATGCGGGCTTTGACGTCGATGCCGTACTCGTAGTTGTGCAAGCGGCCTTCGCAGTCGACGACGCGGTGGCACGGATACAGCAGCGGAACGGGATTCCGCGCCATCACCCCGCCGACCGCGCGGGCGGCGTTGGGCTGGCCGATCGTGGCCGCCACCCAGCCGTAGCTGCGGACTTCACCCGGCGGAATCGTGGCGGTCGCCCGCAGCGTCGCTTGCTCGAACGGCGTGAGGTCGCTGATGTCGACGCGTTCCAAATGCGAGACGTGGGAGCGGAAGAAGGCGTTCAACGTCTCGTTCACCCAGGCCGGGGCCGTCGACGGAACGACGCTGCGCCCGAGCCGCGCCTTGATGCGCTGGAATTCGGCTTCGTCGCCTTCGCCGCGGTCGAGCGCGACGTAGGTGATGCCGGTTTCCCGAAAGGCCACGTACAGCTGCCCGAGCGGCGAGGCGATCTTGGCCACGCTGTCGGGCGCGGTCGCCTTCACGGCCGACCGGATATGCTCGATGATCTTCGGCACTAGCGTCGCCGGCGGTTCGGGCGGCGGCAAGCAGGTCAGGCAGTACGCGATCCCTTCGTACTGTTCGTAGAGCTCTTGGCAGGGCGGGCACGCACGCAGGTGCTTGATGACCGCCGCGCGGTGGGGTTCCAGCGCATCGCGCATGTCATCCCAAAGTTTTTCCACGTCACAGCAGCGCATCTAGTCTTCCTCCTGGTTCGTGGAATTGTCAGGCGCGACGATCCGGCCGACTTGCGGACCGAGAATGCGGCGCAGGATGCGCACGGCCCGGTGGACGTGCGATTTGACGGTCCCGATCGGCTGATTGAGAATCTCGGCGATTTCCGGGTGGCTGCGCCCTTCCACGAAACGCAGCGTCGCCGCCGCGCGCAGGTGCATCGGCAGTTGCAGCAACGCTTGCTCGACGAGCACCATGTCGGCCGCGCGGTCGACGATGGCCTCGGGCTGGTCGGGCCCTTCCTGGGTTTCGTTGAGCAGCGCGTCGGGGTCGGCCAGCGAGTCGAGCGCCACGTTGGTGGGGCGCTTCGAACGCAGGCGGTTCCGGGTGACGTTCAGCGTGATCGTGTACAGCCACGGCTGCAGCCGCAGCTCGGCGCGTTGCTGGGGATCCATCTTGGCGAGCGCCCGGTAGGCGCGGACGAACGAGTCCTGGACGATTTCTTCGGCGTCCTCGCGGTTGCCGGTCATCCGCAGGGCGAAGCCGTATAGCCGCCGCTGATAGTCATCGACGATCGCTTCGAAATTCTCGGGACCGGGCACACCCTTGGTTTGGCGGGCCGGTTGCGGCATCGTCGCCGGAGCGGAGGACAAACGATAATCCCCAAGGATCGGTGCGAGCGCACTCATCACGAGCCTTAACCGCGCTCGCGTAAGCGGCGGTTTCGCAAGTTCGCAAAGACGGCTTGATCTTCCCCGTCGAAGCTACGGCGTCAGCGGGCGAATCGTCCGTTTGTAAACGATCGTGACGGGGTCGTTTTGGCCCGTATTCGACACCTTTCCGTCGATCCGTAGGGTGGCGTCGAGCGCCATCAACAGCGCGTCGGCGTACGCGTAGTACGCCGTGCCGTTCATGGTGATCGCCCCGCTGACGCTGGTCGCGGGGTGGTCGGGCAGCGCCCCGTTGAGGGGGCCGCGGGCCGCGAAGGCGATGCCCAGCACCCGCCGGCCGTTGAGAATGCCGTCCGGCAAGCGTCTCAAGGAGCCGTGCAAGAGAGCGCCCGTCATCGGCGAGGGGAAGTCGAACGGCACCGGCCGGACCAGGCCGCGCAAATCGTGGAGCGTCGGCGCGTCGAGCTCGATCGAGAACGGCTGGTTGAGGATGGTGAGGTAGTCGGGATCGTTGTCGGACGAGTCCCGTTCTTCGCCGCTCGCCAGGATGTTGGCGGAGAATGCACCGGTGACGTGCGTTGCGGAGCCGCTTTCGCGACGGTCGTAGGTGACCGTGGCGGTGAAATGCGTCACACTTCCGTGACGATCGATCGTCAGCCGCTGGGTGCCGGCGTACACGATGTCCGTGCGTTCGGCGTGCCCGGCGATCTGGTAGCTGTCCTCGCCGTCGGTCGTATACCACTGGACCGGCGTCTCGGCCCCGATGGGCGACGCCACGCCGAAAAGGAACGCGCCGATGATCGAGCCGGTAAGAAATCGCGTAAACATACCGATACGTAATTCGTTCCGTTCCTTAACCCGTGGTGTGATGACGCGCAACCTGCCGGTCCCTTAGAGATGGTATAACGAAAACGTGCGAATGGATACGCTGGCCTCGCTCAAACGGTTTATCGGCGTAGCATTTGCGCTCGAACTGGTGGCGTGGAGCGTGCCCGGCACCGTGGCCGCCGAAACCACCACCAGCGTAACGTTCCCACCGCAACTGAGCTCGAAACTCGACACGCTCTACGCCACCGCGTACGACGAAACGATCGGGCACGTCATCACGCAGCGCGACGGCACGACCTACGTGTCTACCGGCGACATCCGGGCCGAGTGGCTCCGCGACGCGAGTGCGACCGTCCGGCCCTACATCGGGCTCTCGCGCCACGATGCCGATGTGGCGAAGTCCCTGCGCGGGGTGGTCGAACGCCAGGCGCGCTACATCCTGATCGACCCCTACGCGAACGCCTTCTCCGACGATTACAAGGTCGTCGAGGAGAAATTCGAAGTCGACTCGCTGCTGTATCCGATCTGGTTCGCGTCGGACTACTACCGCCAAACGCACGACGCTTCGATCTTCACGCCGACGGTTCGCAAGGCGTTCCAACGGGTGCTGCACGTGCTGCGCGTCGAGCAGCATCACGACGCTCGCTCGCACTACACGAACCCGCAGCTGGCGCGCGGCGGCCGCGGCAGCGCGGTCCGTTACACCGGCATGGTCTGGACGGCGTTCCGCCCGTCCGACGATCCGGTGCGCTATCACTACAACATCCCGGTCAACATGCTGGCGGTCGTCGTCCTGCGCGATCTGAGCTCGATCGCGAGCCACGTCTGGCACGACGGTCGCACCGCGGCCGACGCATGGGGGCTCTCGACGCAGATCCAGCGCGGCATCGAGCAGAACGGGACCCTCAACCTGGCGCCGTTCGGCCGCATCTACGCCTACGAGGTCGACGGCCGGGGACACTTCAACGTGATGGACGACGCCAACGTCCCCTCACTGCTCTCGATTCCCTACTTCGGATACCTGCCCAAAGACAATTCGCTCTACCTCGCCACCCGCCGCTTCGTGCTCTCCGACCGCAACCCGTATTTCTTCCGCGGCGAATATGCCGCCGGCGAAGGCAGCCCGCACACCCCCCACGGCTACGTCTGGCCGCTCGCGCTGTGCGTGCAAGTCTTGACCAGCGACGATCCGCAAGAGATCGATCGCGTATTCGGCTACATCGCCGAAGCCGACATCGGCGACCACCGCCTGCACGAATCGTTCGACGCCAACTGGCCCGAGTCGTACACGCGCCCCGACTTCGCGTGGCCCAACGCGCTTTACGCCGAGCTGGTCCAGGACCGCCGCGCCGAGGCCGAAACCGCGCCCTGACGCCTAGCGTTTCGCGCGGCGCAGGAAGTCGATATAGAAGACCGTTGCGAGCGCTTGCAGTGGGCCGAGGGTGATCGCGTCGAGCGGCACGCCGGCCCAGAAGTCGGCGTTGGCATAGTGGTGCCGGACGAGGTATTCGCCCAGCACGGTCGCGGCGAACAGCGGCAGGGTCAGCAGCACCGAGAACAGCATCAGCCGGCCCAAGTTGACGAACTGCAGCGAGACCAACAGTCCCTTGGCGAGCGCGACGAGAGGCAAGGTCAGGCGGCTCTTCACCGGGTCGATCGCGGCCACGACCTGGGACATCGCGAGCGCGCCCATCAGCACGACGAGCGGGATCAGCAACAGGCCGTAGCCGGTTTGGTCCGGCGGTAGGAACATGGCCGGCCAAAGCATCGCATTGAGCAGCCAGCCGACGCCGCTGATGATCGCCACGACGCCCCAGCGCAGTGAGGCCGCGTTGAAGATCGTGCTCCAATCGGCGTCTTTGCGTGCGATGTCGAAAGCCACGCCGATCGATACGGCGGCGAGGACGAACGAGTCGACGATGATTTGCAGCCCGATCCCGAGCCCGGCGTCCTGGATGACGGCGAGATCCACGACCAGTTGGACGGCGAACGCGAAGAACGCCAGCGAACCGTAGAGTACGAAGCGGCGAACGTACAGGCTCCAAGCCGTGACGAAGAGGCCGGTGATCGACGCCGGCAGCCCTTTGTCGTCGCCGATCACGTCAGGCCGCGGTATCGCGGCGTTCGCGCCGGTAGAAGCGCAGGTTCGCGATGCCTGCGACGACCGTGACGTCGTCGCAGTGCTCGTAGATCCGCCCGTCGATCTCGACGATGAAGGCGCCGGCGTTCAAACCGGCGTGCGTGCTCGCGACCATCCGTTCGCGCTTGTCTTGGGGAGCGCGCGGGCCCAGCGCGTCGAGCACCGCGTGCGTGAGCAACTCACCGACGCGCAGCGGCGTGGCGAGCGCAAAAGCAACCGAATCGGCGCACAAGACGGCATTGACGTCGATCGGGACGCGAACCCGAATCATGTCCGGCGCATTCGCGCGCGGCGGCAAGGCCTCTTGCCGGATGCGCGGAAAGCGCGATGCGATGCCCGATCCCCAACCGCGCCGCCGCCGACCGACACCTTCGCCGTCACGGTCGAGAGCGGGTGGAACGGGCGGCGGACCGTTGCCGATGGCGGCGCTGATCGTCGGCGTCATCGTTGCCGGCCTGGGCATCGGCGCGCTGATCTCGGCGTTCCAGAACCGCGGCACGCCGCCGCCCGAGCTCGGCGCGACCTCGGTGCCGGCCGTGACGCCCGTCCCGCAGCCGTCCGCGCCGCCACCCATGATCACCCCGGTGCCGACCCCATCCGCCGTTCCGACGGCGTCACCGGTCGCAACGACCTCGCCGAAGCCCTCACCGAACCCCTCACCGTCAGCGGCGGCCAGCGCGTCGCCGACGGCCGCCCCAAACGCCACGGCGACGCCGGCGGCGACGCCGCTCGCGCCGGCCTCCGTCGCCCCGCGGGCCGTGCCGGCGGCGACGACGGCGCCGCGCGCGGCCGCCGTCGTGGTGCCCAGTCCCGTCCCGACCGTGCTGCCGACCGTTCGTCCGCCGCCTCCGCCGGCGCAGACGGCGCTGCCGTCGTACGCCCGTCCGGCGGCTCCGGCCACCCCCGGTGACACGGCGTTGGCGCTGGTCCGCCGCTACATCACCGACCTGATGGCGGGCGACGAAGCGGGTGCCTACGCCGCCCTCGGCGGCACGGCCAGCGACCGGAGCCTCGACCTCAAGGAAGAAGCGTTCCTCGACAAGGATGCGCATATCACATCGATCCGCGTCACCCGATCCGACGGCTCGGGAGCTACGGTCGATGCGGAGATCACGTCGGATCACGGTTCCTATGCCACCACGTTCCACGTTACATACGGCCCGAGCGGAAGCATCATCGACAAACACGACTACATAAAAATCTGAGGTGCGCATGACGAAAGGGTCCCCCCGCCAATGACACAGACGGCACTCCAAGACATCGTGGAACTGCGTCGGATGAATGCGCCGACGTTGCGCCCGCAAGCGATCGCCTTCGACGGCAACTACTTGTGGATCGGATCCATCGAAACGGATCGGCTCTACGCGATTGCTCCCAACACCTGGACCGTCATCGAAGAGATGAGCGTCCCGGGCAAGCCCTGGGGCATGACCGTCGCCGGCGACGAGCTGCGCGTGCTGCTCGGCCAAACCGCCGAAGACCACCGCACGATCTTTCGCGCCGTTCCCGGACACGGTTTGCGCAACAGCAGCGCGATGCCGTGTCCGGAAGACACCGGCTCGCACCTCTCCTACGACGGCGACCGGCTCTACGTCAGCCAGTGGTACAACCAGCGCATCATCGCGCTCGACGCCGCCGGCAGGCCCGGTACGATCGTCGAGGTCCCGCATCAGATCTGCGGACACACGATCGTCGGCGGCTGCTTTTACTGCGTCACGACCGACGAAGAAGAGAACGGCCCGTACTACCTGACGCGCGTCGACGCGCGCGGTTCGTCACCGAGCTCGGTCGATCTCGCCACCATCCCGTTCAAGGCTCGCGGCCTGGCCTTCGACGGCGAACGCTTCTGGAGCAACGATCGGGAGATCCACCAGACCGTCGCGTTCGCCCGACCCGACTAGCGAACACGACGCGAACGAGGCCGCCCGGGATGAGGCGCATCGTGGTTCTCGCGGCGCTCGTGCTGGCCGGCTGTTCCGCGGCACCTTCTTCGCCCCCGCGGCTGGTGCCGCCGGACCGGGTCGAGTCTTTCTGCACCACGAAGGAGCCGCGTGGTACCGCCGTCGCGAGCATCCTCAGCAGCGTCGCGGACCGGATCGAAACGACCGTGGCTTGGCCGGGCGATGCGATGCTACGCACTGACGTCACGCAGAACGGCGGCGTCATCGGCCACTGGAAGTCGCAGCCGCTGTACATGCCGTTCACCGCCAAGGCCCTTGGCGTGCCCGGCAACTACATCGATGTGACCGACGTTGTGATCGACAACCTGCTCTCCGGCAATGAGTCGCGGCTGATCTACGTGACGATCGCCACGCCGCAAGGACCCAAGAACATCATCTTGCGAGCATTCGACACGCAAAACGTCTGCGTCGAGGGCGAACGGCTGGAGTGACTCACGCCCGCGGGCCGGCGCCGAGCAGTTGTTCGACCAGCAGACCGGTCAGGACCGTCCAGGTCTCGAGCACCGTGAACGTGCCGCTGCCGAGCGCCAGCGGCAGCAACAGCAGGGCGCCGGCCGCGAGCAGCAGCACGCCGGCCGTGAACCGCAGCAGGCCGCGCAGCAGGATCGAGGGGCGCCGTGCGGCGCTCGCAACGTCGTGCGCCAAGCGCAGAGGGGAGCGCGATGCGAGGCCCCACACCGAGAACGCGCCCAGGTCGACGACGATCGCCGCGGCGACGCGCAGGACGTCCGAACTCAGGTCGTTGTTTCGTCGGGCCAGGTCGCGATTTCGCCCAGCGCCGCGCTCTTCGCGACTTTCAAGCCCAGCATCGCGCATTTCATGCGGGTCGGACTGATCCCGATCCCGACGTTTTCGAGCACCACGTCCTGCGAGAGGCGCGCCACTTCCTCGAGCGTTTTGCCCTTGAGCGATTCGGTCAGCATCGACGCCGAGGCTTGCGAGATCGCGCAGCCTTTGCCGGAAAACCGCACGTCGGCGACCTTACCGTCCGGCCCGACCTGCAACTCCATCTGAATCTTGTCCCCGCAGAGCGGGTTCAAATCTTCCGCCACGGCGGTCGGATGCTCCAAATGCCCGAAATTCCGCGGATTGCGGTAGTGGTCGAGAATGTACTCTTTGTAAAAATCGTCCATTTTAAAGGCGCTCCGCCCTAGGCTGCGCGCCCCCCACGCGTTGCGTGGGGCCCCCCATCCGAGCTCGCCGCTTCCTGGTTGCTTGGGCTCGATGCTGCGGCGCTCGCTCCGCCACCAATTGTGGTGTCATATAATCTTGAAGACCTCGGCGGCCTTCTCTAAGGCTGCAGCGAGGGCGTCGACGTCGGCTTCGGTCGTGTAGAGGTAGAACGAGGCGCGCGCGGTGGCCGGCCAGTTCATCTTGTCCATGAGCGGCATCGCGCAGTGGTGGCCGGCGCGAATGCAGACGCCTTCGAGATCGAGGATCGAGGCCAAATCGTGGGCGTGGATGTCGGCGAAATTGAACGAGATCACGCCGCCGCGGTCGGCGGGCCGCGCCGGACCGTAGCAGACCAAGCCGCGAGCGGCGAACGGGGCCAAACGCTCGAGCGCGTAGCCGGTGATCGCGATCTCGTGCTCGCGAATCCAGCCCATGCCGACCTGGGTGAGGTAGTCGCAGGCGGTGCCGAACGCGATCGCGTCGGCGATGTTGCTCGTGCCGGCTTCGAACTTCCACGGCAGCTCGGCGAAGGTCGTCGTGTCGTAGGCGACCGTGCGGATCATGTCGCCGCCGGTCAGGAACGGGGACATCGCTTCGAGCAGCGCGCGCTTGCCGTACAGAAAACCGATCCCGGTCGGCGCGCACATCTTGTGACCGCTGACCGCGAGGAAGTCGATGTCGAGCGCTTGCACGTCGACCGGCATGTGCGGTACCGACTGCGCGCCGTCTACGAGCACGAGCGCACCGGCCGCGTGCGCCTGCGGAACGATCGTTTCCAGCGGCGCGATCGAACCGAGCACGTTGCTGACGTGCGAGAGCGCGACCAATTTCGTGCCGGACAAGAGCGCATCCAGGTCGTCGAGTATCAGCGTGCCGTCGTCGCGCGCCGGGATGAAACGCAACTGGGCGCCGGTCTTGGATGCCAGCAGCTGCCAGGGCACGAGGTTCGAGTGATGCTCGACCTGCGTGGTGAGGATCGCGTCGCCGGGCTTCAGGTTCTCCAACCCCCACGAGAAGCTGACCAGATTGATCGCCTCGGTCGTGTTGCGCGTCCAGATGATCTCGGCGGAATGCGCGGCGTTGACGAAGCGCGCGACTTTCGTCCGCGCTTCTTCGAACGCGTCGGTCGCGCGCGCCGCGATCTCGTACACGCCGCGATGGATGTTCGCATTGTACGAGGAGTAGTAGTCCACCAGCGCGTCGATGACGACTTGCGGCTTCTGCGACGACGCGGCCGAATCGAGGTACACCAGCCGCTTGCCGCGCGAGGTCGGTTTCGCGAGGATCGGAAAATCGGCCGCGAGCGCGGCCGCGCGAGCGTCGGCCGAAGCGATCATCGCCGGGCTCCGGCCAACTTCTCTTCGAGCAGCGTGCGCACTTCGGCCCGCAGGTTCTCACCCGGAAAGCGCGCGATCGCCGGCTCGAAGAAGCCCAGCGCGATCAGCTTCTCGGCGGCGTCGCGCTCGATGCCGC
>Ga0181536_10007651_pt1 | contig 10567 bp, 10 predicted proteins | sample PEATcosm2014_Bin_41_FD_121105 | JGI IMG/M metagenome (GOLD analysis project Ga0181536, IMG submission 121105) | Peatland microbial communities from MTU Mesocosm Facility, Houghton, MI, USA - PEATcosm2014_Bin17_60_metaG | ecosystem: Environmental > Terrestrial > Soil > Wetlands > Peat | place...
AAGATCAAGCCGTTCTTCGAAGCTGCGGAGCGCAACGAATTCCGCGTTGTAACTTCGTTCGTCACGCTTCTTGAAGTCCTGGTCCATCCACTTCGCGAAGGCCGGCCCGAGTTGGCTGAGGAGTATCGCAATATTCTGCTGCAGTCGCCCGCCCTGACCGCGATTCCGTTGGACGAGGGCATCGCCGAAGCGGCCGCAGAATTACGCGCGCGTCATAATCTCCGAACACCGGATGCGATACAGATTGCGACAGCCATCCGCTCTGGCGCTTCCTGGTTCCTGACGAACGACGCCGGGTTGGCGAATTTGTCCGAGATCCCGGTGCTCGTCCTGAAGCAGTTGCCTTAGCCCAAGAATCGGGATTTCGCGATTGATCTTCGTCGGGCCGGTAGCGCAGTTGGAAGCGCGCCTCCATGGCATGGAAGAGCGGCCCCTGGTCCGCCGGCCGCGGCGGCCCGACGGTGGATCTGTCGCGGCGGCAATCGGCGCGGTCGCGCGAATTCTCAGCCTTTGACCACTGCCTCGCCGCTTCCCTCAGTGGCCCTCGCCGTGCTATATCTCAAAGCGTCACGTCTGGAGGGCCCTCATGGCCAAAGGTTTCGTCGCCATCACCGTCGAGCGCTGCAAAGGGTGCGGGTTTTGTGTCGAGTTTTGCCCCACCCACGTTTTGGCGCTCTCTTCCGCTTTCAATTCTACGGGTTACCATCCCCCCCACGTCGTAGATGCCGACAAATGCAGTGGTTGCGATCTCTGCGGCATGTACTGCCCGGACTTCGCAATTTTCGGAGGCCGCTATGCACGCTGATCCGAACGGAGTTCTCACGGGCGTCCATTTTCTCGACGGCGACCATGCCTGCTGTGAGGGAGCACTCGCTGCTGGTGCGCGATTTGCCGCAGGTTACCCCATTACACCCTCCACCGAGGTGGTCGAGCGATTCGCCTCCAGAATCCCCACCGTGGGTGGCATCTTCATCCAGATGGAGGACGAATTGGCCGCTTCCATCGCCATCCAGGGCGCGGTCTGGGCGGGCGCCAAGGCGTTCACTGTCACTTCCGGACCCGGCTTCTCGCTCATGATGGAGCACATCGGCCTGGCTGCCATGACTGAAACCCCCTGCGTGTTCGTCGACGTGCAGCGCGGCGGCCCCTCCACCGGGCTCCCCACCCTGCCCGGCCAGGCGGACATGATGCAAGCCCGGTGGGGCTCCCACGGCGATTACGGAATCATCGCGCTGTGCCCCAACTCTCCGCAGGAATGTTTCGACCTCACCATCCAGGCGTTCAATCTCGCCGAAGAGTTTCGCGTCCCGGTGATGATGATGATGGATGAGTGCGTCGGCCACATGACCGAGAAGGTGGTCATTCCCGAACCCGACCGGATCGAGATTACGCCCCGCCGCTACACCAAGCTTCCGCCGGAGGAGTACCAGCCCTTCGAGCCGCGCGAGGACCTGGTCCCCGACATGGTGCGCGCCGGCGAAGGCTACCGCTTCCATGTCACCGGCCTGACCCACGACGAGCGCGGTTACCCCGACATGGGCGTCGAAGCGCAGGACCGCCTGGTGCGACGCCTGCTAGCCAAGTTGAAGCCGCTCAGTAATGGCCGCTCTCTGTGGGAAACCGAAAATCTGGAGGATGCCGACGTGGTGGTGGTCTCTTATGGCATCACCTCGCGCGTGGCGCAGCGCGCCATCCAGCTCGCGCGCTCGCGCGGCATTCGCGTCGGCAAGTTCCGCCTGATCACGGCGTGGCCGTTCCCCGCCGAGCACATCCGCGAGTTGGCCGGCCGCGTGAAGGCCTTCGTGGTGCCCGAGCTGAATCTCGGCCAGATGGTCCTCGAAGTGGAGCGCGCGGCCGCAGGCCAGGCCAAGGTGATCCCGGTCAGCCACGCGGGAGGCACCGTGCACAATCCCGATACCATTCTCAATGCCATTGTGGAGGCGGCCCGATGACCGAAACGACGATTCTCGAAATCCCGGAAGGCGCCCAAAACCCCGTCGAGCCGTTCCTCCGCATGGACCGCATGCCGCACATCTGGTGCCCCGCCTGCGGCATCGGCACCACGGTCAACTGCTTCACCCGCGCGCTGCTCGATTCCAAAGTGAACCTCGATAAGGTGGCGATCGTCTCCGGCATCGGCTGCACCGGCCGCGTGGCCGGGTACGCGCGGCTGGATTCCTTCCACACCACCCACGGGCGCGCCATCCCCTTCGCCACCGGACTGAAACTCGCCAATCCCGAGCTGCAAGTGGTGGTTTACTCCGGCGACGGCGACCTGTTTGCCATCGGTGGCAACCACTTTATCCACGCCGCCCGCCGCAACATGGACCTCAAGGTGATCTGCGTGAACAACATGACTTACGCCATGACCGGCGGACAATCGGCCCCCACCACCCCCGCGCAGGCCATCAGCGCCACCTCGCCCTATGGCGTTTTCGAGCCGACCTTCAACCTGGTGGCCTTGGCCGAAGCCGCCGGCGCATCTTACGTGGCGCGCTGGACCACTTATCACGTCAAACAGCTCAGCCGTTCCATGGAAGAGGTGCTCAAGCGGAAGGGTTTCTGCTTTATCGAAGTGCTGGCGCCCTGCCCCACCCTCTACCAGCGCAAAAACAAAATGGGAGACGGCCTCGACGCCATGAAGTACTACAAGCAAGCCAGCAAGATCCGCCACGGCGCGCCCACCGGCGAGTGCACTCTATCGAAGAGCGGCGAGATCGTAGTCGGGAAGTTCGTGGACCGCGACCGCCCCGATTATCTCGAGCTGCTCCGCGCGCAAATGACCGAGTCGCTGGGTGAGCGCTACGTGGAACCGGAGGCGTCATGCAGTTGCTAACCGAGATTCGTATTGCGGGATTCGGCGGTCAGGGAGTGATCCTCGCGGCCGCCGTTATTGGCAAGGCCGTGGCCATCTACCAGGGCGGCTACGCCACCATGACCCAGGCCTTCGGCCCCGAGGCCCGCGGCGGCTCTTCGAGCGCCCAGGTAATTCTTTCCACCGAGCCCATTCTCTACCCCTACGTCGCTCAGCCCGATGTCCTGGTGGTGATGTCGCAGGAAGCCTACACGCGCTTCGCTCCGCAGTTGAAGCCCGGCGGCATTCTCATCGCCGAGCGGGAGCTGGTGCACATCGACAAGATGCCCAGTGGCATCCGCGTCTACGGTGTTCCCGCCACGCGCCTGGCCGAGGAGCTGGGGCGCAAGGTGGTGCTAAACATCGTAATGGTGGGCTTCTTCGGCGCCGTGACCAACCTCGTGGACCCGGATGCGCTGCGCAAGGCCGTGGCCGATTCTGTCCCCCCGGCGATGCAGAAGCTGAACCTTCAGGCGTTCGATAAAGGCTTCGAATACGGGGCGACGCTGGCGCACACACTGGCGGAAAAGGGCGAAGAGGGCCACCCGGTTTCGATGGAAGCGGACGGATAAGCCACCGGCGGCTCGCCTTCTTCAGGGGTAGCGCCAGGCTGGTGCTTGCAGAGCCGTTGTACTACTCCCAAGCGTTTGCGCTCGTGACAATTCCAGGCAGTACCCGAGAACGAATACGCGATGCTTGGTCTGGCGCACGCCGCCGGCATCGCGGTGCCCGAGATCCGGCTCGTACCCGTCGGCGACATCCGGGGGCTGCCGGAAGCCGCCGCAAGGCAATCGACAAGCAGATTCACGCGGTGATTGCGAAGACGGATGGGAGAGGCTGAGGGAGCTATTCCCGGCCTGCCCTGAGCGCGACGGCTTGCGTTTCGGTTGGCATGATCTCAAAGCGCAGTATCCAGTTCCGCGGGCCCGCACCCTCCACTGGGGCGAATTGCCACTGCCGGGCCGCTTCGAGCGCCAGCTTGCCAAAATAGGGCGAGCCGCCGGGCTCCAGTGTGGCCTTAGCGACATTCCCCGATCGATCCACCGCAACTCCGACCACCACCGTGGCTTTGCCGTGAATCGTGTTCCGGGCCTTGACGGGAATGTCGGGGAGCACGCGGCGAGTGATCTCAGCTTGCGCAGCGGGCGCGCTATGCGGCGGCTCCGCCTGGCGGTCCGGCGCGACGGGCGCAGCCGTCCGATGCATCGCCACGCCGGCGGCAATCGCCGCCCCCAGGACGAGCACGGCGGCGGCGGCCAAGTAATACCGGAGTCGCGGCTTCCGCGCCGCGGGTTTCGCCACCGGCGCGGTGGGCTGGGGCGAACGCAGCCAGGCCACGATCTCGCCCGCGGACCGGCAGTCTTGCGCTGCTTCCCGGAAGGGAAAGGGTAGCGCGTCAACCGCGGAAGACCGCAATGCCTGTACCAGCACCACTCCCAGCGCCCGCATGTCCGCCGCCGGATCGCCCGCCGACACCGCCTCGCTGGAAATCTTGACCGTGTCTTCGACCGCCAGAATATTCGAGGGCTTCAGATTGCCATGCACCAGGCCCTGGCCGTGCAGGTACGCCAGTGCCTCCGCCACCGGTTGCAGCATGTCGCGGGTTTCGTCCGTGGTGAGCGGGCGTTCGCGGAGAACCTCCGCGAGGTTTTCCTCGGCGTACTCCATGACGAAGTAAGCCAGCGGCATGCCCGCCAGCGTCCAGGTTCCGGCGGCAAAGATGCGGACCAGGTGAGGATGGTGGAGGGTAGCGGCGCGATTCCAGCGCTCCACAAGCTCCGCGGCCTGCGCCTGGCTGGCGAGCACCAGCTTGATGACGGCCCTGCCCGAGGCGAACCGGCTGAGGAAGAGGGCGCTCCCTTCACTGCCGTCGAGATACCGCTCCAGCGGGAACTCCCCGCCGGCAAGCTCGCCTTCGCACTGTTTCCAATCGGGCATCTTCGCCATCTTGGACGCCTGGCTCCTGTTCAGTATACACGCAGCCGAAAGACCGCCACCAGCTTGCCACAGAGGCACGAAGTGTTGTACACGTGTTGCTTCATCTCCGATTGGAGGGCCGCTTGGTATTCAATTCCGCCGTGAGCCGCCGCACGGTATTCCGCGGGTTGGCCGGGTTTCTGGCCGGTTCGCCTCTGCTCCGCAGCCAGCAAGATCCGTTCCGCGATCACAGCCGCGTTCCGGCGTTGCGCGAGATGCTCAACGCCTTCGACTTCGAACCGGTGGCGTTCGCCAAGATCACGCGGCAGGCCTACGACTACATGGCCTGGGGCGTTGACGGCGAGTTCACGATGCGCCGGAACCGGGAGGCCTACGACTGGGTGGGTCTGGTCCCGCGCGCCCTTGCCGGCGCGGGCCCGGTCCAGCCCGCGTCGACCTTTCTCGGCATGAACCTGGCCTTTCCCATAATGATTTCGCCCACGGCCCGCCACGTCTTGTTCAATTCCGACGCCGAGGCGACCACGCACGCCGGCGCCACGGCCGCCTCCAACACTCCATTCATCGTGAGCAATGCGGCCAGCTTTCCCGTGGAAAAGATCGCAGCCGCGGCCACCGGCCCCTGGTGGTTCCAGCTCTACCCGCAGCAGGGACCCGATTACAACCGCCAGACGCTCGACAAGGCTCAAGCGGCCGGCTGCCGGGCGATTGTCGTCACGGTGGACCAGCAGGCTTCTGTCTACGAGCGCCAGACGCATGACCGGAACCTCACCACCCCCACTGGCCCTGTGCTGGCGCCGACCACCATCGGGCCGCCGCGGCAGCGCGGCAACCCGTATCGCGTCCCCGACGGCAGGCTCTGGTACGAATGGCCGCTGCTCGACGACCTCCGCAAGATGGTCAAGGTCCCGCTGGTGGTCAAAGGCATCGTCACGGCGGATGATGCGCGCCTGTGCCTGGAGCACGGAGTCGATTGCATCTTTGTCTCCAACCACGGCGGCCGGTCGCTGGACTACGGCCCTTCCACGCTCGAAGTGCTGCCGGAGATAGCCGATGCCGTCCAGGGCCGCGTCCCCATTCTCTTCGACGGCGGCATACGCCGCGGCAGCGACATTCTGAAAGCTCTGGCGCTCGGCGCCAGCGCCATCTCCCTGGGCCGCGTGCCGCTCTGGGGTCTGGCCGCCTACGGCGCGCAGGGCGTGCGGAAAGTTCTCGAAATCCTGCAAGCCGAACTGGTTCAGGCCATGGCGACCACCGGCCGGCCCACGCTGGCTTCCATCGACAGAAGCTTGGTAAGAACGGAGTTCCTATGAGCACGGCGCCGACATTGATGGGAGAACCGCCGGGCCGCATCTCTCCGGTCCGCGACTTGGCCAACACGTTCGAGTTCGAGGCCATGGCGCAGCGCAGCCTGAGCGCTGCCGCCTTCGCCGAGATCGCCGGCAGCGAGCGCAGCGCCATCGAGCGCATCACATTCCGGCCGCGAATGATGGTCAACACCACGCATCTGGACCTGACTACCGAGCTTTTCGGCCAGAGCCTGTTCGCGCCCATCTTGGTGGGTCCCACCGGCGGGCAGAAGCGGTATCACCCGGAGGGCGATTTGGCCACCGTGCGCGGCGCTGCCGCCGCCAAAACCGCGATGGTGGTTTCCAGCGGCGCTAGCTTCGCGATGAACGAGATCGCCGCCCAGCAGCCAGCCGCCACGCTCTGGTATCAGGTCCACCCCGAACCGGATACGGCCGCCGATCGGCGCCGAATCGACGAGGCTGTCGCCCTCGGGTGCAAGGCGCTGTGCATCACCGTCGGCGGCTCTGACTGGAGCGCCATCGACCGTTTGCGGCAGGGCCTCCGCATCCCCGTGGTGCTCAAGGGCATCATGAGCCCGGAAGAGGCCCGTGCCGCCATCGGCAAGGGCATCGACGGCATCATGGTTTCCAGCCACGGCAGGCAGCCTGAAAGCGGAATGGCGGCGCCCATCGAGGTGCTGCCCGCTATCGCCGAGGCGGTTGCCGGCAAAGCCCCCATTCTGATCGACGGCAGCTTCCGCCGCGGCGCGGACATCCTGAAGGCGCTGGCGCTGGGCGCGCGCGCCGTCATGCTCGGCCGTCCGGTGCTTTGGGCGCTCGCGGCTTATGGCTCGGCCGGTGTCCAGACCATGCTGGAAATGCTCCAGACCGAACTGGCCCGCGACATGGCCATGTGCGGCAAGCCGAACCTGAAGTCGCTGGACCCTGCCCTGGTGAAGATCCACGCCCGAAGGCCTACGGCGTAGAAAAAAACCGAAAAAAACGCACACCCTCTTGCATTCTGTAAATAATTGCACTATACTCCATAGAGTATGGGTAGTTTAACGATCTGCTGCTTCGCACCCCTCGGTTCGCGGCGCTGTTGTTGTCGCTGACAGCAGCCGCGGCCTTCTGCTTGAAACCAATACATAGAAAGGAAACAGGTTCATGACTTATCATTTCAATCGCAATCGATTCAACGGGATGCGCATTCTGGTTCTCTCACTCGCTGGGCTGGGAGCCGCCTCGGCGCAGAGCCTCAACTGGGAAGGACAAACCGGCGTGTTTGTCACTCCGCTGGCCTACACGGCGGCAAAGCCCGTCGTGGCTTATCACTACCTGGATGCCGGCGACGTGCTGGGCGGGTTCCACACGGCGTCGGTGACGGAGGGCCTTTTCGGGCGCGCCGAGTTCGGGTATACGCGAACCTTTCACCAGCCGGGGGACACCACCGGCCTCAGCCCGCTTTGGGATGGCGGCTTCAACATCGTGCATGGCAAGGTCAACGTAGTTCGGGAAAACGCGCGCAAGAACAACTGGCTGCCGGCCATCTCGGCGGGCTTCGTGGCGCGGACCCAGGATCGCCACGTCAGCGGCGTCCTCGCCAACCGGGACTACAATAACGCCGATTTCTTCCTGGTGGCCACCAAAACGGTGACCCAAATCAAGCCGCTGCCGCTGGTCCTCAACCTCGGCTATAAGGCGACCAACGCTTCGGTTTTCGGCCTGGCCGGCAACGCTCCCGCGTACCAGGGTAGGCTGTTCGGCGCGGCGGCGTTGGTAGTGAAGGGTCCCCAGAAAAGCCAGTTGATTTTCGGCTCGGAATTCGCGCAGCAGCCGCGCCAGGTGCAAAACCTTCCCGGCGCCATCGTTCCAACCACCATTACTTATGCGGCGCGCATTGTGCCCCTGCCGGAGCGGTCGAAGCTCAACATCGATTTCGGCGTGGCGCAGGCCGCGGGCTGGATCCTGCCGGGCGTGAACTTGCAGGCGCGCCACCAATTCGCTTTGGGCATTTCATACGGACTCTGATCTTAACTACAACCAGGACACCTCATGCCAACTCAAGAACGCAAACCAGGTCTCGGCACGCTCGCTTTGCATGCCGGCCAGCAGCCCGACCCCGCCACGACGGCCCGGGCGGTCCCCATCTATGCCACGTCGAGCTACGTGTTCAAGGATACCGACAGCGCCGCGAACCTGTTTGCGCTGAAGGAATTCGGCAACATCTACTCGCGGCTGATGAACCCCACCAACGACGTGCTGGAGAAGCGCCTGGCGGCGCTCGACGGCGGCATCGGCGGACTGGCTTTCGCCTCCGGGCAGGCCGCCATCACCGCCGCCATCCTGACCATCACGCACTCCGGCCAGAACTTCCTCTCGGCCACCAGCCTGTATGGCGGAACGTGGACGCTTTTCACCCAGACCTTCAAGAAGCTGGGGATCGAGGTGCGGTTCTTCGACCCCGACCATCCGGAAGAGATCGCCAAGCTGGCCGACGAGAACACCCGGTTGGTCTATTTGGAATCCGTGGGCAATCCCAAGAACGACGTCCCGGACTTCCGCAAGATCGCCGATATCGCCCATCGGCACGGCCTTCCCGTGATTGTCGACAACACCGTGCTGACGCCGGCCCTGTTCCGGCCCTTCGAGCACGGCATCGATATCGCCGTGTACTCCACCACCAAGTTCCTCGGTGGCCATGGCGTTCACATTGGCGGCGCAATTGTCGATAGCGGCAACTTCCAGTGGGCCGCGAATGCCGCCAAGTGGCCGGAGTTCACCGCTCCCGACGATGCGTACCATGGCGTGGTCTTCACCGAAGCCCTGGCGCCCATCGGTAACCTCGCCTACATCATTCACATCCGCACGCACTGGCTGCGCGATACCGGCGGCTCGATGAGTCCTTTCGCGGCGTTCCTGTTCCTGCTGGGGATCGAGACGCTGCACGTGCGCATCGAGAGGCACGTGCAAAACGCGCAGGCGCTGGCCGAGTGGCTGGAGGCGCATCCAGCCGTGGATTGGGTGAATTATCCCGGGCTTCGCAGCCACTCCCACTACCAGGCCGCCAAAAAGTACCTGCCCAAGGGCGCGGGCGCCATTCTGGGATTCGGCGTGCATGGAGGCAAGCAGGCCGGCATCAAGTTCATCAATTCGGTGAAGCTGGCCAGCCATCTGGCCAACGTCGGCGACGCGAAAACTCTCGTCATACACCCCGCCTCAACCACCCACTCGCAGCTCTCGGTGGAGGACCAGTTGGCGACCGGCGTGACTCCGGAGTACATCCGAGTCTCCGTCGGCATCGAGGACATCGAAGATATTAAGGCCGATATCGACCAGGCACTACAGATTTCACAGGAGGGATCAATCGCATGAAATTCGACGACAATCCATTGAGCATCGGGCGGACTCCGCTGATCAAACTGAACCGCGTGGTCAACGGTGGCGGCGCTACCGTACTCGCCAAAATCGAAGGCCGCAACCCGGCCTATTCCGTCAAGTGCCGCATCGGCGCGGCCATGGTTTGGGATGCCGAGAAACGCGGCGTGCTCAAACCCGGCAAGGAGCTGGTGGAGCCGACCAGCGGCAATACCGGGATCGCGCTGGCCTTCGTGGCGGCCGCCAAGGGCTATCCCATTACGCTGACCATGCCCGAGACCATGTCACTCGAACGGCGCAAGGTTCTGGCGGCGTTCGGCGCCAAGCTGGTGCTTACGGAAGGCCCGCTGGGCATAAAGGGCGCGATCGCCAAGGCGGTGGAGATACACGGCTCGGACCCCAACCATTACGTTCTGCTGCAGCAGTTCGAGAACCCCGCCAATCCGCAGATCCACTTCGACACCACCGGTCCGGAGATCTGGGACGACACCGCGGGCCAGATCGACGTGCTGGTCTCCGGCGTTGGGACCGGCGGCACCATCACGGGCGTCTCCCGGTACATCAAGAAAGTCCGTGGGAAGAAAATCCTCTCGGTGGCAGTGGAGCCGGAAACCAGCCCGGTCATCACGCAGACCCGCAAGGGAGAGCCGCTGAAGCCGGGACCACACAAGATTCAGGGATTGGGCGCCGGCTTCATCCCCGGCACGCTCGACCTCAGCGTGGTAGACCGCGTGGAGACCGTGAGCAACGACGAATCCATCGAGTTCGCCCGCCGGCTAGCCCGCGAAGAGGGCATTCTCTCCGGCATTTCGTGCGGCGCCGCAGTGGCCGTGGCCGTCCGGCTGGCGCGCACGCCGGAATTCAAAGGCAAGACCATCGTAGCGATCCTGCCCGATTCCGGCGAACGCTACCTGAGCTCCGTGCTGTTCGAGGGGATCGTGTAGCGGGCGATAGTGACCCATGCCCGCCCGTTCGCATTATGCTAACATGCTCTTGTGAACGTGATTAGCAAGCCGGGCTTGCTGGACCTCATCCAGGACAAGTCGAAGGACGTTCAGGAGGAAGCGCTGGTCTGGTATCAGACCGCAAAAAGCGCCGACTGGGATAGCTT
>Ga0181536_10007652_pt1 | contig 10565 bp, 5 predicted proteins | sample PEATcosm2014_Bin_41_FD_121105 | JGI IMG/M metagenome (GOLD analysis project Ga0181536, IMG submission 121105) | Peatland microbial communities from MTU Mesocosm Facility, Houghton, MI, USA - PEATcosm2014_Bin17_60_metaG | ecosystem: Environmental > Terrestrial > Soil > Wetlands > Peat | place...
GCCGGATTTTGGTTTGCGCAATTTCTCGGGACGAGGGCAACGTTCGACTCAACAACCAGCCGCGCACCACGCCTCTGAAAACAACAGGCTTGCCTGAGGAATTTTAAGTGGGAAAGTAGCTAGAGCAGGGCTACTAGAGCCGGACATGTGGCGGGACAACGGCGAGACTGTCCTTCACCGTGTTGGGAGCGCAGCCCTGGGGGTACGGTTCGGCGAGAAAAACCCCGCGTTCAGCGAGCCGTGACGGACATCTTGCCCGGCGTCATCTTCCGAATGACCACATCGATGTTGATGCTGGGGACGGTGCCCCACAGCCGATCGGTAATGCGGAACAAAGCAGCCAGCATTTTCTTCAGTGAACGCATCCGGCCCGCGCTGGTGCAGGATAGCCAGTAGTCGGCCCGGTCCCTGAGCCCGTTCTGGGTCGGCTGGAGGATGACGGCTTTCCCGCCCCGGTCGTCAGCCAGCAGGTTTCGAATAATTTCGCCCTCTGTGCCGCCGCGTATTCCTCCGCGCAAGAGGTCGTTCCAACTTCCCGAACGGTTGAGCTCCGGATTGTGCCGGGCATATCGCCGCGCAAGCCGGTGCGCCAAGGAGTCCGGCATGTAGTTGATCAACCAAAGCTTGGTGCTGTGGTGCTCGTACGGAAAGTAGCGATGCGGAGTTTGATTGATAAAGAGCACTCCACCGGGCACCAGGGTGCGCCAAAGAAGGGGCATTACTATCTTTCTCTCCGCCGGGAGCAGATGTTCGTAAACCGCGCTGAACATGATGAAATCAAACTGTCCTAGATCGGGCGGAAGACTTTCTCCGGAGGGAGACCGCAGAAAGCGGACGTTAGGCCGGGCTCGGTACCCGGCAATTTTCCCGGCGATTTCGACCGAGATCGCGTTCAACTCCACCCCTATGATTTCGGCTTCCGGCAACATCCCGGCCAGGTGGAATGTGGAAGCGCCCGAGCCGCACCCGAAGTCCAGGACCCGCTTGCCCGCGAAAGCAGACGGGCTGAAGTACGAAAAGACTTGATGGCTCAGAACCTGGGCCACATAAGCGGGATCTTCATGGCGGGCTATAGATTCACAGATCCAGGCAAATGGGATTCGGTCTGCAATAAACCGGACCAAGTCCACCGGGAAAGAAGTCTCGCAACTGGGACGTGGTATATAAAGGGCCTGCGAGTTTGGCCTGAGAGTCAGCCGATGACGCCCATCCGGCAAGGCGGCAAACTCCACATAGCCATCGGGGGTGGTCACCTGCGGCGAAGCCGCAGTCCCACAGTCCTGATTCGGGACAGCGCCAGGGGAGTGGGGGCCTTCGTTTGACATGTTATTTAGAATAAGGGAGTTGCAGTAATGCGTCAAGGGTTTCGGCGAGTTGGGCGAGCTGGTACTTGGGCACGCGGCTTAGCCGAGACTTTGGTGTTCCGGCAGTACGCGGAGCGCAGCCTCCGGAGGAGCGGCCCGCGCGGAGGGCACGGCCGCTCTGAGAGAGTAGAATAGACTTGATCCGCATCGGACGCGAGCCCGCGCGGGGCGCCGTTCCACTCATCCTATGAAACAGGTTATTCGCAAGGGTCTCAAGCACATCATTGTGGATGAAGTCCCGGACCCGCTAGTGACCCCTCACCACGTACTGGTCCGGCCGGTATGCTCGCTCATCAGCGCGGGGACGGAGACGGCCAGTATTCACCAGGACAACGTTCTGAAAGAAGTCGCGGAGAAGCCGTCCCATCTGCAGACAATCTGGAATGCGGTGAGCTCGAACGGCCCCATACCCACTTACCGGGAAGTGAAGGCGAAGTTCAGCGAATACGCGGTATTGGGATATTCGGGCGCGGGCATTGTGGTGGAGAAGCATGCGACGGTGCAGGACCTGGAGATCGGCGACCGGGTGGCCTATGGCGGCGAAGGCACGGGGCACGGCGAAACCATCCTCACCGGGCGCAACCTGGTAGCGCGGGTACCGCGGGGCGTGGCTTACGAATACGCCGCCTTCGCCACGCTGGGCAGCATTGCGATGAACGCGGTGCGAACGGCGCGGATGGAGTTGGGCGATCGCGTGGCAGTGATTGGTCTGGGAATGGTGGGCCAACTGGTGGCGCAACTGGCGCGGTTGCAGGGCGCGGTGGTGATCGGGATGGATCTGCGGAGCGACCGTCTGGAACTGGCGAAGAAGTTGGGCGCGCGGAAGGTCATCGCGGCCGGAGACGGAGCGCGCGAGGGAGTGTCGAGCGCCACCGATGGACGGGGCGCGGACTGCGTGATTGTGGCGGCGGCGGCGAAATCGTCGGCTCCGGCGCGGCAGGCATTGGAAATCTGCCGGGACCGCGGACGGATCGTAGTGGTCGGCGCGGTGGGAATGGAGTTCCCCTGGAACGACATGTACCTGAAAGAGATTCAATTGTACATGGCGAGGGCATACGGGCCGGGCAGCTACGATCCAAGTTATGAGAAGCGGGGACAGGATTATCCGTTCGCCTATGTGCGGTGGACGGAAAACCGCAACATGGAAGAATTCCTGCGGCTGGTGGCCGACAAGGCGGTGGATCTGCAGCCGTTGATCACAGACCGGTTCCCACTGGAGCGTGCGCCGGAAGCGTATCAGAAAATTCTCGACCCGGCCGGCGGCACCCTGGCGGTAATTCTCGATTACGAACAGATCGAGCCGGAAGAATTCCGGCCGCGGCGGAAGGTGGAAGCGGTGCGGCCGGCGGCGGCGCCAGGCAAGCGCGATTTGGGCGTGGCGCTGGTGGGTGCGGGGAATCTGGCACGATGGGCGCATCTGCCCAACCTGAAGAAGATCCCGGGGGTGCGGCTGCGGTCGATCTATTCGGCCAGCGGAGTGCGCGGCAAAGGGTACGCGATGCGGTTCGGCGCGGAGTTCGCCTGCTCCGACTATGACGAGATTCTGCAAGACCCGGCGGTGGATCTGGTGGTGATTGTCAGCCGCAACCAGGACCACGCGAGGCAGGCGTTGGCCGCGCTGCGGGCCGGCAAACACGTCTTCGTGGAAAAACCCATGGCGTTGACCGTGGAGGAGTGCCGGGAGTTGTGCGCGGCGGTTCGGGAGACGGGAAAACATCTTACCGTGGGGTTCAACCGCCGTTTTGCTCCTTACTATGTGGAGCAGAAAAAACAACTCAAGCGCCGGACGGGACCGGCGGTGATCAACTGCCGGGTGAACTCGCCGGGAATTTCGGGAGCGTTCTGGATGGCCGACCCGGCCATCGGGGGGGCGATTCTCGGGGAAGCCTGCCACTTCGTGGACCTGATGTACTGGCTGCTGGAATCCGAACCGGTGAGCGTGTCCGCGTACTCGCTGCCGACCGAGACAACGGAGCCGGTGGGGCAGAACAACATAGCCGCAAGTTTCCGGTTTGCCGACGGCTCGGTGGCGAACCTAACCTACTGCACCGTGGGCAGCAGGACTTCCGGCGGCGAGCGAGTGGAAGTGTTTGCCCAGGGGATAGGCGCATTTACGGCCGATTTTCGAGAGCTGACGATCGCCGGGGAGATGCGTCATAAGAAATCGAAATGGTTCCCCGCCAAAGGGCTGGGCGAGCTCATGCAGTCCTTCGTGAAGGGGATTCACGACGGCAGGCAGCCGGAGATTACGGTGGTGGATGGGGCGCGGTCGACACTCGGATGCCTGGCGATGCTGGAATCGGCCCGCAGCATGGCGCCTTTCGAGATTGACCTGGAGACCGCAACCGCTCCTCCGGCCGATGCGGCCACCCCGCGGCAATGAGGATCGTCGAGCTAGGTCCATGGCCTCCGCCGCACGGAGGCGTTCAGACCAACATCGTCGACATCCGGCGGTACCTGCGCGAGCGCGGCCACTACTGCGCGGTGGTTAACCTGACGCGTTTCCGGCGGGCAGACGGAGATGACGTTTTCTTTCCGAAGACGCCGCTCCAGGTACTCAACATTCTGCGCAGGCTCCGCTGCGACGTGATTCACATTCACATTGGCGGCGATCTGCGGCTGATTCATTTAGGCCTGTGCCTGACGTGTTCGTTGCTTCCCGGAGCGAAAACCGTGCTGACATTCCATTCGGGCGGATATCCCACGTGGCCGGCAGGGCACAGCGCCGGGCGGTGGACATTGCGGGGGGTGGTGCTGCGGAGGCTGGACCGCGTGATCGCCGTCAATGACGCGCTGCGCGATCTCTTTCTGCGATTCGGCGTACCGAAAGAACGCGTCCGGCTCATTTACCCATTTGCGGTGAAAGCGCCTGAGAATGCGGAATATCCGGAGAAACTGGCGCACTTTATTGAGAAACATCGGCCCTTTCTGTTGACGGTAGGCCTGCTCGAACCGGAGTACGATCTGCCTTTGCAGATCGAAACCCTGGGCCGCATTCGCGAACGGCATCCCGCAGCCGGCCTGGTAATCGCGGGAGCAGGCAGCCTGGAGGAAGAATTGCGGCAACGCATTGCGGCACAGCCTTGGGCGGAGCACATTCTGCTGTGGGGCGACCTGCCGCACGCGATCACCCTGCGGGCTATCCAGGAGTGCGATATTCTGCTGCGCACTACCCTGTTCGACGGCGATTCCATTTCGGTGCGGGAGGCGCTGGCATTCGGCACACCGGTGATTGCCACCGACAACGGCATGCGACCGCGGGGCGTGCATCTAGTTCCGCTGCGGGATTCCGAGCGGTTGGTTGAAGCGGTCAGCCGCTGTGTAAAGGATGCCGGCGCGGATAAATGGCAGAACGCCATGGGGGACGAAAGCAATTTAGAAGCGGTGGTGCGAGAGTACCGGGACCTTCTGGGCCGCTCCTAACAGAACTTCAGGCGAAACCTTGTTGACCGTGTGTCGCGCCAGACTCGCGGCGGGCCGCGCCTTCTCGCTGGCTGCCCGCCACGTCGACCGGCACTGCAGGGCGGCCCTGCTCTGCCCGTTACGGGCGTTCACCACAATTGAAGAAATATAATTCATCTGTTTTCAATACAATCCAGATTCCATGGGCGACTAATACGATGTCCGGTGCTCAGAATGGGGACAGGAGGTTGGCCGGTATTCGGCTACCCATGAAAGCAAGCATAGTTACAGGCTGTTTGTTAGTTGCCGTGACGGCAGGGGCGCAAACGCGCATTGACTTACGCACCCAGGTAAAGAGCGTCGACTTTTCGTCTGCCGATTCGACACTGCCTTCGCAGACCGGCACCCAATTGCCGGCAACGTGCAATGTAGGACAGAGTTATTTCAAGACGGATGCCACGCCGGGACAGAACTGGTACCTGTGCCTGGCGGGAAATCAATGGACGGTGCAGGGCGGCGCGCTGCCGGCGGTAACGGGGAACGCGGGGACGGTTCTGTTCACCGATGGCAGCAGCCTGTTCTGGAAGGGACTGGGGGGAGATATCAGCGGCAGTCCGAACACGGTTACGTTGAACGGGCTTCTCGGCCGTCCGCTAAGTGCGGCGGCGCCACAAACGGGACAGACTCTGGCATGGAGCGGAACGGCGTGGGCGCCCCAGAACGCGGCGGTCGCGAGCGTTTTCGGACGGACGGGGACGATAACGGCGCAGAGCGGAGACTACGGGTTTTCGCAGATCGGCGGGACGGTGGCGAGCAGCCAGTTGCCGGGTGCGGGAGGGGATCTAGCGGGGAGCCTGGCGGCAGCGACAGTGACCCGGCTGCAAGGCTGGCCGGTGGGCGCGGCGGCGCCCGCGGCGGGGCAGGCATTGATGTGGAGCGGCACGCAGTGGGCGCCGCAGAATCCGGCGGTGTCCGTGGCAAGTATCTTCGGACGGACCGGGGCGGTAACGGCGCAGAGCGGAGATTACGGGTTTGCGCAGATTGGCGGGACGGTGGCCGGCAGCCAGTTGCCGCCGGCCGGTGGAGATCTTTCGGGAACTCTGACCGCGGCCACAGTCACGAAGCTGCAAGGCTGGCCGATGGGAGCAACGGCGCCCCAGTCCGGGCAGCACCTGACCTGGAATGGGACCCAGTGGGCCCCCGAAAATCCGCTGCTATCAAGCGTCTTCGGGCGGAGCGGAGCGGTAACTGCACAGAGCGGGGATTACACGTTTTCGCAGATCGGCGGGACGGTAGCGAGCAGCCAGTTGCCAGGCGCGGGCGGGGACCTCACGGGGAGCCTGTCAGCGGCAACGGTGACGCGGCTGCAAGGTTCGGCGGTTGCGACGGCCACGCCGCAGCCGGGGCAAAACCTGACCTGGACTGGAACGCAGTGGGCGCCGCAAAATGCGGCGGTTCCAAGCGTCTTCGGGAGGGCCGGAGCGGTGACGGCACAGACTGGCGATTACACGTTTTCGCAGATCGGCGGGACCGTGGCCGGCAGCCAGTTGCCGGCCGCGGGCGGGGACCTTTCGGGAACTTTAACTACGGCCACCGTCACGAAGCTTCAAGGCTGGGCGATGGGGACGGCGGCGCCCGCTACGGGCCAGGTGTTGGCATGGAATGGCGCCCAATGGTCGCCGCAGAATATAGCGTCGGCTGTGCCCAGCGTTTTCGGGCGGACCGGGGCGGTGACGGCGCAGAGCGGGGATTACACGTTTTCGCAGATCGGCGGGACGGTGGCCGGCAGCCAATTGCCGGCCGCGGGTGGGGACCTTGCAGGAAGTCTGACGGCGGCGACCGTGACCCGGCTGCAAGGTTGGACGGTGGGGACGACGGCTCCGGCTACCGGCCAGGTAATGACGTGGAGCGGAGCGCAGTGGGCGCCCGCCAACGTCGCGGCATCGATGGTGGCGGGCGGAGATCTTTCCGGGACGCTCGCTTCGGCCACGGTGAAAGCATTGCAAGGATTACCCGTGGCGAGCGGCACACCGCAAAGCGGCCAGGTAATGACATGGACCGGTACGCAGTGGGGGCCGCAAAGCGTAACGGCCGGTGTTTCCAGCGTCTTCGGACGGACGGGTACGATCGCCGCACAGTTCGGCGACTATACGGCGGCACAGGTGACCAATGCGGTCGACGCGACGGCGGCCAACAGCTACGTGGCGGGGGCACGGCAAACATTTCAGGGGAACACGACGACCGCGGGGATGCGCTATATCCCGTCGCCTTTACCCGGAACTCCTTTGGCGGGCGATTTGGCCGTGGATTCCGGGGATTCCAATAAGTTGAAGTTGTACGACGGCGGGTCCTGGGTGAGTTTGACACCGGAATCCACGCCAGCCAATTACGCGGCTTCGTTTGCCAGTCAGACGACCGTAACGGTGCCGGGAACGGTACACCAACTGGGAACGGCGAACCTGGAAGTCGAATGCTTCGATAGCGCCGTGCCAGCGAACCTAGTGGAGCCGAACACGGTAACGGTCAATCCGACAACCTACGATGTCGACATTCTATTTGCCGCGCCGCAGAGCGGATACTGCGTTATTGACGGCTTTAACGGCGGCGGGACGGGAGGAAGCGGCAGCGGTTCGGGGGGCGCGGTAACGAGCGTTTTCGGGCGGACGGGAAACGTGATGCAGACGACGGGAGATTACTCGTTTTCGCAGATTTCCGGAACAGTGCCGGACGCTCAGGTAGCGGCGGGGGTGAATGCATCGAAGATCGGCGGAGGAACGGTGACGAACCTGGCATTCGGATACCTGGCGAATGTAACCAGCGATATTCAGGCGCAGATCAACAGCAAAGCCTCGCTCACAAGCGCGGCGGGCGGCGACGCGACTGGGACATTGAGCAGCCTCACGGTACAAGGGCTGCAGAATCGGAGCGTGGCGAATGCGGTTCCGGCGGACGGCCAAGCGCTGGTATGGAGCGCATCGCTGAACGAGTGGAAACCGGCGACGGTGAGCGGTTCGGGCGGAAGCGGCGGCGGGGCTACGATGGCCTCGCAGTTGGGAGATTTTTGGGTATCGCTGCAAAGCGCGACAGTCCTCGCGATCGGCACGGGATGTACGCCGGCGACTCCCTGCAACGCGAGCATCGGAAGCCAGGTATACCGCATCACAGCGGGCGCAACGGCAACCATCAGCGGCGGAAATGGCATGGCATATGTGTATTTGGACGCCAACGGAGTGCTGACCGTGGGGCACAGCATGACGGTAAGCTGCACGGGGTGCACGGCGGTGAGCGGCGTGGTTTCTTTTCCCGCAGATGTGGTTCCGCTGTTCACCTGGGAGGCGTCGAACGGCGCGTGGATTACAGCCGGAGGCACCGACCTACGCGGCTGGCTGAGCGGCACGAACATCCAGGCGGGCGCGGGAATCGTGATTGTGGAATCGGGCGGAAACACGACGGTGGCGGTAGACAGCGCGGTGGTGCCGACATATCTGACGGCATCGGCGACGCTGGATTTTCCGCTAATTGCAGCGGGGACGTGCTCGGCGGACCTGACGTTTCCTTTGACGGGAGCGAGCCCCGGCGCCATGGTTGTGCCGGGATGGCCGAGCGGGATGGAGCCGGGATTGACGGGAACCATGAGGGTCAGCGCGTCCGGCCTGGTTGCGGTGCGGCTTTGCGCTTTAGGCGCGGCGGTGAACCCCGCGGCGGCCACTTTCCAGGCAGCGATTATACAGGGGAACTAAATGCTAAACCGACTTGTAATTCTTTCCTGTGCGTGCGCCGCCGCACTCGCCGCGCAGACGACGATTAACGGCAGCCGCACGATTCTGGGCAACTGGGACGCCTCGGGAGCTCTCAGTACGAAACCAAATCAGACAGGCTCCGCGTTGCCGGGGACCTGCACCAGCGGACAGACGTTTTTCTTGACGACCGCGCCAGCGGGTCAGAATCTGTACCTGTGCCAGTCTAATAACACCTGGAACGCGATAGCGTCGAATGGCGGTTCGGCTACTACTTATGCGCTTATCTTTAATGGCAGCAGTACTGCATTGGCGGATGGCAGTTCGGTCGTGTGGACGTGCGGCAGCGGGAGCGCGGCGACATGTACGGCCAGTTGGACCGTGCCTTCGGGCGTGAATGCCGCGCATATTACGGCGTTCAGCGCCGGGGCCGGTGGACTGGGAAGTAGTGCGGGTGGCGGTGGTGGAAACGGAGGAGGAGGTGGCGGATATTTCGATGGTTGGTGTCCAGTTACTCCCGGCAATGCGTACACCGTCACGGTGGGTCTGGGCGGCACGGGAACCAGCAGCCCCTACAGTGCGAACAACGGCGGCAGTTCGGCCTTCGGTACCTGCTTCGCACTTGTCGGAGGTTCGGGTGCTGGGGCTAGCAATTACGGCGGGTACCTTCAGAACGTTTACCTCAGCGGTTCTACCGGGCCGCTGTACGGATGGAACATTCCCGGTGGGGGTTACTACGTGTACATCTCGTCGTATTGCAGTCCGACTGGAAGCCCCGGACCCTTTGCGATACGACCTGATGGAGGAGGTTGCGGGGCAGGATCCAACTGGTCATCGGGCGCTGCCGGTTTGGCTGGCGGCGGCGCGGTATATGGTGCTGGCGGTGGTGGATCGGGCGGCTACAACAACGCCACGGGAGGTACTGGCGGCGTCTCGGGCTTCGGCGGAGCTGGTGGAAATGGCGGCGGGTGGACTTCGGCAGGCGGGGTAGTAGCCTGCACAAATGGCTCCATTCCAGGAGGCGGCGGGGGTGCTGCTGGCACAGAAACAACCGGATCTAATTTGACCGGCTGTAATGGGGCCCGCGGCGAAGTGCGGGTTTATTATACAAGATAGTATGGTGCATGTCGGATCATAGCGAGGATCAATGAAGCTTAGAGTGCTTTCTATTCTGGCGGCCCTTGCCTTTGCGGCCGGCGCGCAAATCAGCAATCTCGCCATTTCCCCCATGGCAACACAGGCGATCATCCGGTATACCTCTCCCGTGCCTCAAGCATGCAGCCTGAAGGTTGCCGATATGTACCGCAACGTGGCGATCTCGACGGCCACGCAGGCGGGAGGCACGGTAACCGTGACAACCACCTCCTGGCACGGGCTGCTAGCGGGAGCTGTAATTTACCTTGAGAACACCGGCGTGTGGGACGGCTGGCAGACAATCGCGACAGTTCCCGCGCCCACCACATTCACCTTCTCCAGCGCGATTACGGGGAGCGCAACAACGGGGAATGTGGGGGTGTTGGTGGACGATGTCAATCCCACGCTGTTTCCGGGGGCGGACCAGGATTCCAGGAATCCCAACCTAAACCGCGGAAGGAACCGCGTTTTCGTGGCTGGCTATCGAAGCGCCCCTGTCGCCGCGGACGGCAACCGCTATAGCCGCGCTCTTCAGACGAACGCTCGGCATCATCTCACCATCACCTGCGGCACGCAGAACTTCGACCAGGAATTCACCACATCCACTCTGCCGCTGGGAGACACGCACAACGAAGGCTTACCGGTCGACCGGAACTCTCCCGGGCAATACGCCTATCCGACGATACAATGGGGGAACCGCGCGCAGGCCATGATCGACCCGATAACAGGGCTACGGTCATTCCGCGCGACAGCCCCCATAGACACCCCGTCCCCAACCCAGACTTTTCAAAGCGCGATCGATCTAAACCAGGTCTGGCACAACCCAGCAGCGGCCTTGAGCGGCAGCGGCACGGCAACATTTACGGGGCCGTGCCCGAACGGAACGTGCCCCCTCCTTCTACGCGCCGACAGCCTTTCGATTTATGGA
>Ga0181536_10007654_pt1 | contig 10564 bp, 7 predicted proteins | sample PEATcosm2014_Bin_41_FD_121105 | JGI IMG/M metagenome (GOLD analysis project Ga0181536, IMG submission 121105) | Peatland microbial communities from MTU Mesocosm Facility, Houghton, MI, USA - PEATcosm2014_Bin17_60_metaG | ecosystem: Environmental > Terrestrial > Soil > Wetlands > Peat | place...
ACTTCCTCCAGCGTCTCCACCTTCTTTAGCTGGCGCTCGATCGCGCGTGTCCGCGTTGCCGCGTCGTCCACAAAAAAAGCCCCTTCAGACGCTTCGCGCCGAAGGGGCTGCCGCAAACTGCAAGGCGACAATACTTAGTTGCTGGATCGCCGGTGAAACTTCAAGAGAGCCATGCCGGCCATCCCGGCTGCCAGCGAAAACCAAGTCGAAGGCTCGGGTGTTGATGCTGTTCCCACAATGCCGGCAACGCCCTCTGAATACGCGCCAATGCCGTAATTCTGGTAGTACTGGCTTTCAACGGGCCAGTTGCGCAGGCTGGCGTCAGGTCCAACGGGAGTTGTGCCAATCGAGTTCGTCCCGTCGGTCGTTGCGATTTCACCTATCGGCACCGCCACTTCGAGCCAGTAGTCTCCCTGTGCGAGGAACAGCGATCCGATGCTGACGTCGATGACCTGCTGCCCATCGTAACTGCCGAGGTTGACGGGTCCCGTTCCGCCGGCGACTTCGGTTCCGGGATTGCCCACGCCCATACCCGTCAAAATCTCCCATTGCGCAGTCGTGAAGCCTTGCGCGTTTCCGAGCGAGTAAACGTCCGAGATCGTCCATCCGGCAGCATCGGTCACATCGAACTCCTGGTACTCCGTTAGGGCGTCCGGCTGAGTGGTGGCGTCGTTGCCCCAATTAGTGGCGCCGGTGCTATTACCATTATCAAAACCACCGTTAGGATCACCCGAAAACCACAGCGTTCCTGTGACCGGCTCGGCCATCGCCGAAATGCCTGTAAGCACCAGCGCGGCAGCTCCCACGAGCAAGAGCCGCGGCAATTTATTGAAAGCAAGCGTCTTCATCTTCATTTTCTCCTTATGGCAGATGCTGTCCGGTGATTTTAACACCAAACCGGCCGCTGTGGGGTTATGCTCGCCCCGTCACGCGCAGACGTTGATGACTTCCTCATCCTCTGGTGCGATCAGGTGCAGCGTGCCCGCGGGAGCCACTTCCTCCAGCGTCTCCACCTTCTTTAGCTGGCGCTCGATCGCGCGCGTACGCGTCGCCGCGTCGTCCACGGTCTGCGTCGCCTGTTCAAGGCGCTTGCGGATGTTGGCGAGCACCTGCGAATACTTACCGAACTGCAGTTTGACGTCGCTGAGCAGTTTCCAGACCTCGCTTGAGCGCTGCTGAATGGTGAGCGTGCGGAAGCCCATCTGCAGGCTGTTGAGAAGCGCGGCGAACGTGGTGGGGCCGGCGAGGACCACGCGCAGTTCGCGCTGCAGGTGCTCGGCGAGCCCGGGCCGGCGCAGGGCTTCGGCGTAGAGGCTCTCGGTAGCGAGGAAGAGAATGCCGAAATCGGTGGTACGCGGGGGTGCGAGATATTTTCCGGCAAAAGTCTTCGCGCACGCCCGCACGACGGCTTCGAGTTCGCGCGAATAGAGCTCGACGGCATCGGCGTCGCCGCGCTCGGCGGCGGAGGCGAGGCGCTGGTAAGCCTCCATGGGGAACTTCGCGTCCACCGGAAGCCAGACCGGATCGGCGTCTTTACCAGGCAACTTGATGGCGAATTCGACGCGCTCACTGGTGCCGGTGGTCGCGACGTCCCGTTCGTATTGCTCGGGCGAGAGGATCTGGGCAAGCAGGTTTTCGAGCTGCACCTCGCCCCATGCGCCGCGCGTGGTCACGTTGCCGAGCACGCGTTTGAGATCGCCGACGCCGGAGGCCAGAGTCTGCATCTCGCCGAGTCCTTTGTGGACCTGTTCGAGGCGCTCGCTGACGAGCCGGAAGGATTCGCCGAGGCGGGCTTCGAGCGTGGTTTGCAGTTTCTCGTCGACCGTCTGGCGCATTTGCTCGAGCTTGGCGGAGTTGTCGGTTTGCAGAGCGAGCAGGCGCTGGTCGACCATTGCGCGGATGTTTTCGAGTTGCGTGCGCTGATCGCGCTGCATGTCGTTCGTGGCAGTGAGAAAGCCGGCGAGCTGCTGCGTTACCGAATGGCGGAGGGATTCGGAGCGCTGCTCCGTCTGACTGGCGAAGCGCTGGATGTTCAAGGCGAGTTCTTCGCGCAGGCCGCGATTCTCGTCGCTCTGCCGCTGCTGGGCGCGGGCCAGATCATCGCGCAGACGGGCTTCGAACGAATCGGCCGAGCGTGTGCGGAACAGCAGAATCAGATTCAGTACGACGAGAAGCGCGAGGACGACGAGGAGGACGGCGGAAAACATTTCGGTGACTTCCTGTTTTAATCAGGATACACCATTTTGGGGGCGTGAGCGGCGTTAGAGATTTTAAGGTACGGACTCAGGTAAACATTGAGGGTTGCATACAGGCATAAGTTGGAATATAGTTGAACCAGGAGATTTGCAGACGTGGCTTATGAGTTGTTCAAGCGGACGTCCATAAGGGTTGATACTCCGATCCTCGCGATAGGACCTGGGGGTAGAATACGCATCAACGCTGCCGGATGCAGACTCCTGGCAGAGGCCGGAGTTAAGACAGTGGTGATCCTTTGGGATAAGGCTGCAAATCGAATGGCGGTCAAAGCTGCGCCAAAAGGGGAGAAGAACTCATTCGCAGTTTCATTCGCAGGAGGGCACAATTCGGGAACTATCGTGGTTAAGTCATTCCTGAGCCACATCGGATGGAATGCGACAAAAACAGAATTGCTTCCAACGACGTGGAATGCGGCGGAGAAGATGTTTGAGGCTACACTCCCGCCTTCGTGCTTTTCGTCGGGCACCGCTGAAGTAAAGAGAAAGAACAGGTTCATTTGAAAGACGAAATTGAACGTGTGAGGCGGGAAGAAGAACGGCGCGGTCGCCGCCCTATCGATTCAGAGACACGTGAAGAGCGGCGCCGAATGATGGCGGCGTTATCTGAGATTTACAACTACGGAACTCTGGATGAACTAATGGCGGTTATGCGTGAATACGGGATTTCGGCTGGCTCACCACCGTGGACTGAGACGGTGCGGATTTGGAACGCCGAGCGCGGACGGAATCCGCGATCCGCTCGATAGCCGCGAGGCGCGATTCTCTCTCTTCGCGGCTTAAGCCTTCATTTTGCTTTGAAAGAACGGCGGCAAGCTTTTTTATCGGTGTCGTCGTTCCGCGCGGGGATTTCACAACCTCATGTTAACACTGTGCCGCGACAGGCAGGCTGAGCGCTAAAACGTGAATCCGAGCAGGAAGCTGGCTTCGTCACTTTTGAGTTGAAACCCGGCAACTGCAACAGAGACGGAGTAATTACTCGGTACAACCCAGCCAGCGTAGGATACTCCCGTGGGGTACTGGGCAAACCAGTGGGTATACCGAAACTCCGGTCTCAAGTGCACGTAGAACACGGGAACGTCCGCTCCAGCGCCAGCCACGAAGCCTGTCGACGTACTTCCGGCACCCGCAAAACTCGATGTACTCGAGGAAAGCGTGGAATTCAAAACGGTAGTGCTGCGGCCGTTGGTAATGCGGGAAATCGACAGCCCCGATTCCACGAAAAAAGCGGCTTTGGTTTTCGGCAGCGTCCGCCTGTATTGAACGAGTAAGGGAAACTGCCACCGGTTGGCGGTGGTTTCGGTAAAGCTGTAGGAGGAATAGCCCTGGGACGCAGAAGTGCTCGTCGAATCCTGATTAATGCGCTGATACAAAGCATCGAATTCGATGCCGAAACTGTTTGAGAGATCCAGCCGGAAAACCGGACCGATTAAAAGGCGTTTTGTCACGGAGTTCAGTCGATAAAACGACGAATTAAAAGAAGCACCCGTACCGCTGCTGGAACTGTTTTCAGTTGAGACCAGCGTATCCGTCAATGGAATACCGGCATCAACCCCGAAATGGACGTGAACCTGGGCCGTCGCGGCGCTCGCAAACAGACAGAACAGGAAAGTCAATCGAGAGGGATTCGATGAGATCACACGCCGAGTATCCCGCGCCGATCTTACAAAGCCCGAACTGCCTCCTCGACTTTCTTCGCAAGTGCCGCGTAGTCGTCGCCTTTCAGCATGAGCGGCGGGCCGAATTTGACGCGCGCCGGTCCTGGCATCGGGAACTTCGCATCCTTGTGCAGGACCCGCTCCAGCCCTTCAAGTCGGACCGGTACCACTGGCATGCGGAGACGCGAGGCCAGCATCCCGACGCCTGGCTGGAAGGGCAGGAGTTCGCCTTTGTCCGTGCGTTTGCCTTCGGGGAAAATGAGGATCGAGTAGCCGTCCGCGGCGAGATCGGCCGCATAACGCAGAGCGTCGCGCGCCCCCGCTTCGCGCTGCGGAAGCGGAAACCCGTTGAAGACCAGCGCCGCCAGATTGTAATTCAGACCGTTAGTGAAACGCTTCGTCCGTGAATAATTCGCCGGGTGAAAGTGCGCGTCGAAAAATTCCTTCGACATGGCAGGAGCGGCGCGGTATCGCCAGCGCGGCGGCAGCGCCCAATAAATACTCGGAACATCGAAATGGCTCTGATGATTCGAAGCGAAGATGACCGGTCCTTCGAGTCCGCGGAGGTTCTCAAGCCCTTCGACGCGCAGCCACGCGAACAGGCGCGCCAGCGGAAGAATCAGGCCAGGCAGTGCGATGTGCCGCACGCCCCGCGCCAGGCGCCCGCGACTCCATTCGGGAAACTCGAAATCGCTCTCGAGTGACGGCGCGGTGGCGGGCTGGGCGCGCGCAAGATCGGCAACGGTGCGGGCGCTGGCGAACTGGGATTCGTCGATGGCGGTTCCGGTGCGCTGTTCGAGCTCCATCATCAGCTGAATGCGGTCAAGGGAACTCAGGCCGAGGTCGTCGAGTGAAGTCGCCGCGCCGATCTGGCGGCCGGGCGCGAATTTGCGAACGATGTCCTCGACGGACGAACCGCTGGCCGCGGGACGATTCACCCCGCTCACCCATGCGGCAATCTCGCCACGCTTCAGTTTGCCCGTGCCGGGAGTGCGCGGCAGCACCGCTTCCGGCCACACCGAGAAACTGCGGATGCGCTGGTGCGGTTCCAGCTCGCCGTTCGCGGCGCTGACGATGGCTTCGGCGCTCTCCACCGCGTTCACGTCACTATCCAGAACCAATACCGCGTGCACCGACTCGCGCGCGCCTTCCTTCGCACCAACGACCGCCGATTCACGCACGCCGGGAAGACCATTCAGTACGCGCTCGATATCCTCCGGAAAAACCTTGCGGCCGTCGGGCGAAACGATCATCTCTTTTTTGCGGCCCAGAATTTTGAGGCGCTGGGCTGAATCCAGTTCGCCGATATCGCCGGTGTGCAGCCAGCCTTCGGGGTCGAGCACACCGGCGGAGGATTCGCCGAAATATCCGGGCGTCACGTTGTCGCCGCGCAGCAGCACTTCACCGTCGGGCGCGATACGGATTTCGACGCCGGCGATAGCCTTTCCGACCGTGCCGGTTCGCGAATCGAGGGGATGATTCAGCGTGGCGATAGGCGCGGTTTCCGTGAGTCCATAGCCCTGAATCACGAGGAAGCCGAGCTTGCGCCAGAACTGTTCGAGCGCGGGATCGAGCGGCGCGGCGCCCACTACAAAGGCCCAGAACTTGAAGCCGAAACGCCGGTGCACACGGCGGAACTGCCACCAGTTCACATACCATTTGGGGCTGCGCGCGGGCTCCGCGGCTTCAGGCACAATGCCGACGATGTAATCGCGCAGCAGCTCCAGCATCTGCGGCACGCACACGAGCAGGGAAATGCGGCGCCGGTGAATCAGATGCGCCACGTCGCGCGGGCTGTAGCCGGACATGAAATAAACTTCGCCGGCAATCATCGGCGGGATGAATGCCGCCATGGCCTGTCCGAACATGTGGCTCAGCGGAAGCAGATTGAGAAAACGGATGGGTGCGAAGAGGCGGATATATTTGCGGTATTTTGCAACGCCGTCGTCGATGGGCGCGAGGTTGGCGAGAATGTTGCGGTGTGTGATGGTGACACCCTTGGGATCGCCGGTGGCGCCGGAGGTGAAGAGGACCTCGGCGACATCGGCGGGCGCGGCCGGGGGGAATCGATCCACCGGCGTGCTGAGGCCGAGGACGGTGTCGACAGGCCACACCGGGCAGGCGATTCCAGCGGGTGAGGCGACGCCTTCTCCGATGAGGAGCGCGCGCGCGCCCGTGATGCAGGCGATGCGCACAACGAAAGCGGCCGAGGAGCGCACGTCGACGGGAACGGCAATCACGCCTTCCAGCAAACATCCCCAGAGCACGATGACCCATTCAGGGCGATTTTCACCCCAGAGGACGATGCGTTCGCCCTTCGCAATGCCAAACGCGCGCAGACGGATAGCGAATGCCGCCGCTAGGCGAGCCGCCGCATCGTAACTCAGGTGCCGCGCGCCCGGGCCTCCCTCGAAACGAAGGAACTGACCGGGATGGCGACGCCACGTATCGTAGAACGCGGCGAGCGACGCGGGATTGCCGAGCACCAGACCATTCTCCACAATCGCCTCGCGTGGATTGTTACAGGCAGTATGACCGGGGCATCCTTCGCTCCCTCACGGTCGCGTTTCGGAAAGTAGAATGGTTGCGTGATCGCGCACGTTCTGATGTGTCTGATTGGTTGCACCGCCGTGGCCGGCGCGGCGGAAGAGTACACCTGGTGGATCGACAGCTGCACGCCGGAGATCGCGAAAACCAGTGCGTGCGAGCCGGGGGACCCGGAACTGGGACGCTGGGCGCTCGAGGCGTGGCAGCGCGAATCGAAAGGCGCGCTCGTTTTCAAGAAAAGCCCCACTGCGGCGCATGCGCAGATCCGGATTCATTGGGTCAACGGCGCGTCTAACCTCTATGGCGAGACCGTGCCGGATGTGGTGGACGGAAAACGCGGGGCGAATATCTACGTGCTTCCGGACCTCAGTTCGATGGGCGGCGATATCGGAGAAGCCGGACGCAGCGATCATCTGTTTCGCGACGCAATCGTTTACCTGACCTGCGTTCACGAGAGCGGACACGCGCTCGGACTCGTACACACAAAAAGCTTCGCCGATATCATGTACAGCTTTCAGTACGGCGGCGACTTTGTGGCGTACTTCGAGCGCTATCGCAAACAATTGCAGACGCGCGCCGATATTGCCGCGCACTCCGGCGTTTCCGATGCGGATCGATCCGCGTTGCGAGCGGCGTTGAGGTAAGGGCAGGCAAAACTGCCTGCCCCACATTAACGGAGGACGAGGCCGGAGGGAAGGTCTTCGCCGAAAATGCGGCCGAGTGCGCGCTCGTCGGATTCCTTTTCGAGTAATTCCGGGTCGGCAAGGCGCGCCTTCACCGCAGCGAACGTGGTCGCCGCGACGTCGCGAACGGGGTCGCCCGTCCGTCGCGCCAGTGCGATCAGCGCGTCATCCGATTTCGGAACCGGGAGAAGCGCTTCGATCCAGCGGGAAGCGACGGCCGCGGGCAGAACCTGGTTCGCCGGTCCATAGAAAAGTTGCCGCGCGCCCAGCCGCGACAGACACCAGAGAACATAGTCCTCTTTTCCTTGTTTAATGAGGGCATCACCGAGCTGGGCGCGGGTCCCGGCGGGGATCAACTCCATGCTTGCAGCCGCGCGCCACATTTCGCGCAGCAGGCTGTTATTCAGTCGCGGTGGCTTCTTGCCGGGTTTGGGCTGGAGCGAGGGCAGCAAGCGCTGCACGATGTCCACCTGCTGATTGCGGTTGAGGCCGCCGGCGAGGCGTCCCCAGAAGATCCACCAGTCGATCTCGTTCTGAACCTGGTTGGCGAAGGCGGGTCCGGCGGAGTAGATGCGGCGCGCCTGTTCGATGCGGTAGTCGTCACCGATGTAGCCGAAACCGGGGCGCAGACAAAAGCCCGCGAGGTTCAGCCAGCGGACCTCGTGCGCCGCGCCGCGCTTGCGATTTTCGATCTGTTCAAGGAAGACATCGGCAAGGCGACGCGCGACGTCCACGGGCCAGGAATTGCGTCCGAGGCCGAGAGCAGCTTCGAGACGCGAAGGGAGATCTTCGGGGGCTACCGTGCCGGCGCCGAACGTTGCGCGCACGAGTTCGCAGGCGGCATCGACCGCTTCCTGGCTGACGACCGCGGCGGGCCGTTGCGGCGCCGTGCCCGACGAAGCGGATTTCCGCAGCTGAAAGTGCAGTCGCCAGCGGTTCTCGCTGATCTTCGAATCGCACCAGGTTTCGAGCGTGCCGGTCTCGGTCAAACGTGCGCCCAGTTTTATGGGGACGAGTTTTTCGCCGCCCTTGCCAAAACGGATCAGCGCTTCGAGAGGCGCGTGCTGGTGAAGTTCTTCATCGCGGGTGAACTGGACGACTTCGCCTGGCTGATCGCCGGTGCGTGTGAGTGAGCTGATGAGGCGGAAGGCCACGGGCTTGTTGGCGACCAGTTGCAGATCTTCGCGATCCACTTCGACGGTGTCGCCTTCTTCCGCGCCGCGTGGCACGAGGCAGACCGCGGTGGAATCATCGAGGCCAATGTAATAAGAACGCGGAAGACCGCCCCGGACCAGCACGCCGGCGCCCGTCGAGCGAACGTAAGAATAGTAGGCCGCACCGCTGGCGACCGCGAGATCGAGATCGTGGTTTTCGAAGATCTCGGGACGGCGTCCGTACCAGCTTTCGAGAAGATCGGCGACACGCGCGCGGCAGACTTCGGGAATGAAGAAGCCGCCGTTAAACAGGATGGCGTCCGGCGTCTGGCCCGCGGATTCGAGGAACGCCGCGAGATGGCGGCTGATGGCGGGATCGGACACGTAGGGAAGTCCGAGCTCGCGAAACAGACTGCGCTTTTCTTCCTTCGGTTTCTCGCCGCGCGGCGTGATGGGAAGAAAACCTTCGAGCGTCAGTTCGAGCGCTTCGTCGCGCGTGATTTCGGTTTTAAGCGCTGCGCCGATCATGGACGATCCAGCGCCGAGCACGCTGATTTCGGCTGTTTTACGATTCGGATCGCAGAGCAGCAATTCCTTCGCAGCCGAACATTGACGGCGCAATCCGCTGCGCTGACGGATGGACAGCTGTTTACCGAGCTTGGATTCGGCAAGCCAGGCGAGCGTCAGGTCGAGGTTATCGCCGCCAAGCAGGAGGTGTTTGCCGACGGCGGTGCGCGTGAAGTCGATCGTGTCACCGGAACGCGAGACGCGTATCAGCGAAAAGTCGCTGGTGCCGCCGCCGACGTCGCAGACGAGCACGATCTGGCCATCGAACAGAAGTTTGCGCGAGCGCGCGAAATTGTTGGCGATCCAGGAATAAAAAGCCGCGGCAGGTTCTTCGAGCAGCGTCAGGCGGGGCAGACCGGCGTCGCTCGCCGCCGTCACCGTGAGTTCGCGGGCTTCTTCGTCGAAGGAGGCGGGAACGGTGAGAACGACGTCCTGCTCGGCGAGGGGTCCAAAGTGTCCGGACTTGTCCCACGCTTCCCGCATCGCCGTGAGGAATCTTGATGAGACTTCGACTGGCGAGAGAACGCGCCCGCCTTCGCCGGCGTCCCAGGGCAGAATCTTCGCCGTGCGATCGACGTCGGAATTCGAGAGCCAGGATTTCGCGCTGTGTACGAGACGCGTGGGCACAATCGCTCCCTGTTCGCGCGCGTAAGTTCCGACTGGCTGCCCTTCTTCGAGAAAGAGAAACGACGGCAGCGTGCGGCGCGGCTCGATGCGATTGGGCGCAACCAACTGCGGAATTTCGAAGATATGAATGGGCGGAAAACTGGTGTCCTCCGCTTCGGCCGGATCGATCCAGGCAAGAGCGGAGTTGGTGGTTCCGAGGTCGATGCCAACTTTCATGTGGATGCTTTTATGACGCGGGATGCGCCGAGTCGACGGTCTCGCGCACGTTAAATTCGAGTTTCCAGCGGCGCCCGTCGCGCGCCACGCACCAAAGCTGCAGCGTGCCGGTTTCAGTAATGACTGTTTCGAACGACACCGGAATCAGATCCGCCGAAGGGCTGTCCGAAGTCAATTTGACCTGGACCGGCGAAAGCTCTTCGAGGTCGTCGCCAAAATCTTCGATGAGTGCGCCAGGCTCGTCGTCCTTGCGCACAGCTGAGCAGAAGAAGCGGAATTCGGCAGGCTCGTCGACAATCAGTCCAAACTCGCGTCCGGGGATGGACGTCGATGTGCCTTCCTCCATGCCGAACTGGGCGACAGCGAGCGCCTTGATGGGCGCGGGGAGGCCCGGCACCGCGGGCATGGCGGATTCGATACCAACATAGTAAGAACGCGGGATGCCACCGCGAATGCGCACGCCTTTGCCATGGCGCGCCGCACCATAGTAAGCAGCTCCGCGAGCGACGGCGTGCATCAGGTCTTCGCCGGAGAGCACGGCAACCGGAGGAGAGCCTTCCGCGGCGAGCCAGGAGTTCAGCGCTTCCAGCAACCGCTCGCGGACGAATTGCGCGTGCAGGACGCCGCCGTTAAAGAGGATGTGCGTTGGACAAGCCAGGCCTGCGGGCTGGCGGAGAAAACGGGCCAGATGGCGCGTAACGGCGGGATCGGAAGCGTAGGGGAGTCCAAGTTCCTGCAAACCGGCGCGACGCTCCTGGCGCGGCATCTCTGTGCTGGGAACGCGCGGCAGAAAACCATCGAGGATCTGTTCGACTTGTTCGCGATGCAGTTTGGCCTTGATGGCGCCACCGATAAGTTTG
>Ga0181536_10007656_pt1 | contig 10562 bp, 8 predicted proteins | sample PEATcosm2014_Bin_41_FD_121105 | JGI IMG/M metagenome (GOLD analysis project Ga0181536, IMG submission 121105) | Peatland microbial communities from MTU Mesocosm Facility, Houghton, MI, USA - PEATcosm2014_Bin17_60_metaG | ecosystem: Environmental > Terrestrial > Soil > Wetlands > Peat | place...
CGGGACTTGAACCCGCACGGGGTTTCCCCCAAGGGATTTTAAGTCCCTTGCGTCTACCGTTTCGCCACGTCCGCGGAGCGGACCCCAAAAACAGTCCGCGCGGCCGCTCTTGTAGCATCCGCCGCGCGTGCGCCGAAGCCGTGCCAACCCCCAGGTCACGGCCGCTCCCGCTCTACAATCCGGCGTCCCGGATCGGCGGCTGGAAGGCTAGCCCGGTGTCCCAGGGAAAGTAGATCCAGGTGTCCTGCGACACTTCGGTGATGAAGGTGTCGACCATCGGCCGGCCCATGGGCTTGGCATAGACCGTTGCCAGATGCGCGCGCGGCAACAAAGCGCGCACGACTTTCGCGGTCTGGCCGGTGTCGACGAGATCATCGACAAGAAGGACGCTCGCGCCATGTCCGGCGCCGCGGGCGACGATCGCGGGAGCGACGTCCTTGAGCACCATCAAGTCGCCCTGGCTGGTGTGGACGTAGCTCGACACGCATACCGTCTCGATCAGCCTGATGCCGAGTTCGCGCGCGACGATCGCCGCCGGCACCAGGCCGCCGCGGGTAATGCAGACGATCGCTTCGAACGGACCCGCGCCGCTGAGCCGCCAGGCGAGCGCGCGCGAATCGCGATGGAACTGGTCCCACGAGACCGGAAAGATTTTCTCGGGATCTCGCGGGAGTGGTTTGTCGGGCTCGCTTGCTTCGAGTTGGGCCATCGCGATCGTCCTTGCGGCTGATTGTCTTGGCGCCGGTAACGTAAAATTCGGTCTGCGCCTACTGTCGCGATTCCCGAAGTTTGCAAGCGCTTGCGGCACCCTCTCATGCGAACTTCGGAATCAAAGGGCGACACTAGCACATCTATGATTCCAGTGTGGTTTTTGGACCTGAAGTTTTCCCCTGTCCCGACCGGACCAGTTCCGGCCTGGATGCGGGTTCACGAGCGCCGTTCTCTAGCCGGCCGCAAGCTGAGCCTGCACCTGGGCAAGCATCGCCTCGACCGCCGCCTTGGCGGCGGCGAGCTTTTGCGGGTCGCGCGCGCGCATCACGACATGGGTGTTGGCGCCGCGCTTGTCGTCCATGAACGGGTAGGAGCCGATGACGACAGCGGGATGCGCTTGCGCGATCACGCCGAGCTCGGTGCCGATATCGCCCTCGCGGCAGTCGGCACGCACGGTTTCCGACAGCATTTTGGCGCCGGTCCGAAGCTTGGGCGCCACATATTCGAGCATGACCTGCATGATTTGCGGGACGCCCGCCATGACGATGACATTGCCGATCCAAAACCCGGGCGCCGCCGAGATTTTGTTGAGCACCAGCTCGGCTCCGGCGGGAAGGCGCGTCATGCGCATGCGCGCTTCGTTCATCGCGCCGCCGGTCTCGGCAAGCCGCGCGCGCAAAATCTCGACCGCGCGCGGGTGATAATCGATCGACACGCCGAACGCCTTGGCGACGGCATCGGCGGTGATGTCGTCGTGGGTGGGGCCGATGCCGCCGGTGGTAAAGACGTAGGTATAGCGTGCCCGTAAAGCGTTGAGCGCGGCGACGATCTGCGGCTCGGCGTCGGGGACGACGCGCACTTCCTTGAGATCGATGCCGATATTCGTGAGATATTCGGCAACGTAGCCGATGTTCTTGTCCTTGGTGCGGCCCGACAAAATCTCGTCGCCGATGACAAGGAGGGCGGCAGTGACAATCTCGCTCTCGGTCTCGGCCGCGCCATGGGCCAGGCTGTCCACCATGGGCAAAATCTCCGCGCTTCCCGGCTTCTAGCGCGGCAGCCAAGGCGGCTCAAGCATGGTATCGATGGCCGGCGGCTGACGCGATCGTGTCAAGCCAGCCGAACAAATGGTATGGTCATGACCCGAACTTGAGTAGGCTTTTTCGAACATGCGATTTCTTGGGGTAAGAGTCGGGCGAAGTCAGAGGAAGGAACATCATGGATTTTTCAATGTCGGAGCGGCAAAAATACTGGCGCGAGCGCGTCATCGCCTTCATGGACGCGCATGTCTATCCGGCGGTCGAGACCTACGCGCTGCAGAACGCCGAAGGCGAGCGCTGGAAAGTCATCCCGATCGTCGAACAGTTGAAGGCCAAGGCCAAAGCCGAGGGCCTTTGGAATCTATTCCTCCCTCCCGCGTCCGATCACGACGAAGGCGATTATCACGGCGCCGGACTGACGAACCTCGACTATGCCCTGTGCGCCGAGCAAATGGGCCGCGTCGCCTGGGCATCGGAAGTCTTCAATTGCTCGGCGCCCGACACCGGCAATATGGAAGTTCTGCATCGTTACGGATCGCCGGAGCAAAAGGCCAAATGGCTGCGACCGCTGCTTGCCGGCGAGGTTCGCTCGGCGTTTCTCATGACCGAACCGGCGGTTGCTTCTTCCGACGCCACCAATATCGAAACCTCGATTGTTCGCGACGGCGACGACTATGTGATCAACGGCCGCAAATGGTGGTCGTCGGGGGTCGGCGATCCGCGCTGCAAAATCGCCATCGTGATGGGAAAGACCGACCCGACCCGTGCCAGGTACGAACAGCAATCGCAGATCCTCGTCCCGCTCGAGGCGCCGGGCGTCAAAGTCGCGCGCATGCTGCCCGTCTTCGGCTACGACGAGGCTCCGCATGGGCACGCCGACGTCATTCTCGACAACGTTCGCGTGCCGGCCGGCAATCTCATTCTTGGCGAGGGCCGCGGCTTCCAGATCGCGCAGGGGCGGCTCGGTCCGGGGCGTATCCACCATTGCATGCGCATCCTGGGGGCGGCCGAAGTCGCACTGGAAAAAATGACCAGGCGGCTTCTCTCCCGCGTCGCCTTTGGCAAGAAAATCGCCGAACACTCCGTCTGGGAGCAGCGTATTGCGGAGGCGCGCATCGACGTTGAGATGACGCGCTTACTCTGTCTCAAAGCCGCCGACATGATGGACAAGGTCGGCAACAAGGCGGCGCAGCTTGAAATCGCCATGATCAAAGTGGCGGCGCCGCGCGTCGCCTTGCGCGTGATCGATGACGCGATCCAGGCGTATGGCGGCATGGGCGTGACCAGCGACGCCGGGCTGGCGCATGCTTACGCGCATATCCGCTCGCTCAGGCTTGCCGACGGTCCGGACGAAGTCCATTGCCGGACGATCGCGCGCCTCGAAATGCGCAAATATACCAACACGCGAGTGTGAGAAAGCGGGTCTCAACGCGCTTCGACGAACAAGCGCTTGAGGTCGTTCTTCAGAATCTTGCCGTTGGGATTGCGCGGCAGCATGTCGGCAGAAAAGAGTATCTTCACCGGCACCTTGAACGCGGCGATCCGTTCGGCAACGAAGGCCCGCAGTTCGTCTTCGCTCGCCCGCGTTCCCCGTTTGAGCGTGACCACCGCGCCGGGCTCTTCGCCAAGGGAATGATGCGGGATGGCGACGACGGCGGCGTCGATGATTGCCGGATGTTCGAAGAGAGTATTCTCCACTTCGACGCAATAGATGTTTTCGCCGCCACGGATCAGCATGTCCTTCGCCCGATCCAGGATGTAGCAGAAGCCTTCTTCATCGAGCCGGGCGATATCGCCGGTGCGCAGCCAGCCCGCGATGAAGGTCGCGGCGGTGGCGGCGGGGTTGCCCCAATAGCCTCTCACGACGTTGGGACCCTTGACCCATAGTTCGCCGATGCCGCCGACCGGCAATTCCTTGCCGTCTGCGTCCACGATCTTCATGTCGCCGACCGGCAGCGCCGGACCGCTGCTGTCCGGCCGCAATTCATAATCCTCGCCTTGGTGCGCCGTGAATGTACCCGAAGTTTCCGTCATCCCCCAGGCGAGCGCAGGCGCCGCTTTGGGGAATTTTTCCTTCAATTTCCGCACCAATTCGGGAGCTGCCGGCGCACCGCCATAGGCGATGCTTTCCAGCGAGGACAGATCATAGTTTCCCAGCGCCGGATGTTCGAGCAATTGCCAAGCGATCGTCGGCACGCCGCCGGTGACCGTGATGCGCTCGCTTTCGATGAGCTGCATGGCCAGTTCCGCATCCCATTTGTGCATGAAAACGAGTTTGCCGCCTGCAGCGAGCAGCGGAATCATCATCGCTTGGCAGCCGGTGGTGTGAAACAGCGGGATCGCCAGCAGAGCGGACTTTTGTGGCGCATTGAGATCGAGTGTGGGCACTTCTTCGCCGCGCCGCAGGCAGCTTCGCGCCTGCGAATAGGGCTTGGCCATGACAGCCGAACAGCAATTGCGGTGCGTTCCGACGGCTCCTTTCGGCTTGCCCGTCGTGCCGGAGGTATAAAGGATCGTGGCATCGTCTTCAGGATCGAGCGGCACTTTTGGCAGCGGCCGGTCCGGCAAAAGATGCCAGGAATTGACCTCGCCGATGATGGATTCGAGCTTGGCGACTTTCGGATGTGCCACCTCCTCGCTCTCGCGGCTGACGAAAACCCGCTCAAGCGCCGGGCAATTGTGCAGATGTTCAAAAAGCCGCTCGAGCCTTTCGCGATCGACGATTGCGATTTTCGCGCCCGAATCGGCCAGCCCATATTCGAGTTCCGGCCCGGTCCACCAGGCATTGAGCAACGTCGCCACGCCGCCCGCGAGCAGACAGCCAAAGAGGGCGACGGGCCATTCCGGGACGTTGCGCATGGCGATCGCGACGCGATCGCCTTTGCCAATTCCGGCCTGTTGCAGAGCCTCGGCGACGGCGAGCGCGGCGCGCGCGAAGCCCTGGTAGCTCGCGCGTTCGTCGCGATACACGACGAACGTCCTGCCGCCATAAGCCCGACCCAAAACAAATAATTCGCGCATGGTCGGCGGCGCATTCTTCCAGACGCGCGTGCGAACGCCGCGAATGTCGCGCTCTTCGATCTCGAATGGCGAGCCCGGACGGGTCAGCGCCGATTTGGCTTGCGCAAGCGAAATGGCTGGGAAAAGCTTCGCTCCCGCCATGTCTTCCCCTCTTAAGCAGCCGCCTTCTACGGCAAATCTTCCAGGCCCGAAGATCAATAATTCTGCAACCGGGCGAGACGGTCGGCGTGGAAGCCGGCGTCGCCAAAAAGCTCCTGGCCGACGCGCGCGCGCTTCATGAAGAAGCCGATGTCGAATTCGTCAGTCATGCCGATGCCGCCATGCATCTGGACGGCCTCCCCAACCGCAAGCGTTGCGCTCGCGCCCGCACGCGCCTTGGCCACCGAAACGACCATGGGCGCCCGTTGAAAATCGGTGTCGAGCATCTGCAGCGCCTTCAAGACCGCAGCCTGCGTGATTTCGAGCTCGGTGAAGACATGTGCGGCGCGATGCTGCAAGGCTTGGAACGAGCCGATCGGCTGACCGAACTGCTTGCGTTCCTTGAGGTAAGCGAGCGTGCGTCCGAAAGCCTCCTCGCCCAATCCGGCAAGTTCGGCGGCGACGGCCGCGCGGCCGACATTGAGCGCGGCTTCGAGAAGCGGCCAGCCATGATCGACCTCGCCGATCACGGCATCGGCGTCGACCTCGACGCGAGCGAACCGGATGCGCGCGGCATTATGGGCATCGACCATGATCGTCCGCTCGATTTCGATGCCCTTCGCCTTGGAATCCACAAGAAAGAGCGTGACACCGTCGGTTTCGCCCGGCGCGCCGGCGCTGCGCGCCGCGACGATGAAAAGATCGGCGACATGCCCGTCGACGACAAAACATTTGTCGCCAGTAAGCGCGAAGCCATTGCCGCTGCGTTCGGCCTTGAGCGCGGTCGCGCTTGGTGCATGTTTTTTGCGCTCGTCGACCGCCAGCGCCACAACAACATCGCCGGCAGCGAGTTTCGGCAGGAGTTCGCTGTTGCGGGCGCTATTGCCGTCGCGCAAGAACGTCGTCGCGCCGACGAGCGCCGTCGATAGAAACGGCGAGGGCGTCAGATTGCGGCCGATTTCCTCCATGATCACGCCGGCTTCGACATAGCCGAGGCCGGAGCCGCCCAGAGCCTCGGGCACGAGGATGCCGCAAAACCCCATTTCAGCAAAAGCCTTCCAAAGCTCGCGGGAAAATCCGCCGGGATCGCGCGCGTCGCGCAGTTTGCGCAAATGCGAGACCGGACCCTTGGCAGCGAGAAAGGCCCGCGCGTTGTCCCGCACCATCATCTGTTCTTCGTTGAGAACGAGCGCCATCGTCGGCTCCGCAATCACGCGCCGGGCAGTTCCAGGATACGCTTGGCAATCACGTTCAGCTGCACTTCGTTGGTTCCGCCTTCGATCGAATTGCCCTTGGTCCGCAGCCAGCCGCGAGCCCACTCGCCGTTCCCGGAGCGTTCGCTTTCCCATTCGAGCGCATCCGAGCCCCCGGCGGACATCACGAGCTCATGACGGCGTTTGTTCAATTCGGCGCCATAATATTTGAGCATGGACGAAATGGCCGGGTTCGCCTGTTTGGCTTGCAGAAGGTCGCCGGTGCGCTCCAGAGCCAGTTGAAACGCGAAAGCGTCGATCTCGAACCGCGCAATATCGGCGCGCAAACACCCATCCGCCAGGATGCCGGCCTCCGTTCCCAGGGATTCGGCGGCGATCTGTCCGAGCGGGCGCCCTGCCGTCAGCCCGATGGCGCTGATCATCTCGCGCTCATGGGTCAACAGATATTTGGCGACCTCCCAGCCTTTATTGATTTCGCCGACCACATGCCCTTTGGGAACCCGCACGTCGTCGAAGAATGTCTCGCAGAAGGGCGACTTCCCGGAAATCAGCAGGATCGGCTTCGTCGACACCCCCGGCGTCTTCATATCGAAGAGGATGAAGCTGATTCCGAGGTGCTTTGGCGCCGCGGGATCGGTTCGAACCAGACAAAAGATCCAATCGGCCTTGTCGGCATAGCTCGTCCAAGTCTTTTGACCGTTGACGAGAAAATGATCGCCCCTGTCCTCTGCCCGCGTCGCCAGCGAAGCAAGATCGGATCCAGCGTTTGGTTCGGAATAGCCTTGGCACCAGCGAATCTCGCCGCGCGCGATCTGCGGAAGATATTCGCTCTTCTGCGCGGCAGTTCCGTATTTGAACAACGCCGGACCGAGCATCCAGATGCCGAACGAATCGAGCGGAGAACGGCAGCCGAGCTTGCGCATTTCGGCACGCAGGATTTTGCCCTCCTCGCGCGAGAGGCCACCGCCGCCATAGTCTTTCGGCCATTCCGGCACCGTCCAGCCGCGCGCGAGCATCCGTTCGAGCCAAAGACGCTGGCCCGCGGACTTGAACGTCGCATTGCGCCCGCCCCAGCAGCGGTCTTCATCGACCTCGAGCGGTAGCCGCATGTCGGGCGGGCAATTGGCCTTAAGCCAGGCACGCGTTTCATTGCGGAATTTTTCGAGATCGGACATCAGCGGGTTCTCCTTCCGCGCGGTTTGCGCCGTTGCGGGCTCCTGCCGATCAGGTAATGGTGGCGCCGCCATCGACGACGATGGTTTGTCCCGTTATGAAGCTTCCCGCCAGCGACGCCAAGAGGATCGCGACTCCGGCGATCTCATCCGGCTCGCCGATGCGGCCGAGCGGTGTGCGCGCGGTCGATCGTTTCAGGGTTTCCGGATTTTCCCAGAGCGCGCGCGCAAAATCGGTGCGAACGAGGCCGGGGGCAATACAATTGATCCGCACGTTATGCGGTCCGAGCTCGACGGCGAGATTGCGCGCGAGCTGAAAATCCGCCGCCTTGGAGATGCAATAGGCGCCGATGACCGGGCTGCCTTTGAAACCCCCGACCGAAGAAACGATAATGATCGAGCCCTCTTTGCGGGCGATCATTTGCGGCGCCACGAGGCTGATCAGCCAATGATTGGCGAGGATGTTATTGTCGAGGATCTTGCGGAATTGCTCGTCGGTGATCGTATGCATCGGCCCGTAATGGGGATTGGAGGCGGCGTTGCAGACGAGGACGTGGATTTGGCCGAAAACCCGCATCGTCTCCTCGACGAGATGCTTAAGCTGTTCTTTCGAAGAAATATTCGCCGCTATGGCGATGGCGCGGCCGTCGCCAAACTTCGCATTGATTGCCGTCGCCGTCTCTCGGCAGGGTTCGACGTTGCGTGCGGAGACGACGACCTTTGCCCCCTGCTCGGCCATCTGCTCGACAATTGCGCGGCCGATGCCCCGCGACGATCCGGTGACCACTGCTACCTTGCCACTAAGGTCGAATAGCGACACGAAAGTTTCTTTCCCCGTCGCATATTATGTATCTTGCGCGACAGCTTATTCGGGCCTCAGACGAAAGCAACCCGGCAAGCTGAAGAGGAACGAGCGATGGCCGCCATCAATTCCGTGACCGATCTGACCCGCGAAGGCGATATCGCCGTGCTCACGATCAATTCGCCGCCGGTCAATGCCCTTTCGGCGGATGTGCGCAACGGCCTCCGCGACGGCGTCGAGCAAGCCGCGGCGGCCCCCGCCGTCAAAGCCATCGTGTTGATTTGCGCCGGCCGCACCTTCATCGCCGGCGCGGATATTGCCGAATTCGGCAAGGCCACCGGCGGCGCATCCCTGCCCGAACTCCAAGCCGCGCTCGAAGGCGGTCCCAAGCCGGTCATCGCCGCCATGCACGGCACGGCTTTAGGCGGCGGTTTCGAAACCGCCCTCATGTGCCATTATCGCGTCGCGGTGCCATCGGCGAAATTCGGCTTTCCCGAGATCAAGCTCGGCCTCATTCCCGGCGGCGGCGGGACGCAGCGGCTGCCCCGCTTGAGCGGGGTCGAGAACGCGCTCGAAGTCATCCTCTCGGGCGCTCCGTTCGGCGCCAAAGAGGCCCTGGAGTGGGGTGTCGTCGATACGCTGGTCGAGGAAGGAAAATTGCGGGAAAGCGCGCTGGCCTTCGCTCGCAAAGTCATCGACACGCACATGCCTTTGCGCAAAATCCGCGACCGCAACGACAAAATCGAAGCGGCGCGCGGCCGGCCGGAAATTTTCGACAAAGTCCGCCGCGAGTATGCCCGCAAATACCGTGGTTTCGAAGCCTGGCAGGCCGCCTTGCGCGCCGTGCAGGCCGCGGTTGACCTGCCCTTCGACGAGGGCATGAAGATCGAGCGGCAAACGTTTCTCAACCTCATCCCGACGCCGCAATCGCGCGCCCAGCGCTATGTGTTCTTTGCCGAAAGGAAGGTGTGGAAAATCGCCGACGTGCCGGACGACACGCCGACCTTACCGATCAAGAAAGTGGGCGTTATCGGCGCCGGCATGATGGGCGGCGGCATATCGATGAATTTTCTCAACGCCGGAATTCCGGTGACGATCGTCGAAACGGCGCAGGACGCGCTCGACCGCGGCGTCGCCACGATCCGCCGCAACTACGACAACACTGCCAAGAAAGGCCGGCTGACGCAGGCCGACGTCGCAACGCGGATGGGGCTTCTCAGCCCCGGCTTGAACCTCGAAACAGTTTCCGACTGCGATCTCGTGATCGAGGCGGTCTACGAGAATATGGAGATCAAGAAGGACATCTTCCGCAGGCTCGACAGGATTGCCAAGCAAGGTGCGATCCTCGCCTCCAACACATCCTACCTCAACATCGACGAGATTGCGTCGGTCACGAGCCGACCGGACCACGTTCTCGGCATGCACTTCTTCTCGCCGGCGAACGTCATGCGGCTGCTCGAGGTCGTGCGCGGTGAGAACACGGCCAAGCCGGTGATTGCCACGGTGATGCAGCTGGCAAGGAAGATCGGCAAGATCGGCGTGCTCGTCGGCGTGTGCCACGGCTTCGTCGGCAATCGCATGCTGGCGCAGCGCCAGCGCGAAGCCAGAAAGCTCATCCTCGAGGGTGCCCTGCCTTGGGACGTCGACCGCGTGATCTACGATTTCGGCCTTCCCATGGGCCCCTTCGCCATGAGCGATCTCGCCGGCCTCGACATCGGCTGGTCGAAGGAGACGAGCACATCCTCAACCATCGTCGAAATCCTTTGCGAGATGGACCGTCGCGGCCAAAAAACCGGCGCCGGCTTCTATGACTATGACGAGTCCCGCCATGCGAAGCCTTCGGCTCTGGTCGAAAAGATCATCCTCGACTTTGCCGCCAAGAAGGGCATCAACCGCCGCACGATCTCGGACGACGAAATCCTCGAGCGCTGCACCTATCCGATGATCAACGAAGGCGCCAAAATCCTCGAAGAAGGCAAGGCGCAGCGTGCCTCCGACATCGATATCGTCTGGGTCAACGGCTATGGCTGGCCGGTCTATCGCGGCGGACCGATGTTCTATGCCGCTCTGATCGGTCCCGAAAAGATTCTCGCCAAGCTGAAGGAATTCGAGGCGACGATGGGCGAGGCCTTCAAGCCGGCTCCTTTGCTCGAAAGGCTTGTTGCGGAAAAGAAGCAGTTCCAGGATCTTTAGCGGCCGACGCTACGGGACTGGAATTGACATGGGAGCGGAGATTTCTTGCTTGCATCGGTAAGAATAGGAAATTCCGATGCGCATCACCTCCAAAGGCCAGGTCACCATTCCCATCGCGACCCTCCCCGCTTCCCGACTCCTTCATCGGCGCGCATGCCGCCGGCGCAAATTTTCGGCTTTTGACGCGCGATCCGGGCGATATCGGACACCGGATTACCGCACTCGTTCCGCGACGCCTCAATGAGGTTCGCCGCCGCGATAATCATCCCGC
>Ga0181536_10007659_pt1 | contig 10561 bp, 6 predicted proteins | sample PEATcosm2014_Bin_41_FD_121105 | JGI IMG/M metagenome (GOLD analysis project Ga0181536, IMG submission 121105) | Peatland microbial communities from MTU Mesocosm Facility, Houghton, MI, USA - PEATcosm2014_Bin17_60_metaG | ecosystem: Environmental > Terrestrial > Soil > Wetlands > Peat | place...
AAACGGGCGGTGCCGAAGGCGAAGATCCCCCCGTCGCTGGCCACCTCCCAGTAGCCGCCGCCTGTGGGCGCGGCCGCCATGCCCACGATCGGGGCGTCGAGCGGTTGGCCGCCCATCGACCCGTGAAAGGCCGCGTCGCCGAAGGCGAAGATCCCCCCGTCGCTGGCCACCTCCCAGTAGCCCCCGCCGTCGGCGGTGAGCGCCATCCCGACCACCGGCTTGTCGAGGGTGATCGACCCGGTCGAGCCGCAGAAGGGCAGGTTCCCGTAGTCGAAGAGCCCGCCGTCGGCGGCCGCCAGGCTGTACCCGTCGGGCCCGCCGGCGGGCGGTCGGCACGGCACCTGGAGGTCGACGGCGGTGCCGGCGTCGCCGGTGAGCGAGGGGTCGTGGTGGAACTGCGGCCAGGCGCCGGACTCCTCGACCACCGCCCCGTCCGAGCCGGGGATCTCGTAGTGGTAGAGGTAGCTGCCCGAGGCGCGGTAGCCGGCGAGGGTGATGCCGACGGTGCCGTCGGGGTCGTCGGTGACGAGCGGCGAGTCCTGGAAGCCGGTGTCGGGCTCGAGGACGGTCAGCACCGCCCCGGTCCGGCCTGTCAGGACGGCCACGCCGTTCACCGTGGGGGCCAGCACGTCCTGGTAGCCCCCGCCGAGGTCGGCGGTGACGACCGAGCCGATGACCCGGCCGACCTGGGTCTGCCACACCACCGAGCCGTCCGCCCCGTCGAGGGCGTAGACGTAGCCGGTCCCGCCCGGGCCGGTGTCGGTGCCCTCCACCACCTGGAGCCGGCCGTCGCCCAGGACGTCGGCCAGGGCGGGGCTGCTGATGGTGTCGCCGTCGAGGGTGGTCGACCACAGGTGGTTGCAGTGCGAGTCGAGCGCGATCAGCTGGTCGGTCTCGGACTGGTCGTAGGTGCGCCCGGTGCCGAAGACGATGCCGACCTCCGCGGAGCCGAGGAACTCGCCCACCGCCGGCGAGGACTCGACCGTCTCGTCGGTTGTGTACTGGCAGACGAGGCCGCCGTTGGGCTCGGGCTGCCCGGTGTTACCCTGGGCCGACAGCACGCGCAGGTGGCCGCCGGGCGGGTAGGTGGTGCCGTAGGAGATGCCCGGCGACGAGTCGCCGCCCTCCACGATCTCGGTGGCCCCTGTGCCGTAGAGGTCGGCCAGGGCGGGGGTGGAGTAGTTGGAGTCCGCCTGGTACCACGGGAAGCCGGCCAGGAGGGAGCCGTTCGACGCGCTGAGCGCGTCCTCGTCCTCGCCGAGGGAGCCGGCCACCACGTCGGTCCCCCCTTGGAGGTCGCCCACGGCCAGCGAGGCCTGGACCCCGTTGTGGGCGGCGGCGGTGTCGGTTGCCGGGTTGTCCTCTTCGACGAACCACTGGTCGCCGCCGGTGGGGCTGATCGCCTGGTACCCGCCGGCGGTGGCGTTGCCGGCGTCGCCGGTCCCCACGAACACCGAGTCGTACCCGCTGCCCGGCGTGGTGGGGGTGACCGAGGGGGTCGATGTGACCGGGGCGCCGGTGTCGTAGCTCCACTCGGGGCTCCCGGTGGCCAGGTTGTAGGCGTAGACGTAGCCCCTCTGGTCGCCCACCACCACCGCCGGCCCGCCGGGCAGGTCGGCCACGTTGGGCGACGAGAGGGCGATCGGGGTGCCGGCGTCGGCGATCGGCCCCACCGTCCACGCCGGGTCCGCCCATGTGATCGCGGGCCGTGCCGCCCCTCCCGACGACGCCGAGAAGGCACCCACCCAAAGCACCGGGGTGACCACGAGCGCCGCCAGCGCGGCCGCCCTGGCCCGTCGAGGGCGCGGCGAACGGAGAACGCCCTTCCCCCACAGCGTTCGGCTCGTGGCCATTGCTCGTCCCTCCGGTGGTCCCCTGTCCCTCGACGGTGCTGCGGCACCGTCGCCCCTTCCAACCGGTCTGCGTGCTCGGCGATAGCATCGCGCGCCGTGACCGGCTCGGGAGGTACAGGGGCCTCCGAGGGGGAGCTGCCCCGACCGGGGGCCACCCCGCCGCCCCCCCCGGGCTTCCTCGCCGAGCTGGCCGAGGCCTTCCGCCGCCACCGGCCGCAGGGGTCGCTGCGCTGGAACTTCTCCGACGCCTTCACCCGGCTCGAGCAGCACGTCCGGCGGCCCCCCGCCGCCGGAGGGGAGGGGCCGGCCGCGGGCGACCGTCCGGGCCGGGGCCCGGCCACCGTCGGGCGCGCCGTCTCGGGGCGGCTGGGGCGCTGGGTCGACGGGCGGGCGGCCGCCGCCGCCCGGAGCGCCGTCGACGAGGCCCTCGCCGAGGGTCGGGGCGCCACAGGGGCGACCGACGCCGCCGTCGAGGCCTTCCGCTTCCTGGCCGCCCGGGTGGAGGGGCTCGAGGACGCGGGGTCCCGGCGGCTCTCCCCGGTCGAGGGGATGGCCTGGCTGGTGCCGAGCCCGGCGCTCGGGGGGTGGGCCGGCCCGGTGGCGCGGTGGGTGGCCGGGGCCCACCGGTCGGGCGAGGTGGTCCACGGCGAGTGCGGCGCCGGCGAGCTCGCCGTGGCGCTCGTGGCGTCCGGCCTCTCCGTCCGCGGTGCCGAGCCAAGAGGGGCGGTCGCCTGGGAGGCCGCCGAGCGAGGGGTCGACGTCCACGTGGGCCCCGTCGAGGGGCTGCTCGCCTCGACGGCGCCGGGGTCGCTCGGGGGGCTCGTGCTCTCGGGGGTGGTCGACCGCCTCGACCTCGCCGGCCTGGTGGCCCTGCTCGAGACGGCCACCGGCCGGCTGGCCGACGGGGCGCCGCTGGTCGTGGTCTCGACCGCCCCGGGGGCGGTCGGGACCGGGTGGGACGCCGTCGCCCGAGACCTGGTGCCCGGGAGGCCGCTCCACCCCGAGACCTGGGCGCTCCTCCTCTCCCGGGCGGGCTACGTGGAGGTGGGCCCGCTCGAGGGCCCCGACGAGGGGCCCGGGGCCGCCACCTACGCGCTGAAGGGCCGGCGGCCGGGGTGAGCGGCATCCACCAGTTCGTGCCGATGCTCCACGTGGGCGACGCCGTCGGCCGGCACACCGTGGCGGTGCAGTCGGTGCTCTTGGCGCGCGGCTACGAGTCGGAGATCTACGTCGAGCTCGAGGACGAGGAGACGGCGGCGCGCACCAGGCCGGCCGCCTCCTACGCCGCCGGCGCGCCCGGCGACGACCTGCTCGTCTACCAGTTCGCCACCGCCTCGGACCTGGCCGGCCTCCTGATCGGCCGCCCCGAGCGGCTGGTCGTCAACTACCACAACGTCACCCCGGCGCACCTCTTCGCCCCGTGGGACAACGGCCTCGCCCGCCACCAGGACCGGGCCCGCGCCGAGCTGGGGGGCCTGGCCCGGCGCGCCGCCCTGGGGGTGGCCGTCTCCGAGCTCAACCGGGCCGACCTGGTCGCCCTTGGGTTCGCCGCCACCGCCGTGGTGCCGCCGGTCGTCGACCTGGCCGACCCGGGGGCATCGTCGCCCCGCCCGGCGCGCCGGCGCGGGGCCCGCTGGCTCTCGGTGGGGCGGCTCGCCCCGAACAAGGCGGTCGAGGACACGATCGCCGCCCTCCTCGCCTACCGCGCCCGCTTCGATCCCGAGGCCGAGCTCGAGGTGGTGGGGAAGCCCGCCCTGCCCGCCTACTCGGCGGCGCTGCGGGCCTACGCGGCCGAGCTGGGGCTGGCCGGGGCCGTCCACTTCGCGGGGAGGGTCGACGACGCGGCGCTGGCCGCCGCCTACGACGGCGCCGACGTCCTGGTGGTCTCCTCCGAGCACGAGGGGTTCTGCCTGCCGGTGGTCGAGGCGATGGCGCACGGGGTGCCGGTCGTCGCCTTCGACGAGGGCGCGCTCGGCGAGGTGCTCGGCGACGCCGGGGTGCTGCTCAACGCGAAGGACCCCCTGACGGTGGCCGAGGCGGTCCACCGGGTGCAGCACGACGAGGGGTGGCGGGCGGGCCTGGTGGCCGCCGGCCGCCGCCGGCTGCCCGCCCTCCGCCTGGCCGAGGCCGGGCCGATGCTGGCCGACCTCCTCGTGGCCGCCCAAGGCGCCGCGCCCTGGCCGGGGTCGGTGGCCGTGCGGGCCCAGGGCGCGCCGGGCCGCTGAGCGGGGCTCAGCCCCCGACGGCCCGGCGGACGAGCGAGACGAACCGCTCGGTCGAGCGCTCGAGCGAGAACGCCGCCACCCGCCGGGCGGCGGCGTCGGCCAGGCGGGCCCGCAGGGGGGCGTCGGTGACCACCCGGGCGACGGCGGCCGCCATGCGCAGCGGCTCGCGCCCGTCGAGCACCAGGCCGGCGTCGCCCACCGTCTCGGGCACGGCGGCCACGGCGTAGGCGACGACCGGCACACCGTGTCCCATCGCCTCGACCAGGGGGACGCAGAACCCCTCGTGGAGCGAGGCGCAGACGAAGACGTCGGCCGAGCGGTAGTAGGCCTCGAGCTCGGAGGGGCTGACCGAGCCGGTGACCGAGACGGCGCCGGTGAGCCCGAGGTCGTCGACGAAGGCGGCCAGGGCCGGGCCGTAGCGCTCGCCGAGCGGGGACCCCACCAGGTGCAGGCGCGCCTCGGGGTCGTAGCAGCGGCGGTAGACGGCGAGCATCTTGACCAGGTCGTGGGGGGCCTTGTGGGGCGAGACCTTGCCCACGAAGAGGAGGTCGGCCCCGCCGCGCTCCTTGGCCGCCGCCAGCCGCCCGGCGAGGTCGGGGTCGGGGTCGGCCCCGGTGGCGGTCATGTCGATCAGAAGGGGCACCACCGCGGTGTCGGTGTAGCCGGCCTCCTTGAGCTCGAGCTCGTTGAAGGCCGAGTCGGCCACGGCCAGCCCGCAGTCAGGGGCGAGCCGCTCGAGCTGGGTGCGGCCGAGGCTCACCTCGTAGCCGACGTTGGGCTCCCAGTCGACCAGCAGCTCGGCCGGGGTGATGTTGTGGTAGTTGACCAGCTTGGGCTCGGGCCGCGCCGCCAGGACGTCGTAGACGGGGCTGCCGATGGAGGACTGGTAGAGGAGCCACCGGTCGCGCCCGGCCCGCCCGAGGTCGACCACCGGCCGGCCGAGGGAGGCCACGTCGGGGGTGCAGTTGCCGTAGAAGATCTCCGAGTCGACGCCGGCCGCCCGCAGCGCCTCGGTGAGGGCGACGGTGTGCACCCCGATGGCGTCGCGGCTGGCCAGGGAGGGGATCACCTGGTCGACTCGCACCCGGCGCAGTGTACCGGCGCCCGGGCGGCTCCCGGGGTGCCCGGGCGGGCCGGGGGCCACGGGTAGCATCGCCCCATCCGTCACTCCCGCACCACGAGCAACGGGCCCGGGCGCGCCCCGCGCCGCCGGGCGGCGGCCCTCCTGGCGGCGGCGGCCCTGGTGGCCACGGCAGCCGGCCTCCTCCTCCCCGCCGCGGCACCCCCGGCCGCTGCGGGCTCGGCGGCGCTCCGCCCCGGCGCCGCCTCGCCGGTGGTCGACGACACAGCGGACGTGACCGTCGCCATGACCGAGAACAACGCGAACAACGTCGTCGTCTACGACCCCGGCGGCGGGGTGTCGGCCCCCGGGGTCGCCGACAGCCCGGCCGTCCTCTTCGTCCAAGAGACACCGCGGGCGGGGACCTGGCTCGTCTACTCGGGCACAACGTGTGCCGGGCCGACATGGCACGAGGTGCAAGGCGGCGTCACCGAGCCGGTGGCCTCCCCGGTGGTCGCCGGCCAGCCGCTGCAGCTGTGCATCCCCGGCGGCAACACCACCGTCGAGGGCACGCTGAGCGCCCTGTACAACTCGACAGGTGCGGCGCGCACCGTCAACACCGTGCCGCTCGAAGAGTACGTGGCCGACACCGTGGGGGGGGAGTCCCCGTCGTCGTGGGCCACACTGGGCGGCCCCGGGCCCGGCGGCCGGGACTGGGGGTTCCAAGAGCTCGAGGCCCAGGCGGTGGCGGTCCGCTCCTACGTTCTGGCCGAACCCGACGGCTACGGCGGCTACGCCGACACGTGCGACCTGGCCTGCCAGGACTACCGGGGCACGCAGTACGTGACCCCGGCCACGGTGGCCGCCGCCGACGAGACGGCCGGGGAGGTCATGGAGATGCCCGGCGGGGCGATCGCCGACACCGAGTACTCCTCGTCGACCGGGGGGTACACCTCGGGGCCGACACAGGGGTCGCCGTTCACCCCGGTGCCCGACACCGGCGACGCCGTGTGCGTCCCGGGGGCCTGCAACGCCCACCACGACTGGACGGCGACAGTGCCGGCCTCGGCCGTCGAGGCGGCCTGGCCGGCGATCGGCACCTTCGTCTCGGTCACAAAGGTGGTGACAGACCAAGACGCCGACCCCGGTGAGCAGTTCGGCCGGGTCGACCGGCTCACAGTGGTGGGGACCGCCGGGACCCTGAACGTCACCGGCCCGGGGTTCGCCGGCGCGCTCGGGCTCCAGTCGGACTTCTTCCAGGTCACCCAGCAGCGCGCCACAGGGATCGCCGTGGCCGGCCACGGCTACGGCCACGGGATCGGCATGGGGCAGTGGGGGGCCCTCGGCTACGCCATCGGCGACGACGGAGGGCAGGGCAACTGGACATACCGCCAGATCCTCGGCCACTACTACGCCCCGGCGACGCTGGCCACCCTGCCCGGTGCCAACGCCACGACCGGCGGCTACTGGCTGGCCGGGTCAGACGGGGGGGTCTTCGCCTTCGGCGCGGCCCGCTTCTTCGGCTCGATGGGGGGCAAGCCCCTCGACCAGCCGATCGTGGGCATCGCCACGACCGCCGACCACGCCGGGTACTGGCAGGCGGCCGCCGACGGCGGCATCTTCAGCTTCGGGGACGCCCAGTTCATGGGCTCGATGGGCGGCCAACCCCTCGTCGCACCGGTGGTCGGCATCGCCGCCACCCCGACAGGCGGCGGCTACTGGGAGGTGGCGGCCGACGGGGGGGTGTTCTCCTTCGGCGCGGCCCGCTTCTTCGGCTCGATGGGCGGCAAGCCCCTCAACCGGCCGATCGTCGGCATGGCCGCCGCCCCCACAGGCGGCGGGTACTGGCTGGTGGCCTCCGACGGCGGGGTCTTCGCCTTCGGGTCGGCGTCGTTCCACGGCTCGACCGGGTCGCTCACCCTCGTCCGGCCGGTGGTGTCCATGGCGGCCACGGCCACCGGCGGCGGGTACTGGCTGGTCGCCTCCGACGGCGGGGTCTTCGCCTTCGGCGACGCCGACTTCAGAGGGTCGGCGGCCGGGACGGCGGCGGGGACCGGCGCCGTCGCCGTCCTGCCCACACCCGACGGCGAGGGCTACGAGGTGGTCGGCGCCGCCGGCGCGGTGACCCCCTTCGGCGACGCCCCGGCGCTCGGTGACCTGACAACGGCCGCCCCCGGCTACGCCGGCCGGCTGGTCGGGGGGGTCGCCGCCCCGGCCTGACGCCCGGGACCAGGTGGCGGCGACCGGCCGCTCGACACGGCGTGGTCCCCCCGGTACCCTGGCGATTGAGGCTGCGTGAGAGCCCCTCCGCCAGCCCGCTCGAGCGGGCAGGGAACCGAGAAGAGGTGGTGTCCGATGACGACCATGCGGTCGAACTCGCAGAAGCCGGTTCCGGGCCGCACCGTCCGCCTCGGGCTGGCGATGGCCACCGTGCTCGGCGCCGGTGCCCTCGCCGTCGCGGCGGCGGGGGTGGCGGTGGCGCCCCAAGCGGGTGCCGGCACCAACGGGTCCACCCTTTACGTTGGGAGCGAGACACCGGACACCGTCACGTCCTTCCCGCTCCCGACGGCCGGGGGGAACGTCAAACCGGCCATCGACGTGACATCGAATGGCAAGCTCCAGCCCGAAGCGCTGGCGTTCGACGCAAGCGGGGACCTGTGGTCCGCCAACACAGGCACGATCACCGAGTACACGCCGGCGCAGCTCGCAAGCTCGGGGAAGAAGACACCGGCGGTCACCGTGACAGCGGCGCCGCTGGACGGCATGGCCTTCACCGCAGCCGGCGATCTGTGGGTCACGAGCTTCACAATGAACACGCTCACCGAGTACAAGTCCACAGAGCTGAAGTCGGGCGGGACCCCGGCGGTGCAGATCACGTCGGACCTGAAGACACCGCCGAGCCTCAAAGGGCCCAACGAGGTGGCGGTCGACCCGGCCGGCAACCTGTGGGTGTCGAACTCCGAGGGCCACACCATCGTCGAGTTCAAGCCGACACAGCTGACGGCGAGCGGCGACCCCGTCCCGGCGGTCACGATCTCGGCGAAGGGCAAGAGCCTCACATTCCCGATCGGCCTCGCCTTCGACGCCTCGGGCGACCTGTGGGTGGTGAACGAAGGTGTCGCCGTGGAGGAGTTCACCCCGAATCAGCTGACGTCGAGCGGCGATCCCACCCCTGCGGTCACCATCGACAACGTCGGGAACACGCAGACGATCGCATTCGACGATTCGGGCGACGCGTGGGTTTCGGCCTTCGACCAACAAGACGTGTTCGAGTACACCCCGGCCCAGCTGGCTACGGGCGGGACAGTCGCCCCGGCCGAGACGATCACGGGCGCGACAACCGGCTTTGTCCACGCGCGCGGCCTGACCGTCAAGGCACCCCCGACGGTGACCTCGGTCTCGCCGGCCACCGGTACGCCCAAGGGTGGCACCACGGTCACGGTCCACGGGACCGGGTTCACCTCAGCCACCACGGTCGCCTTCGGCACGGCCGCCGCCACGACAGTCAAGGTCGTAAGCCCCTTCACGCTCAGCGCGGTGGCCCCAGCGGGCAAGGGGACAGTCACAGTGACGGTGTCCACCTTCGCCGGGACGAGCGCCACCACCTCGGCCGACGTGTTCACCTACGTGTCCACCGGCTACGACCTGGTGGGCGCCGACGGCGGGGTCTTCGTCTTCGACGCCCCCCACCAGACCGGCGGCTTCTACGGCTCACTGCCGGGCATCCACGTGGTGCCGAACAAGCCGGTGGTGGGCATGGTGCCGACCACCACCGACCAGGGCTACTTCCTGGTGGCCGCCGACGGCGGGGTCTTCGCCTTCGGCACAGCGCCGTTCCTGGGGTCGCTGCCGGGCTTGAAGGTCACCCCGGCCGCCCCGATCACCGGGATCGTGGCCGCCGACACAGACAAGGGCTACTTCTTGGTTGGCCAGGACGGCGGGGTCTTCGCCTTCGGCACAGTGCCGTTCCTGGGCTCGCTGCCCGGCCAGCACGTGAGCGTCGACAACATCATCGGCATCGCGTCGACGCCCTCGGGCAACGGCTACTGGCTGGTGGCCTCCGACGGCACCGTCTACGGGTTCGGTACCGCCCAGAAGATCGGGACAGCCAAGGGGACCTCGTCACCGGTCTCGGCCATCGCCGGGACCCCCACAGGCGGGGGGTACTGGATCACCACCCAGAACGGCACCGTCTACCCCTTCGGCAACGCCAAGACCTTCGGCACACTGCCCGCCATCCACGTGACCCCGGCCCACCCGGTGATCGGGATCGTCCACACGGCGGGGACAGGCGGCTACTGGATGCTCGGGTCCGACGGCGGGATCTTCGCCTTCGGCGACGCCACATTCTACGGCTCGCTCCCCGGGCTCACAGTCCGCGTCACCGACATCGTCGCCGCCGTGCCGAACTAGCAGCGCGCCGGGCGGGGGCCGCGCCCGGGTGACCTTCGGCCCTAGCCTGGGCACGGGGCCGGTGTGATGCTGGCCGCCTACCGACGACGAGGGAGAAGGCCAGGCCATGCGGCTCGCGATGAGGGTGGCGACGGCGAGTGCGGCGCTGGCCCTGGCCGGCCTCGGGGTTTCGGCCTGCGGCGGCTCGTCGTCCCCGCCTTCCACCACCGCCTCGTCGACCACGACGACGTCGTCGTCGGCCACGACCTCCTCTTCCTCCCCGACGACGTCGACCTCCACCACCTCCACCACGGCGGCGGTGGCGGTCTGCCGGGCGTCGCAGCTGTCAATGGCCAAGGCCGGGGGGGAGGGGGCTGCGGGGACCCAGGAGTTGACCTTCTCGCTCACCAACAGCTCGTCGTCCCTGTGCACGATGCGCGGCTACCCGGGCATGCTGCTGCTCTCCTCGTCAGGGGCGGCCGAGCCGACGACGGTCGATCGCGGCGGCGGCTTTGCCTTCGAGAACGTGGCGGTGAGCACGGTCTCCCTCGCCCCGGGGAAGACCGCCTACTTCAACCTCGGCTACAGCGACGTGACGGCGATCCCGCCGCAGTGCTCGACAGCTGACTCGGTCGAGATCACCCCGCCGACAGCGACCACACACGGGGTGGTGGCGGTCTCGAACATCCAGGCCTGTGCCAACGGGACCCTGCACGTCTCGGCGGTGTTCGGCGCCACAGACGCCACAGCCACCGCCACCACCGCCCCCGCCGGCTGATCCGGGCCGCCCGATGGCGGCGCCCGGGGTGCTCACGCGTCGCAGACGACCGCCGGGCCGGGGGTTGGGAGGGCGTTGACGGCGGCGAGGTTGGCGGCGGTCGACCGCACCAGCCAGGCGAGCCGCTCGGGGGTGAGCCGGTCGCAGACCCAGTCCCAGTGGAGCGAGACCGTGTCCCCGGGGCGGATCGGCGGGGCGAGGCCGACCCCCTCGCGGCTGCGGCGCGCCGTCTCGGTGACCTCGTCGCCCAGCA
>Ga0181536_10007661_pt1 | contig 10561 bp, 10 predicted proteins | sample PEATcosm2014_Bin_41_FD_121105 | JGI IMG/M metagenome (GOLD analysis project Ga0181536, IMG submission 121105) | Peatland microbial communities from MTU Mesocosm Facility, Houghton, MI, USA - PEATcosm2014_Bin17_60_metaG | ecosystem: Environmental > Terrestrial > Soil > Wetlands > Peat | place...
GCGACCACACCGATGAACGCCAGTGCGATGAGCCCCGCATAGGCCCACAACCGCTTGGCGGAATCGGCGGCCGCCATGCCGCCTATCGCGGGCTCCGGGGAGAGGTCGTAGCGCTGCGGGTCGAGCGAGTCGAGATGATCGAGGTCGTCCAATATGTCGGTCGTCGACTGGTACCGGCTCTCGGGCGATCGGCGCATGGCGTGCAACACGACGGCTTCGAGCGCAGGAGGCACGTCGGGCCGGACCTTGCGGATCAGTTTCGGTTTGCCCTGCAGGTGCCCGGCCATGACAGCCATCGCATTGTCCCCAGGAAACGGCGGCTCGCCGGTCAGCATCTCGTACATCATCACTCCCCAGGCATAGATGTCACTTCGAGCGTCGCCCCGTTTGCCCTGGACCTGCTCCGGGCTCATGTAGTCCGGCGTGCCCAGGCCCTCCGACAGGTGCCTCCAGGTGAGCCGTCTGGCACCGTCGAGGCTGGCCGTGCCGAAATCGGAGATCTTGAGCCGCCCCTGGGTGTCGATGAGCACGTTTTCCGGTTTCAGGTCGCGGTGCACAATGCCCTGGCTGTGGACGTAGGTCAGCGCCTCGGCCAACTGGCGGCCCCAGTCCACGGCCTGGTCCACGTCGACCTGCTGACCCCGGCCCCGAACCCGCGTGCGGAGCGACTCACCTTCGATGTACTCGAGGGCGAGATAGGGCTCGGTACGGCTCTCGCCCGGGTCGACCCCGCGCTGGACGCCGGGATGGTCGAGGCGGTTCGCGACTTCGGCCTCCCGCTGATAGCGGCTGAAAAGACCGGGGTCGGCGAACAGGCCGGGGGGAGGCATCTTCAGCACGACTGTCGTGCCTGTGCGGGTGTCGACGGCCTTGTAGGTCTCGGCGTACGCGCCGATGCCCAACAGCTCGACTATCTCGTAACGGTCCACCACTTGACCGGATTGGAAGCGGGTCATCGTCAACCTCGCCGGAATATTGACCGGCGGGCGCCCGCAGCCGGAACTGCGCCGCCTGTCGTCACCTTGACGACGATGACTGTGACGTTATCAGGCGACCCAGCTTTGATCGCCAGGTCGACCAGCTGCTCGGCAGCTTCCACCACCGTCGGCACACTCGGCGTCCCCACCGCCCCGGCGCGCTCGGCGATCTCGTGGTTGGCCACGGTGTCCCAGAGCCCGTCGGAACACAGCACGAAGACGTCTCCCGCCTCGGTGTCCGCCTTGGCTATGTCCACCTGGACTGTCGGCTCGATGCCGACCACCCGCACCAGCTGCGAACGGCCAGGGTGCCTGGCCGCCTGCTCGGGGCTCAGCAACCCCATTCGCAGCATCTCCCCCACCCGTGAGTGGTCTGCTGTCATCTGTGTGCAGGATCCCCGTCTGACCAGATAACACCGGCTGTCTCCGACGTGGGCGACGACGGCTTGGCGCCCGGCCAGCGTCAGCGCGGTGAAGGTGGTGGCCATGCCCCGCTGCCTTCGTTCGAGGGCGGCATCGAAGACTGCGGCATTCGCCGCCCTTGCCGCGGCCCGCAGGGCCTGGGGCGGAGGACGCGGATCGGGTGCTGTCCATATGCCAAGGGCTGCTTCGACCGCGGCCCGGCTCGCGACCTCGCCTGCAGCGTGGCCTCCGAGCCCGTCGCACACGACAAACAGCGGCCCACGGTCCCACGCGTCGTCCGGGGTGGTTAGTGCGTACGCTCCGGCGAAGTCCTCGTTGTGGGGCCGCACGTCTCCGGGCTCGGAGCACAATGCCCACCCGAACTTGCTCAGCAGGCCGTGGCCCCGGAGAGAACCGTTGCCCGAAAGCTGCTCTGCCTCCGAGCCGGGCAGGAGCTCATCGTCTGTCATCGCGATCTCCTGCTCCGACGGCTGAACTCGCGATGCGTCGGGTGCGAGTAGCCTGCCGGGACGTGGCCAAGCGTCCGCAGAACAAGCGGCGCCCCGGCAGTCGGCAGCCAGGCACCCCGGGCGGGGAGCGGGACGCAACGCCATCGGGTGGTCCCCGTAGGCGGGGCTTCGACCCCGCGCAGCCCTTCCAGGTTGGTCGTAGGCCCTCGTCTCCGTTGCTGCTCATGGTGGTCGGGCTGATGTGGGTGGCAGCAGGGGTCATCGCGCTGTTCGCCATGACCGCCAGCTGGCGGCTCGTTCCGGCGATTGCCTTCGTCGGGGTTGGGCTGTACTTCGTGCGAGGCGCCAGCGCCACAGTCCTGCGCCGTGATCGTCGCTCGCAACGCTGATCCCGGTGCTCCGACGCCCCTCACGACACCGGCTCAGTTGACGGCCACCGAAGGTCGCGTCCGCTCCGAGATGACCATCTGCGCGCTCTGCTTGTTGGGGTTCACCGCTGCCCAGATGAACCCGAGGACGGCCCAGACGGTGACGACGGCTATGGCCTTGTAGGCGTCACCCGGAGTCGTGCCCGACCCAGTGACGGCGATGTACACCACGCCGGCCATCTCGAGCAGGTTCAGGACCAACCCCAGCGCCGGGATGCAGATGTGCTTGACCAAATGGCGATCGTGACGGCTGGCGAACGCCACCAGGGCAATGCCACAGGTGGCGCCGTAGACGAGGAACGTCCCCAGGTTGGATGCCAGCGTGATCTGGGTCAGGTTGTCCACCTGGTGAGGATCGGCCCCGAAGACGCCGAGCGCCGCCGACACGAGGGTGAGGACCAGGACTCCACCGTACGGGCTCGCAAACCGGCCGTGGAGCAAGCCGAGCACCGCCGGCATCTCCCTGTCCTTCGACATGGCGTAGGTGATGCGCACCGCGGTGTTGAGGCTGGCGAGCGCAGTGCCGACCAGCGCCAGCAGGACCGTGAAGGCGACCAGCACGGCGAGCGTCTGCCCGCTGTTGCCCAGGTAATGGTTGCCGATGGTCTTGATCATGTCGCCTATAGGCGCCGCGTCAGCGGAAGCAGCTGCGTAGCCATGTGCCAGCGTCTTACCCGATCCGGTCGTCAACGAGGCGCCGCCGATCGCGAGGTTCGCGGCGAAGTACTCGAACAGGTAGCACACTCCGCCCTGGATCAAGAGGCTGATCAGCACCCCGCGCTTTATGTCCCGCTGGGGGTTGACCGCCTCCGACCCGAACGCCGTGACCGACTCGAACCCGACCAGCAGGAGGATGGCGACCGTCGACTGGTACAGCATGTCTATGACGCTGTGAGGAATGATGACGTGAACGGCGCTGGCTCGCGCGAAGCCCCCGACCGCGTGACCGTGGGCTATCCGGAACCAGATGAACATCACGCTGACCAGCAACAGACAGGTGATCTGGATCACGTTGATCGCTATAGAGGTCATGGTCGACCCGTTGATGCCCCGGTAAGCGATGTAGCCCACGATGCCCGCAAAGCCGACAGCCACGATGCCCAGCGGCAGGTAGGTCAGCGTGTGGTGGAAGATCGCCGAGTACAGATAGCCGAACAGCGTCGCCGTGTACGCCACCATGATCCCGGGATAGATCCAGTAGTAGAGGTGGCTGATCCAGCCCACGCTGAGCTTGGCGAAGCGCGCGTAACGCTGGTGAGCCGGGCGCTCCTTGTCCAGGAAGGCCGCCTCTGCGAAGTAGTAGCCCGAGCCGGTGCCGGCGTCAGGGTAGATCCGGGCCAGCTCCGCATAGCTGTACGCGGTCAGCATCGCCAGGATCAGGGAAAGAAGCAGGCCGGCCCACATCCCGTCCGCTGTCGAGGAGCCGTGGCGTGACAACGCGGCCTGGGTCTCGAACGTCGTCCACAAGAAGGCGCCTGGCGCAATTAGCGCCATCGCGTTGACGGTCACCCCTGTCAAGGTGAGGCTTCGTCGCATCTCGCCAACGCTGATGCCAGCCATGAACCGTGCCCTTTCCTTGTCGATCGTCGGTTGCGCGACGCGTACGCACACGAGTGCCGTTTGCACTTGGCGTGAACGTAAACCTCTTGGGTTTCCTCACCGTGTCTGGGATGTGAACGCAGCATTACCGGCGAAGCCGGGCAGGTCCGGTTCCAGCGCGACAGCGGCTCCGGAGTCCTGAGAGCCCTCAGAGATCTCTCTAGGGCGTCGGACGGCGAAGCCACCACAGCCGAGTCAAGTCCTCATGCGGCCAGGCCAACTCGACGACGAAGTCGGCGATCGCGTGCTCCAGTCGACCGAAGTGACGGTGTAGTGGTGTGCCGGTGGGCACCGGGCCGCGGATCTACGACAGGCCGGTGCGCAGCATGCGGCTGCAGGTGGGGGTGAAGATCATGGCCACCCGCAACCCGAACGGGGGCCGAGGCGCAGGCGCAGACCTCCCGACCGCGACCGCCACCCAAGGCGTATCGATTGCATCGCCTGTCATTCCGGTGGGGCCGTCACCGAAATGCCGTAACAAACGGGCATCTCCGATAGTGAACTCGACAGGCATGGGGCGCAGTGTTGTAACCTCCGCACAACGTTGCACCAGGGGTTTTCGCAACAGTAGAAGATGACGCAATCGAGCCCGGGGAGGAAGTACAGATGAAGACTGTTCACGATTCACAGCACAAGCTCCGGAGGTCCGGGGTCGTCTCTGTATCCATCGCTCTCGTGGGTGCCGCGTTGCTCGCCGGCACCGGGACGGTGGCGTTCGCCGCGCCGGGCCGTGCCGCCCACGCGGCCGTCGCTATCCCCACCCCGCGGAAGGATCCCAAGGTCGCGGCCCTGGTGCCGGAGAGCATCAAGAAGAAGGGTTACGTATCGGCCGCGATGGACGCCAGCTACCCGCCCGACGAGTTCGTGGCAGCCAACGGCACGACGATCATCGGCATGGACGCTGACTTCAACGCCGCGCTCGGCGCCGTCATGGGCGTCAAGTGGAAGGGGGTCAACACGGTCTTCAGCACCATCATCCTCGGCCTCGGGGCGGGCAAGTACGACGTCGGGAACTCGTCGTTCACCGTGACCAAGAAGCGTGAGAGGCAGGTCAACTTCGTCACGTACTTCAAGGCGGGCGAGGGTTACTACGTCGAGAAGTCGAGTTCTCTCAGGCTGGACGGGCTGATGAGCCTGTGCGGCCACTCGGTCTCGGTCGAGATCGGCACGACCGAGCAGATCGACGCCGTGAACACGGTCGCCACCTGCAAGAAAGCGCACAGGACACCGGACGCGGTGTCGGCCTTCGAGACCCAGCTCCAGGCGAACCTCGCCGTCTCGAGCGGTCGGGCCCAGATCGGCTTCGCCGACTCCCAGGTCGCCGGCTACATCGTCTCGCAGTCGAAGGGCCTGTTCAAGCTTGACGGCCCGGCTTTCGGAGTCGCGCCCTACGGCTTCGCCTTCCCGAAGTCCTCGACACTCGACAAGGCGACCCTGGCCGCCGTCAGGGACCTCATGAAAGACGGCATCTACAAGAAAATCCTCGACAAGTGGGGGGTGCAAGCGGGAGCGATCACCAATCCGGCGATCGTTTAGCCGGGCGGCGGCTCCCCGAGCGGAGGCGAGCCGGTGACAATGCAAAGCACTGAGGGGCACCGTCCGGAGGAGATCCGGGCGGTGCCCCTGCGCCATCCAGGGCGGTGGGCGGCCGCGGCCGTCCTGCTCGTGCTGGCGGTGATGCTGGCCCACAACATGCTGACGAACCCCCGCTGGCAGTGGGGGGTCATCCGCAGCAACCTCTTCTCTCCGCCGATCGTGTCGGGGGCGGAGAACACCATCAAGATCACGATCTTCGCCATGGCGATCGGCGTCATCCTCGGCATCCTCCTCGCCGTGATGCGGCTCTCGCCCAACCAGGTCCTCTCGAGTGCAGCGTGGCTCTTCATCTGGTTCTTCAGGGGCACGCCTGTCTACCTCCAGCTCACATTCTGGTTTGCCATCTCCTCGCTCTTCCCGACCTTCGGCCTCGGCGTGCCGTTCGGGCCGGAGTTCGTGCACCTGAGCGCCAACACGATCATCACCCCGCTCGTGGCCGGCCTCCTCGGGCTCGGCCTCAACGAGGGCGCCTACTACGCCGAGATCGTGCGGGCGGGGATCCTCTCGGTCGACCACGGGCAGTTCGAGGCTGCGCAATCCCTCGGCATGCGCCGGGCGACGCTCATGCGCAAGATCGTGCTCCCCCAGGCAATGCGAGTCATCGTCCCGCCGACGGGCAACGAGCTGAACAACATGCTCAAGACGACCTCGCTCCTCGTCGTGGTCACATACCCCGAGCTCATGTACCAGACCACGAACGACGCCGCCCGGACCTTCGAGGCCATCCCCTTCTATGTCGGCGCCTGCATGTGGTACCTGTTCATGACCACACTGCTCACCATGGGCCAGTTCTACGTGGAGCGCTACTACGCGCGGGGCTCCTCCTACGCGCTCCCGCCGACGCCCATCCAGCGGATGCGGCGCAACCTCACGACGCTGCGCCGCATCCCCTTCTCGGCGAGCGGAACGGGAGGGTCATAGATGCCGGGCCCAATGGTGCAAGCCGAGGCGGTGCACAAACGCTTCGGCCCCCTCGAGGTGCTGAAGGGGATCACCCTCGAGGTCGCCCCCCGCGAGGTGATGTGCCTGTTGGGGCCTTCCGGCTCGGGCAAGTCGACGTTCCTGCGTTGCATCAACCACCTCGAGAAGATCAACTCGGGGCGGCTGCGCGTCGACGGGGAGCTCGTCGGCTACGAGGAGCGCGGCGATCGCCTGCACGAGCTTCCCGAACGCGAGGTCTGCCGCCGGCGCACCGAGATAGGCATGGTCTTCCAGCGTTTCAACCTGTTCCCACACATGACGGCGTTGGAGAACGTCGCCGCGGCGCCTGTGCTGGTCAAGAAGGAGCCGCGAGCCGACGTCGCGACGCGTGCCCGGGCCTTGCTCGACCGGGTCGGGCTGTCGGACAAGATCGAGGCCTACCCCAACCAGCTCTCCGGCGGTCAGCAGCAGAGGGTCGCGATCGCCCGGGCCCTCGCCATGCAGCCGAAGCTCATGCTCTTCGACGAGCCCACGAGCGCGCTCGACCCCGAGCTCGTCGGGGAGGTCCTCGACGTGATGCGCGCACTCGCCGAGGAGGGGATGACCATGATCGTCGTAACCCACGAGATCGGCTTCGCCCGCGAGGTCGGCGACACGCTCGTGTTCATGGACGAGGGCGTCGTCGTCGAGGCGGGGACGCCTCGGGAGGTCATCGCCAACCCACGCCACGAGCGCACCAAGGCTTTCCTCTCCAAGGTGCTCTGAGCCTGAACGGTGACCGGCTGTGCCGGTCTTCGGGCGATCACCGCGACGGAATGTGAGGATGCGGAGCGAAGCCCCGCTCGAAGCGCACATCCCACTTCAGGCTGGCTGCTCGGGGCCCATTCGCTCAGGCGCCGGGAGCCGAACTCGCACCCTCGGCCTGGAAGAGGACCGTTTGGCATTGAATTCGGCAGCTTTCAGCCAACCGCGGCGGACGACCAGTGCTGGCGTCCCCAACCTGTGCAGGTAGCGCGTCCACCGACCGCGGGCCCCGTACGCGAAAGCGAGGCGGGGACACTTCATGGGACCATGAGCACGGTGCGCAAGCTCGTCGGGATCGTGCTGGTGGCTGTGGCGCTGACCTTCGCCGCGTGCACGACAAGCACGAGCAGGCCCACCGGGGTTGTGACCGGCTCCGCCAACGCCTGCCGGGGATTGGCGGTGTCAGCCAAGGGTCTGCCTCCCGTGACCGTGGTGCTCTACTCCGGGTCGCGCCTCATCACATCGGAGACGCTCCCCTCCGGTGGCGAGTACCGGCTGACCGCCACGCCAGGGGCGTACACGGTCAAGTTCCGGCAGCGAGCGGGGACCCGAAGTTTTCAGCCATACCGTCCGAAGTCTGTGACCGTGCAGGCCGGTCGCACTGTCACTGCCAACTTCTTCAACATGTGCATGTAGAGGCTCGACACGGTACGCGGAACCGTCCCGTCAGCGCTTCGTGGGAGCATGGCAACAGTGGGATCGCGCGTCCTTGTGCCGGTGATCGGGCTGGCCGGGAACGGCATGACGGCGCGGACGATCCTCTACTCGCTGCGGGCGACGTGACCTGGCCCACCGCTTCCAGATGTCCGGTTCTCGGGCGTGAGAAAGGGCGACGGCAAGATGACTTCACCTGGTTCCGCTGGGCCGCGAGAGTCGCGGCACTCGCGCTTGTTGTCGCGGCGGTCGTGCTCGTCGTAACGGAGCCAACGGTTGGCTACGTCTTTAGCGGTCAGCACCTGACCGGCACCTGCAGCACTCCGTGGAGCAACTGGAGACACCCGTTCAACTTCCCGGTGCCGTCTGATGTCGGCATGCTGCTCAACGCGTGTGCTCCCACATACCCCGAGCGGTGGCACCTCGCCTGGGGAATCGTGCTCGGAGCCCTGGTCCTCGGCACGGCGTCGTTTGCTTCATCACTGGGCATGCGTCGGATACCGCATGCCCACAAGGTCCGCCCAACCTAACAATTGGCCGTCCTGAGGACCGTCGAAAGACGCACCGTGACACCGTGAAGGCGTTCCTGATGCTCACCGCGGCCATGCTGGCCGCAGTCGGCATCGGCACCGGCCTTGTCGGTGGGCTTGCCTACCCACAGCTACCTTCTCGCACGTAGCTCGCCGCCGTAGGTGCGCTCGGCTGAACTCCCCCGCTCCCGGACGACGATGTTGTATGGGTTGAGGTGAGCGTGATGCTCAAGGTCCCCCACCCCATCGTGATGTTCGTTGTGGTCGCGCTGGTCGCAATCGGGATCGGCTTGGGTGTGTTGACGGCACCGGTGCCCGCTCGCAGCCTGCGCGGGCGCTTCAGACCCTTGGGTCCATTCTTGGGTCCATTCTCGCCCGAGCGAAGTTGAGCACCGAAGGGACCTTGCCCACCGTCTTCTTTGACCCCGACAGCGGACTCGCGATCGGCGACAAGCAAGCAGCAGAGCCGAGGCCCTCAAGTCGCGGCACCCGGATCGCGGATTCCCCGGGCAGGCATGACGGCGCCGGGTCTGTAGCCGTCCCGCGCGGCCCGGACGAACAGGTGGTAGACACCGGCGTGATGCAGGACACCGGCTTTGAACAGCGGCCCGTAGCCGAGCACCGCTCCGGCCTCGACAACGGGCCGGTCGCGCAAGCGCCGGACCGGACGCCTTGGAATCCCGATCACCGAGCTGTCGTGCACGGCGCCTCCTGCTCGGATCGATGGGGCGGCAACGCGCGCGTTATCGACACAAGACAAGCACTGGTGAACCAGTCAGGTGGTGGACACAGATGAGCAACCAAGCCGATCCTCGCGAACTGCTGCAGAGGTACTCGGGCAACCCGATCCTGCGCCCGCACGACTTCCCCAAGATGGTCAACGCGGTGTTCAACCCGGGCGCCACGGTCGTCGACGGCCGAACGCTGCTGCTGTTGCGCGTCGAGTACCGCACCGGCCTGTCCTCTCTCGTCGCGGCGACAAGCGAAGACGGGCTCACCGGGTGGGAGATCGACCCGGTTCGGGGGTTGCAGCCACAGCCGGACCGTTTCGAGGAGCACTGGGGGATCGAGGACCCGAGGATCACGCGTGTCGGTGACGAGTACTTCGTCGTCTACGTCGGGTACTCCACCGCTGGTCCCCTCGTCTGCCTGGCCAAGACGCGTGACTTCGTGCAATGGGAGCGGAGCGGTGTCCTGCAGCCTCCCGAGGACAAGGACGCCGCACTGTTCCCGACGAGATTCGGTGGGCGGTGGGCGCTGATCCACCGGCCGGCACCGGCGATGTCAGGTTTGGGCGCTCACATCTGGCTGTCGTTCAGCCCCGATCTGCGCCACTGGGGCGACGCTCGAGTGCTGCTTGCGGCACGGCGCGGTGGTTGGTGGGACGCCAACAAGGTCGGGCTCGGCCCCCCGCCGCTGCTCACCAAGGACGGCTGGCTGCTCTGCTATCACGGGGTTCGGGTCACCGCATCCGGGTCGATCTACCGGCTCGGGCTGGCATTGCTGGGCAGGGACGACCCGACCAAGGTTCTGGCGCGCGGCAACGAGTGGGTGTTCGGTCCCCAGGAGACCTACGAACGGTCGGGCGACGTGCCCGACGCCGTGTTCCCGTGCGGTTGGATCCTGCGCGACGACGGCGACACCCTGCACGTCTACTACGGTGCCGCGGACAGCGTGGTCTGCGTGGCCGAGGCGAGCCTGGAGAAGTTGCTGGGCCACCTCGAAGAGCACCCGTACCCGCCGGACGAAGAGCACCCGTACCCGCTGACCGAGGAGCACCCGTACCGGCTGGAGGGCGACGGCACGCCTCCGAGTGCGACCCCGGGCGTTGCGTAATGCGCCTGGCACTGCTGGCACCCATCCCCTGGCGTACCGCGCCGCGGCATTGCGGCCGTGGAAGCAGGTCGTTCTGGAACTTACGGACCTACTCGACACTTCGGGTCTCCAGAATCCGCGGAGACCACATGACTCAACAACAAGCCCATCGGCAGCTCAGACACCGGCTGGCCGTCCTCCAGCACGCCGAGGAGGCCACCGGTAACGCCGCGACCTCTCAAGCGGCGGCGTGCAGAGCCTCTAACAGCAGACCGACGTCCGCGGTGGCCACGCCGACGCAGCGGTCGGCGGCACCGTAGGTGAGGTACACGTCCCCGCCGTCGCAGTGCGCCCCCTGGACGAAC
>Ga0181536_10007663_pt1 | contig 10559 bp, 11 predicted proteins | sample PEATcosm2014_Bin_41_FD_121105 | JGI IMG/M metagenome (GOLD analysis project Ga0181536, IMG submission 121105) | Peatland microbial communities from MTU Mesocosm Facility, Houghton, MI, USA - PEATcosm2014_Bin17_60_metaG | ecosystem: Environmental > Terrestrial > Soil > Wetlands > Peat | place...
GGCGATCCGCTCGAACGCGACGCGTCCCTCGTGCGCACCGACGTGATCGAGGAATTCGTGTCGCGCCGCATCGCCGACGAGTTTTATGGCGTCGTGCTCAGGGACGATTTGACGCTCGACGAAGCTGCGACCGCGCGGCGGCGAAATGCGCTAAGATCGGGCCGAGGGCCATGACGCTTTCTCGGTGTCATGCCCGGACCTGATCCGGGCATCCATGCAGCCCCCGCAACGCCCCATGGATTGCCGGGTCAAGCCCGGCAATGACGAAGCAAGTGGGAGGAAAGTGATGAGGTCGGCGCTGACGGTCGTCGCATCGGTCGCGATCGGTTTGGCGATGGCTTCCGCCGTCTCGGCCGCCGAACTCATTCGCGTCGGCAATGCCGGCCGCGAGTCATTTTCCTTCACGCCGGCAAACATCGGTCAAGAGATCGGCATCTTCGCCAAGCACGGTCTCGATATCGAGATCAGCGGTTTCGGCGGCGACGCCAAGCTGCAGCAGGCCATGGCCGCGGATGCGGTCGATATCGGGCTCGGCTCCGGACCCGGGATGGCCTTCATCGCCAAAGGGTCGCCGGTCAAGGGCATCGCCGCCATGGCGGGGCCGCCGCTTATCTTCGCACTGGCGGTGCGCGCCGACGGTTCGGTGAAGACGATCGATGACCTCAAAGGTCATAAGGTCGGCATTTCCACGGTCGCCTCGGCGACGAATTGGCTGATGAACGAGGTGTCGCGCCAGCATGGCTGGGGCTTTGACGGGTTCACGCAGGTGCCGATCGGCGAGAACGGCGCGCGCATTGCGGCGTTGAAGGCCGGCGCGGTCGACGGCTGCGTGGTCGACGTCGGCTCCGCGCTCAAGTTTGTCGAGCGCGGCGACGGCCGCATCCTGATGCGGTTCGGCGACGTGGCGAAATATTTCATCATGCACGTCATCTTCGCCACCGACAAAGCCATCGCCGAAAAGCCCGCCGCGCTCACCGCTTTCCTCCAAGGATGGTTCGAAACAATAGCCTTCATGCGACAGCACAAGGCGAAATCGGTCGCCATCGCCATGGCGGTCATGGGCACCGACGAAAAGACCACGAGCGGCATCTATGACGAGCTGATGCCGATGTTCACCGACACCGGCCGCTTCGAACCGAAGGCGCTCGCCGTATTGAGCCGGTCATTCGTCGAGATGAAAATACTTCCTGCCGAACCCGATATGAGCAAGCTTTACACCGAGGCGTTTCTGCCCAAAAACTGAACTAAAGCGTAGGGGAGAGTCATGAGACTAATCCGCACCACATCGCTACTCGCCGCCGCGCTCGGCTGCGCTCTCGCCGCTGCGCCGGCGCAGGCGGCCGAAACCCTGAGCGTCGGCAAGGCCGTCGCCGAGGCGTTCTCGTTCGTTCCGCTCGACATCGGCATCCGCAAGGGATTCTTCAAGCAGAACGGGATCGACGTCGACGAAATCTCGTTCACCGGCGATGCCAAGATGCAGCAGGCGATGGCGGCGGACAGTCTCGACATCGCGCTCGGTTCGGGACCGGCCATGGCCTTCATCGCCAAAGGCTCGCCGGTCAAGGCGGTCGCGGCAATGGCGGGAGCGCCGCTGTTGTTGACGCTTGTCGTGCTGCCGAACGGCCCGAAAACCATCGCCGATCTCAAGGGCAAGAAGGTGAGCGTCTCCACCGTCGGCTCGCTGACCTATTGGCTGGTGAGCGAGACTTCGCGCCAGCAAGGCTGGGGCCCGGACGGCATCGACATCGCGCCGATGGGCGCCACAGCGCCGCAGATCGCAGCGCTACAGCGCGGCGACATCGACGGCATGGTGACCGACATGTCGACCGCGCTTGAACTCGAGCAACAGGGCAGGGCGCGCATCCTCATGCGCTTCGGCGACATCGTGAAGGATTTCCACATCCACGTCATCTTCGCGACCGATAAGCTGATCGCAAGCAGGCCCGACGCGATCCGCGGCTTTCTCAAGGGCTGGTTCCAGACCATCGCGTTCATGCGCGCCAACAAGGCGGCAACGGTCGACATCGCCATGCAGGTCATGAGCAAGGACGCCGACATCACCAGCCGAACTTATGACGAGCTGATGCCGATGTTCTCCGATGACGGCAGGTTCAATCCCAAGGCGCTGGACACGCTGGCCAAATCCTATGTCGATCTGAAAGTGCTGCCGCAGGCGCCGGACCCGAAGACGCTCTATACCGAGGCATTCCTACCGGCGCCGGCGAAGTAACGCGGGGTGACATTAATGCTCGCGCAGCGATCGACGATGCGGATGGCCGGCGCCCTCGCTGTCGCGGCACTCGCCGGCGTGATCCTGGCCGATGCGGCTCTCGCCGCAACGACGCTTCGCCTCGGTAAGGCGCAGGCCAATCAATTCGCCTTCGTGCCGGCCGACATCGGCGTCGATACCGGAATTTTCAAAAAACGCGGCATCGCACTCGAGATCAGCGCCTTCGGCGGCGATGCGAAGATGATCCAGGCGCTGACTGCGGACAGCATCGATGTCGCGCTGGGCGGCGGCCCCGCCATCGCCACCATCGTGAAAGGCGCGCCGATGAAGGCAGTGGCGGCGCTCGCCGATGCGCCGAACACGATCATGCTGGTCGTGCTCAAGGACGGGCCGATCAAAACCGTCGACGATCTCAAGGGCCGCATTGTCAGCGTTTCCACCGCTGGATCGCTGACCTACTGGCTGACGCAACAATTATCGCGCGCCGAGGGCTGGGGTGACGAGGGCGTCAAGATCACGCCGCTCGGCTCCTCCGAGGCGCAGATCGCCGCGCTGAAAACCCGTCAGATCGACGGCGTGACCACCGACAGCGTCACCGTCTACAAATTCGTCGAGACCGGAAGCGGCCGCATCCTGGTGAAATTCGGCGAGCGCATCAAGGATTTCCACGTCCACGTCATCTATGCGAGCAATAATCTGATCGAAAACCAGCCGGACGCGCTCAAGGCGTTCCTCGCCGGCTGGTTCGATACGATCGCCTTCATGCGCGGCAACAAGCAGGCAACGATCGACATCGCCGTCGAGCACACCGGCGTCTCCGCTGCCGTCGCCGGCGAGGGATACGACGACACGATGCTGATCCTGAGCCGGACCGGCCGTTTCGATTCCAAGGCGCTGGACGTGCTGGCAACCTCGTTCGTCGACACCAAGGCGCTGCCGTCGAAGCCGGACATGTCGAAGCTCCTCACGGAAGCGTTTTTGCCGAAATGACAGCGGGCGATATCGCAGTCCGCATCAAAGGCGTCTCCCACCAATTCGGCGAGGCGGGCGAGGCGCAACATGTCCGCGCCCTGCTCGACACCTCCCTCGACATTGCCCGCGGCGAGCTGTTGTGTCTGATCGGCCCGAGCGGCTGCGGCAAGAGTACGCTGCTCAACGTCATCGGCGGCCTGCTGGCGCCGACCAGCGGCGCCGTCGAAGTCGCCGGCAAGCCGGTGCGCGGGCCGATGCCGCACGAGATCGCCTTCGTGTTCCAGGAGAATGCGCTGTTTCCGTGGAATACGATCGTGGAGAATGTGCGCCTCGGCATGCTGTTTCAGGGCGTGCCGAAGGCGGCGCACGAGACCCGCGCGAAGCGCTCGCTTGAAGCGGTCGGGCTCGCCGATTTCGCCCACCACTATCCCGGCCAGCTGTCCGGCGGCATGCGGCAGCGCGCGGCGCTGGCGCGCGCGCTGTCTCTGGAAACCGAAATCCTCTTGATGGACGAGCCGTTCGGCGCGCTCGATGAACAGACGCGCATGATCCTCGGCGAGGACCTTTCCGTGCTGCTGGCGCGCACCGAGAAGACGATCGTGTTCGTCACCCACAGCCTCGGCGAGGCAGTCTTTTTGGCCGATCGCGTCGCCGTGTTCTCGGCCCGGCCGGGCACGATCAAGAAAATCATCCGCGTCGACGAGCCGCATCCGCGCAAGCCGGATTTTGCGACCTCGGAAAAATTCGCCGCACTGCGCAACGAGCTTTATGCGCTGCTGCACGACGAAATCCGCAAGGCCGTCTCCGAAGCGGCGGGCGCCCGCGTTGCCGGCGCCGACGGCGGAGCCTCGTAATGGCGCGCCGGGATGAGCGAGCGGCCCGGATCGGCAGCCACTTGGTGCAGGCCGGCTTTCTCCTTGCCGTCCTCATTCTCTGGTATCTCGCGACCAACCGCTGGGGCGTCAATCGCCTGTTGCTGCCGAACCCGATCTCGGTATGGCACCAACTCCTCGACGTTCTGCGAACCGGCGAATATTTACCCGACCTGCGCGTCACGCTGACCGAGCTGGCGGTCGCATTCGTGCTGGCGATGACGAGCGGCACCATTGTCGGCTATTTCGTCAGCCGCTCGCGCTATGCCATCCGCGTATTCGACCCGCTGTTCGCCGGCATCTATTCGATCCCGATCATTCTCTTCCTGCCGCTCTATGTCCTGTTCTTCGGCCTGGGTCCTGCCTCCAAGATCGCGCTCGGCACCACCATCAGTTTTTTCCCAATCGTGCTGAGCACCATCGCCGGCTTCGGAAACGTGGATCGCATATTCGTCACCGCGGCGCGGTCGATGGGTGCATCGGACTATCGGCTGTTCCGTTATGTGCTCGTTCCCGCCGCGTTACCGGTGATCCTCACCGGGCTACGCATGGGCTTCACGGTGGCGCTGCTCTCCATCATCGGCAGCGAGACCATTGCCTCGCTCGCCGGGCTCGGCCACCACATCGTCGAGCTGGCCGAGGGCATGGATATGCCGCGCATGTTCGCCTACATCGCCTTCGTCGTGGTGATCGCGGCGCTGCTCAACGGCATCGTGTCGTTCCTCGAAGCCCGCGGCAGGCGGCGGGGATGAACGCTCCCGTCCGCCATTTCCTGCCTCGACATCCGGGCGTGGTCCGGCTCGGCGCCGTGATCCTCATCTTGATCGCGTGGGAGATCGCCGCGCGCTGGTTCATCGATCCGCTGTTCATCAGCCCGCCGTCGCGCGTGTTCGCATCGCTGGGGACGGTGTGGCAGACCAACGGCGTGCCGGCGGCGCTGCGCCTGACCTTCTTCGAGCTTGCCGTAGCGTTCGCGATCTCGGTCGTGATCGGCCTTGTTGTGGGCTTGGCGGTCGGCCTGCAACCGTTCGCGCGCCGAAGCATGATGCCGATCATTCTGTTGCTCTATGGGCTGCCGCAGATCACCATCCTGCCGATATTCATTCTCTACTTCGGCATCGGCGCGGCCTCGAAGATCGCGTTCGGCGCGACCCATGGCACTTTCCCGATCATCATCACTGTCGTCGCCGGCGTGCAGAACCTCAAACCGATCCTGCTCACGAGCGCGCGCTCGATGGGTGCGAGCCGCTGGCACATCCTGCGCTGGGTGATATTCCCGCACATGATCCCGAGCTTTTTTGCCGGCATGCGGCTCGGCATGACCGGCGTACTGCTCGGCGTGCTGCTTGCCGAGCTTTATGTCTCCACCGCCGGCATCGGCCACTTCACGACGTTGTTCACCGAAAACTTCGATCCGACCAAACTGTTCGGCCTCATCGCGATGCTCGCCGCGATGGCCATCGCGCTCAACGAAATCGTGCGCCGGGCCGAGACCAGGTTCGGCCGCTGGCGATGAGGTATTGTCATTCCGGGGCGCGGCGATAGCCGCGCCCCGGAATGACGTAGGAGGAATAAATGGCCAAGCTTAAGCTGACCGTCGCCTGCGGCGACTATGAGATCGTGCGCGCGCTCAGCGACGGGGCGGTCCGGGCCGACGGCATCGAGCTTGTCATGCTGACCGGTATGGGCTCGCGCGAGCGCCACTGGCGCATGGCGCGCAAGACCGAATTCGACGTCTGCGAGATCAATATCGGCGGCTATTACATGGCGCGCGACCGCGGCGAAGCGCTGACCGCGATCCCGGTTTTTTTGCACCGGCGCTTCCGCCACGGCTTCATTTTCGTCAATGCCAATGCCGGCATCCGCACGCCCAAGGACTTGATCGGCAAAAGAATCGGCGGCACCAATTTTCAGCCCGCCGCCAGCATCTGGATGCGCGGGATTCTCGAAGACTATTACGGCGTGCCGCACCAGCAGTGCATCTGGGTCGTGGAGCGCAGCGAGGACTTCGCGTTCACGCCGCCCAAAGACCTGCGCCTGGAGATGATTGCGCCGGGCAAGCGGCTCGACGTGATGCTGGCGGAGGGCGAAATCCCGGCCATGCTGTCGCCCGACATTCCGAAACTCTTCCTCGACGGCGACAAGCGCATCGTGCGGCTGTTTCCGAATTACAAGGACATCGAGATCGAGTTTTTCCGCAAAACCGCAATATTCCCGATCATGCACGTTACCGTCGTCCGCAAGGAGATCATCGACAAATATCCGTGGGTCGCGACCAATCTGGTGAAGGCGTTCGAGGAGGCGAAGGCGCTCGCTTATCGCCGGATCGCCAACCCGCGCGTCGTCCCGCTGGCCTGGATCAGAACCGCTTGGGAGGAGCAGCAGCAGGTTTTGGGCAATGATCCGTGGGCCTACGGTCTGGGCGACGCGAACCGTAAAAATCTCGAAACCGTGCTACGCTATTGCCACCAGCAAGGCTTGATCAGCCGCATGATGCCGCTCGACGATCTCTTCGCCGATACCGACCTCGGCGACGCGGGTGGGGGAGCAGAGAATATTTGAATTCCCCTCCCCCTTGTGGGGAGGGGTAGGGGTGGGGGTCGTGAGGTTTCGCGTATACGTCAACGATCGCTCGTCACCTCCCGACCCCCCTCCCCACCCTCCCCCACAAGGGGGGAGGGAGCAGTAAGAGACAGCCATGACCGACGCAAAAAAAGACGACCCCGCCTTCCTCTACTTCCCGACCAATTACCGCTGGTCCATGGGCTTGCTGATCTGCCTGTCCGGCGCGCCGTGGGTGGGCGTCGAGATCGACGAGGTCAACCGCGTCGGCCGCGCGCTGGCCGACAAGGTTGGCGACGATGCGGCGTGGTTCGAGGAATGGTGCCGCATGGGCGAAAAAATCGAAACTCGCGGCCGCGACGCCGCGCGCGCCGCGCACAAGCTCACCGCGGCCTCATGTTTTATGCGCGCGTCGCGCTATTACCAGACCGGCGAGCGGTTCATTCATCCGCGCTCGCAGCGCAGCATGGATGTCTACGCGAAGTCCGTGAGCCTGTTTAAGGAAGCCGCCGCCAGCATCCGCCGCCCGCGCATCGAGCCCGTCGAAATTCCCTACGAAAATACGAGCTTACCTGCTTTGCTCGTGCATCCGGACCCGGAGGCTACGCGTGCCCGCCCAGCGCCTGCCATGGTGTTCTTCGACGGCTTCGACGTCACCAAGGAGCTGCAATACGGCTACGGCGTTCCCGACCTCGCCGCGCGCGGAGTCGGCTGCCTCATCGTCGACGGGCCCGGCAACGGCGAGAGCGTGCGCTTTCGCAATCTGCCGCTGATCGCCGAGACCGAACGCTACGCCACGCCGGTCTACGAATACCTCGCCGGCCGCAGCGAATTCGACCAAAAACGCATCGGCGTCATGGCGCTCAGCCTCGGCGGCTATTACGCGCCGCGCGCGGCTTCGCTCGAACAGCGCTTCGCCTGCTGCGTCGCCTGGGGCGCGCAGTGGGACTACCACGACATCTGGGCGCGACGGCTCGAGGCGCTCGATTCCGGCAAAGTGTTGTCGCTCTCGGTGCCGCCGGAGCACCTGCAATGGGTGCTCGGCGTTTCCGATCGCGCCGCCGCGCTGAAAAAGCTCGAAGGCTTCCGGCTCGACGGCATCGTGCAGAAGATGACCTGCCCGTTCCTGCTGCTGCACGGCGCGGGCGACGAGCAAATTCCACTCGCGCTCGCGGAACGGCTTTTTGCGGCGGTCGGCTCCAAGCAGAAGGCGCTCAAAGTGTTCACGCGCGAGGAAGGCGGCTTCCACCACTGCCAGGTCGACGACGTGACGATCGCCATCCACACCATGTGGGACTGGATCGCCGACGTGCTCAATGCCCAAACATGATCCCGAAAAAGCCCGCCCCGGACTTGATCCGGGGTGGTTACCGGTTTTCGGAAAAGATCATGCTCAAACGCCAGTGCGATCGAAAGTCATGACCGCCGCTCCCATCTATCTCACCGAACAGGACGTGCAAAAGCTCGTCACCGTCAAGGACGCGATCGCGACGCTTGAACAGCTGTTCGCGACCTGGTCTGACCCGTCGACCATCAACCTGCTGCGACAACGCGCGCGCGCCGGCAACGGCATGTTCAACCTGATGGGCGCGGCGTGGGGAGCAAAGCAGCTGTTCGGCCTCAAGGCCTATTACGGCGGCGGCAATGGCGCGCGCTATCACGTGCTGCTCTATTCGGCGATCGACGGCAAGCTCAAGGCGATGATCGAGGCCGACAGCCTCGGCCAGATGCGCACCGCCGCGGCGAGCGGGCTCGCCACCAAGTTGCTCGCCAATCCGGCGGCTCGCGTACTCGCCGTCATCGGGGCCGGCCGCCAGGCTTTGACCCAGGTGGAGGCGGTCTGCGCCGTGCGGCCGATCGAGGCTGTGCGCGTGTTCAGCCGCACCGCCGAGCATCGCGAAATCTTCGCGCGCGAGATCGAGCGTGAGCTTCGGGTTGCGGCGCAGGCTTCGCCTGCCGCCGAGGCCGCCGTCGGCGATGCCGACGTCGTCATCACCATCACGAAATCGGCGGAGCCCGTCATCCGGGCGAACTGGCTCAAAGCCGGCGTCCACGTCAATGCCGCGGGCGCGAACGCCGCGGCGCGGCGCGAGATCGACGCCGAGACCGTGCTGCGCGCCGCAGTGCGCGCCACCGATCAGGTGGCGCAGGCGCAGCACGAAGCCGGCGAATACCGCGACCTCGTCGCCGCCGGCCGCCTGAAATGGTCGGACGTCGTGGAGCTCGGTGATATCGTGACGGGAAAAGTAACCGGCCGCCGCGCGCCGGCCGACATCACGCTGTTCAAGTCGCTCGGCATCGCGCTCGAAGACGTAGCGTTCGCCGATCTGATCTGCCGCCGCGCGGTCGAAAACGGCGTGGGAAAGCCGATGCCATGACCGCGCGCTGCCGCTGGCTATTGGGGCGTGTCCTCATAAATCGACCTTATTTCAGACTGAAAGCCGAATGGACTCGCCAGGGTGAGGGATGATGAGCGGCAGCGACATCGATATGCGGCTATTCGCGAAGAAAGCCGGCGCAAGCGTCAATTTTTCGGCGGGGAGCGTCGTCTTCAACAAGGGCGATCCGGGCCCGTGCATGTACGTGGTGCAGTCCGGCGTTATCGAGATGGTGATCGGCGAGAGAGTGGTCGAGGTCTGCGGCGCGAACGAGGCGATTGGGTTCATGTCGATGATCGACGGTTCGCCGCGCTCTTCGACCGCGCGCGTCAAGGAGGCGTGCGAACTCTCGGTCATCGATCAGCGCAAATTCCGTTTCATGGTCGACGAGGTGCCGAATTTCGCGCTTTACATCATGGGCGCGATGGCCCGCCGCATCCGCGGGATGGGGCAGGCAATGTAGGCTTGCACCGCACGCCGCGGTGAGCTCACGTGCATTGGCTGCGCGTTTATGAGTTGAAATCCTAACTGGCGCCGATCGCCGCCGCCATCAAGCCGCCAGCAGTTTTTGCACTTCGTTGACCAGCTCGCGCAGATGGATCGGCTTGGACAGCACCTTGGCGTGCTTGGGCGCGGTCGAATCGGAGTTCAGCGCCACCGCCGCAAAGCCGGTGATGAACATGATCTTGATGTCCGGATCGAGCTCGGCGGCGCGGCGGGCGAGTTCGATCCCGTCCATCTCCGGCATGACGATGTCGGTCAGCAAGAGCTCGAACGGCTCCTCGCGCAGCCGTTGGTAGGCGGATAGGCCGTTGTCGTAGGAAATCACATCGAAACCGGCATTTTGCAGCGCCTTCACCAGGAATCGGCGCATATCGACGTCGTCTTCGGCAAGCAGGATTTTGGGCATGGCGACTCGAATCCGGCTTCCGCCGGCCCCCTAGATTCCATAAGCCGGATCGCGGGTAAACATGAGGTGAAAGCCGGCCATCGTAATCGCCTTTGGCAAACGGCCTTGGCAAGTCGGCGCGCCTATGGACAATAGCCGTTGGCGCACGCTAGGGAGCGGTGCCGGGTTGCCAGTCTCGAAAAAGCCCCGCCAGGCGTCATGTTGGAAATCCAGGACGAATTTGATCCCCCTTACGAGGCGGTCGAGCCGGCGGAATGCCGTGGCCCGGTCCTTTTCAACTCGCCGCACAGCGGGCGTGTCTATCCGCGCACCTTCTTGCTGGCCTCGCGGCTCGATCTCGCGACGCTGCGGCGTTCCGAGGATTCCTTCGTCGACGACCTGATTGCCGGCGTGGCGGCGCGCGGGCATCCGGTGATGCGGGCGCATTTCCCACGCTGCTATGTCGACGTCAACCGGGAGCCTTACGAACTCGACCCGCGGATGTTCGACGGCCGCCTGCCGTCCTTCGCCAATACCCGCTCGATGCGGGTCGCGGGCGGGCTTGGCACCGTGGCGCGCGTGGTCGGCGACGCCCAGGAAATCTACGATCAGCGCATCTCGGTCGCCGAGGCGCTGTGCCGCATCGACGGCCTATA
>Ga0181536_10007665_pt1 | contig 10558 bp, 8 predicted proteins | sample PEATcosm2014_Bin_41_FD_121105 | JGI IMG/M metagenome (GOLD analysis project Ga0181536, IMG submission 121105) | Peatland microbial communities from MTU Mesocosm Facility, Houghton, MI, USA - PEATcosm2014_Bin17_60_metaG | ecosystem: Environmental > Terrestrial > Soil > Wetlands > Peat | place...
AACGTAGTCCTCGCAATGCAAACCTTTGATGTACACTTGCGTCGAGCAGGAGACGCAAACCCAATCGAAAAGCCCCATCCCCGAAAGCTTCACAAGCTGTCAGGGTGACGGAAAAATCTCAGGCGCCCTCAGCCCCTGATCGCCGCCTTGATAGCTTCGACCGTCGCGCCGGGAGCGCGCGCGGCGGCGATGATGCGCGCCTCTTGTTTGCTTAAGCCATCGAGCGCCGCCTGCATCGCGTCGATTTTCTTGACCGGCACGACGACCGCGCCGTGGCGATCGGCATGGATCAGGTCGCCGCTTTGCACGGCCATGCCGTGAATGGTGACGGGAATGCCGAACTCGACCACATGCACATAGGCGTGCGACGGCCCGATCGAGCCGGCGAGCATTTGAAAACCTGCCGCGATTGCCGGGATGTCGCGGATCGAGCCGTTGGTCACCGTGCCCAGGCAGCCGAGCGCCTTGTGCACGTTGCTCTGCACTTCGCCCCAGAACGCGCCATGGCCCGCGGGGTCGTCCTTGTCCTCGATGACGACGACGCTCGGCCGTGGCTCCGCCGCCACGTAATCGAGGTAATCCATCCGTTTCTGCATGTAGCTCGACCCGCTGACCTTATCGCGGGCGCGGATCGTCACCGTCTTGGCGAAACCCACCATGGGCGGCAGATCGGGAAACGGGCAGTGCAGGTGGGCGACCGTATAGAACGCGCCGCGGCGCTCCGGCGCCACGATCTCGATCAAGTTGCAGACGGTCGGCGTGTCGATCGACCTTAAGAATGCGAATTGGCTCTCTGACAACACGGCTTTCCCTTTCAACAGTTTCGAGTTTACCGCTCATTCCCGCGCAAGCGGGAATCCAGGCGTGTGCACGATGACGTAGCATAACGAACTGGGTCCCCGCTTGCGCGGGGACGAGCGGGTGTGTGCAGACATCGTTTTTGTCACTCCCAGGCCACCGCGACGATCACCGCCATGATCGCCAGCATGGCTGTGATCGTGGCGACGCAGCCGCCCCAGCCGGCCATGGTCCAGGCCAGACCGGTCAGAAAGGCGCCCGCGCTGCCGCCGATATAGAAAATCGACGCGTAGAGACCGATGGCGGACGAGCGGCCTTGCTTGGCCGTCATGGTGACACAGCCGGTCGAGACGGTTTGGCACACCATGCCGCAGACCGCGCACAGCGTCAGCCCCGTTATGATCACGGTGACGGGCGGCGCCAGCAGCAGCAATGCACCCACGATCCACAGGGCGATGGTGCCGAGCATGAAGCGGCGGCGTCCGAACAGCGCGATGGCGCGCCCGGCCCACGGCACGATCGGGGCGCTGACAAGATAGGTGAAGAACAGCGCGCCAAGCAGCGTCGGCGGAAACAGGTAGGGCGGCGCCGCAAGATGAAAACTCACATAGGTGAACGTGGCGATGAAGTTGAACAGCACGCCGAAGCCGATGGCGAAGGTCGCCAGCAGACGCGGATCGCGCAGATGGCGAAGCATGTGCCGTACCGACGCGGTGAGGCCGCCGGAGGCTACGAAGCGCCGTTCGCGGGAAAGCGTCAGCGCCACGATCGTTGCAGCGACGATGGACACCAGCGCGACCACGACGAAGGCGGCGCGCCAGCCGATCAGATCGGCAAAGACGCCGGGAATGAAACGGCCGGAAAATCCGCCGATGCTCGATCCTGAAACATAGAGCCCGGCGACGCGCGGAATATCCGCAGGCGGCCACTCGTCGCCGATATAGGCGACGGTGACCGTGAAGATCGGCGGCAGTAACAGCCCCTGCACAAAGCGCCAGAACGTGAGTTCCGGTACGCTTGCCACCAAAGTCATGATGATGGTCGGCGCCACCGTTGCGAACATGGCCGCCGTGATCAGGCGCTTGCGGCCCACGACGTCGGCGAGCGCGCCGCTGAACGGCGCCGTCAACGCAATCGCCGCCGTGCTGGCGGTCATCAGCGCGCTGATTGCGCTCGGACCGACATGGAATTCAGCCGCAAGCTCCGGCAGCAGCGCCTGCGGCGAATAGAGATTGATGAAGGTGCCGAAGCCGGCCGTGGCGACGGCGAGGCCGCGAAGATCGAAGGACTTTTGCCACAAAGACATGCGGCATTATGGGCGAGCAGGGCTGCGAAAGCACGCCGCTGCGAGAACCGCGCATACCTGCCGTGCCGAGGCCGATCTGCGGTCCCCGCTCAGAGCTGCCGGATCGAATCGAAATCGAAGGCGGACTCGCTTGGATTTTCGCCGACCCTGATCGTCGTGTCATTGACGAAGTGATACGGCGGCACCGGCAAATTGTACGGTGCCGGCACGCCGGAAAAGACACGGCCGGCCGGATCGTATTTGGAGCCGTGACAGGGACAGAAATAGCCGCCCGGCCAATTGGTCACCGGCGACGTTGCGCTCGGGCTCGGATAGAACAGCGGGATACAGCCGAGATGCGTGCAAATGCCGACCACAATGCCGAACTCCGGCTTGAGCGAGCGGTGCCAGTTGGTCGCGTAGGGCGGCTGCTGGAGCTGCGCGGAGTTCGGGTCGGCCAGCAGTGATATCATTTGCGGACTCTGCATCGCTTGCAGAGTTTGCTGCGAGCGACGGAAGACAAAGATCGGCCGTTGCCGCCAGTAGATCACGATCTGCGCGCCTTCCTCGATCTTGCTGACATCGAGATCGACGGGGCCACCGGCCGCAAGCGTCGAAGCGTCGGGGTTCATCTGGTCGACCAGCGGCACCAATGTCGCGGCGACGCCCACGGCGCCGACGGCGGCGGTCGCGATATAGAGGAAATTGCGCCGTGACGGGTCTGCCGGGTGGCCGCTTGTTGACGCGGTCGATGCACTGCTCGCCATGGTCAGGTCCTTTGTGGTCACGTCTTTAGTGGTCACGTCTTTAGTGGTCACGGCCTGGCCCGGAACGAGGCGTGCCGGCGTCTTTATGCGGGCAGTGGCATGGTTTCGTCAATCAAGCAATCGTCTCGATCGCTATCATGTCGCCAGCGCAGCCCTTGCCCGTGCCAAGGTCTCCTCAACCGTGCCGGAGGCGTCGATCGGCGTCCAGTCGAGCGGGCCGAGGTGGTAACGTTCCTGCGCCCGCGCAACCGTCTCGTTGGCATCGGAGGCGTCACGCGCGCGTCCCCCGACACGGGCCAGTCGGGTCGCCAAACTCGCGGTGAGAAACAAGCCGTGGAGGGGAACGTTGCCGGCTGTTCCCGCCTGGGCGATAGCGTTGCGCTCCTGCGGCTGCGCGAACACGGCATCGACGATCGCCGAATGCCCGGCGGCAAGGATGCGGCGCGCCTTGTCGATGAGAGCGGCATAGACGCGTTCGCTCACCGCAGGCCCATAGGCGTCTTGCGGCAGCTTTTCGGTTTCGCCGACGCCGAACAGCGCTTTGCGCTCGACATCTGAGCGCACGATGACGGCACCGGGCATCGGCGCGACATGCGCCGCCAGCGACCGCGCAAGCTGCGACTTGCCGCTGCCGGAAAGGCCGCCGACGGCGATGAATGTCGGCTTGGGCGGCGCGATGGCGCGTCGGGCGAATGCGAAATAGGCCCGCGCCGACGTTGCGATCGCCTCGCGCTCCGACGCCGGCGCGCGTTCCATCCGCGCGGCGGTGACCTCGGCGCGGATCGCGGCGCGCATCGAGAGAAAGAACGGCAGTGCCGCAAGCGCATCGAGATCTTCGACCCGGTGCGTTGCGGCGAGGTAGCGGTTGAGCACGACATTTGCGGCCTGCGGCAAACCACGTTCCAAGAGGTCCATCAGCAGGAAGGCGAGATCGTAGAGCACGTCGCCGGAGGCGATGATCTCGCTGAACTCGATGGCGTCGAACAGAACCGGTTTGCCGTCGATCAGCACGATGTTGCCGAGATGAAGATCGCCGTGGATGCGTCGTATGAAGCCGCGCCGGCCGCGCTCGCGCAGCAGCGGAACGATCCGTTCATAGGCGGCGCGGCTTAAGCGCGCGAGCGCGGCGCTCTCGGCAGCGGGAAAAATCTCGGGGTGCTCTTGGAATGCCTCGACATGTTCGTCGATATAGGAGCCGAGCGCTGCAATCCACGGCCCCGCCGCGACGATCGGCGCTTTCTCGTGAGCCGCGGCGACGGCACGGCCGAGCGCATCGGCCAGCGCCTCGTCGATGTCGCCCGCCAAGTGGTCGAGCGTGCGCGTCTCGTCGAAGCGCCGCATCTCGACCGCCCATTCGACCGGCGTCCCCTGGCCTGCGATCGCCAGCCGTCCATCGGCCTCGCGCGTGATGGCGACGACACCGCGGTAGATGTCGGGGGCGTACGGCGTATTGACGGCAAGCTCGGCCTCGCAGGCTTGCTTGCGCTTGGCGAGCGTCGAATAGTCGAGAAACGGAAAGCGCACGGCGCGCTTGACCTTCAGCGCGCGATTGCCGGCGAGAAACACCGAGGCCGCATGGGTGTCGATGCGCCGGACCGCTTGCCCGCTATCGCCGTTGGTCGCGCCATTGGTCACGCGATGGGTCGCGGGATCGGCGAGAAAGGCAAGCACCTCGTTTTGGGCTTTCACCTCGTCTTGGGCTTTCACCTCGTCTTGAGCTTTCACCTCGTCGTTCATGCGGGCGCTCTGGTTCTAACTTTCCACACCTTCTATTCGGCAAGCCGATTCCCGGCCGTTGCGGATATGCGCTATTGATCGCGATGGGCGCATAGCCAAGCCCGGACCCTACCCAAGATAAGGGCAGGGGAGTTCACACGCCAAGGAGACGCCCATGCGCGGCAACGGCAACATGCGCACCGCCGCCGAGGTTCTGGTCGATCAATTACGGGTCCACGGCGTACGCCACGTCTTCTGCGTGCCGGGCGAGAGCTATCTTGCCGTGCTCGACGCGTTCCATGACGCCGATCTCGCCGTCACCGTCTGCCGGCAGGAGGGCGGCGCCTGCATGATGGCGGAGGCGGTCGGCAAGGTGACCGGCCGGCCGGGCGTCTGCTTCGTCACGCGCGGACCGGGCGCCACCAACGCCTCCCCGGGCATCCATATCGCACGCCAGGATTCGACGCCGCTGGTCATGTTCGTCGGCCAGGTCGCGCGCCGCACGCGCGAGCGCGAGGCCTTTCAGGAACTCGACTACCGCGCCGTGTTTGGCTCGATGACCAAATGGGCGACGGAGATCGACGATGCCGCCCGCGTACCGGAGTTCGTCTCGCGCGCCTTCCACACCGCCGCGAACGGTCGGCCGGGCCCGGTCGTCGTCGCCATCCCCGAGGACATGCTGATCGAGCGCGTGGCCGTGCCGGACGCGCCGCCATTCGCGCTGATCGAGACCTCGCCCGGCCATGCCGAGATGGCGAAGTTCGCGCAAATGCTCGGCGGCGCGCGCGCACCCATCATGCTGTTGGGCGGCAGCCGCTGGTCGCAAGCCGCATGCGACGGCATCGGGCGTTTTGCGCAAAAATATTCGCTGCCGGTGGCCACGACGTTCCGCCGCAGTCACCTGTTCGATGCGCTGCACCCCTGCTACGCCGGCGATCTCGGGATCGGTCCAAATCCGAAACTCATCGCCCGCATCAAGTCCGCCGATCTTGTCATCATGGTCGGCGGCCGCCTCGGCGAAGTGCCGTCGCAGGGCTATACGCTGTTCGACATTCCGCGCCCGCAAGTGCCGTTCGTGCACGTGCATCCGGGCGCCGAAGAGCTCGGCCGCGTCTACAGCCCGCATCTGGCGATCCATGCCACGCCCACGGCCTTTGCCGCGGCGCTGGACAATCTCGATCTGACGCAAGCAGGGCGTGGACAGGCCGAGGCCGCGCACGTCGACTACCTCGAGTGGACGGAAAAGCCGACCGAACAACCGGGCGGAGTCAATTTCGGTGCAGTCGTGGTGTGGCTCCGCGAATTTCTTCCGCCCGAGGCAATCATATGCAACGGCGCCGGCAATTACATGGCATGGATTCATCGCTATTTCCGCTTCCGCCGCTTCAACCAGCATGTCGCCCCAGCAGCAGGCTCGATGGGTTACGGGGTGCCGGCTGCGGTGGCGATGAAGCGGCTTCATCCCGACCGACCGGTCGTGTGCCTTGCGGGTGACGGCGACTTTTTGATGAACGGTCAGGAATTCGCGACAGCGGTCCAATATGGGGCGCCGTTCATAACCATCATCGTCGACAATGGCATGTACGGCACCATCCGGATGCATCAGGAGCGCCACTATCCCGGCCGCATCTCGGCGACCGAATTGCGCAATCCGGATTTTCCCGCCTATGCCCGCGCCTTCGGCGGCTTCGGCATTTCCGTCGAGCGGACCGAGGATTTCGCTGCGGCATTCAAGGAGGCGCAGGCAAGCGCCAAGCCGGCGATCATCCGCCTCAAAATCGATCCCGAAGCGATCACGCCGGCGATGACGCTTTCCAAGATCCGCGCCAAATCGCTGGCGGAGCAGGGCGGGTAAAATTCAACCACCCTCCCCTGAAGGGGGAGGGTCGGCGCGCAATGCGCGCCTGGGTGGGGTTATTGAGGAGCGTAGGCGCCTGCGGCGCAAATGTTTTAGCCGAACGGGCTCCGCATTGAGCGAGCCATAAATCTCCGCGTAGATTTTTTCCATTACGCCATCGATGTTTTGGTCAATCTCGTTGTTCCAAACCCGAATGACGCGAAAACCCTCCTTTTCTAACCAACGTGTGCGAGTCTCATCACGCAGTCTGTTTCCTTCATTGCCGTGCCGCCAGCCATCGACTTCGATCAGCAGACGTGCTGCCATGCACGCGAAATCAGCGACGTATGGACCAATCGGTACTTGCCGGCGAAAATGAGAACCTTGCAGTTTGAATCTCCGCAGATGACGCCAGAGCGTCCTCTCTGCATCAGTCGTCGCACTGCGAAGTCGGCGTGCCCTTAGCCGCTGAGTGCTTTCAACCGGTCCACCGCTCGTCATGACGAAAACCCCACCCTGCCGCCTTTGGCGGTGACCCTCCCCCTGCAGGGGAGGGCGATTAAAGCATTGCTCTGTAATGTCCACCACGCCGTCGATACGCTACAATTTGCCAACTCTGCCCCCGAACGGCTCGCTGGACGCATAATGGAAGAAGATCAGGCGCTTATCGATCTGCTGACGCAGATTTCCGGTGAAGCTCGACCGCATTTTAAGCACTACGCAAAGCATCAGTATGATTTTGAGGCGCGTGCACGCGCCGAATGGCTAGCCGCCCAACCATCGCCGCATAAGATGGAGGAGTTACGAAAACCGTTGCAGATTGCGTTGCAGAATCATCCCATTCTTAGAGCGAGCGAATCCCGTTTCTTTGGTGCTAAACAGGTGATGATTGATCCTTGGTACGGGGCCTACAATCTCTTGAAAGTAGCTCTTGATCGTGGGCCAACTGCAGCTATCGCCTGGCTACACAAAATTTATTCAACGAAGCAAGCCGATTTGCGGTACGTGGTTGAGATTCACGGATTACGATTTGGCAAACAAATCGCACTCTCAAATGGCGTGCGACTGATGCCCCTAGAGCAATTACCCCCGTCACCGCAAGCGCGCGGTTTGATTGCCCAATACGAAGCTTTCCCGAGCTTTCCGTACGCTTTGCCGATGTTTCCAGCAATCGGAGCAACCTTTGAAGTCCAGGGAGTTCATGCTTCGGCGGATTTCGTGAGTGGCCGTGAGCCAGGCCCGCGCTCATCGGAACTCGAACACACCATTCAAGCATTTGCAATGGCAGGCGAAGCCTCCCCGATTCTTGGAATTGGTTGGTTAGAATTTACGGATCCCGATCTTGCGCTTGCGGATTACGGTCAAATGTGGATGACGCCGATACGTGAGACCGATGTGCGCAATTCTCATCCCATTGAGATCAATGAGGAAGCGTTAGAGTGGGTCGAACGATATATCCGGTTGCCGTCTGAAGTTAGGCGAGTATGCGATGTAGCCATTGAACGTTTGGCCCTCGCGCGTCGACGACATTATCCCGGAAACAAGGCGATCGAAGGTGCAATATGTCTGGAAGCTTTGTTATTAGGAGATGGCGAAAATCAGGAACTTACGTACCGGCTGAGATTGCGTGCAGCACTCCTGCTAACCACTAATTTAAATGCACGCCGAGAGATTTCACGCGCAATCAGAGATTTCTATAATCTGCGCAGCACGACCGTTCACGGACTTGCAACTTCGGCGGACGAGGCGGCGCAGAATGCCTGTGCGAAACGGGGTTTAGAGATTTGTGCCGACGCACTAAGAGCAATTGTAAAAATGAACAAGAAATATATTCCACAGGATTGGGAGCTTTCGGGCGGAAGACCAGTAGCGCCTGATTGCTAAATGCAAACTCACCGCCCCACCCGCCGCCTTCGGCGGCGACCCTCCCCCTGCAGGGGAGGGTGAACTAGATTACTGCGCCTTGATGCCGGCGGCCTTGATGATCGGCCACCATTTCTCGATTTCGGCCTTGTGGAACGCAACGAGCGCCTCGGGGGTCTGCTGATCGCGCGGAAAAATATCCTGCGCAAGATCGATCAGCCGCTGTCGCGTCTGCGGATCGGCCAAGGCGGCTACGGATGCCGCGTTGAGCTTGGCGATGATGTCCTTCGGTGTGCCTTTGGGCGCCCACATCGCATGCCAAAATGAAAAGTAGAATCCCGGCAAGCCCGCTTCGTCCGTGGTCGGGATATCGGGCGCGACGGCGATGCGATTCTTGGCCGTGACGGCATAGCTCTTGATGGCTCCGGCGTTCACCTGTGGCATCGCTATCGCCGGCGCCTCGAGTTCGATATCGGTGATCCCGGCGACCAGGTCCTGCATCGACAGGCCGGCGCTGCGATACGGCACCATCTGCCAGTGCAGGCCGAGCGTGTTCTGAAACAAGATGCCGGCGACGTGGCTCGGCGAGCCGACGCCGGAATTGCCTTCACTTACTGTCGCCGCGTTTGCCTTCAACCACGCGATCAATTCCTTCAAGTTGTTCGCCGGCATGGTCTTGCGCGCATTGATGAGGAACGGCTGCGTTGCGACCAGCCCGATCGGCTCAAAATCATTCACCAGGTCGAAGTCGAGCGGATAGATGGCGCCGTTCGCCATGTTCGTTCCCCACTGCCCGAACAGAATTGTGTAGCCGTCCGGCGTCGCGCGCTCGGCGCGGGTGACGCCGATGGTGCCGCCGGCGCCGCCGGTGTTCTCGACGATCACCGGCTGGCCCAGCGATGCGCGCATGCCCTGCGCCATGATCCGCGCCAGTACGTCGGTCGATCCGCCGGGAGCGAGCGGAACAATCATCGTGATCGGGCGTGACGGATACGGTTGTGAGCTTGCAGGACACGTGGCGCCGAGGCTCAAGCACGCCGCCGTGATGGCCGATACAAGAATCGACTTACCAATCATCGTCGTTCCTCCCGGTCGTCGACGCCAAAGGCAGGTCATCGGTATGCCAGAGGATGATGGGGCTCCAAAAGGGCATTGCAATCGATGAGGCGAAGTGCCCCACGGCTTGCTAGCACTTTTGAATCATGGTTCACATGTTGCGGTAGCCATTGCGATTCCACCCGCGATCCGCCGATGCCCTACCGCCGCACCGAGAACGTCGCGCGCCGGCTCGCCGCCCGTCGTGCGGCCATTGTCGCCGCGGCGCGCGAGGCGGCGAGCGAAGGCGGCATGGCGGCGGTGCAGATCGCGCCGGTCGCGCAGCGCGCGGGTATCGCGGCCGGCACGGTCTATCGTTACTTTCCGGCCAAGACCGATCTCGTTGCGGCGCTGCTTGCGGAACTCTCCGAGCGTGAGATTGGCGCGCTGCGCCGTGCCGCCGCTGCCGCGCCCGGCCCGCTCTCGGCGCTCGCGGCGTCGATCATGACGTTCGCCGCACGCGCGCTACGCAATCGCCGCCTCGCCTTTGCGGCGATTGCGGAGCCGGTCGATGCGGAGCTTGATGCCGCGCAGCTTGCGTTTCGCAAATCGCTTGCGGCCGAATTCACGGATCGCATCGCGGCGGCCGTGGCCGGCGGGCATCTGCCGGAACAGGATTCGACGCTTGCCGCGGCGGCATTGGTCGGCCTTCTCACCGAGGGGCTGATCGGACCGCTGGCGCCCGACGCCGCGGGCCGTGAGCACGCCGTGGTGCAGTCGCTCGCGCTGCTCGCCTTGCGCGCGCTCGGCGTCGCCGATGCGCGTGCTCGCGGTGTTGTGGTGCAGACAGTAATCAGTGATCAGGAATCAGGAATCAGTTAAAGAGGGGTCGGCTGGCCTTCTGATTACTGATTACTGATCCCTGATTCCTGATCAGTGCGACATCAGCACCGGCGCCGTCATGGAACCTAGGATGCCGCGCGTCACGCCGCCGAGCACGAACTCGCGCAGGCGGGAATGGCCGTAGCCGCCCATGACAATGAAATCAGCGCTGCTATCGGCGGCGTGCGAGAGCAGGGCGTCGGCGACATCGATATCGCCGCCGACAATGCGCTCGATGTCCACCTTGAGTCCGTGACGAGCGAGGTGCTGGCCCATATCGGCGCCCGCGATCTCCTCCTGCTTGCCGCGCTCGTTGGCGACGATGACCACTTCGACGCGGTCCGCCTTTTCGAGCAGCGGCATGGCATCGGCGAT
>Ga0181536_10007669_pt1 | contig 10555 bp, 8 predicted proteins | sample PEATcosm2014_Bin_41_FD_121105 | JGI IMG/M metagenome (GOLD analysis project Ga0181536, IMG submission 121105) | Peatland microbial communities from MTU Mesocosm Facility, Houghton, MI, USA - PEATcosm2014_Bin17_60_metaG | ecosystem: Environmental > Terrestrial > Soil > Wetlands > Peat | place...
AGAGGCCAGTTCAAGGGTTTTGACGTCGGGACTGTCTTTTTGAAGCAGGGGAGCAAGTGTCTCCAGAGCATCCTTGGGCCGCTCGGCCGTCAGTTGAATGGCCGCCAATTGGCGGCGCACATTACTGTCTTCTGGGCTTAGTTCTAGAGCCCTCCGGTAAATCGCAATTGCTTTCTCAGGTTGCCCTAGTCTCAGAAGGCACGCACAGTGTTCTTCCCGCATTGTAGGTTGGGCACCAAACAGAGAACCGCTCGCGGCGAAATGTTCCACGGCCTGCGCGCAGTCGCCTCTCTTGTAGGCGAGAACGGCCAGCATGGCGTGACTTGTTGGATCGTTGGGCCGAAGCTGCAGCATGCGTTTCAAGAGCGGGACAGCATTCTGGCTACCGGCGTCGTATTCGAGCTGCGCCGCGCCTTCGAGCGCAGGGATGTACTCCGGGGAGATCTTCAAAGCTCTCTGATAAGCAAGGAGAGCCTCCTTCGGATGCCTGTTCCCGGAAAGCGCCAGCCCCTGCATCGTCCACAATTTGGCGCTAACAGGAGCTTGCTTGAGTGCTGGTCGAAGTAGTTCCAAGGCCTGATCGAAATCTCTGGCAGCCAGGGCCGAAGCGATGGCTGGCGTAGGATCTTGCGCGGTCTGACCGAAAACCGCAGAGGAAACCGCCAAGAAGGCGCCCAGTAGACAGAATATTTTGCGAAGGTTCATAAGGATATTATCGCGCGATGCTCCAAACTTGGAAATAGAGAAAACGATTGCTCATTGGGAAGAGCTGGCGCTACAATGCGCGGCATCGAGGGCCGGGGAAGGTCCCTGTCGGAGAATTTGTCACGAAGCACAGGATGGACACCAATTCCGGGCCAGGAGTACGCGCAACAGGAAAGTTGAACCGCAAGAACTTGAATGGCGGGACATGACGCGCCCAATATCTCGCGCTGTAGAGAGTGAATTTTCGTTCTACGGGACGAACTCCTGCTCTCGGCAACCGGGTGCCTGGCCTGCCATCGCCGAATAGGGGAGGAACATTTTCTGACTTTGGAGCGCACGAGCCGCATTCTCCGAAATCGGATCAAGCCTCCGCTCGAAAGAAAGAAGCGTTACCATGAAAGAAAATGGAAGCAAGCTGCTGCTTTTGTGCCTCGTCGCAGTCGCCGTCGCGTTGCTGCTCCCTTTGGGAGCGCGTAATGACACCCAGCCTCGCCTTCGCTATCCGGAAGAGGATATAGGCGCCGATTCTCTCCCCGCGCGTAAAAAGGCCCAGTTGGAAGCCGCAAAGAGCTACAAAGTTTTCCATGACTTTCAATTTACAGACAGGGTGAAAGAAAGTGGCATCACTTTCGTGCATCACGCCGTGGACGACGCCACCAAGCACATGCGAAGGGGCCATTACGACCACGGGAGCGCGGTGGCCGTGGCCGACGTCGATGGGGATGGACTCTACGACATTTATTTTGTGAACCAGGCCGGTGGCAACGAACTCTGGAAAAACCTTGGTGGCGGCAAGTTCAAGAACATCACTCAGGAAGCGGGAGTTGCATTGCCGGGCCGCATCAGCGTTGGCGCGGCATTTGGCGACATCGATAACGACGGCAGCCAGGATCTTTTTGTGACCACCGTCCGTGGTGGAAACGTGCTCTTTAAGAATGACGGCCACGGCCACTTCAAAGACATCACCCAGGAAGCCGGGCTCGGGCTGTCGGCCCATTCTTCCGGCGCCTTCTTTTTCGATTACGACAACGATGGCTTGGTCGACCTGCTGGTCTGCAACGTCGGCAAGTACACGACCGACGAAAAGGGGCCGGACGGCGAATACGTCAGCATCTACGACTCCTTCTCCGGCCATCTTTACGAGGACCGCTACGAATACCCCGTCCTATATAAGAACATGGGGCACCACAACTTCAAGGACGTGACGGCCGAGGTTGGATTGCACCCGCATGGATGGTGCGGTGATGCGAGTTTCGCCGATTTGAACGGGGATGGTTGGCCTGGCATCTTCTTTCTGAATATGCAGGGACGCAGCCATTACTACGAAAACGTGGGCGGAAAGAAGTTTGTCGAAAAGACGGACCAGTACTTTCCCAAGACCTCATGGGGCGCGATGGGAATCAAGTTTTTTGACTTTGACAATGATGGCCGCATGGATTTGTTCATCACCGATATGCATTCCGACATGAGTGACGAGCCGGGCCCGGAAAATGAAAAGCTGAAATCGAACGTTACCTGGGACGAAACCTATATTAATGGGAAAAAAGAGGATTTCATTTACGGCAACACCCTCTATCACAACCTGGGGAACGGCAAATTCGAGGAAATCTCCGATCGCCTGGGACTGGAAACCTATTGGCCATGGGGACCGAGTGTCGGCGACCTCAACGCTGACGGCTGGGAAGACGTCTTCATTCCGTCTGGCATGAGTTATCCCTATCGCTACGGCATAAACTCCCTGCTATTGAACGACCACGGCGAAAAGTTCCTGGACTCGGAATTCGTGCTGGGAATCGAACCCCGCAAGAAGTTGTACACCCCGTGGTTCGAAATTGACTGTTCGGATCCTCGGGAAGTCCAGGAGCAGGCCAAGCTGCACAGCAGAGTTTGTGTCGGCCAAACCGGAAAGTCCATCGTCATGTCGCCGCGTTCCAGCCGGTCGGCCGCTATTTTCGACCTTGATAACGACGGCGATTTGGACATCGTGGTCAATGACTTCAATTCCGAACCGCAGATACTAATCAGCAACCTCTCGGAACGAAAGAAAATTCATTGGCTCAAAATCCTCCTCCATGGCACAAGCTCGAACCGCAACGGGCTTGGCGCCACCGTCCGTGTTTACGCAGGCGGGCAAACCTATTTCAGATATAACGACGGCAAGTCGGGTTATCTGGCGCAAAGTGTTCTGCCTCTGTATTTCGGCCTGGGCAACACGGAAAAGATCGATCGCGTGGAGGTCGACTGGCCTTCGCGCCGCAAACAGGTGTTGACAACGGGCCTTCAGGAAAACCAGACGCTCACGATCACGGAACCAAGATAAATGAGCCACTTTCCTATTCCGGATATGCAACCGCGCAGGTAAGGTAGGCGACCTCTCAATAATTCCGCTTGACAGCATTCAAAAGTCAGGCGTAGCATCCCGTTCATTGGACAGGGTAAACGTTTGCTGCGCTTTCACCGGGTAAATGTTTACTCAAGGGGTGACTTTCAATCCGTTGGCGTGGTTGGTGCGCCGCCCACACTAGGAGGCAACGTGGTTAGATATTGGGTTCGTTTCCTTTTCGCGCTTCTTGTAGTTGGGCTTTCCTCTAGTATTTGTCTGGCTCAATACAGCAGCAGCGTTCAGGGAGTTATTAGCGATTCGAGCGGAGCCGTGATTGCGGGCGCTTCGATCGAACTGCGCAACTTAGACACAGGAATCAAACTTTCAACAACTACGAGTAGTTCGGGCAACTATGGCTTTACGAGCTTGCCGCCCGGCCGCTATGTGGTCCGAGCACAGGCGAAGGGACTCCAGACGACCGAAGTTAACGTTACGCTCGGCACAGCCGAGACGCAAGGCATTAACGTCACCTTGCCGGTCGCTTCCATGTCCCAAACCACCGTAGTGACGGAGCAGGCCGCGCCCATTGACGTCGATGAGAGCCGGTTGCAGACAACCTTGGATTCGGATACCACCAGGGAACTTCCGGAATTGAATCGCAATCTTTGGGATGTGCTCAGTGTTTCCCCCGGAGTTGTGGGTACGGGCACACGCGGTGCCGGAGCATCTCCGGGCGGCGGCTCAGACAACTTCGGCACGCAAACCCCCCAGATCAGCGCAAACGGGCGTAGCTATACGGGAAACACTGCGTTTGTTGACGGTATGAACGTAACGAGCCCTGTCCAAAACGGCAACCTCATCCTGGCCCCGGTCCCGGATGCCGTTCAGGAAGTTTCGATGCAGGCTAACACCTGGGATGCGGAAAACGCCCTGGGCAGTTCCGTGGTTACTCAGATCACAACCAAGTCCGGCACTAACCAATACCACGGCACGGGTAGCCTGCTGTACACGAATCAGGATCTCCAAGCGAACCCGGACTACTTCTCGCCTGTCCGCTTCCAGCGCAAAGATGTGTCCGCTACCCTTGGCGGGCCAATCGTCAAGAACAAGCTGTTCTTCTTTGCCGATGTGGAAACATTGTGGTCAAAGACACCCACTTCCACCAGTTTGGCGGGCTCTGGACCCACTTCTACCTACTGGGAAACTTCCGCTTTCGATACCTGGGCGACCCAGAACTTTCCGAACACCGTCGGCACACAAGTCCTCAGCAGCTATGGGCCGTCCAACCTCTTGGTACCGAACGGCACCACGGAAACGGCGGCGCAGGTTTTGGGTGTGACCACCTGCCCAACGAGCGGGAATATCACAATTACCGAAACCGTGACCGTCCCTTGCGCCCTGCCAGTCCTCCAATACGGAACCTTTTCGGCGGCGAATGCCTACAATGGCACTCAGTATAACTTCCGCGGCGATTGGTATCCCAAACCCTCGGACCGCATCTATCTGAGCTATTACAACGATTCGTTTAATCTCGCTCAGGCTTCTACTCGTGCGGGACTGGATGCACAGGACATCCAGCGGAATCGTTACGGTCAGATCGACTATACGCACACTTTCAATCCAAACTTGCTTGCCGAAGGTGGATTTGCGTTTGCCAGCGTCGGTGGCGCGAATGGCCAAAGCAACAATATTAAAGTTCCCGTTATCACCCTCAATAATGGCAGCCAGGGCTGGGACGTTGGGGGTGGTTGGGGGCCCGGCGAATACCGCGGACCCAATAACAATTGGCGCGCGGTGTTGAGCTGGGTTCATGGTGCCCATACCTTTAAGTTCGGATACAACGGCGACCACGCCATCGAACACGGCGACTTCACCCCTGACAACGTTATCCCCAGCGTCTCCTTCAACACGTTGTTTGACTTGGTCCAGGATAGCGTTTACCAGTACAATTTCAGCGCTTACAATCCTTTGACCGGATTGGCGGGAAAAGTGGTTTTCGGCGGTCAAGAGAGTCCCTTTGGCTTCTTCGCCCAGGACAACTGGAAGGTAAAGTCGAATCTTTCCGTGACGATCGCCTTGCGGTGGGATGACTATACCAATCAAACGGCTTGGGGCGGCACCGGCTTTCAGTTCTACAACATGACCTTGGGCACGGGCAGCACGCTAAACCAGCAGGTGGCGGACGCTACCGTCGGACCAGTGAGTGGTGTATTTGCCAACAGCCAGAACAACTACTGGAGCCCTCGCTTCGGCTTCGCCTGGGATCCCACCAAAACAGGCAAATGGAGCATCCGTGGCGGAATCGGCGTTTACCGTGACTGGGTCGCTCTCGGCCAGAGCGTGGATGAAATGCGCAACAACCCTCCAGGCCTTATCAGCCAGCAGTTCACAAGTAACCCGACCTACACTTCGTATACTCCCATCATTGGCGCCGCGACTCCTCTCGGCAACTATTTCGCCTTGGCGAGCTCGGGCAGCTACCCATTTAATTTCCCCTTGCCGCCAATCGCCCCCGGCAGCCAGAATGCGGCTGGTGGGCTGACTGGCTCGACCCCTAGCGTTACGGCTCTCGCGCGGAACATGGTACCTCCTCTCGCCGCGAACTATGTCATTGGTGTGGAGCACCAGATTCCTTGGAAACTGGTGGTTGGGGCGAACTACTCTGGCTCCCGTTCCTATGACGGGTTGACCGGTACGAATGTGAATCGCTATGCCGGCGGTTATGTTGAAGGCACCATCAACCGGTTGAACCCGTATTTTGGGCCCATCAACTACGTCACCAACGACAATCGCGCTACCTACAACGCCATGGTCCTTTCGTTACGGGGAAACCCCACCAGCCATCTAAATTTCCAGGCGTCCTATACGCTTTCTCACGCAATGGACTTTCCCGAGGCAGGCACGCGGTTTGACCAGGATGCCGGTTTGGGAATTCCCGACCAGAATGCCTACTTCAGTTACTGGGGCGACGCGAATTGGGATGTGCGTCACCGTTTCTCGCTTTCGGGCTTGTATACCCTGCCCGGATACGGCAGCGGCTTTGCCAAAGTGCTGACAGCAGGGTGGTCGTTGAGCGGCGTCATAGTTGCCCAAACGGGTACCCCATTCTGGGTGGTCAATACGAACCCTTCAACCGCGCCCGTAAACCCAGGAGATTACAATCTTGACGGCAACGATTATTCCATCCCGAATAGCCCCAGTTTCGGCTGCAATGTTTCCTACAGTCGTTCCGCCTACCAGGCTGGCTTGTTTACCGCTGCCGATTTCCCGGTTCCTACGACGGTCGCGCAAGGAGACGAGCCTCGCAACTGCTACCGTAATCCCGGCATGGTTAACGTGGATACGAGCGTGGCCAAGAACACTCACATCAAGTGGTTGAGCGAAGCAGGCAATCTCCAGTTGCGCTTCGACTTCCTGAACGTTTTCAACCACGCCAACCTAGGGCCGGTCGACGGTAACATGGCTGACGGCACCTTCGGGAAGGTAACCTCTGCCCTGGGTGCCAGGCAGATTCAGCTTGTCGGTCGGATATCTTTCTAACCTGCTAGCGGGGCCGAGAAGCACCCCGGGGTGCAGTCTTCCCCTCTCCCGGCGCCTCTAGGGCATTGCCCGGACCGGCGGCATCTCTCTGGATTCGGAGAGTCTAAGTCCGCCGCTCTGGATCTTGTTAAGACTTCTCCCGTCTCGGGTTTTCAGGAATAAGCGATCTGAGTCGTGTGGAGTTCAGGATACCAATCGAAGCTTGGCCGTTGACTCCGACCCTTGCCTCTCCACGCCGAGTTTGAAGCCTTCTTGCTCCAGCATTTGCAGTATCGCAGCCATGATCCCAAGCGCCGGCACCAGACGGTTGTGGTATGCAAAAATTCCATCCGGTTCCCATCTGGCAGAGATGTTGGCACTTATTTGTTGGGCTTCCTTATGCTCAGAAAACCAAAAAACCAATCCTGCGAGCACAAAATACTTTTCAGCCGGACCGACCTGTGCCATCCTGACAGCCCATGCTTCGATTCTTCCCGAACGCTAAGCCCTCGCTGGATTCTCTGCTTAACTTGATCACCGATCTGGTCGCGGACGGGCTTCTTTTCCGCCGTCTCCTGTTTCGCTCACGCACGGCCCTAAGCGCGGAGGTCCTGTTCCTGCGAACGCAGCTGGCCTTCTATGAGGAGAGGCAGGTCCAACCGAGGCGATTGAACGACTCCGCCCGTTTCTCTCTCATCCTCTGGTCTCGCCTATGCAATTGGAAAGAGGCCTTGGTCATCGTCAAACCCGAGACGCTGATTAGCTGGCATCGCAAGGGTTTCAAGTTGTTCTGGTAATGGAAGTCGCAAGCTGGTCGGCCACGACTTCCTGAGAGCATCCGCAAACTCATCGTGCAGATGGCACAAGAGAATCCGACTTGGGGCCAAGCGCGCGTGGCAGCGGAGCTTTCGGTGAAGCTGGGTATCTATGTTTCTCCACGCAGAGTGCGCGCCTATTGGCCTCCAGAACCGGAGCGACGAGGCAACGGGAGGACCTCTTCGCAGAACTGGAGGACGTTTGTTCGCAATCACGCCCAGTCCATCGTCGCCTGCGATTTCCTGGTCGTATTAACCGCCCGGTTCCGAACTCTCTATGTGTTCCTCCTGATGGAGGTCGGGACACGGCGCATCGTGCATTGCAACGTCACCGCACATCCAACGGCGACCTGGACCTTGCAGCAGCTTCGCGAAGCGATGCCGAGCGATCATTCTTACCGTTTCCTCATCCATGACCGTGACTCGATCTTATCGGCTGAGGTGGACCAGCAGCCAAAGGCTTTTGGACTGCGGGTGCTGCGCAGGCCTGTGCATGCGCCCAAGGCGAACGCCTACTGCGGGCGATTAGTGGGAAGCATACGCCGGGTGTGTTTGGATTTCATGATTCTGATGAGCGAGAAACATCTGCGCAGAATCCTGGCAGAGTGGGTGATGCACTACAACCAGGGACGCCCACACTTGAGCCTCGGACCGCGGACTCCTGAACCTGCCGCGGTATTCCTACCGCCGCAAGGTCACGACAGACATTCCTTCGCCCAAGGCTGCAAGGTCGTGGGTCGCGCAGTTCTCGGCGGTCTCCATCACGAATACCGGTGGGAAAGGATCGCGGCGTAAAGGAAAGGAAGAGCTCAGTGGACACTCCGCTTTGATTTTGTCTCCCCAATTTCTGGGGGCTGTACGGGTGGGACTGCCGGTGCCTTTCGTTTGCAACGAGACGCACGAACTGAGGGAAGAACTCGTTGGTCCCTATCGGTACCAAGTTCATCTCCTGCACTGGCTCGAATCCAACGTCTACGGCGTCTTTCTGTCAGACAACGATCTATATATAAAGGTTAAGCGGATGGTTTATCTCTCGGATCGTTCAGACTTCAAAGCTGGACGGAGTTATTGCGCAGCACACCCATGTATAAGCCCTAACTCAAACCCCTCTCCATCTCGGGCCGCAACTCTAAGTGGCTCCCTCCTCCTTGCTGCCGACGCAATCCCCTAATTCGTCAACAATCGACAAAACGCACGGTGCCATCGTGAAAAAAGTGCCTTGCAAAATCTCCGGGAAAACCTCACTGAACAAGCCGGAATGACTGGGGCCTGTCAAAGGTTCGGAGTGCGCAGCGGTGCAACAACTTTAGACAAAAATCACGATCACCCTGCATTGTTGAGGAATGTTAAATGGGCCAGCATTGATGGATGGCGCATCCGGAGACTACCGAATGCTGGCGAACGCGAACGCCCTATCGCCCAGTTGCGGTAGCCAGAGCTGTCCAGAAGTCCCGTTCGGGGAGATAATGCACTGTTTAATTTTCCTCGGGATCCGATCTCCTCGAACGCTGTTTGAGGTGCAGGACCCTCGGCGCTCTCGGCTGAGCGACGCTACTCCTACCCTGCGCGCTATCAACAGCCGGTACACAATCTGCGGATGGTCAGGCCGCGAGCGGAAAGTTCTCCAAGTAATTACGCCACTCGCGGAGAAACTTCACAGTCGCCAGGGACAACCACTGCCCATTCAAGGTTTTTCTGGAACTCTCTATTGCGAATCTGCTACTGGCCGAAAGGCGACGACTTTGCCTCGCCAATTTGGATGATGGACCAGTGCCGCACCAACGCCAATGCGGTGGCATCGTCAGGTAATGGCCCGGACAGAATGAAGTGGTTGTTTCTATGTACTAGGATGCCGACCATTCAATTTCAAGCCTCCAGGCGTGGGTCGGGAACCGGGTAGCCAATTGCGAAATGGTAGACGACTTGTCCTAGCTCAGGAGACAGGTTCAGATATCGGTTTACCTCCTCATCATAAAGCGCTCCGATGCCAGTTGCTCTGCGAAAGCCCCGCCTTCCCGTGGTCCGTGCTACTCCCGTGCTACTACCAGACGACAATTTGACCGATCCCCACCCACTCATAACCTGCGCATAATCAAAGTGTTCTCGCGTTCTATCTCAAATCATTTCAACACCTTGAGCGTAAGTCGCGCTGCAAACGTCAGCAAAAGGAAGCAAGTCGAAATCGCCGTGGAGTGGAACCCCCCTCTCCGCCAGATTTATCTATCCCCCACATTTCCATTTACTTCCACAACGCAATACTGACGGGCTATTGTCCGGGCTAATATTTTCGTTTGGGTGTGTTCGTAATGCCGTGGGGCAAACTTTTCCGATCAGACGTGAATTTCACTGGGGAACTGGGCAACTGAAGGGATAGCGCACTACTGGAAAAGGACATGCTCTGTTCGCATTTTCTGAAGAGCCGGTGTAGCGGCGGCCGCAGTTCAACGCGAGCGCCATCCGGAGTTCGGTTCATTCTCATTCCGGTATCTTATCCATCTCCAGTGCCGTTGGAATGTCTTTCGGTGCCAGGCGATCACAGTTTCGGGCTGAATGATCACCAGCGCGGATTGCCAACCGCTCCAGAGACGCGAGAGCCAAACCCACACAATTCGATCGGCGATACTGAGACGCGGCCGATGGGCACGGTTGGACCGTTGGAGGACTAGGAGTTGGTTGCGGAGGGCAAGGATTTCTGTTTGCAGCGCTGCCTGAGTTCGAAATGCTTGCCGAATCAAAGACGACAGCGAGGAAATGATCGTGAACATGGCATCGGCAACCTACAGTCGGCGCCGTTCAAATTCAACTTGTCCAACGAGAACGGAGTTTTTGGTAGTGACAGCCAAGCTGATTTGAGATTGACGCGAGAGGGCCGCGGGCGTAGGTTCTCGCACAGAGATTGAAGTTGGAACGGACATTCCGGCTCAGGGGTTCGAGCCCATGCTTCCTTCAAGAAGAGCGCAAATCACGGGGACCAAAATCACCATCCTATTCGGGCTCTCGTGCACGTTTTCGTTCGCCACGCATGCTCAGAAACCGGAGCTCGTCGTTCAGACTGGCCACTCTGAAGGCATTCAGTCGCTTGCATTCAGCAGGAACTCAAAACTACTAGCCACACAGGATCTCGCTGGAGTGGTTAAAGTCTGGGATGTCGATACGGGAGATGAACTTCGGACCTTTGCGACGGAATGCTCTG
>Ga0181536_10007678_pt1 | contig 10550 bp, 7 predicted proteins | sample PEATcosm2014_Bin_41_FD_121105 | JGI IMG/M metagenome (GOLD analysis project Ga0181536, IMG submission 121105) | Peatland microbial communities from MTU Mesocosm Facility, Houghton, MI, USA - PEATcosm2014_Bin17_60_metaG | ecosystem: Environmental > Terrestrial > Soil > Wetlands > Peat | place...
AGGTCACGACCGCTGGAAACAAGAAAACAACGGCTGGCTGGACCTGACGCAAAACTGGGCCTTCAAACACGATTTCCTGCACGCCTGCCGCCACCGTCCCCAGGAGATCGGTCCGACCGGTGACCGCCAACCGGTTCCCAATCGCGGTCTGGCGGCTGTCAGCCTGACTCTCTTGGTGACCTTCGCCCTGTGTTCTGCTTTTGCCTTGCGGCACTCCAAGTTGGTGCGTCGATATGGGCTTTCCACGCTGCGGCGATGAGCGGCTCGACGGCGGGCGTGCCGATTTCGACCAGCGCAGCTAACGCCTCTCGGTGGACACGGAAATCCACATCACGCATCAACCACTCCTTCATCGTCCGCCGGGGCATCTTGAGCGCCGCGATGAGCGGCTCGACGGCGGGCGTGCCGATTTTGACTAGCGCTTCCGCCGCCCCGTGCGTAGTGTAGAGCGCGGCGATCAGCGGCTGGACAGCGCGGGCGTCACCAATCTTCGCCAGCGCATCTGCCGCCGCCAGGCGCACATCGCTCTTGCTATCGTTGAGCGCGGCGATGAGCGGCTCGACGGCGCGGGCATCGCCAATCTGCCCCAGCGCACTGGCCGCTTCCTGACGTTTACAGCTAACATTACGGCTAACATCGAGCGCAGCGATGAGCGGCCCAACGGCGGGCGCGCCAATTTCAATGCACTTATCCCACCTTCCCCTGTCTAACCAATAGGCGGCACCCCTCTCATCTCGGCCCGGTCGCCAGCCAATCTTGTCCAGGGCTTCCGCCGCCTTCTCCGGCACATCCCGATCGCCAGTCTTCACTGCGGAGAGGAGCGGTGCGACGGCGACCGTGCCAATCTCAACACACTTATCCCATCGTTCTCTGAGTACCCAAAAGATCGCACCAGTCTCATTTTGCCCTGGTTGCCAGCCTATCGTGGCAAGCGCACGTGCCGCTCTCTCGCGCACACTCCTGTCGGTGTCCCTGAGCGCGGCGGTGAGCGGCTGGACGGAGGACGTGCCGATTTGGACCAGCGCGGCTAACGCCGCGTCGCGCACCGAGTCGTAGCGATCCTTGAGCGCGGCGATGAGCGGCGCGACAGCGCGGGCGTCACCAATCTTCCCCAGCGCCCACGCCAAGTCCTTGCGCACGTCGTACTCGCCGTGCTCGCTATGCTTGAGCGCGGCGATGAGTGGCTCGACTGCGGGCGTGCCGATCTTGGCCAGTGCGTCCGCCGCAATGTAGCCAAGGCCGCCACGGCCGCCGAGCAAGGCGATGAGTGGCGGGACAGCGGGCGTGCCGATCTTCGCTAGTGCGCCCGCCGCCGTCGCGCGCACATCGCCGCTGCGATCTCCCAACGCGGCGATGAGCGGCGCAACAGCACGGGCATCGCCAATCTGGCCGAGCGCATCTGCCGCCGCCTGGCGCACGCGGTCATTCGTCAGGTAGTCGCTTAGCGCCTTGATCAAGCCCTCGACATCGCCCTTGGCTTTCATCCTGTCCACTTTAGGTGGGCCAAAGAGTCCCATGGCTTCCCTCCCTTCGAAGTGTGACTGTTGTAAGCAGATCAGGTTCAATTCAGCTTATCAGGCCGCTTGCCGCTGCGCTGGCGTAATGCCCCAGTAGGGGTCCAGGTTGACGGCTACTCCGGTGGCGCACTTTTCACAAACGGCAATTAACTGGCCAATCATGGTGCCCGCGCTGGATCTAACTGAGGCCAGCGACATGCACAAGTTACGGGCGCATGCACAGATTGGAACCAGCTAATTGCTTCCATACCGGCCCGACTGCTTGATTCTAAAGTCGCTTGGGCTGAAGGACTGTGGACCAAACAGATTGGCCGGTACAGGGGTAAGTTTTGCATCATTGCCAAAAGGCAGCAAGAATAAAAAGCTTGGCATGTTGCAAATGTCTAGTGCGAAATGGGAGGGCATGAAACACGGGTGTGCACGCTCTCGACAGATGACCAGGACCGGCCTTCACCTCGCGGCCTTGACGCAGGCCGGATGTAAAACCATTTTGAAGGATGAGGGGCTATCGTGCGCGATGCGAGGCGCCTGCAGCGTCTCGATATGCGCCGCCACTTGGATCGCTTGCACCTGGCGTAGATTGGACAGGCGCCGCTCGTCGCACCAGCCTCGAAAAGCGCCGCCTGCAAAATAGTTCACCGCCGCGAAACCAGCCGCACCCGCCGCGATTCGATCAGCGGCCTCTCCGACATGGCCTCGTCCGTGATGGCGGACTGCTCCTCCTGATGGCGCCGGCCCGACCCGGTCGCCGGGCTGGCGCTTTCCGGACGGCCCACGTAGCGCAGTTCGCGTCCAGCCGGAGCCAGCAGCGGCTGCAACTGTTCCTCGATGAAGCGCCACGGCCCCATGTTGCGCGGCTCCTCCTGCGCCCACACCACCTCCGCGGTAAGCGGATACTGCAGAAGCCCTTCGTTGACCTCGCTAGAGGCGAACGGATACAACTGCTCGATGCGCACCAGCGCCACGTGATTCGCCTGGCGCGCCTCGCGCGCGGCCAGCAGGTCGTAGTAGATCTTGCCGGAACAAAAGACCACGCGCGTGATGGACAGGCCGGGAGGCCTGTCCCACAATACCTCGCGGAAGCCGCCGCTGGTCAGCTCGGCAACGGTTGAAACGGCCTTGGGGTGCCGCAACAGGCTCTTCGGCGTGAAAATGACGAGCGGCTTGCGCATGCCGCGCCGGTCCGCGCCGCCGTACATCTGGTGGCGCAGCAGGTGGAAATACTGCGCCGGCGTGGTGCAATTGGCCACCTGCATATTGTTGCCGGCGCACAGCACCAGGAAGCGCTCGATGCGCGCGCTGGAGTGCTCCGGACCCTGCCCTTCGAAGCCGTGCGGCAGCAGCAGCACCAGCCCGCTGGGCTGCCCCCACTTGGATTCCGCGCTCGAAATGAACTGGTCGATCAGGATTTGCGCGCCGTTGGCAAAATCGCCGAACTGCGCTTCCCACAGCACCAGCGTCAGCGGATCGGCCACGCTGTAGCCGAACTCGAAGCCCAGCACGGCGTACTCGCTCAGCGAGCTGTCGAAGACCTCGAAGCGCTCCTGGTCCGGCGAGACGTGCTGCAGCGGCGTGAACTTCCGCGCGGTCTCGGAATCCCAGAAGACCAGGTGGCGCTGGCTGAAAGTGCCGCGGCCGGAATCCTGGCCGCTGAGCCGCACGGGCGTGCCTTCGAGCGCCAGCGTGCCGAATGCCAGCGCTTCGCCGAATGCCCAGTCGATGGGTCCGCCCTTGTCGATCGCCTCGCGGCGGCGTTCGATGAAATTGCGCAACTTGGGATGCAGGTGGAAATTCTCGGGGAAGTGAGTGAGCGCGCGGATGACGCGATCGATGGTCGCTTTGTTCACTGCCGTGCGCGGGCAAAAGCTGGCGATCTCGTCGCTGGGAACCGCGGCCAATTCCTGTGCTTCGAAACGCTCGCTGGTTTTGCCGGCCGCGTCGTAGGCCGCGGCGAGCGACTGCGCGAACCCTTTGCGGATATCCGCGACTTCCCCGGCGGTGAGCACTCCTTCGCGCACCAGGCGCTCGCCATAGAGCTTGCCCACCGACGGATGCGCCTTGATCTTGCGGTAGAGGATGGGCTGCGTGTAGCTGGGGTCGTCTGCCTCGTTGTGGCCGTGCCGGCGATAGCAGAACATGTCGATGACCACGTCTTTCTTGAACTGCTGGCGGTAATCGAAAGCGATCTGCGCCACGCGGATGGCGGCCTCGGGATCGTCGCCGTTCACGTGAAAAATGGGCGCCTGCACGCCGCGAGCCACGTCCGTGGAATAAGGCGTCGAGCGCGCTTCGTCGGGCAGCGTGGTAAAGCCGATCTGATTGTTGATGATCAGGTGCACCGTGCCGCCCGTCGAATACCCATCCAGTTGCGAGAGGTTGAGCGTTTCGGCGACCACGCCCTGCCCCGCAAACGCCGCGTCGCCGTGGATCAGCAGCGGAATCACACGCTCGCGCTGGGTATCGCCGAGGCGGTCCTGCTTGGGTCGCACGATGCCCTCCACCACGGGATCGACGGCCTCCAGGTGGCTGGGATTGGGCGACACCGAAACCAGCACCTCGCGGCCGGCGGTGGAGCGATACACGCCGCGCGCGCCCAAGTGATACTTCACGTCGCCGGAGCCTTGCGTGCTGGCGGGGTCCAGCTCGCCTTCGAACTGCGCGAAGATCTCGGCGACGGGCTTGCCCACCACCGTGCTGAGCACCGTCAAGCGTCCGCGGTGCGCCATGCCGATGACTACTTCGTGCACGTTACTTCCGGCGGCGCGTTCCAGGAGTTCGTCGAGAATGGGGATGGCGGTTTCGGCGCCTTCCAGCGCGAAGCGCTTCTGGCCCACAAAGCGGGCGTGCAGGAAATGTTCGAACTCCTCGGCCTTCAGCAGCCCCTGCAGAATCCGCACGCGCGTTTCACGGTCGAGCGGCCAGTTGTTGGCCGGCGGCTCCATGCGGTGCTGCAGCCAGCGCTTCTGCTCGGGATGCTGGATGTTCATGTACTCGCAGCCGATTTTGCCGCAGTACGTCTGGCGCAGCGTCTCCAGGATTTCGCGCAGCGTGGCGACGGGCTTGGGGCCGGACTTGGAACCATGCTCGCCGCCATGCTCACCGATAGCTTCGCTGAGGCTGCCGGTGAGGAATTCGCGGTCCAGGTCCCAGATCGTGAGGCCGTAAGTGACCGGATCGAGTTCGGGATGGTTGGTGGGCTCGCCGCCCAGCGGATCCAGATCGGCGATCAGGTGGCCGCGCACGCGGTAGGCGTTGATAAGCTGCAGCACGCCCGCTTCCTTGGCGATCTCGGCGGTGCGCCCACTTGCCCCGGGCAGCAGCACGTTGCGGTCCAGCTCCCACAGCACCGGTTGGTGCGGCATCTTCAGGTGCGCGAAGATCTCTTCGTAGAAGCCGTCGCCGCCATCCAGCAGCGCCTGCACCTTGCCCAGGAACATGCCGGATTCCGCGCCTTGAATGATCCGGTGATCGTAAGTGCAGGAAAGCGACATGACTTTGCCGATGCCCAGCATCGATCGCGTTTCGGGCGCGGCGCCCTGATATTCGGCCGGGTAGTCGATGGCGCCGGCGGCGATGATGGCGCCCTGGCCGGTCATCAGGCGCGGGCTGGAGGCCATGGTGCCGACAGTACCGGGATTAGTCAGCGAAATGGTGGTGTCCTGGAAATCGGCGGGCGCCAGCTTGCCTTTGCGCGCGCGGTCCACCAGGTCGTCGAACGTGGCGACGTATTGCGCGAAATCCAGCGCGCCGGCGTTCCTGATGTTCGGCACCAGCAGATTGCGGCTGCCGTCCTTGCCCGCTACGTCGACCGCAATTCCCAGGTTGATGCGCGGATGCACGATGCGCGCGGGCTGGCCGTTGGCTTCGCCGTAAGCGTGGTTCAGGCCGGGGAAATCCTCCAGAGCTTTCAGAATGGCCCAGCCGATCAGGTGCGTGTAGGAGACTTTGCTCTTGCCCACCAGCGTGCGGTGCTGGTTGATGATGCGGCGGTTTTCGTCCATCACCTTGACGGGGATGACGCGCTGCGAGGTGGCCAACGGAATGGTCACGCTGGCGTTCATGTTCTCGGCGATCTTGGCGGCGATGCCGCGCAGGGGCTGGAGGTTCTCGGGGTGAGACGGAAGTCCCCGCGTCTCCGCGTCTCCGCGTCCCCGCGTCGGAGGCGCTGGGCCGGGTGCGTCCTCGAATACATGCTTCCAGCTTTCGTCGACGGCGGTGCGGTCGTTCAGATATTGTTGGTACAGCTCGTCTTCGAGCCAACTATTGATACCCAGTTCCGGATCGGCTTTTAGGGGCATAGTGCGGGGAGGCCTTCTTATCCATCATACGGCAGGGGCGAAAAGGCAGGCAGCGCGCACATACTCTGCCCACGCCCGTACAATAAATGTACCTATGCCCTTCCTCTCTGGGAGGACCTTGGAAAGATCAAAGTGGAACTGCTAAAACGCGGGCGGGTGCGTGAGTGGCTATTCGGTTGGGGGTAGTTTGCCGTAGCGGTAGAGGATGCCTTGTGGGCTTGCAGCCGAGATTGGCTGCCCCCACAAGCAAACTGACCCACTACCGACTATTCCGTTGAAGTAAAGGCGTCCGCGCGAAAGGAAACCGAAGCACTGCCGGATAGCGTGCTCGTGGTGTACATCATCGACGACGCGGCGGAGCTTGTCGAATATCACGCGCATTGGGCATCGGCGCGAGGTGGTTGGGGGCCGCTCCGTACGACGAGTGGTTCGGCCCCCGGAACATGCAGCCTCACTATGCGTTAGCGGTGCCCGCCACCGTGCCCGCCGCCACCACCGTGGGAGCCGCCGCCACTGCTGTGAGAGCTGCCGCCGCTTGAATGGCTCACGCTACCACCACTATGAGAGGGGCTGGAGCGGTATCCGCCGCCTCCCCCGCGTGATGGGGCGGAGCGATAGCTGGGCGTCGAACGGCTTGCGCCGTAGTTGCCGCCGTACGATGGGCTCGCGCGGTATCCGCTGCTGCCGCCATATGACGGGCTCGCGCGGTATGCGCTGCCTCCGCCATAGGCTCGGGCGGAGCCGTAGCTGCGCGCACCCTGGCTGCCGGTAGACCCCGCCTGGCCGAAACGACTCCAACCGCCGGCTGCATTGGCTCGCGGAGCCGAATTGTACCGCGACGCGGCCGACCCCGCATACGAGGATCTGGCGCTCGCCGCCGAAGCTGCGCCGTAGCGGCTATTGAGGGCACGGTTTGAATAGGCGACGCCCATCCGATGGCTGGCATTGTGCGCCCACACTCCGCCGCCTCCATATCCGCGTCCGCCGAAACCGTAATGATTGAAAAAGAACGGGTTCAGAAAGAGCGAGTGACCGAACCAGTTAAATCCCCAGCCCCAGCCACCCCATCCCAGACCGCCGAAAAAGCCGCCAATGTAAATGCCAGGGCCGAATCCGTATCCAAATCCATAGCCGATGTCCAGGTAATCCCACGGCGGATAATAGCCGTAGTTGGGCGGTCCCCAGATGTACTCGGGATTGTAGTAGGGCACGTAGACGACCTCGGGATTGGCCGGTTGAATGTCAATCGCCGACTGGTCCCCCTGCATCTCGGTCGTAACGGTCTGCTGGCCGTTGGACCTGAGTTTGCCGGCCGCCGCGGCGCGTGCACGCATCCGCTGCACGGCAGTCATTACGTCGGCTTGCTGGGCGAGGAACGCGTTGCCGAGATCGGTGGTCCAGCGAACGTCCGAACTTAACCGGGTGAGCACATCCGGGAAGACCACCAAAGCCTGAACACTGGGGTCCCAATTCTGCTGCCGTGCGGCGTCGACCAGTTGGGGGCCCTGGAGACCGGGGTTTTGCTGTAGCCACTGGGCCGCCTCGGCGATCTCCAGCGGATACGTGGACGCCGCCAGGATCTGGCTGAGCAAGCGATCCGGATATAGCGCGACAGGCGCCACCAAGGTGTCCAACTGCTGCGGAGAAAGGAGTTGCGCGGGGGCTTGTGCGGGGGGCGCTGGCTGTTGCGCAAGCAACAGGCCGCCCGCCAGAATTGGCACCCAAGCCAGGCACAGGGCCCGGCGAACAGCCAACTGGATTCTAGTAGTCGTCATGATCCACCTCCCTTGGGGTTTCACATTCGTCCGTAAGGGCACGCAGCGGACCAAACCGCAACCTATTGATTACGCGAGCTATTTGATGCGGCGCCTGCGCCGTGCGATGGTTGAAAAGCACCGCCGCCGGTGGATCGTGGCCGGAATCACGGAGGGCGGGCTTCAGCCCGCGCGAGGCTTTAGCCTCGCCATGGCCGGCGCAGCCGGCCTGCAGCCAGCGTATGAAACGGGTTGAAATCCGTATCCGTATCGAACACGTCCACCCCTTCCCGCCGCGCTAGATGGAGCGCGCCTTCCGCAGTCTGAAGACGGTGGATTTGCACGTGCGCCCCATCCACCATCGGGAACCGGATCGCGTGCGCGCGCACATCTTTCTCTGCATGCTGGCTTACCACGTGGAGTGGCACATGCGTCAGGATCTGTCCCCCCTACTGTTTGACGATGACGACCGAGCCGCGGCCCAGCAGACTGCGCAGTTCGGTGGTGGCGCCGGCCCAGCGCTCTACCGCCGCGCAACAGAAGGCCCACAGCCGGCGGACTCCGGACGATCTACCGGTGCACAGCTTTCAAACTCTGCTGCACGATCTGGCCACCATTGTCAGCAACCGCGTCCAGCCGAAGGATCCGGCTATCCCGCCGTTCGACATCATCACCACGCCTACCGCTCTGCAGCAACGCGCGCTGGACCTGCTGCGGGTGCCGCTTAAGCCTCCCGGCTTGTAGTCAGTAGCCACCTGCCACATTTCTACTTAGCCACCTGCCACATTTCTACTTAAGTCCCAAATATTCAGCTACTTGCGCTCAAGACGTCTTGGAACTTCGGGCTAGAGAATTCACAATCCAATATGTGGCCCGCCTAGACGATCAAGTTGCCGATCAGCCCGCCGCTCAAGCTGCCGCCAAACGCGAGCACCATCACCACAATGGTGTCCACGGCTTGGCCGGCCACCGTAGAGCCGAACATGCGCGTCCACAGGTAGCTCCCCTTTGGTCAGCCGCTTCATCTTCGCCATCACGAAGGTGGCGAACTCGCCGCACCAGAAGGCGATCAGGCTGGCGACGATCAGCCACGGCACGAAGTTGAAGACTTTCGCGAAGGCCGCCTGGCCCTCCCATCCGGGCGCGGGCGGCAGCCACACCGTGGCCAGTCCCGTGACCGCCAGCAAGGCCGATGCGAAGAAGCCGATTCATGAGGACATCGCCGAAGATGCAGGTGATGGGAAAGAATAACTGCGCGCCGCTAATGCGGAACGGACCCACGGCCGTGACCTTCTGCCCCACCAGATTCGAGATCGGCAGGATCACGACAAGGCGTGCACCGGGAGGTCATAGTAGCGGAAGCGCCCGTTCATCCCCTGCTCATCCCGCGGCGCGCCCCTCCCACTGGATGGAGTGATCGGAGGTGACGGCGCGGGTCTCGGCCGGCGAGTCCGTGCGGAAATACGACCACGGGCCGGGAATCCACGGATAGCGCTCAATGACGGATTCATCCACCGTGACACCCAGTCCTGGCGCGCGCGGTACGATCAGGTCGCCACGATCGATCTCCAGCGGCTCTTTCAGAATCTCGGCCGCCAGCGGAAACGGGTACATCCCTGCGCGCCCCGGCGCCGAATAGCAGGGATATTCGAGCCACTCCACCACGGTTTCGGGCCAGCAGATGCCGAGGTGCGCGGCGGCGATCACCTCCAGCGCCGTCCCCCAGCTATGGAAGGCGAACCGGAGCCCGGCGCGCGCGATCTCGCCGAGCAGGCGGCGGCCCATGGCGAAGCCCCCTTGGCAGCAGACGTCCATCTGCACGTAGTCGACGGCCTGCCGCAGGATCAGGTCCTGGTAACGCTCCTCGCTAGGTTCGTGCTCGCCGCTGGCCAGAGGCAAATGGTCCTTCTCGCTCAGGCGCTCTTTCAGGCGCAAGTAAGCTTCGTGATCGTCAGGCGGCAGCGGCTCCTCCAGCCACGCGACTTCATGCGCCGCCATCTCGCGGGCCAGTTGGACGACGGTCTCGAAGCTGTAGCTGCGGTCGCCCATGCGCCACCAGGTGTGCGCATCCACCATCAGGTCGAAGTCCGGGCCGACGGTGCGGCGCATTTGGCGCACGGTCTCCAGGTCCGGCTCGGGACCGCCCGCCGGACGCATCTTGTAGCCGCGAAAACCCAGGTCCGCGATGGCGGCTGCCTCGGCCGCGTAGCGCTCGGGCGGCATATACATCCCGGCGCTGCCGTAGAGCCGGATGGCGCCGCGCATACGGCCGCCGAGCACCTCGGAAAGCGGCACCCCTCTGGCCTTGGCGCACAGGTCGAAAAGACCCACTTCCACGGCGCAATAAGTCTTGGCCGCGGCGGCATCCACTGCGGGCCGTTCCATAAACTGGATGCGCAGCGCGTCCGGGTCCGCCAGCGTGCGCCCTTCGAGAAACGGCCGGATAACGCTTTCGATGATGTCCTGGGCACGCTGGCTGCCCGGCCCCGGCGCGTATCCCACCAGGCCGCCATCGGATTCGATGCGGATCAGCATGGCGTCGCGTTTGAGGATGGTGCGTTCGCCGCCATAGAAAGGCAGCCGCACCGGTTCGGAGAACGGATAGGACAGCAGGAAGGATCGTACGCTGGAGATGATCATCGAATCCAGCACAGGGTAGCAAATTTACGCCGAGGAGCGGGCCCTGGAGCCGCAGCTCAGTAAACGTTCCTGCTACCGAAAACGTGCCCGTTACCGAAAACGTGCCTATTACCGAAAAACGTGCCTATTACCGAAAACGTGCCTATTACCGAAAACGTGCCTGTTGCCGAAAACGTGCCTGTTACCGAAAACGTGCCTGTTACCGAGCCGCGACCGTAAGGGAGTGCCCCATGGCCCTGCGGGCCACCAAAGATGATGAAGACGCGCCTTTGTGGGGCGGGCGCCCTCGCCCGCGGACCGGCGCCCTCGCCGGTCCACCGGACGCAGGCCGGCGGGCTCGA
>Ga0181536_10007681_pt1 | contig 10549 bp, 7 predicted proteins | sample PEATcosm2014_Bin_41_FD_121105 | JGI IMG/M metagenome (GOLD analysis project Ga0181536, IMG submission 121105) | Peatland microbial communities from MTU Mesocosm Facility, Houghton, MI, USA - PEATcosm2014_Bin17_60_metaG | ecosystem: Environmental > Terrestrial > Soil > Wetlands > Peat | place...
GGGAGCAAACACATGCAAATCGGTAAGCCGTTGCGAACCATCGTCGTGGAGCCGCTGGAACTTCCAGTGGAACAGCCGACCCGCGAACCTGAGCCCGAGCCGATGCACTCGCCAGAGTCGGAGCCCAAGCAGGTGCCAGCCAAGCAATGAGCATCCCCGATTACATCTCGTCCATTGTCGGCTACCGAGCTTGGACGTGGGACACCAAGGGGTTGAAGTCACTCTGCGGGGAGCGATGGCACCCTAACCAGTCGTTGGCGGCGAGATGCAGGGCTTCTGCTGTCGTCGGAACCATCGCTAGTCGCGTCGAAGGCCATGATTCCCACGATGCCCCGCAAGCGAAGTGCACCTGCGGCGTCTACGCCGCCAAGAGCCTTGAGCATCTACGAAAGAACGGATACGACAGATGCGGTGTCTACGGAGAAGTATGCTTGTGGGGCACCGTCGTAGAGCACGAGCGGGGATGGCGTGCCCAGCTTGCGTACCCCAAGAATCTGTTCCTGTCGTTGGACGCCCTGCCGTTCACGCTGGCGGAAATTTGGCCTCGGCTCCAAGCTTTGACCCTCTACGGTAGCGACATCTTCGTCCTCGACAACGACCAGACTCGTTCTCTATGGAGAAAGCGTTCTGGCTTTGACCCAGCCGGACTGGATTACCTGATCGAGAGGAGCAAAGGGTATGAACACCAACAATAGTGGGCTCTCAACTATGGCGACTGGTCAGATGGAACGGATGATCGACGATATGGCGTGGATCACGTATCCGCTGCATCTGGCCGTGGGCATCATCAAGACGTTCGTTTACGTCGGCCTCTTCATCTTGGCGGCTTTCATTTCCCTCACCGTTTGGCTGATGAACGCTCACGATAACCGTGCGGAGTGGTCGAAGAACTTCGTCGCACAGGAGTCGGTCTATCGCGTTTCCTTCGCGAGCAAGACCACCTACCCCGTTGTTGTGAAGCGTGGTACTCGGTTCCTCAATACCGACATGGCAGAGTTAGTATGGGGCTGTCCAACCACCAGCAAAGACCTCAAGAAGTACACGACGTTCGCTGACAACTGGATGGAGACGAAGAGCGATGCGTTCCAGTCAGCCTACACCGCCGCCTCGTGCAACATGGTCGGCCTGACTGAACGACTGGAAGAAGCAAAGGGCGACTTCAACCACGTTCCCACTATGCCGAACGCTCCCGTCGCGCTTGTCTCGTTCCTGCACAGCACGGACTACGAGCAGACGATTCCTGCCGACTTTAAGGGCAAGTGGTACACGGGCATGTGCTTGGCGAATGCCGATTGCACTTCCGCCGACTTCGTGCCGCGTAACACGTCGATTCTGTACGATGCGTTTGCTCCGCAGATGACGGACAATCAGGAAGAGGCTGTGAAGGCTCTGTACGCTACGGCTACACCTGAGTTCTGGATTGCCGCCGCTCATGCCAACGGCATCTACGACAAGGATGCGGAGTTCGCTGGCTATGCGGCTGTGGAGAAGGCCGACCTTACCAAGAAGCTGCGTCATCAGGAATCGTCATCGGACGAGTTCGCTCATGAAGTTGAAATCACCGTCGGCTGTTACATTGCCTTCGTCGTGATCTTGTTTGCGTGTTTCACCCACCGCACGAATAAATTCAATCATTCAAACTAACAACTGAGCATTGAACGGCGATGCGAACCGCCGACGAGTCGCCAGTTGTCGGACACCAAGCAGCATTCAGGAACCCCAGCCTCGAACTTCGCGTTTGCCGACGATCAGGGAGCTGATCAGTTCGGTCGACACTAGCGCGTTTACCGATACTAATCTGCGCCTTCACACTCTGCCGCAGCGGGCCGAGAAGGGAAATGAGCCCGAATGCAATAAGATCTTGGCAACTTAAGCCTGTAGTATTTGATGACGCGCTCCAACGACAGGCGTGAGGTCTCGCCAGCGCGTGCAGCGGGTCCGGAGACTTCATTTTAAGTCCCAACTCCAGAGGCTAAGCGTTCCGTTAGCTGGCGTCGTACTCAACGCATCTTCAGTGGCCCGCGCTGCTCCGTAGTAATCAGGAAACAATGTTGCTCCTGTCACGCCGTACAGCGAGCAAAGGCCCAGCGCCTCAGGAGCCTCGGCAATTGGCAAGGTTACTTTTTTCAATGGAGGCGGCAGCGATTGCTCCGCGAAGTACAGATCTAGTTCTATTTTTCCCCTGAATGGCGTGCCCCTACCGCCTTTTTGGGTCAGCAGTGTGAACCGCCCTGATTGCGCCGCGAGATTAGCATTATTGCCGCCCGGAACCGTGACCACCTTCAATTGGTGAAAGAGCGCTCTTTTTTCAATATCCAAGATCCAAACGGCAAGTCGCTCAGTATCGGCGTCAATCCTCTTTGCAAGTACGTCTGATATTGCGAAGTACGCTGCTACATAAGCTCGGGTTGACCAATCGAGCAGGCGTGTAGGCAATCGGTAATGTTGTGCCAAGGCCATCAGTGGGTGCAATTCTGTCGGGGGCCATTCGGAGACGCCGCCTCCAGGCCCCTTCGGACTGTTTTGGTTCAGAAATTGCTCACGGAAAGTCGGTGAGTCATTTGGAACCGGGAGGCCAACTGAATCACAGTGACGGACAAATGTCTCGATGTACGCCCACTCCTTGAAAACCTGGAAGTCCGCCATTGACGACATACCCCCGCGCAAAATGCGGGGTGTCAGATTCCAACCGTCGTCGCCCTGGCCACGGTATAAGAGTTTGCACGGCTGCGGGAAGAGCGGTTTTTCAGGCGACAGCAAGCTCCAGAACTCGGCGGCTGTAGCGGCATGTTTGACTTCGATGGTGTTCACCAATTAGACCCCCACCTTCGCTTACTCGCCCTAAGAGGCGGTATCATTGAAACAAGCATATCGAAGCCTTGCACAATTCAGGAATTATGCAAGCACCCTCTGACCTGCAGCCTTAGTCCGTCCGCGCATTAAATATTTGCATAATCCCGATGAGCAGAAATGGAACGAAGAAGATTGAAGCGATTGTGCGAGTTGAGCATATCGAAGTCTTGCGTCTAACCTTCCGCAGCACTGTACCGTATTCCTTGACCAGCAGCGTGGACGAGTCCCTGACTAAATCGACAGCGGCGCGAAAGTCTGTGTCCCGGATTTCAACTCTTTGGCCTTCCTTGTAGCCGTAGCCCTTGAGTCTCTTAATGTTCTCTTCTGTAACGAAGCCGTTTTGATGAGCGATTGCGTTCCGAAGGTCTTGCAGCTTGATAATGTCACTCCATCTAAAGGGCGCTTGGGCAATGTAAACACCGATTGACTTCAGGGCTTCCTTGTACTCATCGAGTTTCAAAAACCCTTGTTTCTTCTGCCACTTGTCTTTGACCAGATCCAGGTCTTTCATATCCTGAAAAATGCGTAAGAAGCACCGCTCGAAAGCAGCGAAGACAGTGAGCACTCCGAAATAGCTGTTGAGTTGCAGCATCTCCTGCAACTCCTGATATTCCTCGGACGCAAGCTCCCCCCTTGTAGTGCCGTACCCGACATCCTCTTCCCAGTACGACGCGGGATGCGCGTCATGTCTTTCCTTCTGCTTTTGCACCTTCTTGCGGTAGTGGCTACGTGTTTGGTCATAGAACTCGACACCGGCCTCAATGTCCATGTGCACAATACGAAGCCCAGCCCGCATAGTGGCTTCCTGCAATGTCCTGTCCTTCGTGGATCGCCCTTTCACGCCGCCTCCAGTTGGCGCATGTGCCAGATAAATCTGGTGCGACACTGCCGACACCAGCTTCGCACGACCAGGCAAAAAGTGCCAAAGTGAAATGACGCATTCTTTTGTCGATCGGGCTGTGCAGCATAGAATCGATACATCTGATGGTCTCAGGCAGGAATCGAAACCGCGATGCCCATGCGACGTTCGCCGGATTTGTCTTTCAGGTGAACGTAACAATACTTCGCTGGCTGAATCTCTTGCCAGGCCAGCATCTCGAACTGGAAGCAGGCGAAGACATCGATCTTATCCAGACTGCCGCCGCCCATGGGCTCGGTGACGCTCGCCGCTTGGAGCAGGTAAAGCAACTTCGTAGGAAGCGGCTGACACTTAGGAGCGCTGATGCGCTCGAAGCTATCGCGAACTTTTGCCAACACAGGAAATCGAGCTCCGTCGAGAAGCTGACGTTCCGCTTTCTGACCACTACATCGGCTCGGAAAGAGAGGAAATGGGCCGGGAACGATAGCGGAATCGTGACGTGGGAGAAGATTCGTAAAAGGCAGATACAGGGCGATGCGCGAGCGTCTGGGATCGGAGCGATCAAGGACTTTCTGAAGAATTGCATCCCCGCTGTGCCGAAGGGCGTGCGCGAATCTTTCACAGAAGCCCTGTCGGGCAACGACGATGAGTTCGGTGAGATTATTGATTCCTTTGAATGGGCGATGGAGTCAGGCGACCACGAGATCATCGAAAAGGAAGTTCTCGTAGGGCTTGAGAATTCAGACCCGCCCCGAACGCTTGAGGTCGCGCGAAGAGTCTACCGAGACTTGTTCGCCTTTGTGTTCCATCTACTGACCCAGCCAGGCCCCAAGAGGCTTACAAGGGAGCTTTTGGCTGGAGAGATTCGGGTGACACGGGAGGACTTGCTTGCCGCAGCTCGCCTGCGTGGCTGGATCGATAAAGTCGATGAAGCTCTCGGGCGCCACGAAAAAGACATTAAGGAACTCAAAGGGCGTATTCCCGTCGGGCGCGCGAAGACGTTTTATGAGCCGGAGACCTCAGCCGAATATACGAGCAGGAACGGCCCACTCTTTGACTTTAACCAGACGCTTCGTGGCCGACAGACCAGGCTCGCCGAACTTGACTCCTTTCTTAGCAATCCTGCCAAGAAGATTGCGGTGCTCCCTGGCAGGGGTGGTATCGGCAAGACCAAGCTCATGCGAGATTGGTCGCGAGGCAAGGGTGGATGGAAGATTCTGTGGGTAAGCCAACACGGAGTATGGCACGAGGGCAGCATCAGCGAGATTCCACCAACGAACACGCTCATCATTGCTGATGATGCCCATCTGTACGACGATCTCGACAAAATTGTCAGCGTAGTAAGCAGCCGCAGCGGAGAGCTTCAACTCAAACTTCTCATCGGCACACGCCCAAGTGGCGTGGCTCGTATAGACGAAATGCTCGCGCGCTTGGCAAACGGCGGCTCCATCGTGCGATACAAGAAGCTTTCTGTCATCAGATTGCGCGCGACTGTGGAGATTGCAAAAGAGGTTCTTGGCCCGGACTACGAACACCTTGCCGATCGTCTCGCAGAGGTATCAAAAGATACGCCGCTGATCACGGTGGTCGGAGGAAAACTGATCGCCCGGAGCGAGATTACTCCCGATCTGCTCGTCAACCATCAGGACTTCCGGACAGAGGTATTCAGCAAATTTCATGAAGAGCGTACAGGTGAGCTCCCTTCAAGTGGGCGTCCGAACAGCGTATTGCTGGCGCTGATCGCTGCCGTGCAACCTGTGGACGTCGAGAAGGATGATTTTGTTGCAAATGCCGCAGTCTTTCTTTCCCTGCGTCCGGATCAGATACACGATGGCATCGATTACCTGGAAGCGCGGGAGGTTCTCGTTCGCGGTGCGGGAAAATTACGTATCGTCCCCGATCTTTTCGCAGACTATCTGCTGGAGCTGGCGTCCATCTATCCCGACGGCAAACCGAAAGGCTACGCGGATGCCGTCTTCACGAGTTTTGAGCAGACGTATCTCTCCAACCTGCTGAGGAATTTCGGTGAGCTGGATTGGCGAATCACACGCGATGGCAAAGACTCCAGACTCCTGAACGAGATCTGGGCCTTGATCCTAAAGCGATTTCGCGGGCAGGATGCCGCCGATCGTCGGCACTTCCTCCGCACTGCGCAGCAGATTGCGGTATTCCAGCCAGAACACGTTCACAAGCTGATAAAGATAGCGATGGACGAGCCAGCGTCCTCCATAAAGAAGTGGGGAATCATCCGTTCGACCCAGGTACATATTCTGGCCCAGTTGCCCGCCATGCTTGGCGTGACCATCTACAACGAGAAAACCTCGGCAGATGCTTTCGCCAGACTGTGGGAGTTGTCGCATCACGATTCGTCGGAAGTGAGTGGGCAAGCACAGCGGACGCTCAAATCCGCAATCGGGTATGAGAGATATAAACACCCGATCTACAACGAACGTGTCCTTGAATTCGTCGACAGACTCGCTGAAGCGACGAACTCCTACAACAGTGATTTCACGCCGCTCGACCTGGTGCGTGAGCTGCTGGCACGCGAGGTTAAAATCGAGGAGTGGAGGGGAGTCGCATTTACGTTTACCATGCGTCCGGTGGATTACGAATTGACCAGGCGCCTTCGAGACCGGGCTCTCCGAATCATCGATTGCGCGACTTATTCCTCCAATCCGCGAATCGCTGTGCTCGCGGCGAGATCGTTCATTCCCGCGCTCAGCGAGTTCCATCCTACTTTCCGCCCAGGCATCACTCCGGAGGAGCAGGACTGGCAGGACAAGGAGCGCTTGGACGTTCTGGGGATGCTGCGGCAAAGACTGAACGGTGCAAACGTCTCTTTGCCCCTGATCTGGAAGATCCACCGGATTCTGCGTTCGATCGAGCGGGGCCCAGGTCAATCGGCGACTGTGCGGACCGCTGCGGCTGCTCTTCACAAGCAGCTCCCTCGCCCCGATCTCTTTGAGCTGTTTGATGTCCTCTGCACTAATGAATATGAGGACAATACGGAGTCTGATGGCTTCGGTCTGCCGTCGCTGCGGCGGCGCAACCAACAGGATTCAGCCATCGCTGCTTTGCAGGAAAGGCTTCCGAATGGCGAAGATCAGGTCGACGCGATCGAACAACTCCTTCAGCAGGCGATTGCGGCAGGAATCAAGCCCGACTCGGGTGTGTCTGTCCTCTCCCAGATGTGTCGATCGAGAGTGTTCCTGGAGGGATTCTCAGAGTACGCATTGAAGAAACCGCGATCCATCCTTGCAACGTGCGTAGGAATAGCAGTAGAGCGCTGGCGATACATTGATCGCCCCCAGTTCTCCCGATATGGAGCGCTGTTCGCCCGGTCTCAGAATGTGCGCACAGCCGAATCCGTGGCTTCGAGCGTCTCTCAGGGGCCAGTGCATGAGCTACTCACTCGCGAGGATCTCGAAATTCTAACGATCCTCGCAAACCGTAACGAACCCGGTGTGCTCCACGCGGTCATATGGGGTCTCAAGAGACTGACGAGAGTCGACGCTTTCCGAACAGCGGCACTCGATTTGATCGCAGGTATGAAGATCGGTGGGCATCGGAGCCTCGCAGGAGAGTACTGCGACATCTTTGGTCCGTACGGCCTTTCGGCCGCAATACTGAATCGCGCCTTGGTCGAGAAGATGTTCGCCAATCTTGTCGAGGTGGAACAACTGAATCACCATTCTCTCGACTGCTTTATGGCGACTGTCTGCGGAGTCGCACCTAAGGCCATCGTCTTTTTCTTGGAGTCTCGTATCACCCACGCTATTGCGCTTCAGGACCAAGGAGTTGACAGCGATTATGAACCGATTCCGTCTTCCTCTTCGTGGTCGGTCCTAAAAGCTGCTCGAACCAGCCCGGAATATAAAGACGCGCTACGCGGTTTCGTAGATCTAATGAAGCGCTACCCGCGCTATGAGCATCAGATTTCACGGATCTTTTGGCGTATGGGAGACATATGGCCGCCGGACGACACAGGCACGGAGACCTTTGCCGCTTTGGATTGTCTGCTACACACTTCTAACTCCGATGACGTTCTCATTGTGCTGAGATCGCTCGATGATGCCCCGCTGGGATTGACCATCTTCCACTCGATGTTTGCACTTCATGTTCTTTGGACGTGCGCTGAGTACGGCGAGGAATTCAAGGCGGCGGCGATGGCACGTCTAACCGGCAACTGTTTTGCTTCAGGTGGGGCACAGGCAGTGCAACCGGGAGCGTCCATCACGGTGCGTTCCGGACTTTCGGAGCCCTGGCAGAAAGCAGTAGCCGAACTGCTGGCTAAGTGCGAGCCGGGAACTTTGGACTTCGAGCTCTTCAAGAGAATCGCTGACGCAGCTCAGCCCGTCTTCCATACGTTGGATTTGGCTGACGTATTTGATGGGACCGAAGACCCTGAAGAAGAATAACGCTCGAAGTGCGCAATCACCAATGTACTGAGCGACGGACGGATTAGTACCCGCAAGTCGGCCAGTGTTTACCGATGGAGCGATGCGAGGGTTGCTGGTTCAGCCGGACCACGGCAACCCTGAAGTTATCCCTGGCCGCCTCCCGATCTCCCGCCGAGGCGAACCCGAGTGGAAATCGGCTCGAAAACCTGGTGGTCAAAAAGGGTTCCTCCGCGACAGCCGTAAGTGAGTGAATCTAATGCCTGAGAAATTCGCGAAAGTGCTGGTCACGCGGGTATACCTTTTGTCCACTTCGCGGCGGGGATACTAAGTCAGTGATGGATGAAGTCGGGGCAACCACGAGTAACTTGAGTGATGGGACAGCCGGTTAATGGTGGATTCCAGCTGACAGCAATGCTATACTCGATTTCGAAAATGACGATACAGACCAAATCCATTATGAGACGGCGCGTCAATCGCGCTGGGCCCTCGGGATTGGTCTGACCATTCGTTAGATTTCCAAGTTCAGATTCGATTCTAGAAGGCCCCGACAAAATCGGGGCCTTCGTGTTTTTGGCCGGTAGCCAAGCTGGAAAGGCACGTGACTGTTACTCACGCCATGCGCAGGTTCGAATCCTGCCCGGCCAGCCAGATTTGAAGTGCAAAAAATGGCTCGCTAGTTCAGTAGGAAGAACGCGGCTCTCATAAAGCCGTCGCGGATGGTTCGAATCCATCGCGAGCCACCAGTGGAGGGGCCTCCGGGAGGAGCAGTGGCTTATACCCACTTCGGCGCCAGATTAGCGCGGCTAGACAGGTTCGACTCCTGTACCCTCTACCAATTTTTCGCGCCTGCTGGTCAGGCTGGCCAGGATCGCCGCCGTTCGGGAAAACTCAGCGCACTTCGACCTCAGGTTCGACTGACATGCCCGGACGCAGTAAATGCTGCGGGGCCTGTTCAGGGTTAAAGCGAATCCTTACTGGCAGCCTCTGTACAACTTTGACAAAGTTGCCGCTTGCATTTTCGGGCGGCAGAAGGCTGAATAACGTGCCAGCTGCTCCGGGAAGATTCTCCACCGTTCCTTTGTAGTCTTTCCCGAAGGTATCCACGTGGATGCTCACCGACTGTCCCGGGTGCATGTACTTGAGCTGGGTTTCTTTGAAGTTTGCGGTCACCCAGATGTCGTCAAGCTGAACAATGGCGAGCAGGCTTTGGCCCGGCTGAATCCTCTGTCCGAGTTCGACGGTCTTGCGTCCAATCACGCCGCTGATGGGCGCATAGATCTTCGTGTAGCCCAGATTGAGTTCTGCAGTCCGAAGGTCGGCGCGTGCTCGCTCGACCTCCGCGAGACTCGACTGGGACTTGGCTTGGGCATCTACGACCTGCTGTGGAGCGGTTGCTGCTTCTTGAATCTGTGCTTCGCGTTCTGACACTAGGTTGCGTGCTTGGACAATTCTCTTATGAATAGCCTCGACCGCAGCGCGGTCGGATTCAAGCGTTTGTGAGGCAGTCACCGCCTCGGTCTCACGCGCATCATAGTCGGAGCGGGATATCTCGCGTTTTTCGACGAGAGCCTGATAGCGGATTCGGTCGCGTTCGGCTCGAGCGTAAACAGCCTCATCCTGTGCAACTTTATGTTGCGCAGCGATAAGATTTTCCTCTTCTGCATCGAGCCCCGCGGCAGCTTCCGCCCGCGCAGCTTGGGCCAGATGTAAATGGCTGAACGCGCTGGTGCCTGTAATGGGTACGTTGATGCCGGCAGAATGAGCCTCGGCCTCTCGTGTCGCTAGCTCCGCCTTGGCATCATCGAAAACGGCTTGGTAGTCATTGGGATCAAGCTCGACTAGAAGCGTTCCTGCCTCAACGTATTGGTTGTCCTGTACCTTCAGGTTGATGTAGACGACCGTGCCGGCGATGCGAGCGCTGACGATATCCAGGTGGCCGTCAATCTGCGCATCGTCGGTGGATTCAAAACGCCGGGCGTACAGCCACCACGAGAGCAGGACCGCCACCACGATGATCGGAGCGAGATACAGCGCCCATCGTGGAACTCTTCTCAGTCGTGGGGAAAGCGGGGCGTCCGCTTTAGACGGCCGATCGAGTTCCTGAAACTTCAATTTCACCGCGGAGAGGACCTGAGACTTCTCCTGCCCCGATTCCGTCTTTTGCGGAGTTTCTGTGGTTTGTGGCATGTCACTTCCCTCCAAAGAAGTCGGGAAAACGTCGTTCAGCAACGCCCATCGCTCGCGCGAGCGCCATTTTCGATACATTGAACGAATACAGAATCTGGATGTAGTTTTCCTGTGCAGCGGTCAAAGCTTCCTGAGCTTGCACGACTTCGAGGTAGTTCGTGACGCCACTCGAATAGCGGTCACGCGATTGGGCCAGAGCGCGTTGGGCTAGTGCACGGTTTTTCTCCGCGACCGTGACGCCCGACTCAGA
>Ga0181536_10007682_pt1 | contig 10548 bp, 11 predicted proteins | sample PEATcosm2014_Bin_41_FD_121105 | JGI IMG/M metagenome (GOLD analysis project Ga0181536, IMG submission 121105) | Peatland microbial communities from MTU Mesocosm Facility, Houghton, MI, USA - PEATcosm2014_Bin17_60_metaG | ecosystem: Environmental > Terrestrial > Soil > Wetlands > Peat | place...
CAGAGGCGATCGTCAAGGCATTTCACGAGGTCAGCGCGCTCATTCACAGTCGAGCCGCGGCCAATCGCGACTTTCGAGGGATGGGGACGACGTGCTCATCCCTCTTGGTCTTGCCCGACGGCGTGCTGGTGGCGCACGTCGGCGATTCCCGCGTCTACCGGGTGCGCTCAGGCCGGATCGACCAGCTCTCGTTCGACCACAGTTTGGTCTGGGAGCTGGTGCGCCGCAACCATTTAACTTCCGAGCAAGCCAACCTGTCCGTCCCCAAGAACGTGATCACCCGCAGCCTCGGGCCCGAGCCGACCATTGAGGTCGACCTCGAAGGTCCTCTGGCGGTGGAACTTGCCGATGTCTTCCTGCTCTGCTCGGACGGCCTGTCGGGGCCGGTGACCGACCTGGAGATCGGCGCTGTCGCAGGCAATTTCCATCCCCGAGATACTTGCCGCTACCTGGTCAGCCTGGCCAATCTCCGGGGTGGCCCGGACAACATCACCGTGCTGATCGTGCGGATTGGCCCCTGGGTGGATCCTGACTCGGCGGAAACGTCCCATCAGGACCTGGTCGCAAGTCGTCCGCGGAACGGCCGCGGGGCCCCCTCGTGGCGGGATCGGCTCGTCGGGATGTTCAAGATCCCGAAGAAAGGTCCGGCCACGCTCGCCCCGGAAGAAGAACACCGCTATCGCTCGACCGCTTGCCCGATCGAAGAGACACTGATCGACCAGCTATCCGATCTGACCGATCGCGTCAGGGAGGCAGCCATCGAGCAGGCGTGGTCAGTGGACTGGACCGAGCTCGCCGACCATCGCCGCAAGCTCGCCGAGTCGCGCGCGGCCCATCACGACTGGTTGACCCTGCGCGAGCTCGGCGAGATCATCGCCATGCTTGGCCAGGCCGCTCGCTATTACCGCAAGAGCTCAGGCGCGGCCAATGTGCTTTGAAGGATGACGCCGAGATGTCCGTAGACCTCTCTCCTGGCGATGCGACCCGCTGTGCTCGCGCAGCGGCTCCGGTTGCATCCGTCAGCCGGCCTCTGGTTCCCTCGCTCGATCTCAGCGTGGTCTACGAGATCGCCGGCCTGGACCAGATCGACGGTCTGAACGCCGGCCGTCTGAGCGGGTTCTCCTACGCCCGTGACGGCCATCCCAACGCCGTCCAGCTCGCCGCCAAAATGTGCGCAATCGAGCGCGCCGAAGCGGGCCTGGTGTGTGCCTCGGGAATGGCTGCCATCGCCTCGACTCTCCTGACGCTGGTCAGCCAGGGCGATCACGCGATCATCTCGGAGGGACTGTACGGCAAGAGCACGACGCTCGTGTCCAGAGAGCTGGTCCGGTTCGGGGTGACCCACGACAGCTTCGATCCGGCCCGCCCCGAGACGCTGGAAAAACGGATCGCGTCGCGAACCCGGCTGGTGCTCGTCGAGACGATCTCCAACCCGCTGCTGAGAGTCTCGGACCTGGAAGCGATCGCCCGGGTTGCCCGCGGGGCCGGCGTGCCCTTGATGGTGGACCACACGTTCGCCCCGCTGCTGTGCCGGCCGATCGAGCTGGGGGCGACCTTCGTCATGCATTCGGTCACAAAGCTGATCGGCGGCCACAGCGACTTGACCCTGGGCGTGGTGGTCGGCCCGCGTGAGGCGATTGACAGGATCCGGTCCGTCGCCTCGACGTTTGGACAGACGGGCAACCCGTTCGAAAGCTGGCTGGCGCTGCGCGGCCTGGCGACCCTGAGCCTGCGCTCGGACCGCGCCGGCGCGACGGCACTCGAGCTGGCGGCCCGCCTCGAAGCCCATCCCAAAGTGACGCGGGTCGTTTATCCCGGGCTTCCCTCGCATCCCGACCACGACCTGGCCCGGCGCCTGCTCACAAACGGCTTCGGCGCCATGGTCACCTTTGATGTCGGAGGGCGGGAACAGGCCGACCACCTGATCCGATCGCTCCGCCATATCCCGTTCGCCTCCAGCCTGGGCGACGTGCAGACGACGCTCAGCCACCCGTGCTCGACCAGCCACCGCGGCCAGGACCCGGAAATGCTCCAGCGGCTGGGAATCACCCCCGGCCTGATCCGCCTCTCGGTCGGCCTCGAAGATCCGGAGGATCTCTGGAGCGATCTGCGCCTGGCCCTGGAAGCCCGGTGAGCAGGACTTGAACACCTCCGGTTTCGTGGACGCCGTCTGGGCGAGCGAATGCCTCAACTTTCGAGGAAGCCTCGACCGGGAGTCAGACAGTCTCGGCCCGGTAATCCCACTCGAGAGTGTCTTCAAGCGTGAAAGGACACGCTTGCGGGAAAGTGCTTTCGCTCAAGCCTGTTTCGATCGAAGCCAACTTGACGGCCCGCACGTAGGCTTTAGCCAGGACGTCTTGCGCGTGGTTCCTGAGCGTGCCGCTCTCGAGAAGATCCCGTAACTCTAGCCGTTGCTCCTCGATCGTCTTGACCCAGCTTTTCGACCTATGGTCAGGTTGATACTCCCACTTCAGGAGGTGCTCAAGGGTGGTTCTGAGACGGCTGAGAACCTCTTGCCGATCGCGTCTTGCCATGTCGGTCAGGAACTCGTGCAGGTGCTCGTAGTCCAGCTCGCCAAATCGCCTTTCGGCTGTAAGGTGAGCCATCATCTCCAGCCAGGCAGTTTCATCCTTGTTGTACAAGTCGCCGTTCGAGTTCACAGGAGTCTGCCAAGCCCCTGATGGATATAGCTTCGTGTAGCTGCCGATGAGCGAACCGCTCGACTTGACCCGGTGCTTGCCCTCGCGGCCGGTCGCTCTGGCTATGTACAGCGCGCCCCATTGGTTCACAACGTCCTTGCCCAGGACATGGCAAAGCGCAAGATAGCGATCATGCCACTGGGGGTTCCGCTCAATGGCACGGAATACTTCGTCGATGACGTCTTCGGATAGAGGGGGAGCAAGTGTCCGCAAGATCTCGAGGACCAAAGTCTTGACCTCAAAAGTCTTGACCTCATTAGTCCGTCGTGATGTTGCCATGTTTTCGAAAGCCTTACCTGAACTGGATTTCTTCCTCCATGTTAGCTTATCCTGCCCCCTTGGGCATCACGACTTGATGCGCTTCTGGATACTCTTCAAGTCCTCGACGTTGACGCCGAAGAACGGCCCTCTGGCGCCGTGCTTAGCGCGGTTTTCCTTCGTCTTGCGCACATTCCAGGTCTGGGCGGGCCCAACGATCCCTCAAGCTCCGAAGGAGCGACAGTTCGTAGCCTGGGGCGTCAGCCCCAGGACCCGGCAACAGGACAACGTAAGCCTTTTCCAGCCCCGACGGGGCGACACGCGCAAGCCTTGGCCGAACCCTTCTGTCGCCCCGATCGGGGCTCGGAGCGGAAGAGACGAGGCCTCGCGTTGGGACCCCCTGGGGCTCACGCCCCAGGCTATGAACTGCCGCCGCTACGCGGCTGGGAAGGGCACCCATGATCCGCTAACCCGTGAGTCCGCCGATGCGGGCCGGCTGTCAGCGATGCGAGCGTAATCCGCGCTAATTCGGGAACCGAGAGCAATCGAGTTGCTTTTTGTAGACAACTATCGCGGTTGGCTGACTGGCATGAAATGATCGTATTCGGTCTAATAGCTCGACCAGCCAATGGCACCGCATCTCCGGCTGTAAGCGTGCGGCCCTTCCTTATCTTGCCGACCACCCTCAAGGAGTCCCTGTCATGCCGCGACGACTGTGGGTCTTGTGCCTTGCCTTCTGTCTGGCCGGGTTCGCCGCTCCGGCGCGGGCGGGTCTGATCGTCTCGATCGGAAACGCCTCGGTGGCGCAGGGAGGCACGGGCACCGTGGACGTGTTGCTCACGAGCACAGCCGGTTCCCAGGCCCCCGATCTGATCAATAATTATGCATTCCAGCTTCAGATCACGAACAACGGAGCAGACAACACGCAGCTCGCGTTCTCCGCCAATCAGGACTTTGGATACATCAGCAACACCGGCCTCCATCCTGCTTATCTCTTCCTCGGGGCAGCTTCGATGCCGCGCCGCCCTCATCTCCGGTCGGCAGCGCTGGCCAGACGGTGTATCCCAACGACACATTCACAGGTGCAGATTCCACTTACAGCGGCAACCCGGTGAGCTTATCTTCGGGCACCACCTATCTCCTGGCGAGCCTGACGGTCACGACGGCCACGGGTGCCTCACCGGTGGTCGGCGATACGTTCACGATCAGCCTCGTGCCAACCTTGGGCACCGGCTCGATGTCCGCCAACCCGAACACTTACTTTGACAACTTCGATTTCAACAGTGTTGCCGAGGTCTCGTTCACCGCGTTCACCAGCACGCCGGGAACGGTGACGATCGTGGCCTCCGCCGTTCCCGAGCCGGTCTCGATCATCTCCGGGCTGACCGCGTTGCTGATCCTGGCAGGTGTTCACGGGGCGCGCCGCCTCCGCCCTTTCAAGGCACGGTTGCAAGGACTTTCTGACAGGCATGAACGTGCTGCCGGGTGATGCGGATCCTGGCACCGGTGTCAACTGAGCAGCACCATTGGACCGGGACCGAGAAGTTCAAAGGGCGGCTCTGCGGGGTCTGATCCGGCTTTCGGTTTTCAGTGGGCGCAGAAGGGGCCACCCATGGTTTGGAACTCTGTGGGTGGCCCCAATAGAGTGCTTGTCGCCTTCCGCAAGACAGGTATGCAAGGGAGGCATTGTTCGGGTTCTGCCCCTTCGTTGCCACGGAGCATTCGCGATCAATCAAGCCGTATTTCCACGCTCGATGTCTTCCGGCTGCACGGGCCGCTCGCCCGGCCCGCGGACGCAGAGGATATGCACGCTGACCCCGCGAATCACAAACAAGGCACGGTAGGTTCGGCCCTGCCTCGTCTTGAAGAGCATCTGGCGAACTTCCTCCGGGAAGCCATCGTCCTCGGGGGCAAGTGCGCTGGACAGGGGATTTGACTTGAGCCGTTCGGCGGATTCCCAGAATGCTTCGTACCAGCGCCTGGCCCCTTCGGGGCTCCGCTGGAAGAGCCAGTCGAATATGCGATCGATGTCCGCCTCGGCCTGAGCCGTCAGTTGAACGCGGTACGTCATGCTGGGGGTATCATCCCGTGCTTCGCCCGGAATTCGCAGTCAAATTCCTCGATTGGCCGAAAGCGTCCGGCGTCGAGATCCGCAAGACCCCGACCGATTGCCGCCCGGGCCTCTTCCCGCTCTTCCTGGGAGGCGTTCTCGTATTCCCAGCGGGCCAGGGCCTCATCCAGCGTGGGAAGGGGTCCGCCCTGTTCGAGCTGCTGGTCAATGAAGCTCCTGAAGGCATGCAGGTCGTTCGCTCGGTCGGTGGCCATGGTCGCCGCTCTCCTGTTCTTTTCTGGTCCATTGGAAGACCAGGCGACCGAACTAAGAAATACGCGAAACTCACGAAAAAGAATAACCCTGAAGCTGGAGAGAGTCCATAGACGATGATCCCGTGATGGGACTGCCCCGTTGCAAGGTAAGTTTGGGCAAGCGCTTCGAAATCCGCTCGATGTTACGAGCTACAAGCCCATCCGGCTGACTTCGGCCGTGCCCGCTTCGAACCCCATGACCTCGATGGTTTCGCTTTTGCCCGCAATCAAGCCAAACCTCTCGCAGAGCGATCGAATCCTGATCATTGCGGCCGACCTCACCGACGCCTACGGCCGCCCCATCGACGGCAACGACGACGGCGTGCCCGGCGGCAATTACGTGGCGACCCTTAGCCGAAGCGGCGTGACCTTCGGCGCGGTGCCCCTGGCGCTGGCGCGGACAACCGGGAAGCCAACCGCGACCTCGGCCATGGTCGACGCCCTGCTTGCGCGGGACGAGCTGGCCAGTGTGACTCGAGCTCACCGCCCGCGACGCGAGCCGGTGGCCGCATTGACGTGAGTCGGGCGCCGTCAGGTTTGGACTGGGAGGTGAATGCACTCGGCGAAGCCGGGTCGAAAGAACAGGAGCCTCCTCGTACCCCTTCCCCAGTCAGAAGAGGGTTCGGAACCCGGCCGTTCGGAAGTGGGCGTCCGAGGAGAAAACCTCAGTCAACCCCAAGCGATGCATGACGGCAAACGAGAGATGGTCGACAACGCTGGCGCTTCCGGCCTCTCCCCGTTCGTAGGCTTCCCAGGCGGCATCGATATCCTGGTCGGTGGGAGTGACCAGCGTCCCGTCAGCCTGAAACTCGCGGCGGATCTCGGCGATGCGGCGGCGATACGGCTAGCGCGCCACGGCGTTGCCACATTCGAGGAGGATGAGTGTCGTTGTCCGCAGCGGCCGGCCCGCTTGGCCCAGCAAAGACCGGGCCCGTGTCGCCGCCTCGTGCCACTGGTCCGACCGTTCCAGGAGCGCCAGGATGCCCACCGTATCTAAATAACACCACGCAAGTTGGAAAGTGAAGAATCGCCGGACAGAGCCCCCTCCTGCAAACCCCGATCGGGGTCACGCCCAGAGACGACGAAGTGACGCCCCGAAGGGGCCGCAACAACTCAGCCCAGGGCAACGCCCTGGGAACATGTCGACCACCCACGTCCCAGCCCTGAAAGGGCGAAACGGCCCACTCAATCCCAGACAAACCGTTCATCAAACGCGATCCCATGTCGTCGAAACAACGCGCGAAGTTCGTCCTGAAACGTCATCTTCCGGTGGTGCTCTTCCTGGTTTTCGATGTACCGTTTTACCTCGTCCAGGTTCGATTGGCTCACGGAAAAAGCGCCGTACCCAGCCTGCCAGTGAAAGTCGGGATTCCTTGGGCCGGCGATCTTCATCCACTTCGAACTTCCCTTCTTCACTTCCTCGACGATCTTTTTCAGTGGGTGATTCTTGGAAAGGGCGAACAACGTATGGACGTGATCCTCCACACCTCCGATCACGAGCGTTGGACTATCCCATTCCCTAAGAATTCCCGCCTGATACGCGAACAGACCATCCCGATGGTCTTTGGCGATCCAGGGTTGACGGTGCTTCGTGCTGTACACGAGATGAATCAGGTTTTTCACGAGGGACTGCGACATCGCAGGCGCCTTCAGCCTTCAGTTGTGCCGCCCTTTCAGGGCTCGCGGTTCGTTGGAATTCCTCTTTTCCCAGGGCGTTGCCCTGGGCTGGTCTGTTGCGGCCCCTTCGGGGCGTGGATCAGCCGGGGCCAGCGTGCCCCGATCCGAGACGGGTCCCTCCGAAGAGAGCACGATCGCTTTCCCTATTGTGTGGACCTATTTAGGAAGACAGGGTTGATGGCTGGTGTTCGTCGTGCCGCTCGGAGAGGTGAGGATCGCCCGTGTCCTCGGATTGGTTCAGCAGCTCATAGATGCGCCTCAGGTGCGGCGAAGGAGGCGCGGGCTCGCCGACCGGCTGGGGTTCGATGCGGACCTCGCTCCCCTCCGGGAGATCGACTGGAGTAGTCGGGCGAAAGACGCCGTTCTCATAGATGGCATGGATCGTTCTCACGGCCAGGTTCCCACACGTTCTCAACGACCGGCTTCGCAGTTGGTCCTCTTGACGGTGTTGGGCGCGGATCCCCGGCCGCGGGCCGGGGCATCGCGACCAGCGCAGACGCATGCGTACCGGCGGCGCTGCGCTGACTGTGCATCTTACTGGGAACAGCGGGTCTGTGGTAGGATGAATCAGGCTTTGATCGCGAGTTCGCGCCGATCCGCACCAGGAGTTGGCGCGACTCGGTTGGGATCGCGTTCCCAAGAGGAGAGGGTCGGCTCATGCCCGATCGCACGACCATGAAAGCCGCGCCGAGCACGCTGGTCGAAGGTCAGCGACTTGACCAGCCCACGTTTCACGCGCGCTACGAGGCGATGCCGCCCGGAACCCGGGCCGAACTGATCGATGGAGTGGTTTATATGCCCAGCCCTCTCGGTCATGCCCACGGCCGTGCCCAGGTCCCCGTGATCGCGTGGCTCAGCTCCTACCTGGAAAATACGCCCGGCGTGGACGTCCTGGACAACGCCACCACCATCCTCGGCTGGAAGAGCGAGCCGCAGCCGGATGCGCTGCTCCGCGTCCTCCCCGAATGCGGCGGCCGGAGCCATGAGGAAGAAGGCTACATCCACGGCGCCCCGGAGTTGGTTGTCGAGGTTTCCAAGGCGACACGGTACATGGACCTGGGGCCAAAGAAGGCCGATTACGAGCGGGCCGGGGTGCTGGAATACGTCGTCCGCGCGATCGAACCGGACGAAATCTTCTGGTTCCGTCAGGAACAGGGTGTGCTGGTGCCACGACCGATCGGCGACGATGGGTTGTACCGTTCGACGGTGTTTCCGGGCCTTTGGCTCGACCCGGCCGCACTTCTCAAGGGCGATCGGCGGCGGCTCCGCGCCGTGGTCGAACTGGGCTGCGCCACGCCGGAACATGCCGCGTTCGTCGCCCGGCTGGCCGAGCCCCGTGCCCCGTCCTGATCACGCCCGACCACCCAACCCGCGCGCCCAGTCATTCAGGCGGCGTTCCCTGGCCAATCGGTGTGCCGGAATTGGCGACGCACTTATCTTGGGCGGACAAGGTAGGCAAAGAGTGCGCGGTTGTTCGCTGCCCTGAGCAGATTTCCCAGATGAAGTGCGTGGCGCTTATCGCTCCTCACGTCGAGCCTCGTTGTCCACGACGACAACCCGCTTTCGGCCCCCGTGACCGTCGACGGGGTCAGGGCACGAACGATCAAGATCGGTACAGGCAAGAAGGCCAAAAGCACGACCGGACCGGAGGACGTTGGGGGCCAATCTCGTTTCCCGGGCGCCAGAACGCGGGTGCCCCTTCCGCTTCTGGTAATCTCAGGCTTGGCCACGCAAGACAACGGGCTTCGATTCCTCTCGAGGCGCTGCCAACACTTCTGTCCTCGCTCGGGGCGTTTTGTCTGTTTGAACTCCGTGTTTTCCAGGCATTATCTAGACAATTTACGGTTCATCTGTTCAGTACATGGATGCCCAGCTCAACACGCTGCCAACACTTTTTGTTCGCGATCGGACAGTTTGTTGTTGCTTGAACTCCCCCGTTTCCCTAACATTTCTCTACATTTTACGGTCCGTCTGTTCAGGCCATCGATAACCAGCCAGGCACCCTGCCAACACTTCCTGTCCGCGATCGGACAGTTTTTCGCTGGTTGAACTCCGCGTTTCTCGGACTTTTCTATACCAGTTGCGGCCCAGCTTCTCAGGCCATGGACACCCAACACAACACGCGTCCAATACCTCGTGTCCTGCACGGCCTCTGCGACCGCAGGTTTCCCGGAGTCATTCCTTATCCTTCCCTGGAGCAGGCTTCTTGGCCGCTTCGGTAGCCTTTTCCTTGGCTAACGGCTTCCCTGCAAGCAGGGTGTCGATCTCGTTCGTCAGCTTCTCGCGGATGTCGGGACTGTAACCGACGTGGGCCGACTGGACGACTCCCTTGCCGTCGAGGAGGACAAGCGTGGGGAACCCTTCAACATCGAAGGCCTTGCCGATCGAGCCGCTGGGGTCAAGACCGATCTGACCGGCGGGGGTGCCCGTCAGGCTGATCTTCTTGGCGACCAGCGTCTTCTCGACGAGCTTGCGGACCTCGGAAAGTTCTTTCGGTTCCGAGTCCTGGCTGAGCGCGACCACCACGGCGTCCTTCTTGTCCTTGGCGAGTGCCTCGATCAGCTTCTGGATCTCGGGCAGCTCCTGAATGCAGGGACCGCACCAGGTGGCCCAGAAATCGATCACGACGACTTTGCCGGCGAGCTCCGCCTTGGTGACCGTCCGGGTCTTGTCCGGACCGTCCAAAACGGTCAAGGTGAAGTCGGGCGCCGGCTTGCCAAGCATCTCGTTCACCGCGAACTTCGGCTCCTCACCACCGCCCGGCCGTTCCAGCAGCGAATCGACCTTGGCGAATCCCTTGGGAACTTCATAGGCGAAGGATAGGTCCTTGGCGACCTGGGTGTTGACGGCGCCCGAGATCCAGCAGAACTGCTCGATGGAGATCGACTGCCCGGCTGGAGCGCTCATGGAGAGAGTCTTGGGATCGATCTGGAACTCGATCCGGGTCAGTAGCTTGATGGCGGGATCGACGTCCAGGCGGATGTCCGGTCCCTCCTGCTGATCGATGAGGATCGCCTGGGCGCCGGACGCGGCAGCTTTGGGATCCTCGGGAGCAAGCTGGAGTGAGCCGCCAAGCTGTCCCAGGGCCGCGGGGGCGTCCGGAGAAGTCAGCAGGTTGAGAAGCACAAACATGGACGCGCCGGCTGGCCCGCCAAAGAGGACCGCCCCGGTCGGACCCTGGCGGAAGGTCTCGAAGTTGATCTCCCCGGGTGCCGGCTCGCTCGTGTACCGCTTGAGGGGTATCACGGTCGTGGTCATGGTCTTACCATCGCTGACCAGCCGGACCGGGCCGGCGTCGAAATCCATCTTGTTGGGCCGGACGAATGTCAGCTTCAAGGGAAGCGTCTGCTTCTGGGGCTTGCCGGCGACGGTCATCGCCATCACGAACTGGCCTTCGTCGGTGTACGAGCTCAGATCCTTGTAAGCCTTGGCCACCTCGGCCAGCAATGTCTTGGCCTTGGGATCGGCTGGTTTGGCCGGAGCGGCAGCTCTGGCCTCGGGCTGGGGCGGAGCGTCCTGAGCCCGGGTCCAGCACATGGCCAGACCGAAC
>Ga0181536_10007684_pt1 | contig 10547 bp, 10 predicted proteins | sample PEATcosm2014_Bin_41_FD_121105 | JGI IMG/M metagenome (GOLD analysis project Ga0181536, IMG submission 121105) | Peatland microbial communities from MTU Mesocosm Facility, Houghton, MI, USA - PEATcosm2014_Bin17_60_metaG | ecosystem: Environmental > Terrestrial > Soil > Wetlands > Peat | place...
CGCAATGCAAACCTTTGATGTACACTTGCGTCGAGCAGGAGACGCAAACCCAATCGAAAAGCCCCATCCCCGAAAGCTTCACAAGCTGTCAGGGTGACGGGAATTACGCTGGCGCACTCATTCGCCACACGACCGGTTACAATGCGCTCCCGATGCCTTCCTCAACACAAAAACGATCACCGTTGCGACGCCTGATTGGCGTCCTCGCAATCGTCGTTCTCGCTTTGCTGCTCGCCCCCTACGCGATCGCGCCGGTTTATCGGTTCATCGATCCGGTCTCGACGCCGATGCTGTGGCGTTGGGCGACCGGCGCGCGGGTCGAGCGTGACGCGGTTCCGCTCAGCCGCATCGCGCCGGCGCTGCCGCTCGCCGTGATCGTCGCCGAGGACGGCAGTTTCTGCCGCAATCATGGCATCGACCTCGGCGCGATGCGCGAGGCGCTGCAACAGTCCGACGACGACGTCGCCGCGGCGCGCGGCGCCTCAACCATCACCCAGCAGACCGCCAAAAATCTGTTTCTCTGGCAAGGCCGCAGCTTTGTGCGCAAGGCGCTCGAACTGCCGCTCGCGCTCTGGATCAATCTGGTGCTGCCGAAGCGGCGGGTTCTGGAAATCTACCTCAACATCGCCGCCTGGGGGCCGAACGGCGAGTTCGGCGCCGAGGCAGCGGCGCGCTGGGCGTTCAACAAATCGGCCCGCGATCTCACCGGGCGTGAGGCCGCCGAGCTTGCCGCCATCCTGCCGAACCCGGTCCGGCGCAGCGCCCGAGCGCCGAGCACGCTCGTGCGCAGGCTCGCCGGGCTCTATGAGCGCCGCTCGGCCGCTCACCCGGCGCTCGATGCCTGTAGCCGCAGCCACTAGCGCAGCGGACTTCATTCTTCTATAAGCCCGCCATCCCGAGCCATCCCTAGAGGAGAGCGACGCCATGGCCGTGCCCAAGAGAAAAACCTCGCCGTCACGCCGCGGCATGCGCCGGTCAGCCGATGCGCTGAAGGCGCCGACTTACGTCGAGGATAAGGATTCCGGCGAACTGCGCCGCCCGCACCACATCGACCGCAAGACCGGCATGTATCGCGGCCGGCAGGTGCTGACCAAGAAGGCGGAGGCGTAGGGCGTATTTCCGCTGCGAACGCCCGCCGGTTGGAGAATTGGCTTCGGTTGAGAGACGCGCGTCATGTTCGCTCTTGGCTTTCCCCTGCTGCTTATTCCCTTCGCCATCTACAACATGATTGCCTTTCTTATGCCGGGCGTCGGCTGGACCGCGCCCGTCACCACCGTGCACATGATGTCCGGGCAAGACTGGGTGTTGACCTGGGAAGACATGCTTCTTGCGTTCTCCATTCTGTTGCTCTGGGTCGAAATCATCAAATCGACGCGGGTCGGCATGCGGTCGGTCATGGATCACCTCCTGGCGATGGCGCTGTTCATCGCCATGCTGGTCGAATTTCTGCTGGTGCAGCGGGCGGGCACGTCGACGTTCTTTCTGCTGATGATGATTGCACTCGTCGATGTGCTCGCCGGGTTCATCATCGGCATCCGCGGCGCACAGCATCAGGTCGAGATCGAAGGTCCCGAGCGGCCGGTATAACTTCCCCTCCCCCTTGTGGGGAGGGGTAGGGGTGGGGGTCGGGAGGTCGCACGCTAACGTCGACGCATGCGCGTCACCTCCCGACCCCCCTCCCCAACCCTCCCCCACAAGGGGGGAATTATCACCTTGACTCAGCAACGCGCCTTACATATATTACGGCTCAAGAGGATAGGAGCCGGTCATGGCGAATGAGTTGCAGAACAAGGTATTCCACGACGAAACCAAGGCCCGCAAGTGGTTGGAAGGCCACTTATGGTCCGACGGCCCTGTTTGCAGCCATTGCGGCACTGTGAACAACGGCACGGCGATTGAGGGGCGTCCGGGCCTTTACCAGTGCAACGAAAGCGCCTGCCGCAAGCAGTTCACGGTTATGACCGGGACGCTATTCGAGCGTTCGCATATCCCGCTCAATAAGTGGCTGATGTGCGCGTTCCTGATGTGCGCGTCCAAAAAGGGCATGAGCGCGCATCAAATGCACCGAATGCTCGGCATCAGCTACAAATCGACATGGTTCATGTGCCACCGCATCCGTGAGGCAATGCGCGAAGGCAAGTTCCCCGGCCCGCTCGGCGGCGAGGGCAAGATCATCGAAGCCGACGAAACCTATATTGGCGGCAAGGAGAAAAACAAACACGTGAGCAAGCGCCGTAAGGGCAACATCGGCGGTGTGGGCAAAGAGGTCGCTTTTGCCTTGGTTGAACGCGGCGGTAAAGCCCGCTCATTCCATGTGCCAGCCGTGAACGGCGACACGCTTCGCCCAATCCTCGTTTCTCAAATCAGCCGCGAGTCTGCGCTGATGACGGACGAGGGCGGCCAATACTACCATGCTGGCAAAGAGTTTGACCGCCACGAAACCGTAAATCATAGCGCCGACGAGTATGTTCGCGGCGACGCCCACACCAACAGCGTTGAAGGCTATTTCTCGATCCTGAAACGCGGCATTGTCGGAACGTATCACCACGTCAGCCAACAGCACTTGAAGCGTTACCTTGCTGAGTTTGATTTCCGCTACAACGAACGTTCGGCACTCGGCGTTGACGACAAAGAACGTGCTGCACGTTTATTGAAAGGCATCGTCGGCAAGCGCTTGACTTATCGACGGCCTGACGAGAAGCACGCATAAGCAACAGGCGCGCGCTTTCATGCGTTGGCGCGAGAAGCATTAAAATGACGAAGCCCGGCCATCGCTGGCCGGGCTTTTTACGTGTGCTGGTAACAGCAGACGCGCACTGTCAATGCATTATTGAATATACGACGACGGCGCTCGGATGACAAGACAGGTGGTAGGCGCGACGGGACTCGAACCCGCACGGGTTTGACCCCAGAGCATTGACAGTGCTTCCCTGTCTACCGTTCCAGTACGCGCCCACCAAGGGGACTTCCGCACTGTCGTCTCGACATAAGCGACGCGCATGAAGCAAAGCTTAAACATATTGGCGGATTTCTCTTCGCCGTTCAGTCAATCAATAAATTTGTGATGGTACAATCAAAGCCGGTCGATACTCACTCTTTCTCCATTTAGGGGATCAATTATGAGCTTCTGGGATAAGGAAATACCCACAAGGAAAGCATTTCTTATTCTGGCAGCCTGTGCAGCAGTGCCAATAATGCTCTTAGGTGGGGGCCATGATGGGCGGCCAACGCAGCAAGTATCCCAACAGTCGCCGTCGTCGCGGTCAACACAACCTGTGGCGCAAGCCCCTCAGCATCGGGCATTTGATTGTAGTACCATAACGCCCGAGAGGCGGGCGGCTTATCTTGAATTGAAACGGCGGTTGGCAGAGGGGAGCTTAACAAACAGCGAATACTATGCGGCCAAGGAAGCTGTTTGGGATTTTGAAACAGAATTGTCGGCTTGCTGAATTTGAGGTTTGAGATCAAAATTATTTTTCATAATGGCCAAATTAGACGAAATGCGGTGCTCCTTTGAGAAAGAAGCGGATCAATCCCGTGAAGGAAAATCTATCTTAGAACGAAGGTGGATGGACAGGCGCGCGAATATAATAGCAACAATAGCCGCAACGGCGGCGATCATTGCGGCGATAGGAGCCATGTGGTCCGCCTGGAAAAGCCACTGAACTATCATGACGCATCTCCTTTTATTTTTTGTTTGTCATCCGATTTGCTGGGACGACTCTTACCTCGTTTCTCATTAGCCTTGGCCGCCCGATGCTGCGGTCCCGCCTTCGCAATATCACGAATGAACCGCTCAAAACGCAGCCACGCGTCCGGTTGTAGTTCAACCTCGATAGCTTTTTGACTCTTTTTCATGTCTAATCCCTACGACTCAAACGATGAAACTTTCTTCGTCGCTGTTGGCCGATTAGCCCTTGCTTGGGGCCTTATTGACTCCGCTTTGGCCGCGTTGGTCAAGATCATTCACACTCACTTTGGCGGCCAGAAGATTGAGCGCGACATACCAGAGAGCCTCAGTCGTAAAATTGACTATCTGCGACGAAGCTTTTCCCGAACCGAAGCTCTGAAACCGATAGCCCATATGATTCGGCCTACCCTAACCGAGATTTCCAAAGCATCTGAAACGCGCCATGATATTATTCATGGAATTTTGCTGAGCGCGCCAGAAGCTACGCAATCCACCCAAATGGTCCGCTTTTTACGCCGGAAAAGATCGACGCATAAGATATTCTCAATTTCGACTCCCGAAATATTGGTTCACGCTGAGGGCGCTCGAAACTTGGGCACTTACGTTGTGAACTTTGTGAATGCCCTAGGAGAATTTCTTTCGGTGCAGCATAAAGTAAGCAAGTAGCTCATCGGCAAGATCACCGGCCAACTGAGTTGCGCGCGGCCCATCGTCGCCCGCCTCCCATTCCGAAAGCCTACGCGCAATCTCCCATTTTATCCTCTCTGTTTTGGCTGTAATTTCTTCGGGCGCGCCAACGGGCGGCTTGGATGGGCCACCGCGCGCCTTAGTTGTAGGTGTTTGCTTTTGCTGAGTCAAGGTTATAATTCCCCACAAGGGGGGAGCGAGCGCGTTACAGCGAGCGCGACAACGTGCGGCCTGACGGTGTCGGCCATTGGCCGAGCGCGCCATAGGCGGCAATCGCTTCCGCCGGCTCGGCGCGACGGCGCGCCCGGGTCTGCGGCGCTTGCGCCGATGTGGCGATGAGATGAGCGATGAAATCGGCGCTCGGACGGCTGCCCGCACGCGTCGGGGTGCTGTCTTGAACAGTCGGCGTGACGGGGACGAGTGCTCGGTTCACTTCTGCTCGGTTCACTTGCGCGCTTCCTGTCCCGAAACGGGACATTTCATGGCCTTTGGCCAGAACCTCGCAAGCGCCGTGCCGCGCCCCCTCCCTTCCCTCCCCCGCAAGCGGGGGAGGGTTCATTGATTTTCCCTCCCCCGCAAGCGGGGGAGGGTTGGGAGGGGGACTTTCCGAATTATTTAAGGTCTCTCGATAGCTTGGCAGCGCAACGGGCGTCTGCTGTCGCCATATGCGGACCAACAATCCAAAATGAGGCGACCGTGACCACTGGCGGTCCACGAGACCAGATCCCTTCCGGCGGCTCTGACCAAGCCAGTCATAGCGGCGGGCCCGCGTCGCAGCCGGCAGCCCCCGACGCCCCCGACGCCCCCGACGCGGCCCAAATTCTCGCCTCGATCGGCGAAGTCGCCTACGATTGGCGCATCGACAGCGACATCCTGCGGTGGGGCGGCAACGTCACCAACGTCCTGCTCATCCGCAACATCGAGGCGATCGCGACCGGCCGCGCCTACGCGCAGTTTCTCGAGGCCGAGAATGCGCAGGCACGCTTCGACGCCGTCATGCAATCGGACAAGCGCGACGACGGCCACGGCGTCGGCTATCAAATTCAATACTGTATCCGCCCCGATCCGGCGTCGGAAACACGGCTCTGGGTCGAAGATATCGGCCGCTGGTTTGCCGGGCCCGACGGCCGGCCGGTGCGCGCCCACGGGCTCGTCCGCGTCATCAATGAGCGCTACGAGCACGTCCGCCGGCTCACTTATCTTGCCCGCTGCGACGGTCTCACGGGTGAGCTGAATCGGCACCACCTGACCCAGGTTCTCGAAGACACGATCGACGATGCGATACGATTCCGCTCCTCCTGCGGGTTCTTGCTGGTCGCCATCGACAATCTGGCGCGCATCAACGAGTCGTACGGCTTCGACGCCGCGGACCAGGTGATCAGCGCGGTCGCCAAGCGCGTCCGCAGCCGGATGCGGGGCAAGGACACGCTGGGCCGCTTTTCCGGCAACAAGTTCGGCCTCGTGCTGCGGGACTGCACGCCCGATGACATGGCGATTGCCGCCGAGCGGCTGCTTGCCGGAGTCCGCGATGAAATGGTGCCAACCGGCGCCGGGCCGATCGCGGTCACCGTGACCATCGGCGGGGTCACGGCGCCGCGCCATGCCCGCAGCGTGACCGAAGTGCTGGCCCGCGTGCAGGAGACCCTCGACACCGCCAAGAGCAGACGCCGCGGCTCATTCCTGGCCTATCGGCCCAATATCGAGCGCGAGGCGCTGCGCCGCGAGAACGTGCGCGCAACCGACGAGATCGTCGCCGCGCTCAACGAGCGCCGCATCTTTCTGGCCTACGAGACCATCGTGTCGGCAGCGGATCGGCGGCCGGCCTTTTACGAGTGCCTGATGCGTATCCGGCGCACCGACGGCAGCCTCCTCGCGGCGAACGATATCGTTCCGGTCGCCGAACGCCTCGGTCTGGTGCGCCTGCTCGACTACCGCGTCCTCGAACTCGTCGTCGATGAAATGATCGCGGCACCCGCGCTGCAGGCGAGCCTCAATGTCTCGGCCGCCTCGACAACCGATCCCGACTGGTGGGCGGGACTTGGCTCGCTGTTACGCGCGCATGCCGGCGTGGCCGAGCGCCTCACCGTCGAGATCACGGAAAGTGCCGCTATTCACGATATCGACGAAACGCGCGGCTTCGTCGCCCGCGTCAAGGATCTCGGCTGCCGCATCGCCATCGACGATTTCGGCGCCGGCTATACTTCGTTCCGCAATCTGCGCAAGCTCGGTGTGGACATCGTCAAGATCGACGGCGCATTCGTGCACGACCTCATGCGCTCGGCGGACGATCGCGCGTTCGTGCGCACGCTCATCGATCTCGCCAAACGGCTCAAATTGACCACCGTTGCCGAATGGGTGCAGGACGAGCAGGCGGCGAGGACCTTGCAGGAGTGGGGCTGCGATTACTTGCAGGGCGCTCTCATCGGTCTCGCCGCCACCGAGCGGCCGTGGCTCGCGGGGCTCAAGCAGGCGATCTGAACTATTCCGGTTTTTTCGTCCCGGTCGCGTCCTGCTCGGTCAGCCGATCGACCTTTTTCTTCATCTCGTCGAGCTGACGCTTGAGATCGTCGATGTCGCCCGACTTGGCCGGAGATTTTTCCGGCTCTGCCGCAGCCTCGCCACTCTGCTCGCGCCGCGCAAAGGGCGCAAACATGGTGAAGGCGCGCTCGAACATTTCCATGTTCCGCCGCACCTGCTCTTCGAGCGAGGTGAGCGCACCGACGCCGAAGGCCTGCGCCATCTGCTGACGGAACTTCTCCTGCTCGCGCGTGAGCGACTCGATGGAGACTTCGAGGTAGCGCGGAACCAGCATTTGCATGCTGTCGCCGTAGAACCGGATGAGCTGGCGCAGGAAAGCGATCGGCAGCAGATTCTGCCCTTCCTTGTTCTCCTGCTCGAAAATGATCTGGGTGAGCACCGAGCGGGTGATCTCCTCGCCGGTCTTGGCGTCATAGACGACGAAATCTTCGCCTTTCTTCACCATGCCGGCGAGGTCTTCGAGCGTGACGTAGCTGCTCGTACCGGTGTTGTAGAGCCGCCGGTTGGCATACTTCTTGATCGTGACCGGCTCTGCGGTCTTGGTCATGGTTTCGGACATCAGGAGCAACTGCGCAGGTTTGCAGTCAAAATAGGCGGTTTCGCGGGGCGCGGCTACCGTTATTGTGGCACGGCAGGACGGCGAAGGAGAGTCCCCCCGGACGCCGACACGGACCCAACCTTGCCACACGACCTGCCCACGCGACCTGCCCACGCGACTTGCCGGCGATGCGGCCACATTCCGCCTTGTCGGCGGCGGGTCACGTCCTTATGACATATATCAATGATGCTGCCGCCAGACCGCGTCTTATCAGCGATCCTGCGGCCAGACCGCGTCTGAAGTCATCCAATAGCCCGGAAGGACCACCCCATGAAAGACGATGTCGTTATTGTCGGCGCCACGCGCACGCCAGTCGGAGCATTCAACGGTGCATTCGCAACATTGCCAGCCCACGAACTCGGCAAGACGGCGATCAAGGCGGCGCTCGAGCGCGCCGGCGTCGAGGCGTCGCGCGTCTCCGAAGTCATCATAGGGCAGATTCTCACGGCGGGGCAGGGCCAGAACCCGGCCCGCCAGGCTTCGATTGCGGCCGGTATCCCGGTCGAGGTGCCGGCCTGGGGCGTCAACCAGCTCTGCGGGTCGGGGCTGCGGTCGGTCGCGCTCGGCTACCAGGCCATCGTCAATGGCGATTCCGAGATCGTGATCGCCGGCGGGCAGGAGTCCATGAGCATGGCGCCGCACTGCGCGCATCTGCGCGGCGGGGTGAAGATGGGCAATTTCGAGATGATCGACAGCATGATCAAGGACGGCCTCTGGGAGGCCTTCAACGGCTATCACATGGGCAACACCGCGGAGAACGTCGCGCGGCAATGGCAGATCACGCGCCAGCAGCAGGACGCGTTCGCCGTCGCCTCGCAGAACAAGACCGAGGCGGCGCAGAAGGCCGGAAGGTTCAAGGACGAGATCACGCCCGTGACCGTCAAGAGCCGCAAGGGCGACATCGTCGTCGATACCGACGAGTATCCGAAGCACGGCACCACGCTCGAAGGAATCAGCAAGTTGCGGCCGGCCTTCGACAAAGACGGCACGGTCACCGCGGCCAACGCCTCGGGCATCAACGACGGCGCCGCTGCGGTGGTGCTGATGAAGGCGAGCGAGGCGCAAAAACTCGGCAAGACGCCGCTGGCGCGCATCGTGTCGTGGGCGCAGGCCGGCGTCGATCCGAAAATCATGGGCACCGGCCCGATCCCGGCGTCGCGCGCCGCGCTCAAGCAGGCGGGCTGGAGCGTCGGCGATCTCGATCTCATCGAGGCCAATGAGGCGTTCGCCGCCCAGGCCTGCGCCGTCAACAAGGACCTCGGCTGGGACACCGGCAAGGTCAACGTCAATGGCGGCGCCATCGCGCTCGGCCATCCGATCGGCGCGTCCGGCACGCGCGTTCTGGTGACGCTGCTTTACGAGATGCAGAAGCGCAATGCCAAGAAGGGGCTCGCCACGCTGTGCATCGGCGGCGGCATGGGTATTGCGATGTGCGTGGAGAGATAGAGGACAGACGACGGAAGACGGAGGACGGACGACAGACGAGTAAGGTAGTTTGATCCGTCCTCTGTCGTCCGTCGTCTGGCTTCCCATTAAAAGACGCTAATCAAGGGAGGCGTATCATGCCGCGCGTAGCATTGGTCACGGGGGGGACGCGCGGCATCGGCGCGGCCATCTGCCAGGCGCTCAAGGCGGCAGGCTACACGGTTGCGGCCGGTTACGGCGGCAATGACGAGGCGGCGCAGAAATTCAAGGCGGAGACCGGCATCCACGTCTACAAGTGGGACGTGTCCTCGTTCGACGCCTGCGCCGCCGGCGTAAAGCAGGTCGAGGCCGATCTCGGGCCGATCGACGTGCTCGTCAACAATGCCGGCATCACTCGCGACGGCCAGCTGCATCGCATGAAACCGGAGCAGTGGACGGCGGTGATCAACACCAATCTCGGCTCGCTGTTCAACATGTGCCGGCAGGTGATCGAGGGCATGCGCGAGCGCAAGTTCGGCCGTATCATCAACATTTCATCGATCAACGGCCAGAAGGGGCAATTCGGTCAGACCAATTATTCCGCCGCCAAAGCCGGCGAGATCGGCTTCACCAAAGCGCTGGCGCAAGAGGGCGCGCGCGTCGGCATCACCGTCAACGCCATTTGCCCGGGCTATATCGCGACCGACATGGTGAAAGCGATGCCGCAGGACGTGCTGCAGAAGACCATCCTGCCGCAGATTCCGATCGGCCGATTGGGCGAGCCGGAAGAAATCGCGCGCTGCGTGGTGTTCCTTGCCTCCGACGACGCCGGGCTGATCACCGGCTCGACATTGAGCGCAAACGGCGGGCAATATTTCGCGTAGCTTATCTCGGCTCCCATCCCTGCGGAGCCAATTCGAACGCCGCGAACTCGAAGCCCGGCGCCACAGTGCAGCCGACCAGCGTCCAGTCGCCAAGTGTTTGCGCCGCCTGCCAGGCGTGAGCCGGCACGACAGCCTGCGGGCGTTCGCCGGCATTAAGAACGGCGCCGAGCGTCACGCGTTCGATGCGGCCGTGTCCGTGAGAAATTTCGAGCGCAAGCGGCGCGCCAGCGTACCAATGCCAGAGTTCGACCGCATCGACGCGATGCCAGTGCGAGCGCTCGCCGCGAGCGAGCAGGAAATAGATCGCGGTCGATGCCGAGCGGCCAACCCCCACCCTACCCTCCCCCGCAAGCGGGGGAGGGTAGGGTGGGGGCGCATCGCGAAAAGTCTCGCGGAAATGGCCGCCCTCCGGATGCGGCTTGAGATCGAGCAGCCGGATGACGTCATCCGCGGTCAAGGTTTGGGCGGTGAGGCGCGCGATCAAAACCGGTTCTTGCGCTCGCGGATCTCCGCGAACACTTGCCAGGCCGGAGCGCCGGCAAGCCCCACGGCTTTCGCCACGTCGGCGTTATCGGCGCGCAGGAACGGATTGGCCGCCTTCTCGGCCCCGATCGTTGCCGGGATGGTGGGCTTGCCCGCGGCGGTGAGTTTTGCAACCTCTTCGGCGCGCGCGGCGAGCGCCTTGTTGTTCGGCTCGATGGTCTTGGCGAAGCGGATATTGGCCGCGGTATATTCGTGGCCGCAG
>Ga0181536_10007688_pt1 | contig 10542 bp, 8 predicted proteins | sample PEATcosm2014_Bin_41_FD_121105 | JGI IMG/M metagenome (GOLD analysis project Ga0181536, IMG submission 121105) | Peatland microbial communities from MTU Mesocosm Facility, Houghton, MI, USA - PEATcosm2014_Bin17_60_metaG | ecosystem: Environmental > Terrestrial > Soil > Wetlands > Peat | place...
CAATAGCGGCCACGGTTTGTTTAGCAGCGCCCGCGGCGCGCAATAACCTTAATATACGAACGTGTGATAGGGTAACCTGCGGGCTCGTGGTCTAGCTGGTTATGACATCGCCTTTACACGGCGGGGACCGAGAGTTCGAATCTCTCCGAGCCCATCGCTTCTTTTTCCAATCAGACACGAGAATTCTCGCGGAACACGGGCGCTGCGAAGAAAAAAAAGTTGCACAACTCGTCCGCAAAGTTGTGCAACTCCGAGACTGCTTATGGCAAAAAATCGGCTGAGGGAATTATGACGGATCGCTGGTATGACGAAGACGGCAATATGCACATAGATATGCCCTTAGTGAGGTTGCTCCTGAAGATGGGGGCGTAGTCGAGTGGGACGAAAAAGACGATCCGTATCTGTTTAAGGCGGAGGCAAGGTTCCGCGAAGCCTTGAAGCGAGAGAGAGAGGCAGAGCAACAAGCAAAAGACGCAAAGGCTCAACATAAACTGAGCTTCACCAAAGATGAGCTTGATCAATATGTGGCTAATCGGACAAAAGGAATCGCTCCAAAATCGCGGGACTGGATTTTCCGATCTTCTGAGACCTTGTGGGCTATTACTCAAGGGGAAATCTCACACAAGACCGTAAACGCGCTACGAGATAACGTCCTTGACAAGTACGAGTCACCAGACTCGCATTCCAAGGTGTTGAGCTTCGCCAAGTCGTTCCTCAAATTCCTCACAACCACAAAGGCAGAACCGCGCTATCAGACGTTCGCCCCCTACTTAGAGCTCCCAAAAACAGTCAAAGAGCGTAAGAGCGTCACTTCTCGTATCGTCACTAAGGACGATATTAACAACGTTCTTCAATACATTGCGAAGGCAGAACGAGGAGGGGAGATCAGTCCTGAACGATCAGCGCAATATTCGGCGTTCGTTTTGTTCGGAGCGTACACCGGGCAACGGAGCGAAGCTACGATAGCGAAGCTAACGGTAGGCCAGTTCCGTACAGCGTTGGCTGCTGATAAGCCAGTGCTGCAGGTCGAATCTTCACAAGACAAAGTCCGTATGAGCCACTACGTGCCGTTGCACCCCCGCGTTATTAGAGCCCTTGAACGCTTGCTCACTGGGCGAAATGACGACGAATTGATGTTCACACACAGCTCCTTTAAGCAGTGGATAAAGCGACAGAAAATTCCGATGTCGCGGTTCCAAAAGCACTTCGCGCTCGGCGACCTTCGCAAATTCGCGGAGCAGCATGGTGACATTGTTCAATGGGATCAGTCAAACCGAGCATATATCTTGACTCATGACGTTTCAAGCATTTCGTGGGGCCATTATCGAAATCCATTGCCAGAGAACGTATACGACATCTACATGGGGTATTGGGAGAACGTCGACATTACAGTCTAAAAGCTGCAAGCGAACTGCATTTCGGTGCTGAGGCATTTTTCGGGATCTCGGAAACTCAATTGCGGGCGACATCCAGCAGTGGGATCAGTCAAACAAGAACTACATACTGACGCACGGCGTTTCTGGGGTGGATTGGAGTTTTTACAAGAGCCCAAGACCTGGGCCGGTGTTTGATATCTATATGAAGTATTGGGGGGATGTCGAACTCTTGCAGTGAAATGACCCGTCGCGTAGACCTAGTCTAGCCAATTCTCAAACCAATCCTCTTCTTCCACAGACTCAGAATTAGATCTAGATTCAGACTCCTCAACCGCCTGCTCCAGAATGGTATCCCATTGCCACGATTCGTTGGGCAGTATAATTGACTTCTTCTTTTCCCTATCTACTTTTTTTAGGACTGCTAGTACTTCTTCCCCCATACAATCAGCTAGGTGTTAGGATGTTAAAAAGAGATTCATTGGAGAATATGTATAGATATTACTTTTAGAGGCATCTCTAGTCGACGTTGTCCGTTAGAACTCAAGCAGACGCGTTTTAGCTATCAAGGTGCGCTAAATTGGGGCATCAACCCGCAGCACCAGCGCATTCAAAGATACTCAAAAATAAAAAAGACAGAGCCGGATTGCTCCGACTCTGTGGTCTCGCCTTGTCCGGTTCGTTGTTCACTTAGGGGGGGCTAGTCGCGGAGACCCATTCCCAGGTGTTAACCGGGGGCCAGTTCCCAGTCGCGAAGCAATACATTAGGTTCCCGCTAGTGGTGCTGACCCACACCTCGGTGTGACCATCGAAGCTGAAGACGACGGCTGGTGAGGATGCGGACAGCGCCTCTGGACACGCGGTGAGATGGCCCCATGCAGAGCCAGCTTCGCCGAAATCCAGCAACCAGAGCTGATGGTTCGTGCCTTGCACAAAGACCCCGTAGATGGGGACGTCAGTCGTGTTGTTGTAGCCCCAGCTCATGACGCCCGGCCCCGTGTTAGGAGCTAGTTGCCCACCGAGGGATTTCCAGCTAGACCAAGCAGTGCCGGTCCAATCTTTGTACCAACACGCGCCATCAGTGCCACGCACAAACACGTCTATCTGATTAGGAGCTTGCGGTGATCCACCGGCTGACGCAGCTGGTGACGACGTCAGTTTTCCGCCGAGAGATTCCCATTTGGACCACGCCGCGCCGGAATTTGTAGACCATTTATGCCACAGGGCGCCGTTCGTACCTTCTACAAAGACGTCGAGACGACCTGCGCCCCACGAGCAGGCCACTGGTCCTGTGCCGGAGGCAATCTGCCCGCCGAGGGAGTGCCAGCCGCTCCACGTCGTCCCATTATTCGTGGCAGTCTTATACCAGACGGCGCCGTCGGTGCCACGGACAAAGACATCAATCACACCATTTGGAAAACTCGGTGTGGTCGCCGCAGGCGATGACGTCGCGGACCCGCCGATGGAGCTCCAGCTGCCGTTGCTCCACCAGACGTGACCACTCGTGTCCACGGCAACCAAGACTGGTGACCCAGCCACCCCGTATGTCGCGGCGGGGCCGGTGCCGGTCATCATGGTGCCACTCACGCTCGCCGCACTGCTTACCACCGCAAAAAGCGAGACGAGCATAAGCGCTGCCAAGACGATGCTTATCGTAATACGTTTATAATTCATCTCTTCCTCGATGAAGTGAGCCACCCCAACCGCGCGTTACATACCGACGGTCGTCCAGGGTAACCACGCTCCGTTGCTATAGGTCCTCCACAAGAGGCTGTTGTTAGTACCGAGCGCAAAGACGTATACCTGGCCATTCTCAGACGTTGCAGCTGGTGACGAACCAGCCATCAGAACCCCGCCGAGGGATGTCCAGCCGCCCCACGACGCTCCATTATTCGTGGTAGTCTTCTCATAGACGGCGCCGGTCGTACCTTGTGCAAAGACGTCCATCGCCCCGTTTGCCGGTGACGTCGCGGCGGGTGATGAATCAGCTGCTAGAACCCCGCCGAGAGACTTCCAGCCGCTCCAAGTCGTCCCGCCATTCGTGGTTGTCTTGTACCAGAGGGCGTTGTCGGTCCCGTGCACTAAGACGTCCGCCTGACCAGTACCCGGTGACGTCGCGGCGGGGGATGAACTAGCAGCCAGAACACCGCTGAGGGAGTGCCACGCCGACCAGGAGGCCCCATTATTGGTTGAAGTCTTGTACCAGAGGGCGTTGTCGGTGCCGTGCACAAAGACGTTTATCACACCACCCGATGACGTGGCAGCGGGTGCTGAGTTAGCTGCCAGAACCCCGCCGAGGGACACCCAGCCGCTCCAAGTCGTCCCATTGTTCGTGGTAGTCTTCTCATAGACGGCACCGGTCGTACCTTGTACAAAGACGTTTATCACACCACCCGATGACGTGGCAGCGGGTGCCGAGGCCAGCTGCCCGCCGAGAGACGCCGCCGCCGTCCAGGTTGTGCCATTCCAGTAGTTATACCAGAGGGCGCTGTCGCTGCCACGCACAAAGAGATAATTGCCGGTCGCGGCAGGTGACGAGGCGGGCGTGACGGGCGTGGGTTCTGATTGGGTGCCGATGGCGTAGATATTACCATCGTCGCTCCCGACATAAACGACGCCGTTGACAACGGCGGGTGAGGACTCCACGCCACCAGTCGTGTAGTTCCACACATTCGCCCCGGTAGAGGCGTTGAGGGCGGTGACCTCATTACCGTTCTCCGCGTAGACCACGCCGTTGGCGACGACAGGGTCACCCGCTGCGGTAGTGTTCCACAGCTGGGTGCCGGTGGTTGCGTTGAGAGCGTAGAGGGTATCGTTCACGCCGCAGACGGTCAAATAGGCCACGCCGTTTGAAATTGCGGGGGATGAGTAAGTAGTGAAGGATGTGGGCCCGAGACTCCAATCAGTTGCGTAGAATGCACCCTCCGCGTGCACACTGTACCAAGGCTCGGAGCTAAAAGTCTCAACGTAGACGACGCCGTCGGCAACGGCTGGGGCGCTGGACACCCACCCTATGGGGAGTGAGTAGCTTGATACATAAGCGCCAGTCGTGGCGTTGAGCGAGTACACGGTACTATAATAAGGATACTGGTACGGATTTGATGCGTTAACACCATAGCTGTTGCTCCCCACGTAGACGACTCCATTGGCGACGGCGGGGGATGTGTCCTCTCCACCTAAGGTCGTGTAGTTCCACAGCTGGGTGCCAGTGGTGGCGTTGATGGCGTAGACGGTGCCATTCACCCATTGATTCTCGCCCGGTACATATGCGCTCACGTAGACTATCCCGTTGACAACGGCAGGGTCGCTTGCAGCGCCCAAGGTCGTGTAGTTCCACAGCTGGGTGCCGGTGGTTGCGTTGATGGCCTAAATGTTGTCATCGCTCGCCACGTAAACGACCCCATTGACAACGGCAGGGTCTCCTACCGCGCCCCCGGTTGTGTAATTCCAGAGCTTCTCTCCGGTGGTGGCGTTGAGGGCGTAGACGTTACCGTCGAAGCTCCCCACGTAGACCACCCCGTGCGCGACAGCTGGGGAGGAGACTACCCCACCGCTGGTCGCGTATTTCCACAACAGCTGGCCATTCGACATGTTTGCCCCTGCAGGGCTGTAATCGCCGGTGTGCTGGGCGTTATAGCGGAACTGCATCGTATCGTACTGTGCCGCTGCAGGAACAACGCCTGCGAATACGACTGTAATGAGGAGAATGACTACAGATAGTGAGAGGATTTTGTTTATTCGCATTATTGCCTCTTAAAACGTTCTAAGACGCCTACGACCGTGCCACAAGATATGATAAAGGCTGCGGTTTTGACACTGATGGCGAGAGGCAGCGCTTAAAGAAATTTGTAATCACTAAAGTTCATACGCCCACCCGTATTCCCGACTTTGATGTATCTACACTTGTATCCGTTTGACAATCCGTCGTAGCTGCTCAGTCTTTATAGGGCGCGTATGCGTACCTGCGACTTATGACATCAATCGATGGGATATACCCGAATAGATTAAACCGCAGAAAGCCTCTTAATTATCAGGAAAACGGCCAGTCATTACCAAATTGGACAGCAAAAGCGCAGACGCTGTTCGAAGCAGCTCAGTCAACTTATGCGTGGTACGTAAAAAGTCGCGAAGCCGACAGGGTAAAATCGCAGACATGGGTTGAAGCTGTTTACAAATATCTTGCCGGAATGGCTATTGAAAACCTTTTAAAAGCGGTAATGATTGGAAAAGAGAAGTCGCTCGTTGGAGAGTGCGAACTACCCCAATCGATTACAAATCATACCGTGTGGACTAATCAAAAGAATAATAAATTGAGGTTTTTGCGTGAGTCAAAGTCTTTGCAAGACAATGAGCGACTTACGGATGATGAAAAAGAATTCTTGAGCCTAGTAGAGCGTTATGTCGTATGGGTGGGCCGTTATCCAATTCCGACAACGCGAAGTGCATATATAGATGACTTAGACATCATTGAAAAGTTTGAACAATCACACCCTGAAGTTAAAGACTTCGACAAGTTGTTTCGAAGCACTTACGATAAATTAGAACGGTTGGCAGCGAGAATAGACGTCGAAAACATGGCGAGAGCCTCGCGGCCCACATAAGCTGCTACGGCCTATCTCAAGCTTCCGGCAGTGCGTGAGCTGCAGAAGATGAACAACCGCCTGATTGAGCAAGATGATGTGGAAGCAGTGTTAGCCGCAATCAACGGCGCGGACAAGCCTGATGACGAGAAGGCCAATTATACGGCCACGATTCTGTGCGGCGCGTACACAGGTCAAAGGCCACAAGCGACGATAGCGAAGCTGACTGTGGGTCAGTTTAGGGAAGCTCTAGAAATGAAAATGCCGGTTCTAACTGTAGCGCCAGAGCAAGATAAAAACCACAGGGAACACTACGTCCCGTTGCATCCAAACCTCGTTAACGTGGTCGAACCACTCCAACGGGCAAAGCCGATGATGAGGCGGTTTTCCGCGTTAAAAAGCTGTCGGACTGGTTAGGCAAAAACCACGTTATGCTAACGCACGTCAAAGGCCATTTCCTGATGAAAGACCTTCGAAAATTCTGCGAGCAAGCAAGCGACAACTTAGAGCTTGATGAGACGTATCAGCGGTTCATATTGGCGCATAATGTCTCGTCTATTGATTGGCTCTACTACAAGCAATTTCTACCAGAGGACGTGTACCGGAAATACTATTGCCGATTTTGGCGCCTAAAAGGCCGTTATTCGTAGAGGCGAGCTTCGATAGAATCACAATCGCTGGATGACCGCCGCTATCCGCCGATATGCCATGTCGGTTGGAACGCCGCCTAAGCGGGCTACGCTTTGTCGCTTACCACGAACCAGTGGACGTCCAGACACCCCACGTCGCTCCACTGTTCGTGGATATCGACTGGTCAACGAGGCCGTTGCTGAGCACGTAGACATCTAAGGTGCCGGACGATGGTGATGTGGCTCCCGGTGACGTGCTTAACGTTATCCCGCTCGACGGCGCTCCCACGGAGTGCCAGCCGGCCGTGAGGGTTCGAAGCCATAACCCGTTGTTCGTGCCTTCAGCAATGACGTACACCGTACTGCCCGATGTGGTTGCTGCTGGTGAGGTGCCTGTGGCGAGGGTGCCGCCGAGAGAATGCCACGTGCCGCTCGTGAGTGTCCGATACCAAACGCCGTTATTCGTACCTTCACCGAACGCGTACACCGTACTACCCACTGAGGTCGCGGCAGGGCTGGTGTCTGTCGCCAAGACGCCGCCGAGGGACGTCCATCCAGTCGTGAGAGTTCTCACCCACACGCCGTGATTCGCGCCTTGTGCGACGATATACACGGTACTTCCCGATTCGGTCGCAGCAGGCGATGTGCCCGTGGCCAAGGTGCCGCTAAGAGAATGCCAAGGAGACCACGCCGAGCCGTTCCACACCTTATACCAGACGGCGTTATCGGTGCCAGTCGCAAAAACGTACACTGAACTACCAGATGAGGTTATGGCGGGTGCTGCAGTCACATTTCCGCCAAGTGACGTCGCGTTTGACCACGCCGAGCCGTTCCACGTCATATACCAGACGGAGTTGTCGCTTCCGCGTTCGAAGAGGTAGGTGACGCCGCTGGCCGTGGTCGCGGCGGGTGACGACGTGGGCGTCAACACGGATTGGCCGATGGCGTAGAGCTCGTCACCGCTCACCGCGTAGACTACGCCGTTAGCGGCAGCTGAAGAGGAGAACACCCAGCCTTCGGTGGTGTAGTTCCACAGCTCAGCTCCAGTAGTCGCGTTGAGGGCATAGACGGTGTCGTTGCTACTCTGCACATAGGCGACACCGTTGACGACGGAGAACAAGGAGCCCGTCGTATTCCACAACTCGGCCCCAGTGGCTGCGTTGAGGGTGTAGACGATGTAGTTACCGCTCTGCACATAGGCGACGCCGTTGACGACGGTGGGAGAGTAGCTAACCCAGTCTCCGGTCGTGTAGTTCCAGAGCTCGGTGCCGTTGTTCGCAGAGATGGCGTAAGCCTTGTCGCTCCCGACGTAGACCACGCCGTTGGCGACGGTGGGAGTAGATGCTACCCCGCCGCCGGTCGTGTAGTTCCAGAGCTCGGTGCCGTTGTTGGCGTTGAAGGCGTAGACGTTGTTGTCACTGCTCCCCACGTAGACCCCCCCGTTGGCGACGGTGGGGGAGGTTGGCACGGCGCTTCCGGTCGTGTCGTTCCACACGTTCGCTCCGGTGGTCGCGTTGAGGGCGATGAGGTAGTTGAAGGGAGTAGAAACGGGAAAGTTTTGGCCCAAGCTCACGAAGTAAACGACTCCGTTATAGACTGCGGCGCCACCAAGTAGATAACCACTAGTGCCTGGCCCGCTCGTCGAATAGCTCCACAGCTCAGCCCCAGTGGTTGCATTGAAGGCGTAAAGGGTGCCTTGGTAAAATTGCTCCGTCCCAGAATACGTCCAGCCCCCCAGGTAGACCACGCCGTTGGCGACGGTGAAGCTGGAGAACCCGCACAAGCCCAGGAACTCTGACTGTGTGTAGCTCCACGCAATCACCCCGGTAGTGGCATTAAGGGCGTAGAAAGGAGTACCATATGTTTCGGGCTCCCCGTACATCGGTTGAGATGTGCCCATGAGGTACACCATCCCGTTGGCGACTGCAACCACATTGACCGTCCCGGTAACGGGCGCGTCCGGGTTGCTAACTGTCGTGTTCCACAGCTCGGTGCCGGTGGTGGCGTTGAGGGCGTAGCTGTCATTGCTCCCGACGTAGACGACGCCATTGGCGACGATGGGGGTAGATGCACTGCCGTTGGTCGTGAAGTTCCACAACATCTGCCCGTTCGACGGCACTGCCCCAGTCACCGAACTGTAATCACCGGTATGTGCAGCGTTATACCGGTTTTGTATCGTACCGCTCTGTGCTGCAGCAGGAACGGTAACCGCGCCTGCGAATGCCACCGCAATGAGAAGAATTACTACAGAAAATGAGAGGATTTTGTATGAGCGCATGATTGCCTCTTACATTCGTTGACGCGCAAGAACGTATCAGGAGACACGATAAAGGCTCCGGTCTGAAACTGAGTTAGAGGGCTGCTATACCTCGCGGAAAAACGTTGAAAGCCGCCGCATACTTTACCCCTAAAGAGACATCAACCACTGAAGTGGTTTTACTTAATAACCAATGAGAGCAGCGTATAGCGGCAAGTTGCGCTATCAACTCCAGAACAGAGCACAAAATACGCTCTAAATCAAAAAAAGGAAGAGAAGGGTTTCCCCTCCTATTCACCGATTAGCACGGCGACTATGTTGGTTCCGCTCGTTATCTCTGCCAGCGCGCCCATCGTCAGGCCGGTGTTCGGGTCGGTCATCGTCCCGATCCATTGTGTGTTGTTCGGGAAGTCTGAGCTGCCTACCGTGTAGCTGCCGCTAAAGCCCATCCCCTGCGCAGTTGATATCATGTTCTGGTAGTTGCTGTTCGCGTTAGTAGAGCTGGTGCACGATATGAGCATGTAGTCGAAGGTCACACCGTCCTTTACCATCTGTCCGCTGTACATGGGCGAGCCGTCTGCGGCGGTTCCGTTTGCGGTCAGATGTTGCGTGATCGTGTAGCCATCACTCACCATCCCGTTATCGAACACCGCTAGCTGCGCATTGGTCAATACTCCATCACTAGCTATGCCGGATGGTACATTTGATGGGGCCACTGGCGCGGCTGAGGGCGTTGCTTGTGCAGCAGGCGCTTGAGCGGTTGATGCTGGCGTTGATGAAACCGCACTTTGTGATTGGTTGTTCCCACCTGACATGGCGCTTACCGCCATGCCGAGAACGAGGAGAACCACAAGGCCATACAAAACGTACCTCTTTTTGAACCGGCGGCGTGGCTGAGGCGGTGGGCTGTACGGCGGTTGCTGTCCCGACGAGTTCGGCGCAGTCGGTCGTACGGCAGATGACACCGGACGCGGTGGTGATGGAGAAGCGCTACCAAACCCAGCGCCACAGTTTGCACAGTACGCTGCATCCGGTAGGTTAGGCTTACCGCAATTTGGACAATATTTTTGCTCGGTCACAATATCCCCCCTTTACGAGTCGCTCAAAAAATGAGTTACGCGATTCGTTTTTAAGAAGTGCGTATCCACGCTCTTGCAAGGAGCTTAAAAGTTGTTATTTAGTCGCGTTTGTTTGTCAAACAAAAAATAACAAGTTATGAGCTACGAAAAAGGTCAAAAGGAATATACCAACTGTTTAACATTGCCTATGACGGCTGATACGCCCAGCCGTATTCACGAGACTGATGTATCTGCACTTGTATCCGTTTGATAATTCGTCGCAACTGCTGACGTGCACTGTCGGGTAGCCAGCAATCGTGCACGCGGTCTTGCAGGTATTGATACGCTTCCCAACTGGTCGAGCACTTCCTAAAAAGTTTTTCGGCGGCCATGTCGGCATAGTCGTTTTTGTAGTCCCGGTTTCTAGGATGAATTCCTCGACCTCTGTTTGGTCGTTGTTCACGGGGTAAGATGGTGGGCCTACCTTGGATAATTGTTAGCTAAAAGCAGGGCGAAAGTATGACAAGATTCAGAGAGCCCCTCGTGCACGACGTTTTTAACGCAGTCACCTAATTGACCTGTACACCAGCTTAGTGAACCGCCCTGAAATCAAAGCAAATCGAAAAAATGGAGAACGCAACTAAG
>Ga0181536_10007690_pt1 | contig 10542 bp, 9 predicted proteins | sample PEATcosm2014_Bin_41_FD_121105 | JGI IMG/M metagenome (GOLD analysis project Ga0181536, IMG submission 121105) | Peatland microbial communities from MTU Mesocosm Facility, Houghton, MI, USA - PEATcosm2014_Bin17_60_metaG | ecosystem: Environmental > Terrestrial > Soil > Wetlands > Peat | place...
GGAGATTCTCTCGGCTCATGCCCGCAACAAGGAGGCCTTGCTCGCCGAAGTTGCCTCGCACCCCCGCCTGCCTGCCAAACAGACCCTCAATCCCAAGGTGCTCACCCTGGGTTTTGCGCGGCGGGCCGCCACCTACAAGCGGGCTACTCTTTTGTTTGCCGATCCCCGGCGGCTGTTAGAGATTGCCGCTAAAGCCGGCGGCTTGCAGATTATTTACGCCGGCAAGGCCCACCCCCAGGACGATCCCGGCAAGGCGCTCATCCAGGAGGTCGTGGCGAAGGCCGGAGAACTTTCGAATGACCTGCTGCGCATCGTTTACCTGGAAAACTACGACTGGGAGCTGGGAGCATTGCTCACCGCGGGCGTGGATGTGTGGGTAAACACGCCGCGCCGGCCCTATGAGGCCTCGGGCACCAGCGGCATGAAAGCCGCTCTGAACGGCGTCCCCAGCCTGTCCATTCTGGATGGATGGTGGATCGAGGGCTGCATCGAGGGCGTCACCGGCTGGGCCATCGAAAGCAGTGCTGCCACTGATGAAAAAGTCATTGATGCCGAGGAAGCGCAATCGCTCTACCACAAGCTCGAAACTGCCGTCGTCCCGCTTTACAGCGGCCCACCCGAGAAGTGGGCGCAAATGATGCGCACCACGCTGGCCATCAACGGCTCCTACTTCAACACCAACCGCATGGTGAAACAGTACGTCCGCAACGCCTACTACCCAAAGTAATCGATCAAACCAGCCCGGATGCGGGAAGAAATGCGCGCACCTGGGCGAACACTGAAATGTGCGATATGGGTAATTATGGGTAGGGTTTTGAGGGATTTTAGAGCATTTTGCCTGTTGGTATAGAAGAGTGGATACCTGCTTGGCTCAAGGTTGCTGTCGGCTGAATAAACAGGTGGCGCCGGCCTCCTGGCCGGCTGTCGCGTGGACCTCCCGGTCCACGCCGTACTCTACACAAATAGGAAAAATGCTCTATGCGTAAATCCTGAGAGGTTTATGCGTAATTATGCGTAGCCTGGGCGGATCAGTTTGCCGGCTCGGCGGGGTCGAGCTCGAATCGCGGCGCAAAGCCCAGTTGCCGCCAGAAGCGGTCGAGCAGGGCTACGGTCTCCGGGGCGGTTTGGGTCGTGGTGCGCAGGAGAATCTCCGGGTTGGCGGCTTCGGATTTGCCGGTGAGGGCGCTGGCTTCGGCGGCGATGGCAATGCACTTTGCCGGGCGGTAGGTGCAATGGGCCAGGTCGGCAATGGAGAGGCGCGTGGTGGGCGTGGCCAGAACGGCGCGCGGCGGAGCCATGCGGTCCAGCAGCCAGAGAATCTCCAGCTTGGATTCCAGCTCGTCGGGAACGCAATCGATGACCAGGCCGGCGTTGCGCACGGCTTCCTCGATGGTGGAGACGAAGGCGATCTGTCCCTCAGGGGCTAAAGCCCGCGATGATTTTGCAGCGTTTGCGGCATGGCTGAAGCCATGCCCTGATACAGAGCTAGATTTTTCCGCAGCCTGTTGAGTGCTGAGCTGTTGACGCAGGGTCTCCTGGGCGTGGTGGAGGTTGGCGGGCATCACGTCTTCGAGGAAGACATGAAAGCCGGCCCGCGCAGCGGAGAGGGCCAGCCAGCGGCCTAGCGGCCCGGCTCCGATGATGGCGACGGTGAGTTGTGGCACGAGCGGGCCTTATTTGCCGATCAGGGCCTCGGCCACGTCCTGCGCGTTGGGCCGGGTGTTAATCAGGTGCTCGGCGACGCGGGCGCGCTCCTCGGGGGTGAGGATGGGGATGGTGGACAGGATGCGGCGCAGGGTCACGGCAACGTCGTCAATGTAGTTCATCAGGCGAATGGCTTCTCCGGAGAGCGGCATGGTTTTCCTCGTGGTGGACTTCCGTCTTTAATTGTATTTGAGTAAGGGATGGCAGGAGAATCGTATCTCCCGCAATCCTCGCCTAGCCTGCTTATTTCGCTGCGCCGGTGAGACTCAATGCCGACTCGGAATCATCGGGAGCAATCGAGAGTTTCATTCCCAATGCGCCGAGAACCGAGGAGAGCGTCTCAAAGGTGGGATTCCCTTGTTCGGAGAAGGAGCGATAAAGGGTTTCTCTCTGCACGCCGGCATCCTTGGCAACTTTAGCCATTTGACGGGCCTGGGCGACATTCTTCAGGGCTTTGAGGAAGGCTTCCGGAGAATCTTCCAGAGCGGCGTTCAAGTAGGCCGAGGCCTCGACCGGGTCCAGCAGGGCCGTTAAAAGAGATTGACGATAGAAGCTAGTCTTGATCGTCATGTGGCTACCCCGGAAAGCGGCATGGTTTTCCTCGTGGTGAGCTTCGATCTTTATTGTAGGGGGTGAGAATGGGGAGGTCGTAAATGTGAATACAAACCCTGTTTGGGTTTGTAGAGCAATTTTGCCATATTTGAGTCGTGCTGATAAATTTCCCGTAGGTAATTGAATCCATTAGTCGTTATCCTGACTGGTTACTACCTTTCACTCCCACGATTACGCCTTTTATTCTCCAGCTTACGGTTTTTTGCTGTAATATTTCTGTCTAAGGGTTATGGGGCAGAAAAATGAAGCAATTCACAGTAAGCGTTGGCGTAGACCACATCGAGGCCCTTGCTCGGTCACGCAACCCTGTACTAGCTGTTGCAGAGCACATCTGGAACGCACTTGACGCCGATGCGAAAACGATAATGATAACCCTGATCCCAAATGATTTTGGTGGCCTTGATTCCATTCAGGTGCAAGATGACGGAGACGGCATCAGACCTGAGGATCTCGAGATGGCCTTCGGGCGGCTAGGAGACTCATGGAAGAAGACCGCTGAGAGGACCAAAGGGCTTGGAAGAGCTCTTCACGGCAAAAAGGGTGTTGGGCGATACAGGGCGTTAGCTCTTGGTGGCAAGTCTATTTGGGATACTCGGTTTGAAGAAAACGGCCAGTTGTTTGGCTATCAGATATCATTTGATGATGGCGATAAACGGAAAGTTAACTCCACCGAACCTACGGTCTCGCCGGGACACAAGGGAACTACAGTTACAATTTTTGACCCTACAACAAAGCTGGGGACGCTAGAAATCGAATCCGTAAAACCACAATTAACGGAATGCTTTGCTCTATACTTACGACAATATCCGGACATAAATCTAACATATGACGGCATGAGGATTGTACCTGATGATCTAATCGCGAATTCTGTCGATATCAACTTCGATTTCGTGACTGAAGATAATGTCCTTTCCCCTCAGACCTTGACCATAATTGAGTGGAAAGCGCCCCTCGAGCGAGCTCTATTTTTGTGCAGCCGCGAGGGATTCAGCTTCCGAGAAGTCCCTGCGGGCGTTCAGGCTCCCGGCCTAAAATTTACTGCATATCTTCGGTCTGCTCTCTTGGAAGAACTTGAGTCACGAGATGCTATTGACGTTGAGCTAGGAGATCTCGGAAAGCTCTTAGAGGTAACCCGGGAGAAGCTACGCGAGTATGTTTCAAGGCGTCAAGCTGAACAAACAGCAGCCTTGGTCGAGGAGTGGAAACAAGAATGCATTTACCCGTATGAAGGCACTGCACAGGATGATGTCGAGCAAGCGAAGCGACAAGTATTCGACGTCGTTGCGGAGAATGTCACAAGATATTTGCCAGAATTCAAGAATTCGAAGAAGAAAAGCAAACAGTTAACCTTCAATTTGCTTCGCTATGCAATTGAGTCCAGCCCCTCCTCTTTGAAAAAAATTTTGAAAGAGGTTATTGGCCTTCCCAAAGAGAAACAAGAAGAGCTTGCTGTACTTCTCGATAAATCCTCCCTCAGTGCCATCATAAACGCATCAAAGGTTGTAGCTGATCGCTTGGAGTTCATCCAGGGTCTTCGGTCAATGCTGTACGATAGCCCCTATCGAAACAAACTTCTCGAAAGGAAGCAATTACAGCGGCTTGTGGCAGATAATACTTGGCTATTTGGCGACGAATATTTCTTAATGAACGATGATGAGAGCCTAACAAATGTTTTAAAGAAACACTTAGACCGTCGCGGCTACTTTGTAGATGAGGGATTAGTCGACTTCTTTGAAGATGTCACCTTCGAGGATGGGGGGACTGGTATCGTTGATCTCGCTATAACCTCAGAGCCTTTGTCAGAAGTTACTGATCCTGGGACGGTAATAGGCAAAACCCTCGCCCGAGCGGGAACAGACCCCGTGCATAATCTTATTATTGAACTAAAGCGTCCTACACAGAAAGTTACACCAGCTGTACTTGCAGAAGTTCGCGATTATGCATATGCAATTGCGCGAGACGAACGTTTCCATGGCATACCGGCTAAGTGGACGTTTTGGGCTCTTTCAAACCAAATAAGCGATCAGGCTCAGCAAGAAGCAACCCAAATGAATCTCCCTCCAGGCGTTGTCTTTCAGAGCGGAATAATCGCGGGTAAAAATTTCGAATATACAATCATTGCAAAGACTTGGGCTCAAGTTTTGGATCAAGCATCACAACGGCTGGAGTTCTTCCGCAAGCATCTTAGCTACAGCCCGAGTTTCAGCCAGGGACGTAATTTCCTAAATGCTGTATACCGGAAGTACATACCTACAGAGGCCCAAAATATGCCGGAGGAAGCGACGGCAAAGACTGCGGCCGCTGGATTAGGCGTCCGACGGAGTTGAAAAAATTTATCTTATCGGCAGCAGAACTTTTTCTCTACTAACTTGTGAAATTCAAGTTCTTCAACTCCGCTTCGCTTAGGATGACAACCGATTTTTATAGATTCACACCACCCCTCCAGGGCGGATTTATTTTTTAAACTCTTTCCCGGGGTTTTACCCTGGGCTGTTCTCACCGCCTCCCGCTGGGAGGCGCGCGGTATGGATACAATACCGGCATGAGCGATTCGGCGGAAGTTGTGGCGCAGGCGTTTGCAGAGGCGATTAACCGGCAGGATGTGGAGGGGCTCACCGGGTTGATGACGCCGGGGCATAGGTTTATCGATGCGCTGGGGGGTGTGACCGAAGGCCGGGAGAAGATGCGGGCGGCGTGGGTTGGGTACTTCAGGATGGTTCCGGATTATTCGATTGTGGTGGATGAAACGTATAAAGCAGGTCCTTCGACTCCCCCTTCCCCTTCGCAAAGCTCAGGGTCAGGGTCCGCTCAGGAGGTCGTCGTGATGCTGGGGAAGGCCGGGGGGACATACGCGCCTGATGGACAATTGAAGGCGGAGAACCGGTGGGAGACGCCGGCGGCGTGGCGGGCAGTGGCGGAGGGCGGGTTGGTGGCGGAGTGGCGGGTGTATGCCGATAACGAACCGATGCGGGAGAGGATGAAGCGGGGACTAGGGACTAGGGAATAGGGACTAGGGAATAGGGAATAGGGACTAGGGACTAGGGAATAGGGAATAGGGAATAGGGAATAGGGAATAGGGAATAGGGAATAGGGAATAGGGACTAGGGGAATAGGGAATAGGGACTAGGGGAATAGGGAATGGCTACTCCAACGCACAAAGATCATGCGCCGGGAACCCCGGATCCGTCCGCAAATGCGGACTGCGCTCAGGATGACGAACGATAGATATCCCACCTTAACCGCAAAAAACGCGGCGAAGGTGGGGCACCCTATACGAAGGTGGGGCACCCTATATGAAGGTGGGGCACTCTATATCTGAATTGTGGTACACAACCGCTAGCGTGCGCCGGGGCCGGTTTCGTCCTGCTTTTCGCCAACGACGTTTTTGCCGTCGACGGAGATGCGCAGGGAGCGGAGGAAGCTGAGATCGTTCTGGGTGAAGGGCTGGTCGGCGCTGCGGCCGGCGGGCACTTCGACGCGCGCGTCCTCTTTATCAATTTTGGCGGAGAGGTCGTTGAGAGCGATGGAGGCTTCAAGCATGAGCAGCACGTCGAAGCCGTGCTGGCGGATGTCCTGTACGACGCCGGCGATCTGCTCGTTCTCGATGACCGCCTCGTGGATGGCCTCGCCCAGTTGCTGAATGAGTTCGCGCAGACGTGTTGTCACAGGAGCCTCCAGGGCTGCGGCCGGCGCTGGGGATGCGGGGCAGCGGCATGGGATTCATCTACCTTACTTCCGTTATCGACCGGGAGCAAGGGGGAATCGGCGAAAGCCGGTAAAAAAGCGGGGGGGAATCCGCCGCTGATACCATCATATCGGAATGAAACCTGAGAAGATAGGGCGCGTGCTGGGGATCGGGCTGCGGGTTGCCGGGCGGATGGCCGGCCAAAAGCTGGCCGGGGGGACGCAGGCGGCCGGCGCGGTTGGCGCCGGGCAAGTTCAACAAGCTCAACAAGTTGCCGTGAGCGGTCAGGCGGACGGACGGGCAGATGCGCGGGCGGTGGGGCAGGCGGACGGACGGGCCGATGCGCGGGCCGCGGGGCAGACGGCCGGACGGACGGCAAAGGGCGTGGCGCGCGGCGTGGGCGGATTCCTGCGTCCCTTTCGGCGCGTAGGCGGCACTCTTTGGCTGGAGGTGACGGGAGCTTTCTTTTTCCTGTTTGTGGTGGCCGCCGCCCTGCCATTTTGGCGCCACAGGCCGAGTCACCTCAACGGTCCCTATGATAAAAACTTTCTGGCCGCCACCGGCATTATGGTGGTTTTTTTCTATCTGGGAGTGAGTTCGTTCTGGCGGGCGCGGCGGCGGTGAGGGGCGCGCCGTCAATATTCATTCACCTGATCCAAAACCTGTTCGCCTGGTTTGACCCAGGGACCGGTGCCTCACTATCGTAGGCAAGGTGCGTATGCACCGTGAAAAGGATGATTTATGACTGAATCGACCGCGCCTATCGTCCCGCTGAAGAAGACCGCCTTGAATGCAGCGCATCGCGCGTTGAAGGCAAAGATGGTGGATTTTGGCGGATGGGATATGCCGGTGGAGTATCCCGGCGATGGCGGAGGATTGATTGCCGAGCACATGGCCGTGCGCACCGGCGTGGGATTGTTCGACGTGAGCCACATGGGCGAGATCTGGTTTCGCGGCACCGGCGCGCTGGCTGCCGTGCAATATGTGACCATGAACGATGCCGCGCGGCTGAAGGACGGGCAGGCGCAGTACTCCGCGCTGCTGACGCCGGAGGGCTGTTTTGTGGATGACATACTGGTCCACCGGGTGAGCGAAAACGAGTACCTGCTGGTGGTGAACGCGAGCAACAAGGACAAAGACTACGCGTGGATTGTGAAGCAGGTGGATGCGTGGCCATCCAAGCCTCAGGTTCGCATCACGGACGACTCGGCCAGCACCTCGCAACTGGCCGTGCAGGGACCGCGCGGATTGGAGACGCTGCAAAAGCTGACGAAGGCCGATCTGGCGGCGATTAAAAACTATTGGTTCACGTGGGGCGAAGTGGCGGGCGTGGCGAAGGTTTTGATTGCGCGCTCGGGCTACACAGGCGAGGACGGATTTGAGATTTATTTGCCGAGCGACGTGGCCGCCACGGAAAAAGTTTGGAACGCGCTGCTGGAGGCGGGCAAGGAGTTCGGGATTCGCCCCTGCGGGCTGGGCGCGCGTAACACCCTGCGGCTGGAGGCGGGCATGCCGCTCTACGGGCACGAGATCACCGACACAGTGAATGTGTTTGAAGGCGGCCTGGAGCGCTGGCTCAAGATGGACAAGGGCGAGTTCATCGGGCGCGAGGCGTTGCTGGCGGCGAAGGCCGCGGGCGGACCGAAGCGCAAGCTGGCGGGAATGGAGATGGTGGAGCGCGGCATTGCCCGCGACGGGTACTCCGTGCTTTCACTGGATGGGGAGCAGATTGGCGCCATCACATCCGGCTCGCCCGCGCCGTTCCTGAAGACCAACATTGCTTTTGCACTGCTGCCGGCGGGCATAGCTGCCGGGGGCCAGGATGTGCTGGTCCAGGTTCGCGCCAACCGCGTGCGGGCAAAACAGGTTCCGGCGCCGTTTTACAAGCGGGCGAAGAAATAATCTGGCAGTCTCCTGCCCATCCGCGAGGAGACCGTCGTACCCTTCATAATGAAGCCTTGCCTTTCACGGTGAAAGAGGTTCTGCCCATGATGTTGCGCAAAAATCTTGCCACAATGCTCTTTTTGGCTCTGGCTTTGTCAGTTTTCATTTCCAGGCCGCTTGGGGCTCAGCCCGCCGCTCAACCTGCCGTTTTTGGATACGCGGACTTCACCGCACAGGCAAAGATCGAGGAGAAATTTCTGGCCGTTCCCGACGCCAAACTGGCCGGCCAGCACCTGAAGACGCTCACCCGCGAGCCGCATCTGGCCGCGACCCCAGAGGACCACAAGACCGCCGAATACGTGGCGCAGAAGTTTCGCGCCGCCGGCCTGGAGACGGAGATTGTTCCTTATCGCGTCCTGCTCAACCAGCCCAAAGAGGTGCGCGTGGAAGCTTACGACAGCAGCGGCAAGCTGCTGATGAGCGGACCGGCGCGGGAGCACGTCGAGGGCGATCCTTTCCAGGACGACCCGCGGGTGGTGATGCCCTTCAACGGCTCGTCGGGCTCGGGCGACGTGACCGCAGAGGTGGTCTACGCCAACTACGGCCGGTTGGAGGACTTTGACCTGCTGGCGGCGCGGCACATCGACCTGCGCGGCAAGATTGTGCTGGTGCGCTACGGCGGCAACTTCCGCGGCGTCAAGGTCTTCATCGCCGAGCAGCGCGGCGCCGCAGGCGTGCTGATCTACTCCGACCCGCAGGATGACGGCTTTACGAAGGGCGACGCCTGGCCCCAGGGACCGTGGCGGCCGGATACGGGCGTGCAGCGCGGCTCAGTGCAATATATGTTCGAGTATCCCGGCGACCCGGAGACTCCCGGCGTGGCCTCGACGCTTGATCTGCCGGATTCGGCGCGCGTCTCGCCCTACGGCAGCCAGCCCCGCATCATCTCCATCCCCATCAGCTACCACGACGCCGCGCCCATTTTACAGGCCTTGCAAGGCCCCGGCGTGCCGCAGGGCTGGCAGGGCGGGCTGGGCTTCCGCTATCACATCGGGGGACAGGGAAGCGTCAAGGTCCACCTGGTTTCCGTGCAGGATTATCAGCGCCGCATCATCTGGGACGTGATCGGCAAGATCAAAGGCTCCGAGTTTCCCGATAACTGGGTGGTCATCGGCAATCACCGCGACGCCTGGGTCTACGGCGCGGTTGATCCCAGCAGCGGCACCGCGGCCATGCTCGAATCGGTACACGGAATTGGCGTGCTGCTCAAGCAGGGCTGGCGGCCCAAACGGACGATTGTCTTTTGCAGTTGGGATGCCGAGGAGGAGGGCCTGGTTGGCTCGACGGAGTGGGTAGAGCAGAACGCCAAGGCCCTGGAACACGCCGCGGCCTACTTCAACACGGACGTGGGCGTTGCCGGGCCGGATTTCTCCGCCGCCGCCGTTCCCTCGCTCAAGGAGTTTCTCCGCGAACTGACGCGCTCGGTTCCCAGCCCGCTGGGCGGAACGGTCTATCAGCAATGGAAGATTAATTCCGCGAAAGGGAATGAGCGCCGCCGCTCCAACGCCCCGCCGGTAGCCGGCGAAGAGCTCCACGTGGGCGATCTCGGCTCCGGCTCCGACTTCACGCCCTTCCTGCAGCACATTGGCGTGCCCTCCACCGACATCAGCTCCGGCGGTCCCTACGGCGTTTATCACTCCGTCTTCGACAACTACGCCTGGTACATCCAGAACGCCGACCCGAAGTTCGAGTATTTGCAGGAGATGGCCCGCGTCTTTGGGTTGGAAGCTCTGCGTATGGCCGACGCCGACGTGCTGCCCTACGACTACGTGGCCTACGCGCGCGAGATCAACTCCTATATTGATGCAGCCAAACACCGGGCAACGGATCAGGGACTCTCGCTGGACTTTGGCCCGGCACAGGCTGCCGCCGCGCGCTTCTCCATGGCGGCGGAGCGAGTTCGCGGCTTGCAACTGGCTGCCTCCGGCGATCTGGCAAAACTCGGCAAACTCAACGGGGCCCTCCGCCAGGCGGAGACCGATCTCACCTCCGAGGCCGGATTGCCCAACCGCTCCTGGTTCCGGCACACCATCTTCGCTCCCGGCGAGTACACCGGCTACGCGGCGGTGGTGATTCCCGGCGTCAACGAGGCCATTGACGGCAAAGATCAGCAGCGGGCCGCGCAGCAATTGACGGTGCTGACGCAGGCGTTGACGCGCGCGGCGCAGACGCTGGAGGGAGCGCGGTAAATCTGTGGATGATCGGCATGAATAGCCAGACTTGCCGCGTCGAGTTGTGCCCCAAAGAACTGCCGCCAACTCGCCAACTTGCGACACACCGCGCAGCGGTGGCTAACTTGCTGATTTTGTTTATAAATCAGACGAAAGCACTGACGTATGCTCTTCCCTGACCCCTGACCCCTGTTTTCTGATCCCTGTTTTTGCAGATAATTTCCCCCTTCAGGTGCACAATCAATCTGAAGTGAAAAGAAGGAACACTGCCATGTTTACTAAAATACCAACAAAATGCCTATCAAAAAGATTACTTGAAGGGTACTCCCCCCCACCCCCCCTCCCCTGTGGAAATCATTTTTCGACACCTCGGCGGATTGTAACTAGCATGATTTCAATAGCATGCATATTTGCCCTGTTGACGAA
>Ga0181536_10007694_pt1 | contig 10539 bp, 6 predicted proteins | sample PEATcosm2014_Bin_41_FD_121105 | JGI IMG/M metagenome (GOLD analysis project Ga0181536, IMG submission 121105) | Peatland microbial communities from MTU Mesocosm Facility, Houghton, MI, USA - PEATcosm2014_Bin17_60_metaG | ecosystem: Environmental > Terrestrial > Soil > Wetlands > Peat | place...
AGCGCGGTCTGTGCATCCACTCCCTTGGCAATCGAATCCATCATGGGGCCAAGCCGCACGAACTTATAGCCGATAATCTCGTTATCCGCGTCAAGAGCCAGTTCTGTAACATAGCCCTCGGCTAACTGAAGATAGCGCGCGCCCTTTTCGGTGGTGCCGTACATGGTTCCGGTCACGCTGCACAAACCTTTGCCCAGGTCTTCGAGGCCGGCTCCGATGGGAAGCCCACCCTCTGAAAACGCCGTCTGGCTGCGGCCGTATACGATCTGCAAAAACAGCTCGCGCATCGCCACATTGATCGCATCGCAAACCAGATCGGTATTCATGGCTTCAAGAATGGTCTTGCCGGGAAGAATCTCAGCGGCCATCGCGGCGGAATGAGTCATTCCGGTGCAGCCGATCGTCTCGATCAGCGCTTCCTCGATGATGCCGTTTTTAACGTTCAGCGTAAGTTTGCAGGCCCCTTGTTGGGGAGCACACCAGCCCACGCCGTGGGTCAGGCCGAAGACGTCGGTCACTTCTTTGACCTTGGTCCAACGGCCTTCTTGTGGTATAGGCGCCGGGCCGTGATTCGGACCCTTGGCAACTACGCACATCTGCTCAATTTCGTGTGTATGCATCGGGAGTTGCGCTCCTTTGTTCAGTCTGTTCGGTTGGGTTAAGTGCAAGTTTTTCATTAATTTCCAAGGCGCAGTTTCTACAACTGCTTCGATTCTAGAGCAACATAATCGCATAGGATGTGACCGCCGTCGCAGAAGATGGGCCAACGCTTCGTCGTGCACTTGATATATTCTCGTCTTTGACAATCGTCTTGCAGGCGGCGGAAGCGCGGGATGGGGGTCTCGTCCGGCGCGGCGGCCACGCGCAGCCAGTATCCTCGCGGATCGGAGAAATTGAACCACTGCCGCGGAAAGTAACTCCGCAGCATGATCGCCAGACCCACCGGTAGCCGCCCGTTGCCCGCCTTGAGATAGTAAGGTTCCACCAGCGCCAGTAACTCCGGCCACGGCTCCGCTTGCCCCATCCTATCCTGAAACGCTTCCCGCTCGCTCTTCCGGTCTGCGCTTCTCAAAGTTCGCTTGTGATGCCAGTATTAGCTGCCCCATCGCTCTCACCCCCTACTTATCGTTTTATACAAACAGAGCGTGGAGTTTGTCCGACTTTAGCAACAGGCTGCTAAGGCAGCGGCCGTTTCGGCGACCCTCAAATCAACCGAACGTTAACAATTCCTGGCCTACCCGCACTCTACGATAAAGAGAGGCCGTTCCGCCGGAGCTGCCGGATGGGCCTCGCTCCATCGGCAAATTTTCATTGCACATGACATCACTTCAGATAGGCGCGCACCAGATCGATCAGGTCCTCGGCCAACTCCGGGGCAATCTGCTCCTTGGCTCCATCGGCCAGATGAAAGCGGATATGGGTCTCCAACACCTCGCCCATCAGCCCGTTGACGCCGCCGCGCACCGCGGCCAGCAGCATCAGTTGCCCGCCGCAGTCCTCATCGGCGGTCAAAGATCGCTCCACCGCGTCCAACTGCCCGCGCAGCTTGCGCAACCGCTGCAGCAGCTTCATTTTTTCCCGTTCATGGGACATCGAAAGCCTCCTCTTGACAATACCAACCCCCGGTATGGTATAAACCAACTGGGGGTATAATTGCATCTATATTTTATGCCCTTTGTCCCGCGCTGCGCATCTCATAAGAAAGGCTTCCCGATGCTCCGCTCTGCCGGTCTCCTCAATCCGCTCTCTCCGGCTCGCGCACACGCGGTCAGACTACTTTGTCTGGTTTTCTTTCTGACTCTGGCCACCGAGTCCGGTCAAACGCAAATCTTCGCAAACGCGCAACAAAAGAATATTGCGAGCGATTTTCACGAAAAGCATTCCTCAGGACCCAAAAGCCCCGTTGATCCTGCTTCTAATGATGCCGGAGTTGAAACCACGGCCTGCCAACTCGCACCCATCAATGAAGGAGGCGCGGCGACCCGCGATGCTCTGCCCTCGGCGCCTCAACCCCGGCTCCAGCCCGTGCTGCAATTCGCCCAGACTATCCCAGCGCAGCTTCCGCTTGATCTCCAGCATGGCGGCATCGGAAGACAGCCTGGAGACATGAGTCCCGTGGGCCACGAACCACAGGACGCGCCCATCGTTGCAATGGCGCCGCACCCCGAAAATAGCCGCTACTGGCTCGCTGGCCAGGCCAATATCATCATTCAGGGCGACCTGCCGTTTCATTCTCTCTACCAGGGAACCAACAGCTTCATCAGCCGGGGCGAGTACAAAACCTCTCTGCTGGGCACGTTCTACACCGCGCTTCGGCCCACGCATTCGATCCGCTATAACAACGACTTGATTCTGGACATAGAGAGCACCGGCGGACGCGGCCTTAGTCAGGCGCTCGGGCTGGCCGGGTTCACCAATCTGGACGTGGTGCGCAACCCCAACCTGAGCACAGCGCCATATCTTGCCCGCTACGAGATTCACCAGGTCGTCGGACTTAATCGGCAGACCACCAGCCAGGAACCTGGCCCCTTCGCGCTGGCTCCCAGTGTTCCCCTGCGTCGCATTGAGTTCCGCGCCGGCAAGATGACGCTACCGGATTTCTTCGACGTCAACGGCCCCGGCTCCGACAGCCACCTACAGTTCATGAACTGGACGGTGGACAACAACGGCGCATGGGACTACGCTGCCGACACTCGCGGTTACACCGTCGGCGGCATGGCCGAGTACGACGACAAGCAGTGGAGCGTGCGCTACGGCCTCTTTGCCATGCCCACCGTAGCCAACGGCATCGACATGGACTGGGCCTTCAGCCGCGCCCGCGGACACAACGGCGAGTTCGAGCTGCGGCATAGTTTCGTGCCCCAGCGCAAGGGCGCGACGCGCCTGCTCTTCTATGCCAACCGCGCCCACATGGGCACTTACCGCGAGGCGGTCGAGGACTTCCTGAACGGCTCCGACTATCTCAGGTATGGCGTTACCGTGCCCACCATCACCCTCCATGAGCACTTCGGCGCGCTCAAGTACGGATTCGGCTACAACACCGAGCAGGAAGTAACTGAAAATCTCCGCGTCTTCGGCCGTTTCGGATGGAACGAGGGCCAGCACGAGTCTTTTGCCTACACGGAGGTTGACCAGACCGTCCTCGTCGGAGCGGACTACGCCGGAACCCGCTGGCATCGCCCGGTGGACAAGATCGGCTTGGCCGTGGTCTCGAACGCCATCAAGGCCGACCACCAGAAGTATCTGAAACTGGGTGGCCTGGGCTTCCTGCTGGGCGACGGCAACCTCAACTTCGGACGCGAGAATGTCGTCGAAAGCTACTATAACTGGCACGCCTGGCGCGGCCTGTTCTATGCGCTCGACGCGCAGCGCATCGCCAACCCCGGCTACAACTGCGATCGCGGCCCAGCTTGGGTAGGTTCTGTCCGCGCCCATGTGGATTTCTGAGAATCCATCTTGTAACCATGAAGCATCAGAAGGAGAGCAGCTTTACAGGCTGCGAAGTAGCGGCGGCGGTTCAGCGCGAGTGCCAATTTGGGCGAGGTCCGCGACCGAATTGAGGCGCGTTGCGCCAGGGCAAACGCATCTTAATTTTTGGAGGGTACGGGCTTTAGCCCGTACGTTAAACAGTCTGGAATCAACGGAGCTTTAGCCCCTGAGGGATTTCTTGCGCAGATTCAAACTCAACAGGAAGGATTGCGCATAATCATCTCAACCTTCCAACAACAATGTCGCGCTTCAAAACCTTCCCTCAGGGGTTAAAGCCCTTACTCCTTTTGCTGGGTTTATGTACGGGCTAAAGCCCGTACCCTTCAATTTTTACGACAAATTTAGATGCGTCGGCCCTGCGTGTTGCGCCGGCGCATTAGGCGCCGCGCCGCGCTAGGAACTATACTCATCTCCCGTACGGTCTCCGGTGAGCCGGCCCCGCGAGCGGCGATCCTCCGGCAAGGAGCATACCCCATGGCTACGGCCACACCCATTCACGAAGCGGATTTGGAATTCGACAGCGGCTTCTTCGATTCAGCCGCCTTTGCCGAACGGGCCCTGGCAAGCCGGCAGGCGCTGGCCGCCGTCATCGACCACACGCTGCTCAATCCGGAAGCCACCCGCAACCAAGTGGAAAGCCTCTGCGACGAGGCCATCCGCTACCGCTTTGCCTGCGTCGTGGTGAACCCGATCTGGGTACCGACGGCGGTCGGCGTGCTTTCCGGCGCCGGCATTCCCGTGGGCGCGGCGATCGGCTTTCCGCTGGGAGCTTCACTGGTCTCCACGTTGCGCCACGAGGCGGCCGCGCTCACCCGCCTGGGCGCGCGCGAACTGGACATGGTTCTGCCCATCGGCCAGCTCAAGAGCGGCAACCACCAAGCCGTTTACCACGCCATCCATGCGGTGGCCTCCGTGGCCCATCATCGCGGCGCGCTGCTCAAGGTGATTCTGGAGACCGCGCTGCTCAACATGGAAGAAAAGCTGCGTGCCGCCGAGATTGCCATCCAGGCTGGCGCGGACTTCATCAAGACCTCGACCGGCTTTTCCCTGGGCGGGGCAACCCCGGCCGACATAGCCCTGCTGCGCGGCGTGGCCGGCGCGCGCTGCGGCGTAAAGGCCTCGGGCGGCATCCGCACCCTTGCCGACACGCGTGCCATGCTCGAAGCCGGCGCCAACCGCATCGGCGCATCGGCCTCGGTGGCCATTTTGCGCGAGCTGGACGCGGAATGAGAAGCGATCCGATAACTCGCGTTGTTCCAGGTTGAACTGACGGGAGATAGCGTGTCGAGAAAGATTTCACAATCTGGTAAGACTGCTTCGGCTTTGGAAGCAGATCGCTGTAAAGTTGGGAAGAACTATCGTCCGGAACTTGATGTTGTGCGTTTTCTGGCTTTTCTACTGGTTTATTTTTCACATCTGCTTCTTTGCACTCCAATTGGGTTATGGTCCTTTTTGCCAACGCATCAGGATCCCACGCGCATTGTCTATGCCATCGGCAATTCCTGCTCAATGGGCCTCTGCCTGTTCTTTACCTTGAGCGCTTATCTGATCACAGGGCTTCTCCTCAAAGAGCGAGATAAGAACACGGTCGTTTCCGTTCGAAAGTTCTACATTCGCAGGTGTCTGAGAATTTGGCCACTCTATTTTTTTGGAATCGCCATAGGGGTCGCGCTACGCAACACGCATGAAAGCCTGACGCAATCCGGTCTTCTGTGGAATCTGCTCTTTGTGGGAAACTTCTTCCGTGCCGCCTACGGTTCGTCCAACAATGTGATGGCCCCCTTGTGGAGCATCTCTATTGAAGAGCAGTTCTACGTTGTCTGGCCGTGGGCAATGCGCTGGCTCTCCAGGCGCAGACTCGCGGTGTGCGCGCTCTGCTTCATCCTTGCGGCGAATCTTGCGCTTTACATATTGGGGGAGCGCCACGCCGATACCGATACAACTGTTTGGAGCAATACCCTGGTTCAATTTGAAATGTTTGCAGCCGGAATTCTTCTTGCTCTAGCAGACAAGCCCGCTCCACGGATATTTCGCGGGATTGGGTTTGCTTTGGTGTTCACGGGACCGCTTCTCTGGTTTATAGCTTGCTTTTTGTTCCATGCCAAGCAGCCGGCGGTTGCGGGAATGGCCGTCAGTGGACCGGCCTTGATGGCGGGATACGCTCTGATCGCTGTTGGATGTGTGGCCGTTCTGAAAGGGTTTTGCTTCTTTGGTCCTTCCCGTATGCCGCAATGGGCGGTGTATATGGGAAAGATATCCTATGGGCTTTATGTCTTCCATGAGCTTGGGATCAGGCTTGCCATTTGCTTTTTTGCCCCGAGTGATGGATTTATCAGCCTGATAGCCGCGGCCTTGCTGTCCCTCATTCTGACAATCACGGCGGCAAAACTTTCATATACCTTTCTTGAAAGGCCTTTCTTGCGGATTAAGAGGAAGTATGAGATTGTGCATAGCAAGCCGATTGAGTAGATGAGATCAACCCAAGAAACGAAATATCATTTTGGTTGCCGTTCAACCCTACTTCGTTTACAACATATTTGCCAATCTCGGAGGACCCGATGCTCCCGCATATTTCCATTTATCGGTGGATTACGAGAGATCCGTTGCCGCCCCAATAGCATTCGCAAACCGAATGACAAACCCTCTATGCTTGCTTATGTCCGGCTGGTTCACTTCGATGAAGGGCATTGATAAAGACCTGTCCCTCATTGAGGCACAAGGATACGAGTTGGTTCACACCTCCGACGGTACGACATTCTTCAAGGACGAGGCATCAGGACACGAGATTTTTGGCTCTTTGTGCGACGTCCCGGCCTACCTGAACTGCAGGAACAGAACAGTGCTCGGCATTAGCGGCCGAGCACGGCAGAGTTTGCGGGAAGCGATTACTCGGCGGCGGCAAGCACGGCATGTGCCCACCCGATCGCCTCGGTATGGCATCTCAAGAGCTGTTCATAGCGCATGCCACTGGCATTCATGAGCAGATCGCAGGTTGTCCAATCCCCGCTATCGTGGCAGACAAGCCAATACAACAGGGTGCTCTCCGCGTTTATCCGGCCCAGCAATGCCTCGCACGCCTGCTCGCGCAGAGGCATCGACTTGACCAGATCCTCCATGGACAGGCGCAGCATCGCCGGAAACATGCTGATCATGCCGATGAGGAATTGCTCGGTTGGGATCAGCCCGCAGAGGCTGGCGGCCAATTCGCAGAAGCGCGCGCGCTCAAAGGCCATGCGCAGAATCTCTGCCGACTGGCCGATGTTGAAGTCGCTGGCGATGGCCAGCATGGCGATGGAGCGAGATAATTTTTCTCCCAGCAGCATCAGAGCCGACTTGATCGAGGTCACCTCCTGGCGCATGGCGAAGACAGGCGAGTTCACCAGCCGCAGCAGCCTGTAGGTAAGCGATGCATCGCACATAATCAACTCGCTCAATTTATCCAGGTCCATGGGATCGTACTGCATCATCTCCAGGATTTCCAGATGAACGTAGCGGTTGCCGGGAATCTTGTGGCTTTTGAGCAGCTCCGGTCGGCAGAAGTAATACCCTTGAAAGAGCTTGAAGCCTTCTTTGAGGACCTGATTGAAGTCTTGCTGCGTCTCGACATTCTCCGCTACCAGTTGCGCCGATTCGCTCTTCAGGCGGTCCAGCAGCTTGCCGCGCTTGGCGGCATCGAATTTTTCGATGTCCACTTTGATGTAGTCGGCCATTTCGATCAGATGCCTGGACTCCGGTTTTCCCGAACAATCCACCAGCGCCAACTGGAACCCCGAGGCCTTCAGCTTGCGGCAGTTTGCAATCAGGCCGGGCGTGGGGTCGGAGTCACCCGGCAGTTCCACGACCGTTTTGTTGGGCGACAGGATGTTTCCCCACTGCTCGGTCAGCGAATTGATGGTGCAGTTCACGAAGGCCGGCAAGCCGCCCGTCAACTGTTCCAGCCCCGGGATCGCCGTCTTGTCGAGCGTCATAATGTCCAGTTCGGTCGCGGTATCCGATTCGCTCTTGGCTTCAAGGGGCAGTTCGCTCCCGTTCCAGAGCAGCAACTCATAGCCGAAGACTTTGTCTTTGCTATCCAGGATGGGCTGACGCGCCATGTAGCGCAGTTCAACTGCCTTCTTCCCGGATGAATCGACGAGAGGATTTCCTGTAATGCTTTGTGTCGCCATATGCACCTTCCCATGATGGTTATCGTTACCTGAGGCCGGAACCTGAGAACCTGTCCGAAACCTGGACAGAGAGCAGCGTTTTCTCAAATTCAGACAGTTGCACACCGCCGGTTACACAATTCAGGTGACCTCGGAGCAAAAAATGCAGCTAAACGTAATATACGCTTTCCATAACAGCCCGTGGTGAAAGTCAGGTTTTGAAAGGGCACGGCTTCACAAGCTGTGGAAAATGCCTTCTGAACCGCAAGAAGCGTCAGGGCACGACTTCAGTTGTGCCGTAAATCGCGTAGAATGAGTGCGGCCTTTAGGCCCGGAGGGATGTTTTTCGGGCTTTTCGCTCGGTATTCTCCCTTTTTCGCAGCCTGTTTAGTCCCAGGGACGGTTTTTGGAATTTTTGACTTTTAACCACAGGCTGATAAGAATGCTCTTTACGGCTCCAGAGGCGGTTTGGGTTTTGCATACCGGACCCATCCGAGAAGAGGTTCGAGTACGCTTGCTTTGTATCCAATCGGTTCGCTCAGTGGCGATCGGTCACAACCAGATGGAATGCGCAAGGCCCCAACCCCGCGGATGCCACGCAATGCGAAGCGCGTGTCTGCAAGGGACCGGTCAGTCGGTTGAGGCGAGCACGGCGTTCGCCCATCCTTCCGCCTCGGTATGGCATTTGATGATCTGGTCATAGTTCATGCCGCCGGCGTGCATGATCGCATTGCAGGTTGCCCAATCTCCGCTTTCAAGACACATCGCTAAATACAACAAGGCGCCTTCCGGGTTTAGAACGCCCAGCAATGCCTGTCGCGCCTGATCGCGCAGAGGCATCGACTTGACCAGATCCTCCATCAGCGTGCGCAGCATTGCCGGAAACATGCTGATCATGCCGATGAGGTATTGCTCGGCCGGAATCAGTCCATAGAGGCTAGCGGCCAATTCGCAGAAGCGCGCTCGCACAAAGGCCATGCGAAGAATCTCGACCGACTGGCCGCCGTTCAACTCGCTGACAATAGCCAGCGTGGCGATGCGGCGGGCGGTCTCTTCTCCCATCAGCATCAGCGCCGACTTGATGGAGGTCACCTTCTGCCCCACGGCGTAAAGGGGCGAGTTGATCAGCCGCAGCAATCGGTAAGTGAGCGATGCGTCGCACATCACCGACCGGCTTAACTTATCCATGTCGACAGGATAGTTTTGCAATACCTGCAGAATCTCCAGATGGGCCGCGCGGTTGGCGGGAATCTTGTGGTTTTTCAGAGGCTCCGGACGGCAGAAGTAATACCCTTGAAAGAGCTTGAAGCCTTCTTTGCTGAGTTGCGCGTACTCTTCCTGGGTCTCGACATTCTCAGCTACCAGACGCGAGACCCCTTTCAGTTGGCCTAGCAGCTTGCCGCGCCCGGCGGCATTGAATCTTTCGACGTCCACCTTGATGTAGTCGGCCATCTCGATGAGAGCACTAGACTCCGGCTTTCCGGTGCAATCCACCAGCGCCAGCCGGAATCCCAACTCCTTCAGATTGCGGCAGCTTGCAATCAGGCTGGGCGTGGGCTCTGAATCTCCCGGCAGTTCCACGACCGTCATGTTGGGCGGCAAGACGCGCACCCACTGCTCCGAAAGCGAATCCGGCGTGCAGTTCACAAAGGCCGGCAACCCACAGGTCAGACGATCCAGGCCGAAGATCACCGTGTTGTCGATCATGGTGCGGGAAGCCTGGTCGCTCTCCGCGCGACTGGCCGGATCGCGCCCGTTCCAGAACAGCAATTCGTAGCCATGCACTCTGCTACGCAGGTCCATAATGGGCTGACGCGCCACATAGCGAAGTTCATCCACCGGCTGCTCTTGGAGTAATCTTTGTTGGCGTGATTCTTCATGGAGCGGATCGTCGAGAAGTCCTGCGGTAATGCTCTCTGTCGCCATAAACACCTTCCCTAATTGGTTATCGTTATCCAGGATTGAATACTGAGAGCTTGTCCGATATTCGGGCAGATGCGCTTTGAATCTTCTCAATTCGGGACAAATACGTGCACAGCCGAGTTGCCAATACCTCGGCCAGCAACCTCTCCGCGCCCTGAAGCCTGCGCCTGAGAGCCGGTTTTCCGCCAGGATCGCAGCCGCATTCGATAAACTGAAAGAGACCGCAGATTTTCCGGAGCCCGCTTGCATACCCCGAAAGATGAACGCATCATCCGTCCCGCCCGCAACGTCTACGGAAGCCTGCGCCTGCCCGGCGACAAATCCATAAGCCACCGTTACGGTATGCTTGCCGCCTTTGCCGAGGGAACCTCGCGCTTCACCAACTTCTCCACCGGGGCCGACTGCGCTTCGACCTTGGCCTGCATGGAGTCGCTCGGCGCCAAAGTCCGCAAACTCGAAGAAGGCGCCGTCGAAGTGACCGGCGTTGCCGGGCGTGTAACCCCCGCCAGCCATCCGCTCGACTGCGGCAACTCCGGCTCGACCATGCGCATGATCTCCGGCCTGCTCGCGCCGCAACCGGGCAGCTTCACGCTCGTCGGCGACGCCTCGCTCTCGCGCCGCCCCATGGAGCGCATCCGCAAGCCGCTGGAAGCGATGGGGGCGCGTCTCGCCCTCACCGAAGGCCATGCGCCGCTGACCATCGCAGGCGGTCCGCTTCAGGCCATAGACTACACAACGCCCGTTCCCAGCGCCCAGGTGAAGACCTGCGTACTTTTAGCTGGCTTGCAAACTCAGGGCACAACAACCGTGCGCGAAGCCGTCCGCACCCGCGACCACAGCGAACTGGCTCTGCGCGCCTTCGGAGCCGCGCTTACCCGCACCCTCGATTCGGTCGCGATCACCGGACCGCAGGCGCTCCACGCCATTGCAGCCGCCGTTCCTGGAGACATTTCTTCCGCCGCATTCTTCCTCTGCGCCGCAG
>Ga0181536_10007698_pt1 | contig 10534 bp, 16 predicted proteins | sample PEATcosm2014_Bin_41_FD_121105 | JGI IMG/M metagenome (GOLD analysis project Ga0181536, IMG submission 121105) | Peatland microbial communities from MTU Mesocosm Facility, Houghton, MI, USA - PEATcosm2014_Bin17_60_metaG | ecosystem: Environmental > Terrestrial > Soil > Wetlands > Peat | place...
ATGCAACCATGTGAAAGGTGGTCTTGCCTAGATCGATGCCGATGGATGCGATGTTCATGTGATGGTCCTCCTGATGTAAACCGCCGAGCCAAATCCTACTCGGCGGCGGACCATCTCATTAACTCCCGACGCGGCCTGCGCAACGCTAAGGAGGAGAGCCCTTCGATTCATTAATGCAAGCCAGCTCCGCGTTGATCGGCAGTCCAAGTTCCTTGGCCATACGCAGTGATCGGCTCTGCAGCAGCAGGGCGCGAATATGTTTCACGGGCCAAGCCAGCAGCCAGGACTGGCGGATGGCTCCTTTCCACATAAAACGGTAGCAATCAGGTTCAATGGAAAGCTGGTAGTCGTCAGATTCACGTGAAAGCTGGTAGTCGCCGCATTGAGCCAAGCGCTGTTGGGCGACTTCAAACCTCGCAATGAACTCGGCCAACTCACCTTCCTTGTCAGCCATGGTCGGGAAGTGATCGGCAAAAAGCTTCTCTTTGATCCTGCGATGAAGGCGGTAGAGCGAATCTGTCGAGCGTACCTGAGGAAAGCGAAAGCTACGGTAGTTGGGATCATCCTCGAAAATGGGGGCGTTCGCCGTGTCGTTGGTCTCAAAGGCGATACCGTCTTTGAATCGCGCCTTGAACCCGAAGTGTGGAGTAGTCCCCTGTCCAGCTAGGATCTCCGTCAGCTGCGCGGAGTCCTGGTTCTGCGAATGAAGATAGATATGCATTCGGACGGCAACATTGTTTCCTCCTGCTGGTTTGATAATCTGACCGGCGTACTCGAAGCCGAGTTGGCGCAGTTGAGGATCGCGGTCTCCCTGCAGCGGGGGACCTGTGTCTTCGGTTGCCAATCGAAATCCGCTTTGTACCGGCAGCCCGCCCTGGGAGTGGAGGCGTATCGGTCCGTCCACAAATGGATAAACCAAAACCGCGAGTGCGATCGCGGCGGCGAGCTCGAAATCATGCCGCGACGCCGGCTTCTTGGTAATTTCGTATCGCAGCAGAAAGAACGCTGCTATCAGGACTAGCAGCACCCGAATAGCTGGCTGGCGTGAAGGACGGAGAACCTTGGGCTTGACCTTACCAACGCCTGGATACGGCTCGAACGGTGCGGGCAAGGCGACCTCCCGAGACTGAGGCCATTCTGCAATACAAAAGCAATTCTGGGAATGACTCTATATGTACCAGACGAGATCGGCCGTCCTCACTTTGAGTCGTGCCAAGTCCCATACTAACATTGACCGTTTAAGGAACGGCATGACTGAAGTTGTTAGATGGTTCTTTGTATTCGTCGCGGCGGTCGTCGCTGTTGTCGCACTCAACCCCCGAAACGGCTTGACTGGAGGTGTTCGGGGGTTGCTTGCATTCGTCGCGGCATCCGTCATTGTTGTCGCTCTCGCCCCCCTTGCGACGCGAAGACGCAGACGCGCTATGCAGACCGCGGCCAGCAAGATCGGTTTCGCGTACCAGGGAGAGGACTGGATTTACCCGACTCCGAGACCTCAGCTGGGGTCGGCCTTATTTGTGCAGAGTCAGGGGTGGTGCACGAACGTAATGACCGGCATCGCCGAGGGTTTCAATACAAGCCTCTTCGACTATTCCTACTCTGGCCGACCTGCTCGTACGCAGACCGTAGCCGCATTCTCACAGGAGTTGTGGCTTCCACTGTTTGAAGTGCGCCCCAACAGTTTTTCCGATCCGGTCAGAGATTTCTATATAGACGGCGACATCGGTTCCGTTTTTACCGGCCGTTACGTTCTGCGTGGACCAGAAGAGGACAAGATTCGGGCGCTATTCACCCCGGACTTGGCCCCCGCCCTCGAGTCATTAACTCTTGAGGGTCGCTGGCACATCGAAGGAATGGGCCTCACGCTGATCCTTTATCGCGCCGGCGTAACCGTTCACGCCGATCAATTGCCCGCATTTCTGCAGCAGACCGCCTTAATCGCGAGAACATTCTTCAATTTATGCGGACTCAGGAAGCCCGTGGCATAATCCTGTCACGGCTTCGTGGATAACTGTTGTAATCAGATGGGATGAGAAAGCCGGTCTCCGACGGGATGCTTTAGGCGGACCGCCCTACAACCTGTCGCTGCATGACCGACCGTTTCTGCGGCCGAGAGGGAACTACTGGAAAACAATCGAAGAGGACTTCCATTGGCATATAGAAATCCTGCCCCAGATGTCTCATATTACTGGCTCCGAGTGGGCTTCCGGATTCTTCTACAACCCATTGCAGCCGGAAGTCGCCGCCCGCCACCTCCGTTCAGCCAACACCTGAAGTTCTTGCTGGATGATGCCGGCGTTCCCAGTGCTCAAGCAGATGGAACTGTCGGACTAGCAAGGAAGCGGCTTCCACCAAAAAGGCAGTCGCGATGGGTATCGAAGTAAGCAAGGTGGGACAGGTTGACTTTCGGTATCGAGAGTGAAATCATAACCCAAATTAGTTCCATCGTTTTGTTCCAGATTTCATAGTGTTCACCCGCCCCTGTGCATTTATCGCCCAATCATCATAGGAAGTTACCTTCTCCGCATTCGTAACTCTTGAGAGGAGGCCCATCATCACACCGGTTGCGGCAGGGGCCAAGAAACGCCTCAAATTTGATCCGCAGAGATTCCTTTCAACCATTGACGGTGGAAGGACAATCGCAGGCTTTCCCCAAAGGCAGACAATCTTTGCTCAGGGCGACTTGTCCGATGCTGTGTTTTATATACAGAAAGGAAAGGTAAAACTTACCGTTGTGTCGCAGACCGGGAAGGAAGCCACAATAGGCATTCTGAGCGGGGGCGATTTCTTCGGAGAAGGTTGCCTTACAGGGCAGCCTCTCCGCTTGTGCTCCGCAACCGCAATGACCGATTGCTCTGTGATGCGAATTGATAAGCAGTCCATGGTGGAAGTGCTTCACCGGGAACGTGCGTTCTCCGATATGTTCGTGACATTTTTGCTGGCGCGGGCCATCCGACACGAAGAGGATTTGGTTGACCAGCTTTTCAATTCCAGCGAGAAGCGACTTGCTCGCGTTCTTCTCCTGCTCGCTCACTTCGGCAGGGACGGAAAGCCCGAGGTTGCGATCCCCAAGATCAGTCAGGAAACTCTGGCAGAGATGGTGGGAACGACCCGCTCGCGAGTCAATTTCTTCATGAACAGGTTCAGGAAGTTGGGCTTCGTTCGCTATAGCCGTGAGATTGAGGTCCACAGTTCACTCCTCAATGTTGTTCTCCACGATTAGGACTTCCCTCTGAACCGGGGGGGAGCCTGGCTACTGTCTTGCAGGCCCAGCCACCGTTGGCTTCCCAACTCCGTCATGTTGTCTTTTCTTTTATCCCTACACCGGGGTCTCAGGAACCCTCTGTTACGAAGCGCGACACTGTCCATGTCGCATGCCTATTGGTCTTGTTGCAACCATACCTAGAATTTACTGTCACTCTGGTTTCCGCTTCTGTTACGACTTACGAACACGGCTGCAGAAACGCTCCCAGTTAGCGTCTGTTTATTGCGAATATGTGCACTTTTGAACAGACAGAGTTTAGGGATAGCCATAAATTGTTTCGATTGAATAAAGGAACAGATGCGGGCCTCCCCCATCGTCCCCTGTTTCTCTGGTGGCGCAGCCAACAATGGAACCGCTGCGCCACGGCCCTTGCGGTGGATGTCACGCATGGATGAACGGAATACCTTTTGCCGCTCCGGCGCCCGATTCAGACAGACACTCTGACGACCCAAGCGACGGTGCCGCTCATCGAACGAGCGCACAGACCCGGGCCACATTCTGACAAACGGCTCCAGCGCAAGGAGGTAGCAGCGTAAGCTCGTTTACTGCCCCGCTTTCGTGGCAATCTGTTCTATGTTGTTCAGCGGTAGGTAGCAATCGCAATTTCAGTTGGAGAATGTCACAGGGATTTACACCGTTCGGTGCAAACTTCAGCGAACGGATTAGCCGCCGACCCTTCATCCGGACAAGTCAGAATCAGCGCCTTTCAACTCCACATCTTCATCCCGGTGGCCCAATTGGCCGTTCATGCTCGTATTGCCACCCTGATTATTCTGGTCTTGCTCCACAGCACCCTTGCCTTGATCTTGATCCCTCGATTTGTCCATAGGAGTGCTCTCCATTCTCTTCATCATGCCGCTCTCAATGAAGGCGCTGCGACGAGTCTTCGATTGACTCGAATCGAATCCATGGCGCATCAGGCTGAATGGCGCTCCTTGAATTTGTCGATCTTCTCGTTGGCCTTCTCCTTGGCGTTTTGCACCGACTGACTGATCTTGTTCCGCCTCTCGTGTGCCTTGTCCGTTGCCGCGTTCTGGTGCGACTGTTGCACTTCTTTGGCAGCGTCCTTAGCGTTACCCCACGTCTCCTTGGCCGCACCTTTGGCTTGATCCACGACACCCTGATTGGCTAGTTTCTGGTTGCCGATGGCTTCCCCCACGCTTTGCTTTACCTTTCCCACAGCCTGCTCAACCTTGCCGACAACCTGATCCTTATTCACTATTTGCCTCCTTGTCGCCGCAAGTGCGGCTCTCTTTTTGTGCGTGAAATATGGAAACCACCTTAGCGGGTACCTGGCACAGAGGTGCAATGTCTCTGCTGCAAAAGCCAACTCTAGTCTCACGGCCACCTTCACGAATGGTCTCTTTTGCACACGCTGCGTATGGTAGTCCGATGATCGGGTCCGAGCGGAGACAACCTAACGCAATGTTTCCACCTGGCGCATACTGGCAAGTGGTCGCTTATGACCATACACGGATGCGAATGCCGCGTAACGTGAGAGTGCACGCAACCTTCAGGTCACATCTTCGATACGATTGATCGGAAATGGGGAAAGTGGAATGGCTACTCAACTATGCCAGAAGTGCAAACAAGCACATCCCGGCCGCATCTGCGATTACGATGAGAAAGCCGAATGCGCCGAGACGGTTGGCGTCAAAGAGGTTGCACAACCGTGTAAGGAGCCACCGAAAGAAGAGGAAGATTGAGGTCCGTTACGAGTGCAGTTCGCGCTCCAAGAGGAGCCCTACAGCTTAAATAGTGATCGCAAACAGTCTTCATCAATATGGCTATCAGGTGCCAGCCAGTGAACAAACTCTCTGGCACTGATGTGCGTCGGCCTTTGAACCTCTTTTTTCTCAAGGCCAGACTCAAGGTCTGCTTGTTTGCCCGTGTTGGTGATCACCGTCCACGTCTTCGTCTTCATTGTCTTCGCCCCGCTTGATGGCGGCAGGGTAAATAGCTGGCATCCGCACGACATTCAAGTACAACTGCGAATCCACCTTCATCTGCGATGGTCATGAAGAGTATGGCTAAGTTTCAGTTCTGAGACTGTCCCGAAGTGACCAGTTCTTGAGATTAGTTCGTGGGGAGACCGAACAGGTCGAGTTTCGTCACTGCTCGTACCAATCCGAATGCGGCGAACAGCCTGCGCACCGTCATTCAGTCCTTGCGCATACAATGACGCCATGAAAGACCTGAAGAATCGAGTTGCTCTCGTGACTGGCGGTAGTCGCGGAATCGGAGCCGCCGTTGCAATCGCACTGGCTAAGGCTGGTGCCGATGTCGCTGTGAACTACCGCGAACGAGCCGCCGCTGCCAATGCCGTCTGTAGCGAGGTCGCTGGGACAGGGCGGAAGGCAATCGCGATTCAAGCCGATGTGTCGGTCGCCGCCGACGTGAAGCGCATGGTCGCAGAGGTCGAAGCACACCTTGGTGGCATCGACATCCTCGTCAACAACGCTGGAATCGCCCATCCCCGCAAGTTGGAGGAGATTACGGAAGCGGAATGGGACGAAGTGCTCACCGTCAATCTCAAGTCGGTGTTCTTGGTGACTCAGGCTGTGGTTAGCGGTATGCGACAACGGAAGTGGGGGCGCATCATCAATTTGTCCTCGGTTGCCGCGCAGAGGGGTGGGGCGGTGGGGGCGCACTACGCTGCATCAAAGGCCGGGATCATCGGACTGACCCACTCCTGTGCCTCGTCATTCGTTCGAGACGGAATCACCGTGAACGCCATATCTCCCGCGTTGATTGAGACGGAGATGGTGACTAGCAATCCCAACGCAAACCCGAATCTTATTCCGATGGGGCATTTTGGCTCCGTGGACGACATCGCTTCGGTCGCCGTGATGCTGGCGATGAATGACTACATGACGGGGCAGACGATTTCGGTCAATGGTGGCTGGTACATGAGCTAGTCCCATGCTGTATTTCTGATAGCCACTGCTTTCGCGGGTTAGCAATAGTTCAGCGTAGCCTGGCCGCGAGAGGTTGAACGCACTCCTTCGCATCTTTTTGCATCCTGTTACCATCCATAAGTCATGAACCTGTTCGATTCATTCCAAATCCGCGATATTTCTTTTCGTAACCGCATTGCCGTCTCTCCCATGTGCGAGTATTCCAGCGAAGACGGCTTTGCCAACGACTGGCATTTTGTCCACCTCGGCGCTCGCGCTGTCGGCGGGGCGGGCACTGTCCTCACCGAAGCCAACGCCGTTGCCCCCGAAGGCCGCATCAGTCCCTCCGACCTCGGCATCTGGAAGGACGCACACGTCGAGAACCTCGGACGGATAGTGCGTTTCCTCCGGCAGCACGGTGCGGTCGCCGGAACTCAACTCGCCCACGCAGGATTTAAAGCTTCCACTGGCGTCCCGTGGCGCAATCACGGCGCTCCAGTCCCCATCGCCGAAGGCGGCTGGCGTCCCATCTATTCCTCGACGGCAAAGGGCTTCACCCCGGAATCCATTCCGCCCGAAGCTCTCACTCCCGAGGGCATCGCTCGCATCGCCCACGCTTTCGCCGAGGGCTCTCGCCGCGCCCTCGAAGCTGGCTTTGACCTTGTCGAGATCCACGGAGCCCACGGCTATCTCATCCACCAGTTTCTCTCGCCGCTGGTCAATACTCGCACTGACCAGTACGGTGGCAGCTTTGAGAACCGCACCCGCATCCTGCGCGAGATCATCGAAGCCGTCCGCAAAGTCTGGCCTGACCGTCTCCCGTTGTGGCTCCGCATCTCTGCCTCGGACTGGACCGAGGGGGGCTGGACTGTCGAGGATTCCATCGCCCTCGCCCGGCAGGTCAAGCCGCTTGGCGTCGATCTCATCGACTGCTCCTCGGGAGGTATCGTTCCCAAGGCAAACATTCCGCTCGGTCCCGGTTATCAAACTCCCTTTGCCGAGCGCATCCGCCGCGAGGCAGGAATCCTAACTGGAGCCGTGGGCATGATTACCGCACCTGAACAAGCACAACACATCATCGCCACCGGGCAGGCGGACATCGTCCTGTTGGCTCGCGAACTCCTGCGCGATCCCTACTGGCCGCTTCGAGCCGCTCATGTGCTCAAGCAGCAAATCGCGTGGCCCGAGCAATACGAACGCGCTCGCTTCTAAGAAAGAGTGTCGCCACGCAAGACTGAGCAAGTGGAATATCCCGCACGGCACGATGCGGTCGTCGAATTCTAGTATGCTTGTCGCAGGTGCATCCAAATTATCGGCATGAATATTGACCGAACTATCGCCGAAATTGAATACCTTGAGCGAATCTTCGAAGTGCCGGACACCCGTCCGCTGAGCCCGAGCGACCTCGCGGCTGCTAATCGACATCACGATGAAATGCTCGCGCATAGTCCGTGGTTTCGGCTCTGGCAGCGGTATGGCGTCTGTTGCCGACCTGAACCTCCCGTACTCCGACTCGACGGAATTGAAGGCTAGTGAAGCTCCCTAACGTGCCCGATGGATGCTCATTAACGCCTTGCCTGCAATCGGAAGCAATGGTCGAGCCGCACGGTCGCGTCATCCCCGTACGTGGCGACCTGTTGGTTGTGCTTTCCATGCTTGCAGCCATCGCATGGATTCTGGAAAACTGGCCGGAGCGTTACCTTGCACGATCCCGCGAGGACTGGCCGAAAGGGCTTCAGGAGGTGCTCCGCCTCCCATGCCCTCTACGTGCGTCTCCGGGCTCCGGGCAGGCGCAGTGCGAGAACATAGTTGGTTTGTACGAGGATAATTGCGGCGATGCTCCACCGAGTATTAACAAAGGACAACAAAGCACCACACGCGTACAGGGCTTGGGCTATTACGATTCTCCGCTTGATTGCCGCCGATACATGCGATGGCATGTCCGGTTTCACGAGTCCACTACCCAGCGCACAAACCCAGCTCCAGTAAAGTAGCGCGCCAAGGAGGAAGATGTTCGCCCAATAAAGCAGTAGCGCAGCCTGGTAGATGCTGAATTGGGCAAGCAAACTGGTTGAGAATGGCGTCATGGAAACGGCCAGCAGGAATCCGAGATGAATCCATGTGAGGTCCCGATTGGATCGGGCCAAATGATTCAGTTGAGTCTGTTGGCCCACCCAGAAAATGCCGAGGGTCATGAATGACATAAGCCACGCGACAAGGTGTGGTGCCAGGTGTGCAAGTCCGTGCCAGAGATCGTGCTCATTGTGAATGGTTTCCACTGCGGGCGCATGGATGTCCAGTACGAGCAGCGTCATGGCCACGGCAAAAACGCCATCGCTGATCGCGGCGATCCTTTCAACACTCGAACCGGCAAAGGAATTGTACCCGCGATCTTCTCCCTCCGGCTCCGCTGTTTTCGACGTAGTCATGACAATCCTCATCTATGCAAGAAGCTCATGAAACCACCCCCAAAGTCCCCAGTCCGACTTGCTGAACATCTCCCATCCGAGTCTCGTTAGCAACAGAAAGGCGTCTCTATTCCGAGAAAACGGACTGCCATCGGTTCGCCAGATGAAGCCCATTGGCATGCGCCAAGGTAAGAAGGTAAGCCCGCTCGGCTCGAAGTGAGCGATGATGTTGAGCCGAAGAACCTCCGCTTGTCGCAATTCGGCCTTCGTGTATTTCCGAAGGTAGTGTCCGATTGTGAAGTCTGAATATCCGTGAAGGCCCTGCCTTCTTCTGGTGTCGATGAACTCTCGGATTTCCTCAAATTCAGCAGACTCAGAGGGCACACGTACCTCGACACATTCGGTACCTTCAACTACCGCCCGTCCGATAGGTTTTGCAATTTGGGAGAATCGAGTTTTCAGGAACGCTACCAGTTCCCCTTGGTTCAACGTCTCCGAGGCTCTTACATTCACGTATTCGGTCATCGGCCTTGTCTATTATCGCAGCCGTGACCATGGCGGGACTCTCAACCGCTGCAAGCACGCGATAGCACTCAAAACCTTCTAGGGCTGAGGGCAACTACCGCGAAAGCGCCTCAGGACATTTCTCCACTTCCTGCTCGATCGTTTGCGTCAGATCCGTGATCGTAAAATTCAGTCGGTCCAGCAACTCCAGCGGATCGCGTCGTCGCCGGCTGGCCCACGGAGCCAACCGGAACGCCTCCAGTTGCTCTCGTCCCGCCTCCCGCCACAACCGCTTCTTGCAGCGCAGGCCTTCGTTGAGCGCCACCGCCTGCAGTTGGTTCATGATCCGGGTGCGCGCCTGATTGGGTGGTAGCCTGTGAACGTGCTCATTCAATGGTTCCTGCACGTCCGCAGAGCACTGGCTCGAACGCTCATCCCATCCTTCCGAAGATGCAGTCCTGAATGCGCTTTCTCGTTTGGGTGGGCACAGTTTTGGGCACAGCTCCGAAATCACGACTCCGGCAACAGACGGGGATCTGCTGCTATCTGATACTGCCACTTTGGGTTAAATGGTGAGCGCGGAAGGAATCGAACCTTCAACCTACTGATTAAGAGTCAGTTGCTCTGCCAATTGAGCTACGCGCCCATTTCGTGGGTAAACTATTGGTGTGACGAGACTTAATTCACGCTGCCTGCTTCGTCATTCGCGGGCACCTCTGGGACAACTGTGTCTTTACTGTGCCGCTTCGCCTGTTGACCTTTGCGATCAAGTCTGGCAGCAGCATCCGCGAGGTCGCTCTCATCAACGATATTGTACCTGTCGAAGACCGATCTTGTCTTCCATCCGCCGATTTTCATGATCGTCTTCTCGTGAACACCCAAACGCCGCAGGTTCCTGCATCCAGATTCTGCGGGGGTTGTGTACCAAGAGACCGACGTAATGCAACTTCTCACAACCACATTCGGATTTATCGCCCGTCACAGTTAGATCGCATTTGCGGCACGCCATTCTCCCAAGACCAGCATTGCAGCACATCTTGTGCCACGTTTTTCGGAAATCACCGATGGGCCTCCCATCCTCGCGGGTGAACACGAGGTCATCCGAGCCTTTCCCTTCCACGCATTTGGAGACGATTGCGTAAACCTCCTGAGTCATCTTAATGACTCTGGCTTCCTTGTTTTTTTGTTGCACCGGGGTTGAGATCAATTGCGCGATTCAGCAGATCGACTTGGCGGACACGTACGTTTCCCAATGGCTCAGACCGTCGCCAATCGAAACTGTTGACCGTTGCCGTGGTCATATTAGATATTGTGACGGATGGACACTGAAACATCCTGATTGCACGCAATATAAAAGGCGCCCACTTTGCGGTAGGTTGTGATTGTTCGCACCACCACTTACCGAAAAGGAGCGCCGTTATGAACCAAGAAAAGTATATCGGCATGGACGTTCACCAAGC
>Ga0181536_10007701_pt1 | contig 10530 bp, 7 predicted proteins | sample PEATcosm2014_Bin_41_FD_121105 | JGI IMG/M metagenome (GOLD analysis project Ga0181536, IMG submission 121105) | Peatland microbial communities from MTU Mesocosm Facility, Houghton, MI, USA - PEATcosm2014_Bin17_60_metaG | ecosystem: Environmental > Terrestrial > Soil > Wetlands > Peat | place...
AGAATGCAACGTCCGCCGTTGCTTCGAAAACTGAAATCTCAATGGCCTCTAAACGCCGCTTACGATAATCCGTCATGCCGAGATAGCGCTCAGCAAGCACGGGGCTGCGCAACAGCATGCTATAAGGGCCGCCCAGACCGGCGCTTGAAACCTTCAGGATGCGCTGGGCGACCCGTTTCTGCGTGTCGTTGAGTTGGTCCATCGACAGTTGCGAGAATCGCGGAACGTCCTCTGCCCAGCTTTGGACTGGCGCGCCGCACAAAGTCAACACGGCGGCGGCTCCGCACAGCAGGCGCATGATAAAGTTCATTCGTTTCTCCTATTTTGGATAGCGATCATTGTCGGCGTCAAAACAAGTTCTTCTGGCCGAGCGGCAATGTCACCGCAGTGCCCGACTTCATCGAGTATTCGATCGCCAGAGTCGCTTCGAGATTGGCGCGGGCATCTTGCGGCGTCGCGAGAACGCAGGCCTTGCCCATCGATATATGGTCCAGCCAGGCGCGTGTTTCGTTGGCGATTGGTCCCCAAAAGTCTCCTAGCGCCCAGTCGCCCGGCGTTCCGCTCTGCAGAAATACCATGTTCACGGTGTGATCCGGCAAATAAACATGGGGCATGCCCTTTTCGCTGTACATCAACTGGTCGGTATGATCGTCGTCTAGGATTATCACGCCCTCGGTGCCGAGCACCTCCACCCGTGCCGCATGGCCCAGCGCTGGATATTTTTCCGGCAGCGTGTAGCAGATGCCGAGATTGACGATGGTGCCATCGTCATAGGTGAATACCGCATAGCTGAGGTCGGTGACGTCGTACCCGGCGCCCTTCAGAATGCCGTTCTGACCACGGGCATAGACTTCGACTAGCTTCTTGCCCTCGATCAGCCAGTTCATCAGATCAACGTAGTAGGTGAGGGCGTCGACCACCGGGGTCGCATGGGGATTACGCTTTAGCATCGCTAGCGCTTGTGAGCGCGAATTGAATACTCGCGCCGCGCCGCCGATCAGGCGGCCCAACCGGCCCTGCAGGATCTGTTCCTTGGCGATCAGATAGCGCTCCTTATAGCGGCGGCTGTAGCCTACCCGCACATTGGCGCCATGCTTAGCGATAGCGTGCAAAACTTGGTCGGCTTCGTCGACCGTTAGTGCGATCGGCTTCTCCACCAACACCGGCTTTCCGAGCTCGATCGCTTTGAGAATTGGAGCGAGATGCTCACCCTCGCTGGTCGAGATGATGACCGCATTGACCTCGGGGCGGCTGATGATCTCATCGTTGTCGGCGGAATGCAGCTGCGCACTAATCTTCTTCGCAAGATCGCGAGCCTTGTCCGGCTGCTGGTCCGACACGGCGATATATCCGACCGCTGGATGGTTCCTCGCTAGCTGTCCGCGCAATGTACCGATGCGACCAGAACCTATGATCGCCAACCCTAACTCTTTGGATCTCATGTTTGGTGCCTTTACTGACACTTGCCAATGGCGCGCGCGGCGACCTCGGGCTTGTTACTAACGATATCCCACCAGGTGCGGAGTTCGCCCGCATCTTGGTGTGCGATGTCGGTTCCGGAAGTTAAAATCAACTCGTCTCGCTGGTCGCCAAGCGCAGGCCGCTATCCAGAAATCCTGAACCAACATTTTCGGATGGCCAAGGAATCCGGGCTATGATTGGCCGTGAGGACTTGTCTGGCAAGGAAATTCGCGCAGCTCGACGCAGGCACGAAATACTGTAAAGATCAGACCAAACAAGAATGAATGTCGGAAGGACATATGCATGTCGAGCATCCTTGGGAGCCTTACGGTCTCGCGTCGTACGCTGCTGACCACTCTTGCCGCGCTCATTGCGCTGAATGCATTCACACTCAAAGGCGCGCGCGCGGAATATCCCGAGCGTCCAATCACGCTGATAGTCTGCTTCCCACCCGGCGGGGGGGCCGACATTTCCGCACGTTTAATCAACACTCCGCTCGGGGATGCGCTTGGCAAGCCGGTCATTATCGAGAATCGCGGCGGTGCGGGTGGCAACATCGCAACCGCGGCGGTAGCTCGTGCCAGGCCGGACGGATACACGCTGTTGATGTGCTCAAGCGCATTTGTGGTCAACCCCAGCCTATATGCGAACGTCGCCTACGATCCCTACAAGGACTTTATGCCGATCATGGTGCTTGCCGTGTCGCCCAACGTGTTCGTGGTGCCGGCGCAATCCGCGATCAAGACGATGACCGAGTTTTTGTCCAAGGCGAAGGCGAATCCTGGTAAGCTCAATTGGACGAGTCCCGGAGCTGGCACGACCCCGTATCTTGCCGGCGAGGTTCTCAAGCTGCGCACCGGAATCAACATGGTGCATATCCCCTACACCGGTGCGGGACCTGCAACTGTAGCAGCGCTCTCCGCTCAGGTGGACCTATATTGCGCCAATATCGGCTCGGTCAGTGCGATGATCAAAGCCGGCACGTTGCGCGCTATTGCCGTTACCTCCAAAAAACGCTGGCCTGATCTTCCCGACGTTCCGACACTCGATGAACTCGGTATCAAGAACGCGGAGTCGGACACCTTCCAAGGCATATGGGCGCCTGCCGGCACCCCGAAGGACGTCGTCGACCGCTTAGCAAAGGAACTCAGTGCGATCCTCGCGCGACCGGATATCAAAGAGAGATACGCAACTTCGGGATTTCTGGCCGCCGCCGAGCCGCCGGATGTTTTTCGCGCGCGTATCGCGCACGAAGTACCACTTTACAAGGAAATCATCGACAAGGCCGGCCTAAAAATCAAATAACGCGACGGCAATGCGCGGCATGGTGGAAGGAAATAATGCTCGTCTCAAGGCTCATCGAAAAACCTGGCGCAGTCTAGCGGCGGCAAACCCGATCCTTGCCCCCGGTACAATAGCGCTTGACCCTCTAATCAAGAGTCAGGCTACGCCTCGAAAGCAGGTTTAGTTATGCCTTCCGTGCGCTCAGTCGCACGGACTGGCCAGTTCGCGCCGATTCCTCAATCGCGATTGTTGTTTCCAGATTGACAAGTGCCTGTTCCGGCGTGGTGTGAATCGACACGTTTCCCGTCGATAGATAATCAAGCCATGCGCGGGTCTCGTTGCCGAGCGACCCCCAAAAATTCCCAACCGCCCAGTCCCCGCCAGAATTGCTACCAAGAAAAGCCATGTTCACTTGATGATCCGGCACATAAGGGTGTGGAATGCCACGATCTGAGTAAAGAATGTGATTCATGTGATCGTCGTCGATAATCATTGTACCTTCGGCACCGAGAAGTTCGACTCGGTCAGATTGACCAAGGGTCGGATATCGTGCTGGTAGTGCGTAGCTAATGCCAAGGTTGACTACGGCACCATCTGCAAATGTAATTATCGCCCATGTAACGTCGTCGGCTTGGTAGCCGGCATCCTTGAAGATACCGGACTGCCCACGGGCTACGACCTCGACCGGCGAATTGCCATCCAGGAACCAGCACATTAAGTCAACATAGTACGTCAGGACGTCCATGACCGGCGTTGCGTGTGGATCACGCTTAAGGATAGAAAAGGTTGTTGCGCGCGAATTGTATACGCGGGCTGTGCCACCGATGACCCGGCCTAATCTCGCGTGAAGCATTTGCTCTTTTGCATGTAAGAAGCATTCCTTGAAGCGCCGACTGTAGCCGACACGCAGGGTCCCGTTTGTTTCCTTTATTGCCTGCATGATTACCTTTGCGTCAGCCAGCGAAAGAGCAATCGGCTTCTCTACAAGCACCGGCTTTCGGAGCCTCAGAGCCGCACAAATGGGCTTCATATGCTCGTTTTCTGGCGTGGATACGAACACGGCATTCACATCTGGATGGGCGATGACTTCGTCATTGTCAGCGGAATGAACGTTCGCGTTTGCTTGTTGCGCAAGCGCCTTTGCTTTAGCCGGATCAACGTCCGACACCGCAAGAAAATCAACCGCCGGATGTTTTGCTGCCAACCTGGCCCGTAATGTTCCGATACGGCCAGATCCGACCACAGCGATCCCAAGACGCTTATGAGTCATACGTGCTCCTGACGCGACAGTTATGTCCGATACCCCAATAGCTCTCTGCGTATACCCGATCACGGTCTGCGGATTTACGCTTCAAGCATAGGCCTCACTAGGCACTCAACGTTTGCTCATGGGAGCAATGATTTAGATCAATAAACGACAAAACAAGGCTTTCAGCATGGAAAGATTGAGGGAGTGTAAGCCATACAACTGGCTAACAAATGCACTTTTGTTAGCGAGTTGACCGGTCCTGGTGACCCATAGCCGATCATTTCTTGGCAGCCTGAGCCTTCTCGATCTTCTCAATTTCGTCGCGTGTTCCTTTGAACTGATGGTAAAATGCCACTTTCTTAACAAGTTACTCGGCCTAGCTGTGGTCGCCGCCCTTTACCGCCGCGATCGACTTGGTTTGGGGAAGTGGCCGAATCAAGGTTAGATCGAGCTTGCTTCATGCAACGAACCCGGCATTGACGCCCGCGGTAACGAGAAACCTTCCATGAACCGCATCACCGGACGCTCGGCATTTCTCGCGCTGCTTAAGGACGAGAGTGTCACGCACCTTTTCGGCAATCCGGGGACCACTGAATTGCCGATCATGCATGCGCTGAAGGATTTCCCCGATCTGACCTACGTGATGGCAATGCAGGAAAGCCTTGTGGTTGCCATTGCGGACGGCTTTAGCCGAGCTTCGGGCCGCCTCGTTGCTTGCAATGTCCACGTAGCGCCCGGGCTTGGGAATGCCATGGGGGCGCTGTACAATGCCAAATTCACCGGTACTCCGATGATCCTGACCGCTGGTCAGCAGGAGCAGGGGCACGGTCTGATGGAGCCGATGCTCTATGGCCCACTCGTCAGGATTGCCGAACCGCTGGTGAAATGGGCCGTTGAGGTGACGCGGCTTGAGGATTTGCCGCGGATCGTACGCAGGGCCGCTAAGGTTGCGACGACACCGCCGACCGGGCCTGTCTTCATATCTCTGCCAGGGGACATTCTGAATTCCGAGGCCGGCGTCGATCTTGGGCGCTCGACCCGCGTGGATACGCGTGTGAAACCCTCGGATGAGGCATTGCAAGCCCTAATCCAGCGCATTCTTAAGGCAGACCGCCCAGTCATCGTCGCTGGCGACGAGGTCGTAAAGAGTGATGCCTTGGAGGAGGCCGCACTCTTATCGATGACGTTAGGTTGCCCAGCCTATCAGCAGTCCGTCCCCTATGGCGCGCATTTCCTGTCGGAGAGCCCATGCTTCATGGGGGCGGTATCGCGTTCGCAGAGGGAGACTCGGGACATGCTGGCCGCGTACGATCTGATGATCGTCCTTGGGGCGGACCCGGTGCGGATGTCTGTTCACAGTGAAATCGATCCGCTGCCGAATGGGATGGCGATCGTACAAATTGGCCTTGCTGATTGGGATCTGGCCAAGAACTACGCTGCCGACATAGCGCTTAAGGCTGACGTGAAGGAGACATTGCGGGTCCTTGTGCCAGCACTTAAGGCTGCGGGCGGGACAGCACTCGAAAAACGTGCACAGGACGGTATCAACGACTTAGCATCGAAGAATTGGACGGCGCAGCGCAGAAGGCTCATCGACGAGATCGGAGCGAAACGGGATTGCACGCCGATTGATCCTGATTGGTTGACGCTGCAGGTAGTTGAGGCGATGCCCGCTGACGCCATCCTCGTCGACGAAGGATTGACAGCTTCACGCTATATGCCTGCACTACGGCTCAATCGTGATCGGTTTGGCTATCATGGTCTCGCCTCGGGTGGCATTGGCTGGGGATTGCCGGCATCGGTCGGTGTGAGCCTGGCAAATCCAAACAGGTCAGTAGTTTGCTACTCAGGCGATGGCAGCGCGATGTACTCGATTCAGGCACTGTGGACAGCGGCACATCACAAGTTGCCATTGACGGTTGTGATTGTGAACAACGGTGGCTATCGAATTATCAAGCAGCGTCTTTTCGCATTCCACCATAGTGCCAATTTCGTCGGCATGGACTTTGTCGAGCCATCGATTGATTTTGTCGGCCTTGCAAAGGCGCTCGGGGTCGAGGCAATCCGTATCACGCACCCAAAGGATGTGGTTCCTGCGCTCAGGTCCTCATTCGCGCAGCCTGGCACAAAACTCATCGAGGTGGTGGTTGAGGGTTCGGTGGCTTGAAATCACGTTTCTGATAGCGGCACCAAGGTGGTCCCGGCGCGTTTGAGGCTACCGACAGGCTAGGCATCAACGACAGGGACCAGACGACTGCCAGCTCACCTAGACCGGCACGCCGCGCCGGCCTCGCCTTGGCAGAATGACTTTGTCGCATCGGTCATTGGATAAAGATGCGCCGGTCTCTCGCCCGGTTCAGCCGATCGGAAACATCAAATCGCGCCCCATTCTTGGCGGACTTCGTCACCATTACGTGCGGGGTTAGGTTTTCGATACACATACCGGCGCGCCGGTTATGTTCACCGACCGCAGCGTTCTGATTATCCGGTAGAGTTCGGTGCAGGAAAGCAGTCAACATTTGTTGTTGTGCACCTAAATACAAAGGGTACCGGATATAATTGATTTGGGTCAATGCAATTCGGCCACAACTTTCGTACGTATAAAAAAATTACGGATGTCGAGGCAATGAATCCCCTAGCACCGTAGGGAACTGACGACATGGCGGTAAGCATTTGCCCCACAGCACGGACTCGCCTCCGACCATCACATTTGAAAGCCAAGAAAAAGAAGGCAGTGAATAAGAAGTCTGGCTGAAGCTGAGCAAAGTCTCGGTCCAACAGCAGACTTTGTTCGATTTCGTCTTGAATCTAATCGCAGTGAGCTAGTCAATATCGCCAGTGGACTACAAGCTTTCAGGTTCAGACGTCAGTTTGGGAGCTATCTGCGTGTCGGTCAGAAGGAGGCGACGATGACGGTTGCAAACGATAAAAGCGCTGCGGGGCCGGGCAAGCAACACATGGAATCCGCGACCGGTCGCATCGGCGACGATGTGCAGCGAGCGAAGGAGAACATCTCCGAAGCCGCCACCTCCGCGCGCGACGATATAGCCGCTGATCTGCGCCGGCTAAGCGCCGACGTTGTCAGCCTGAAGGATGCCGTTGCTGAACTGGCCAAGGCCGTTACGACGGAAGTGGCCGGAGCGGCAACTGGCATCGGCGAAGACATAGCATCGGCTGCGAAGGACAAAGCAAACACTTTGTTGTCCGAATTCGAGGCCGCCGCACGACGTAATCCACTGGGGGTCGTCATTGGCGCATTGGGAATTGGCATGCTCATCGGCTTGATGAAAGGCCGCCGTTAATGGTCGCGACGCTGCTGCGGCTCATCGGCATTGACGTCAAGCGCTTGGCACGGGAAACCGCGATCACAATCGTGCTCGCCATGCTCGGCGCGTTCGCGGCGATGCTGGCACTCACCTTCGGCTTCGCCGCACTCTATCTCTGGCTCGAGCTTAAGCTCGGTACCATCGCGGCGCTCGGCATTCTCGGCGGGACATCGGCCTTGCTGGCCGGTGTCCTCTTCGCCGTCGCCTTTCTGCCTGCATCGCGCAAGCCGCGTGTCCAAGCCGAGGGTGCGTTGCGGGCGGTGGCCGATCCGTTACAAGGATCGACCGCGGCGATCGCGCAGGCCGCCGATGAGGCGGTGAACGGTGCGGCCGATATCGTGCGCAACGGCTCGCGCCAGCAGATCGCCGGCACCGTCGCCGTCGCCGCACTCATTGGCTGGGTTCTCGGGCGCCGATTCTAGGGCCGAGGGACGAGTGCTCCCGCCGATCGTTCTCTGTGCAATACGTTATCGTCAAAAGGGGCTGTCCAATAAGCCCGTGCCATTGGAGGGGGCTGGGATCAACCTTCAAGGAAGTGGCCAAATGCAGCCAGCGGCTGAAGACGGTCGCAGATGATCTTAGTAATCGCCAACATGGGCATTGAGAGGATCACACCCGGGATGCCCCACATCCAGAACCAGAAAGCGAGCGAGATGATGACGAGGACGGGATTTAGCGTGAACCGTCTGGCTAGAAGCATCGGTGTTACAGTCTCGCCCTCGATCAGGTGAAATCCAAAGTAAAGCGCCGCAGGAAGCAGCGCTTGCCAGAGTATGTCATGGGTCAATAGGCCAGCGAGAAGAAAGGTCAACACGCCCAAAGCGGTTCCGAGGATCGGCACATAGTTCAGCAGAAAAGCCACCGTCCCCCAGAGGATTGGGTCGCCTACTCCTGTGAGCCACATCGCAAACGCCGTTGCGATGCCTACTGCCGCGTTCATGATCGTGATCGTGACCAGATACGCGGAGATGTCGCTTTCGATTTGCTGCGCGATATCGACTACCTGCCGTTTGCTTCTGAAGCGCGGCATTATCTCGACGAGGCGGTGCAGGAAAATATCGCCAGACACAAGAAGGAAGAAAAGAAACAGCACCGTCGCGAAGAAGCCGCTGGCAAAGTTTCGGGTCCCCATGAATAGCTTCGATAGAAGGCTTGGGCCTTGCGCCGACGCGGCGGTATTTGGAGATGGTCCGGTTTCTCCAAAATCTTCCACCTGATGCAAAAATCGTTGCAATGTATCGATGGGTTCTCGCATAAAACTAAGCCGCTCCTGAAGCCGAGGAATGCCCTCTGGAAGCTTGGCTGCCCAGGTGCGAGCGGGGCCTGAAATGGCTGCACCCAAGCCGACGATCGTTCCGAACAGCGCAAGGATCAGCAGGAGCGACGCGAGTATCCGCGGCACGTGCAACCGTTCCAATATCCGGAAGGCTGGTTGTAGCAAGAGCTTAAGAATGATCGCAAAGACAAATGGCAATACGATTTCGCTTGCGACATAAGCTGCCGCCAGCATCGCAAGGACGAATAAACCACCAAGGAATATAATTTTCGGATCTGAGGGTAGAGGGAGGTCTTCCGGCACTTCTGCCGGCGACACGACCTCGATCTTTTTATCGGCTGGTGCCATCGCCGAAGCCGGGCTGGATCAAGAACAAGACTTGCTGGTAGTTCAAAGTTTTCCGAGCAAAACCAGAATCAACACTATAACGAGTACGAGCCCGAGGCCACCAGCAACGGCCGCACTACCATTTGTAATTAGATAGAAATATCAATGATATAAGTGTTCGCAGTTTAATTCTGACTGGCGCGCCATTTCTTTATGTAAATTCAATGATCGGGCGCTCGTTCTTTCCGCTCGTTCCGATAGCGTTCCCATAAGTCCGCTTTCGTTCGAATGTCGGGCGCGATGACCGGACACATCCGCTCCGACAACGGCCCTGAGTTCGTGGCCAAGGGCTGTACGGGAATGAACCGTGGCCGCCGGTGCCAACACTGCCTACATCGCACCCGAAAGCCCCTTGGGAGAACGGCTACATCGAAAGCTTCAATGCTCGCCTGCGGGACGAACTTCTCAATGGCAAAAAGGACTTTTGCAACACAATCGGTCCAATAGCGACCATTCCACGGCTGAGTTCGCTTGCCCGCGAAACGCCAATCGCGTCAATGTCGTGATGCCCGCGTTTGTTCATCCCTAAACTGTGCCACGAGTTGCGTTGGCCGTGTTCATGCGGTCGGACGGCGTCGGTCAGGTTTGCGGCATCAGCCTTCGAGACTGGCCCCCTTAGTTTCTGGCGTCGCGAGAATCGCGAAGATCGCCAGCACCGCATAGGCCATCACCAGTGCTCCGATATAGATATATGCCTCGTGAATGCCGTAGGCATCAAGGAGCAGTCCGGCGAGAATCGGAATCAGCCCGCCGCCGTAGACCTGCGCGATCTGATATGCCGCGTTCGCGCCCGAGGCGCGATAGCGGGTCGGGAAACTCTCCGTATAGAAAGTCGGGATCGCGCCGTAGCCGAAGCCGAATACGAAGCCGAATCCGATGATTTCGGCGATCGTCGCGAGAAGGAAGCTGCCCGAGTTGATAAGATAGAAATACGGGATAGCGAAGATCAGGAACACGCTGGCGGCAATCAACAGGATCGTCCGGCGGTTGATAATGTCGGCGAGCAGCGAACCGATGATCATGAACACCAGCATGAAGGCCGCGGCGATCAGCCCGATCGTCTCTGGTGCCGATCCGGTGAAGCCGACCGCCTTCATGTAGGCGGTGCCGAACACGAAGTAGAGGAAGAACGCGCCGCCGAACATCGCGTTCACCAGCGAGGTGCGCAGGATGGTCAGCGGCATTTCGCGCCAGGCCTGTCGCGCGGGATGTTCGAGAATCTTGCTTTCCGCCTTGTGCCGTTCGAACACAAAGCTGTCCTCAGTGCGTGTCCGGATGATGAGGCCGACGATCGCCACCAGGAAACCCACGACGAACAAGATGCGCCAGCCCCAGGCAACAAAATGCACCTGCGTCATCAGCGACTTGACGAAGATCACCGAGCCAAAACCCAGCAGCAGCCCGAGCGGGATCGCGAACCCGACCCACGCACCCCAGAATGCGCGGTACTTCGAATGCGCCGCTTGTTCGACCACCCATGTCGAGGCGGTGCCGAACTCGGCGCCGAAACTGATCCCCTGCAGCAGACGGAACACGATCAGCAGCAC
>Ga0181536_10007702_pt1 | contig 10528 bp, 11 predicted proteins | sample PEATcosm2014_Bin_41_FD_121105 | JGI IMG/M metagenome (GOLD analysis project Ga0181536, IMG submission 121105) | Peatland microbial communities from MTU Mesocosm Facility, Houghton, MI, USA - PEATcosm2014_Bin17_60_metaG | ecosystem: Environmental > Terrestrial > Soil > Wetlands > Peat | place...
GCGTAGACCTTCTACGATCCAAGACCAGCGCCAGGGCAGCGGATTGTTTCACAATGAATCCTCCGTCTTTCCCTTGGTGGTATCATGAACCATCGGGTCGACGGAACCGGAGCAAACCTTCCAGCCGCGCTCTCAGGGGTGTGCTATGAGTCTTAAGAGCCAGGTTTCAGAGTTAGTGATGGGTGAGAACAGTTCTCCGGATATGACCTTTACGCTCGTCTTCAGGGAAGTTCCGGAAGAGAAGGTTGTTGTGGCCGAATGCCTGGAGATTCCGGGCTGCGTATCCGAAGGAGAGACTCTGGAGGAAGCGGAAGTCAACATCCGCGATGCTGTGCGCGCCTGCCTGAGCGTCATGTTTGAGGATTGCGTGCGCGATGCGGCCCGCCGCCGCTCCGTTTCCACATCGTATGTCGGAATCTCCTCGCAGCGCACCATCACCGTGAAGGCAAATCCAGGTTTGGATTTACAGGTTGCATAACTCATGGGCCTCTCCGATCTCCCTTTGGCAAGCGGGAAGGACCACCAGAAGACATTCGAGAAGTTTGGCTGGGTTCTTCGCCGCGATGGAAATCACATCGTAATGACCCATCCGCATAGCGAGAGCACGATCTCCATCCCCAACCATAAAGAAGTGAAGAGGGCCACGCTCCATACGATTCTGAAACATATAGGAATCACGGACGCTCAATATCGCGCGCTTTTCGATTCGTAGCCTCGTAGGACGGGGCGCCAGTTGGCGATTTCGGTCTCCCAGGCCTGAACATCTCGACCTGGGCACTCGATCCCAGGCCATGCTTATAGCCGATGCGACCTGGAACAAGTTGTATTCTTATCCTTCGGTGTTGGAGGAGGCTTGGAATGTGTGAAGTCAGGGTGCTGCACGCCGGACTCAATGCCTAACGCGCGGTTTGTGGAGTCACGCAGCAGGAAGCGGAGTTGAAAAGCTGGTCTTCAGGCTGCGGCTTGGAATGAGAGATGGGCCAGAGCACAATGCAATCCAGTTTTCGTCTTCTTGGACCGGCGCATCTTGCCATTCTCGGCGCTGTTCCTCTTTTTGCGGCCGTTCTTGCGGCGATCCAGCGACAGCTTTCGCCCGAATCGAAAGGTCTGCGCGTAGGGCTGGCAATCATACTTCTATCGGACACAACTCTGTATTACGTATATCTGGCATCACACGGCCAGCTTACGTTTCCAGATCGTCTTCCTCTGGAACTCTGCGATGCGTCGCTTTGTCTTATCGTCGTCGCGTTGTTTACTCTCAATCGGGCAGTCTTCGATTTGGCTTACTATGGCGCATTGGCCGGAGCTACAACGGCGCTGCTCACGCCTAACATATGGGAGCCTTTTCCTTCTTTCTCGACCGTTCAGTTCTTTATCGACCATGGCCTCATTGTGACTGGCGCTCTGTATCTCGTGTGGTCCAAGCAGGCGCGGCCGCGGCCAGGGTCGGTCGGCAGGGCGATGCTGGCCCTGAATGTCTATGCCGCCATCGTCGGCGCATTCGATTTCATCTTGAAGACGAATTATATGTACCTTCGCGCCAAGCCTCAAAATGCGTCGCTTCTCGATCTTCTTGGACCGTGGCCTTGGTACATCGCGGCTGCCGAAGGCGTCGCTTGTGGCGTGTTCCTGTTGCTGTATCTTCCATTCCGGCGCCGGCTGCAATAGAGCGCCTTTGCGGTTCCCTTGCAGATTTTGACCGGCGGCGGACAGATTTTTTCGTGGGCGAGAATCCACCCCGGCTCCGACGATGCAAGACGAATATAAACGCTCCAAAATCAATGGTAATTTCCGTTGGTGCGATCCAGGGAGACCGATGAGCCGACGATTTTGCGGATTTTAGGATCGTTCCTTGTTAAAATCAAGAAATCCATTACACGATGAAGACCGGGAAGGATTGCAATGGCCCGATCCGCATCCAGGGATTTCTGTTCTCAGATTGCCGCTTCGCAGGTTGGAAGCGCCCGGAGGCATCAAGACATGCAACCGACATCATCGAAGCCTTTTTCCTACGAGACCTTCCCCGCTTCAGGCCTGGTCGCGTACTTCTCCATGGAGATCGCGATCAATCCCGCCATGCCCACCTACTCCGGCGGTTTGGGCGTTCTGGCCGGAGATACGCTGCGTTCCGCCGCCGATCTGGGAGTTCCGCTGGTAGCCTTCTCGCTGATTCACCGCAAGGGATACTTCCAGCAGCATCTGAACGAGAGAGGCGTGCAGAGCGAGGTTGTTCAGTCGTGGAATCCGTCGCAGTTCTGCGCCGAGGAATCGGCGCGGGTCACGGTTTCCATTGAAGACCGCATCGTCACGGTGCGCTGTTGGCGTTATAACCTGGTGGGCCGCTACGGGCACGTAGTGCCGATCTACCTGCTGGATACGGACCTGGACGGTAACTCCGGATGGGACCGGGGGCTGACCGATCACCTCTACGGCGGCGATACCAACTACCGCTTGCAGCAGGAGATCGTGCTGGGCATGGGCGGCGTGCGCATGGCCAAGGCGCTGGGTCACCGGGTAAATGTGTATCACATGAACGAGGGCCACGCGGCGCTGCTGACGCTGGGCCTGCTGGAAAGCCAGTTGGGCGGCGGGCCGCTGGGCGCGGCCACGGAAACCGACATCGAGCAGGTGCGCAAGCAGTGCGTCTTCACCACCCACACGCCGGTTCCGGCCGGCCACGACCGCTTCTCCACAGAACAGTCCATTCGCATTCTAGGCGGCGACCGGACCGCGCGCCTGGAAAAAATGGGCTGCTTTCGCGATGGAATGCTGAATATGACGCTGCTGGCGCTGCGCTTCTCGCGCTATGCCAACGGCGTGTCCATGCAGCACGGCAAAATCTCCCGCGCGATGTTCCCGGAGTTTGCCATCGACTCGATCACCAACGGCGTTCACGCGCCCACCTGGGTCTCGGAGCCGATTCAACAGATACTCGACCTGTACCTTCCCCGCTGGCGGCGCGACACTCTTTTTCTGCGCAACGCCATCGACCTGCCGGAGAAGGAGATTCTCACGGCCCATGCCCGCGCCAAAGGGGTGCTGCTCTCCGAGGTGGCCTTGCGCACCGGCTTGGTGCTCAATCCCAAGGTGCTCACGCTGGGCTTTGCGCGGCGCGTGGCTACTTACAAACGGGCTACCCTTCTCTTCACCGACTCAAAGCGGCTGGCGGAGATTGCCGCCGCGGCCGGCGGGTTGCAGATCATCTACGCGGGCAAGGCCCATCCTCAGGACGAGCCGGGAAAAGCGCTGATCCAGCAGGTCTTCGAGGAAGCCGCCTGGCTGTCGAAGGATAAGCTGCGCATTGTTTATCTGGAAAACTACGCCTGGGAACTGGGCGCGCTGCTCACCGCCGGCGTGGATGTTTGGGTGAACACGCCGCGCCGGCCCTACGAGGCCTCCGGCACCAGCGGCATGAAGGCCGCGCTCAACGGCGTGCCCAGCCTCTCGATTCTGGATGGGTGGTGGATCGAGGGCTGCATTGAGGGCTTCACCGGCTGGGCCATTGAAGACGGCGCGGGCGATGCCGAAGAAGCTGCTTCGCTTTACAAGAAGCTCGAAACCGCCGTGGTTCCGCTCTACCTTGCGGCCCCGGAGAAGTGGGCGCAACTGATGCGCGCCACGCTGGCCTTCAACGGCTCTTACTTCAATACCAATCGCATGGTGAAGCAGTACATCAACAATGCCTATTATCCGGGGAAGCTGATCGAGCGGGCAAAGGTCGAGGTCGAGGCCTTCGCGGACTGAGAGCTTATCCGTAAATTGGTAGCGCAGACCCACAGGAAGCGTCTGGTGGCGTGGACGCCGCCAGTACAGCCGGTCTGGAGACCGGCGCTACATTCCTTTCTCAATTTACGGATAAGCTCTAAGTTGGCAGAGTTAGCTGGGTATCCCACCTTCGCCGCGTCTTTGTTTTTTGCGGCTAAGGCGCGCCTATAACTATTTTCTTTATTGTCTTCTACAATCTTCAGCTTGGCGCGCAGGGCCTTGGATGCGGTCTTGACGGTCGCACTTTCGTTTTCGCAGGAACGGCGGCCGTGACGCGTTGTTTGAGGCCGACGGACAAAATAGCCGTGTTCAGGCGCGCGCCGGTATCGGTGAGCAGTTCGTTCGCCTCAGCCGTCGCACTGGGTCACGCGCCTTTGATCGACTGACACCGGTAGCTGTACAGCGCCCATTTTGCTTTTGATTTCCCGCATCGGCGGCTGGCCAAAAAGCCGGCTGTACTCGCGGCTGAATTGGCTTGCGCTCTCATAGCCCACCTCGAAGGCCGCGCTCGCGGCATCCAGGCCCTCCGTCATCATGCGAACGCGGGCCATATGCAAGCGCAGCCGCTTCTGGTATTGCAGAGGGCTCATCGCGGTCAGAGAACGAAAATGGTGGTGCAATGTGGATACGCCCATCTGCGCTATCGAGGCCAGTTCCTCCACGCGCAGGGGTTTGGCAAAGTTGGTTCGCAGCCATGCCACAGCTTTCGCCGTCCGGTTGCTTTGCTCCCCTAGCGTGGCGATGGCGCGCAGGTGCTTGCCTAGCGGCGAGCGTAGCACCCGGTATATGATCTCCCGCTGCATCAGGCCGCCGAGGAAGGGAATGTCCAGGGGCGCATCCAGAAGATCCAGCAGTCGGCAGCAGGCGGTGAGCAACTCGGCCGGGGTCTTGCCAAACGCCATGCCGCGCGCTCCGGAAGAGACATCGGGGACGAGGAACTCATCCTGGCTGAGAATCTCGCGCACCATGGGCATCTCGAGCTTGAGGACCAGAGCCAGAAACGGCTCGTTCTTTGATGCCTTTGTGAACTGGCCCAAGACCGGCAGATCGACCGAGGTCAACAGAAAGTTGGAACCGTCGCAGAGGTATGTCGTGCCGCCGACGGTGATGCGCTTTTCTCCCTGAGCAAAGACAATCAGCTCGGGTTCGTAGGCGGCGGAATAGCATTCTGTAGGCGCACATCTGCGGGAGAGGCTAAGGCCCGGCAGATCGGTGGCCACAGGACCCTCCACATGGATGTGGGCGGCAATCTTGCGCGCCAATTCGGCCCGCATCTCGACCACCATTGGTTCTCCGCTTGTATCCATCGGTTTCGCCACTTAGATCGCATCGCCCCTTCAAGACCAACGTAGCACTGAATGTGGGACAGTGTGCATAAAAATCTGTACATCGACAGGAATAGGCAATAAACTGGCAGAATTTGGATACCGCTCGGGCGAAATTGTTTTGTAGTCTTTGGATAAAGAAGGGCGGTGAGGCGGACGCTCGCTTTGCTTCTCCGAGTGAAAGGAGCCATGACAGAAACAAACCATCCGACCGGGGCAGAAAAGGCGATCGGCAGTTTCTCTCCCAAGCTAGTGAGCCTGACCGACGATCTCCTGTTTGGGGATGTCTGGGAGAGAAGCGCGCTTTCAAAGCGCGATCGCAGTCTTGCCACAATTACGGCATTGATCGCTCTTCGCGCGTCGGAACAGCTTCCTTTTCACCTGAAGAGAGGTGTCGAGAATGGCCTATCGCAGGAAGAAATCGTGGAACTCATCACGCACATGGCCTTCTACTCTGGATGGCCGAGCGCCATGTCGGCAATTGGTGTTGCGAAGAAAGTCTTCGAAGAAAACAAACCGTAGCCACAGAACTCAGTCCGAGACAGTTCGGTTTCAAACAGCTTTGAACAAGAAAAGGAGCTGCAATGCAAAAGCGCAATTTGGGAAACGGCAATCTGGAAGTATCGGCGCTGGGACTCGGCTGCATGGGAATGACTTCAGTTTACGGTCCGGCAGTCGACAAGGGCGAGATGATTAATCTGATCCGTAGCGCCTTTGACCTCGGCGTCACTCATTTTGACACCGCCGAAACCTATGGGCCCTTCGCGAATGAGGAACTGGTGGGCGAGGCGCTCCAGCCGATCCGAGACAAGGTAGTGATCGCCACCAAGTTCGGCTTCGAGATCGATCTTGAGACGGGCGCGCGCACTGGCGGGACCAATAGCCGGCCCGAGCACATTAAGCATGTGGCGGACGCTTGCCTGAAGCGTTTGCGGACCGATCGCATCGATCTCTTCTATCAGCACCGCGTCGATCCCAACGTACCGATCGAAGACGTGGCAGGGGCGGTCAAGGAACTGATTGCCGAGGGCAAGGTGCGACACTTCGGTATGTCGGAGGCCGGGGTTCAGACGATCCGCCGTGCGCACGCGGTCCAGCCGCTCACCGCGGTCCAGAGCGAGTACTCCCTGTTCTGGCGTGGCCCGGAGGCCGAGCTTCTGCCGGTCCTGGAGGAGCTTGGCATCGGGTTTGTGCCGTTCAGCCCGCTGGGTGCCGGATTCCTCACAGGCAAGATCGACGAGAACACGAAGTTCGATCCCACCGACTTCCGGAACATGGTGCCGCGCTTTTCGCCCGAGGCGCGAAAGGCCAACATGGTTCTGGTCGACCTGGTCAAGGACGTTGCGGTACGTAAAGGCGCTACGCCGGCACAAGTCACGCTCGCTTGGCTGCTAGCCCAGAAGCCGTGGATCGCGCCGATCCCAGGAACCACTAAGCTGCATCGCCTCAAGGAGAATCTCGGTGCGGTGAATCTCGAACTGACCGGGGACGACCTCAAGCAAATAGATGAAGCGGCTTCCAAGTTGAAACTCGAAGGAGCCCGCCTTCCTGAGGCCGTGTTGAAGATGACCGGACTCTGAGTGCACTTTGACAGAACGCAGTAAACGCCATCCTCACGAATCAGCGAAGAAGAAGTTGTAATCCCTGAGAGACCGCAACCCGCCGCAGCGAGCGGCTATTTTTGAAACACGCGCCAGGAGGAACAAATGCAGAAACGCAAATTGGGAAATAGCAATCTGGAAGTATCCGCCCTCGGCCTCGGCTGCATGGGCATGAGCTTCTCCTATGGTCCGCCCAAGGATAAGCAGGAGATGATCGCTCTGCTCCGCGCGGCCGTCGAGCGCGGCATCACATTCTTCGATACCGCCGAGGTCTACGGTCCGTTCATCAATGAAGAACTCCTCGGCGAAGCCCTCTCGCCCTTTCGCGGGCAGGTAGTCATCGCCACCAAGTTCGGATTCGATATCAATCTCGATGGAAGCCGCGGCGGAAGGGAGCTCAACAGCCAGCCGGAACACATCAAGCAGGTTGCCGATGCCTCTCTCAAACGGCTGAAGGTTGACGCCATCGATCTCTTCTATCAGCATCGGGTTGACCTGGATGTGCCCATCGAGGACGTGGCCGGAGCGGTGAAGGAACTGATTCAGGCGGGCAAGGTGAAACACTTCGGACTTTCCGAGGCGGCTGCATCGACGATTCGACGCGCTCACGCCGTGCAGCCGGTGACGGCGGTACAGAGCGAATATTCGCTGTGGTGGAGGAAGCCTGAAGAGGAAGTGTTGCCCACGCTGGAGGAGCTGGGCATCGGCCTTGTGCCTTATAGCCCGCTCGGAAAGGGTTTTCTGACGGGAAAGATGGACGAGAACACCGCATTCGCCGGCAACGACTTCCGCAGTACCTTACCGCGCTTCACGCCGGAAGCCCTCAAGGCCAACCAAGCCTTTGTCGGTTTGTTGAGTAGGATCGCAGGACAGAAGGGCGCAACGCCCGCTCAGATCGCGCTTGCCTGGCTGCTGGCGCAGAAGCCGTGGATCGTTCCCATACCGGGGACGACGAAGCTGCATCGCCTGGAAGAGAACATCGGAGCCGCCGCGATCAAACTGTCGTCCGAAGACCTGCGCCAGATTGAAAGCGCCGCGGCCAAGATCACCGCGCAAGGCGCCCGATACCCGGAGCACCTTGACAAGTTGACCGGCCGCTGAACTGGAGGCAGCGAGATGAGCAAGAGAGTACTGATTCTTTCTTCGAGCCCAAGAAAACACGGAAACTCGAATGCCTTATGCGACCGGTTCATGGAAGGCGCAGTTGAAGCCCATCATCAGGTAGAAAAAGTCGTGTTGGCGGAAAAGAAAATCAACTACTGCACGGGTTGTTATGCGTGCAGGGGAAATGGGCGGTGCGCGCAGAAGGATGACATGGCGCAGATCCTCGACAGCATGACGGCGGCTGACGCGATCGTGCTGGCGACGCCCGTCTACTTCTACACCATGTGCGCCCAGATGAAGACCGTGATTGACCGAACCATGTCACGGTACACTAAGATCGCCAAGAAGGATTTCTATTTCATTGCGACTGCGGCAGACAGCAACAAGGCCGCTCTGGAGCGAACCATTGATGGCTTCCGGGCATTCATTTCCTGTCTGCCGGGTGCAAAAGAAAAAGGCATCGTATACGGCGCGGGCGCATGGGAAATAGGCGACATCCAGACAAGCCGCGCCATGAAGCAAGCCTATGAAATGGGCAAAGCGCTGTAGATAGCCCGGCTCGCCGTTTCGAGCGGCTCATGCAATCGGACGGCCAGATCGGAAAACGCCAAGGGAGGAAATTCAAGAATGGAGATCAAGCGAATCGGTTCTCAACCGTCCTACCAGGGGCCGGCAGATTACTTTACAGGCACGGTGCGAGTGGACCCGCTATTCGATTCACCCGATCCGGCGCGCGTAGCGGGCGCCAGCGTAACCTTTGAGCCGGGCGCGCGCACCGCATGGCATTCGCATCCGCTCGGTCAAACGCTGGTCGTGACCGCCGGATGCGGCCGGGCGCAACGCTGGGGCGGCCCCATCGAGGAGATTCGGCCCGGCGATGTGATCCGGTTTGCGCCGGGCGAGAAGCAGTGGCACGGCGCGGCGCCGGCGACGGCGATGACGCATCTGGCCATTCATGAGAAGCTCGACGGTAAAGCCGTCGATTGGATGGAACAGGTGAGCGACGAGCAATATCGGGCATAGCCGGGCTGCCTCGATATTAAAGACGCGAAATCCCGGCTGCCGGTCTCCGCGCGCAAAAGCGCTGGCAAGACGCAGCCGGATGGTCTAGCCTCAAGATGTGATCTGGACCAATCCAGCCGCGATGGCCTTGAACGAGTTGAGCGAAGCGCCGCTGGTGCGCTTCTCGGTGCTGGCACTGAGTTCGATCTTTTTTCTGGTCGATCCCTTCGCCGCCATTCCGGCATTTCTTGCCATTACGGAGAACGCGGACCCCAAGCGGCGCAGGCGGGTAGCGCGCAAGGGCGCGCTTACCTGTTTCATCGTGCTGACCAGCTTTGCCGTGGGCGGGCAACTCATCTTCAGAATGTTCGGCATCACGCTGCCGGCCTTCGAGATTGCCGGGGGGCTGATTCTGCTCCTGATCGGCTTGGATATGTTGCAGGCCAAGCGCTCACCGACGCAGGAGGCTTCGGGCGACACCGAGGAGGGCGCGGCCAAGGAAGACGCGGGGATTGTGCCGCTGGGCATTCCGATGCTGGCCGGGCCGGGGGCCATCTCCTCGGTCATGGTTCTGGTGGGGCAGACGCCCTCGCTTCGGCACTGGCAGATGGGGGCGATTCTGGGATCTATTACGCTGACCAGCTTTATCAGCTACTGGGTGCTGGCCGGGGCGGGGCAGGTGCTGCGGGTGCTGGGCGAGACCGGCATCCGTATCCTGGTGCGCATTATGGGACTGCTGCTGGTGGCTCTGGCTATGCAGTTTTTCGTCAATGGGCTCACCGACTTGGGGCTGATTGCGCGCCCGTAAGGCAGTTTCCTCCTATTGTCCGGCGCGGGTTTCCCACAGAATCGCGGGCTTTCATCGGGCGGGGGCTTGCAATCCGGCGGCGGGGTTGCTATTCTCTAAATGTTGCAAATATGCGTTGCCGAAAAAACGGCTTGCCGCTTGCAATCGGGAGTGGCCTGTGCTACTCTTTGAAAGTTGCAGATGAGCAGTGGAGCCTCCCGGTGGCCAAACGGCCTGCCCGATGAGGGAAGTGGGAAGCTGGTTCGTAGGGTCAGGTGAGGCTGTAAGCCCCTGAACCCCTGTAGGGAATCCCGCAGAGAACAAGCCATTGCAAGACCCAGGAGACGATCTCCTGTGAGCCCTAGCGGCTCAGGCGCGGTTTGCTGGTCGTTCTTTGATATTTTGCGCTGTGCGACGCTTCTGAATGGGACTCGTACCGACCGGCCAATCGATATTCGCCAGTGAGGAACTTCCGCCAACAACAAGTTTGCGCGGCCTCATGCGAGGGAAAAGATAAGGCTTGACACGGAGATGAAAGTTCGATAAATTTGGAGAGTTCGCGCAAAAACGCCGAAAGACGCGGTCAAACGCGAAAACGGCAAGCGCAACAAGTTCGAGGACACCTTGGCGTAACAGCCGGGGCCTCGATCCAAACGGCCCCGCTCAGGCGGAGCGCCGCAAGGATCTTTGACAATAAGGTTGAACATGCCAGTCGTGAGAAAAGATCGAGTTTGGCTTGATCGTTCTCACAAGTAAGGCATCGCGCCTTTCGAGCGCGCGATGCGTGCCGAACCTCACCGGCCTCCGTCGGGCGAGGGGAAGCAATCAGGTTTCAAACGAGAGTTTGATCCTGGCTCAGAATCAACGCTGGCGGCGTGCCTAACACATGCAAGTCGAACGAGAAAGTGGAGCAATCCATGAGTAAAGTGGCGCACGGGTGAGTA
>Ga0181536_10007703_pt1 | contig 10527 bp, 10 predicted proteins | sample PEATcosm2014_Bin_41_FD_121105 | JGI IMG/M metagenome (GOLD analysis project Ga0181536, IMG submission 121105) | Peatland microbial communities from MTU Mesocosm Facility, Houghton, MI, USA - PEATcosm2014_Bin17_60_metaG | ecosystem: Environmental > Terrestrial > Soil > Wetlands > Peat | place...
AGAAGGTTGGCGGGCAGGAAGTATTTGTCGAAAACGAAAAGGACATCAGCGACGAAGATTTGAAGGCGCTGCGGAAATTGAGCCGCGACTTGGACTCTGGCGCGAGTCCCTATTTCTGCATTGTGTCGGTGCTGATGCTGCGCGAGGGCTGGGACGTGAAGAACGTCACGACCATTGTTCCATTGCGACCTTACAACTCACCGGCGGGAATTTTGCCGGAGCAAACGCTGGGGCGTGGTTTGCGCCGCATGACGCCAACCGGACAGGCAAACGAAATCGTGGCTGTGGTGGAACATGAGGCGTTTGCGCGGTTGTATCGGGAGGAACTGGCTCAGGAAGGTTTGCCGATTGAAATTGTTGATGTTGACCGTGTGCCGGTCACAACGGTTTCAATTTTCCCTGACCCGGCGAAAGATTGGGAGAAGCTGGACATTTTAATTCCGCGTCTGACGGCTGCCGCTCAGACGCTTGCGACACTCGGCCCGATCAGCGAGGCGGAAGTGCGGGCAGCGTTTGCGAAATACAAACCGTTGCCCATCGGCGAGCGCGGCCCGACGGAAGTTCCATACGAGGGACGGCATCTCATCACTGGCGAAGTCGTTGAACGGATGAAGGTGAATCTGGCCTTGTTGGAATCGGGTGTGGGCGCGCTGTCTTTTTACGTTCAAGAATTGGAATACATCGCCAAAGTTAAAGGCACACACACGGTTCTTGCTCCGTTGTTGCAGGTGTTCTTTGAGCAAATTGTTTTCGGCCTAGGCCGCTCGATTTTTGACCCGGCTTTGACGGCCCGCCTGTCCGACAGCGACGTGCGGGAGCATGTGCGGGCGGTGTTTGTGCCGCTGATTCGCGCAAAAACTTTGCGGCAGCAGATTCGTTCGCCGGATGCCGCGCCGATGGCGGTGTCAAAATGGCGTCCGTTTCAAGTCACCGCGAGCGAGCGGAGACCGGTGATCAAATCGGAACGGACATTATTCAATCTGGTGCCGTGCAACCGTTCGCTCGAACAGGCACTGGTTGAGTTTCTCGGCAAAGCGGGTGACGTGACGGCGTTTGCCAAGAACGCCGGGCCGCAGGCATTGCGAATAGACTATCTTGCCGACGGCCAGCGACTGGCGTTTTACGCGCCGGATTTTTTCGTGCGGAACGGCACAACGGTTTTCCTCGTCGAAACCAAAGGGCAAGTTGACCGGGAAGTTCCAGCCAAGGCCAAGGCAGCAGTCGAGTGGTGCAAATCCGCCTCCACGCAAGCAACGAAGTGGGAATATGTATATGTGCCGGAGGGCGTTTTTCAGCGCTTTCAGGGGTCGGCTTTCTCGGAGATGGCGCGGACGTGTGAGCCATCCTTGAAGGATTTGCTAAACCAGCAAGCCTACCATGCCGAGTTGCCGTTGTTCGCCGTCGCCGGAATCGAGCCGCTTGAAAGCCGTGTGAGCGAGACCAAGGCGGCGGAAATAATCCCGCAGGCGCTGGTGGCGGAATTGCCGGAGCGTTTGCGCAAGGCAGTGGATGAGGCAGTTTCGCTCTACCTGTTCTTTCAAAAGAAATCCGGGGTGAACTTTGCGCCGGTGTTCACCGCGTTGCTCGGCGTGATGGACGAGACGGCCAAAGGACTGGTGATGCAAAAACTGCAAGCCCGGCTGCCCGCCGCCGCACCCGCCCAGCAAACTTGGTTTGAGCCGTATCTCGCAAGAGTGGATTCGCGGATGCACCGACACTACACGGAACTGGCGCGTAACCTGCGAAAAACGCTGGTATATCAAACCGGCGTGTCGCCGCTGGGGTTGTTGCGTAACTGTTATGACTATGCGCTGAACGATGCAACGGCGTTGACAGGAGTATTCGAGGCCGTTCGCGATGAACTGCGAATGCCCGGCGCTCGTGCCAATTTTGAAGCGATCAAGAGCGTCAACGATTTCCGCAACACACGAGTTGCGCATCAACAGATGCCGCTGACGAATCCCGATGAGACAAAAGCCGCGTTGTTGAAGTGGGTGGAAACATTGGCGCTTCTTTGGCAGGAAAACACGGACACGATTTACGCGCGTAAATGTGTCGTGGCTTTGGCGAGTGTCACGCCCAAAGCGCAGGCTGCTGGAGGATTTTCGGCAGAAATCAGCGCGGTCTTCCCTGAAATCCAACTTGGCCCTCCCGGAAATCTTCCGACCGAGTATGCCAATCGGCTACAAATCGAACTGACGCGATTGATTCAACCGCTGGCGGATTCACGTTTCGGCTCAAAACGTGTGCGCGTTGAGTGTAAAGAGATACGATCCGGGTCGCTGACATTTGCGGTCGTCGTGACCGCGCTCGCAGGTGGAGGGTATGAGTTTGTGAAGGACTACGATAAACTTCGTGAGAATGCCGGGTTGCTCGCGAACGACATCAAGCGAGCAGCCGGCAGGATCAAGCGGTCTGTTGCGAAGTTTCTCGGTGATCCAGACAATCCGTTTAAGAAATGAGGATCAAAATCGTGTAAATGAAAAACATGGGGCATGACAAGAGGAGCAATCGACTTTACGAGCGTATCGGCCTGCTCATGGTGCGCGGGCAGTATCGCAGCGCTCTGGAATTGCTGGATAAAGTAATCGAGGACCCTTTGCCCTTATTCCAAGGCGAGGCTTGGGTGGTCGAAGAACGCCGATTGGCGTGGCTTTACCGCATTGACCTCCTACGTGAAAAGGAGCGGCTGACCGAGGCGCTGGCTTGGGCGTGCCTGGAAGTGGAGATGAACCCGGACAACGTGGCGGCCATCGCCTTGAAAGAGCGTTTGAAACGGGAAGCGGGGTTTCTTGGGCGGCAGGGCAGCCAAAAACACACACTTACCGGCGAGGGCAAACCACCACGAACAGCTTGGGGCGGAGTTGCGGGGATGCGCGACCTCAAGGCTATGTTGGAGCGCGACGTTATTCTGCCCCTGCAAGAGCCGGAGATTTACGCGCACTACCGCCTCAACCTGCCCAACGGCATTTTGCTCTATGGCCCGCCGGGCTGCGGCAAGACCTTCATCGCCCGCAAACTGGCCGAGGTCGCGGGATTCTCCTTCATCGAAGTCAAGCCGGGCGACCTGGCCAGCATCTATGTGCATGGAACACAAGGCAAGATCGCCGAAATTTTCGCGCAAGCCCGAAAACAGGTGCCGTGCATGATTTTCTTCGATGAGCTTGATGCAATGGTGCCAATCCGCAGCGGCGATTCAGTGGGCCATCATTACGCTAGCGAAGTGAACGAATTCCTCGTTCAGTTGAACGAATGTGGCCGGAATAAAATTCTCGTCATCGGCGCAACGAACCTGCCCGACCGGATTGATCCCGCCGTTTTAAGACCGGGTCGTCTGGACAAAAAATTCTTTGTTGGGCCGCCCGACTACGAGGCGCGGGTTGAGTTGCTTCGGCTCTGCATGGCCAACCGGCCACAGGAGGAAATGGACTGGCACGATTGCGCGGTGGAATTGGAAAACTATACGTGCGCCGAGATTGAATTCATCGTGAACGAGGCCGCCCGAAGCGCCTTGGCTCAAAACCGACCCATCATCAACGGCGACATCCGCCATGCGGCGGGAAACAATGCCCCCGCACATTCCGCATCCGACATTGAGAAAATGAGATGATGTTCACTTCTTCGGCAAAAGAGCCCGCACCATTTCCAGCGACAACAAACGCAGCTTTCGCGCACGCCAACCCGCCGCCGATGGACTCACTTGAAACACTTCCGCAACATGCTTCACCGTCTCGCGCAGCACATTGAACTTTGGCGCACCCGTCGCCTCCAGTTCCCGCAATTTTGCGTTGAATGTGGCCACGAATTCCGGCGCTGGCAGCAGCAAAGCCGAAGCCAGCGTGCTCGCATCCTTTTCAATCAATACATGCTGCGTTTCAGATAGTTCATGGCCGTCCGCGCCACGCGGCAAATCTCCGCCGGACCACAACTTGTATTCCAGAATCAGATGGCAGACCTCTTCCGCCAGGGTGAACCGGGCGCGGGGCATGTAAGCGAAAATTGATTCGTCCACCACCACAATTCGCGGGTCCCGGGCGAGATAACCTTCCGCATGACGCCGGAATCCGCGACGCGGCAGCAGTTCAAGGTCCAAGTCTTCCAAAATCCCTTCAATATCAATCGCCAAGCCCAAGCGCCGCTTCGGGAAATGTTTGCGAACCGCGTCGGCGACCTGCTCCAGTTCAACGTCGGTTTTGGTCTTGTAGAAGTAGCTCACGCAAGCGGCGCAAATACGGCATCAACGATGGCTTTTTTGTCCGCCGCAGTCAGACGTTTGCGCCCATCGCGCCGCAGCCGCACCGGCTCCAGTTGTTGGCGTGTGTAGAGATCAGAGAATTCCAGGGGTTTGGCCGTGCGCGCCTCTGTCAGCAATTTTAGGAACTCCTGCCGCTCCGTCGGAGACAATGCCAGCATCTGGCAAATCAGCCCCTCTTGGTCCGGCCCAATCCACCGAACCACCCCCGCCTCTGCTTCCGCGTATTCCGCTGGGCCGAGCTCAATTTGACCGGCAAACACGCGGGCCACAAGCCCGTGTCGTTGCCGACGGGTTTTAAGCCATGCTCCGAGTTCTTTGGCCGGGTGTTTCATAGTGTCTTGTTTTGTCGTTCTGCGCACTTTGCAAAAGTCAGTATTTTGCCCGCTGACAGAACGCTAACCGATATTTACCCCGCCTGTCAATCCCGCAAAGCAAAAAAACCGCTTCGACCGCCAGGCAATCTCGGATTGCGCGGCTTACGCCTGTCCGCTGCGGCATTTCCGGCCATTCCAGCCGAAAGCCAAATGACTCCCACTCCACTCAGCCCGTGAGCCGTGAAAAATAACGAATTCCTGGCCCGGCCGTGCCGCCCGTCGCCGAATTCCCCGCCATCATGGTCCGCCTCTCTGTCGGCGTAATAGAGCGCCATGCACACTTGCCCAGTCGTACAGGCAACGTCTGCCGATCTTGATATATGGCAGGACCCCCTTTGCTTTCCAGTTGCCCAAAGTTCGGCGGCTGATTGGCAATTTCGCCAGCAATTGCTTTTCGTCCATGAAAGCCCGCTCGCCGCTCGCGTTTTCCGTCAAATCGTCCATGCCTCCATTCAAACTCTCCCTACCGGGAATAATTGCGGCTTCGATTTTTGGGCCGCCCGGCAATTCTCGCTGCCGCGTCGGTGTTGGCGCTCTTGCTCCGCTGGCCGCTTGTTCGACGGTGGGCTGTGCTGGGGGTTGCCCAACCGACGCCAGAAATTGATGATGGTTATCATTCATATGCCAAAGCAGGACTGTAAAATTTCGGGGCTAACCGCAGCGGGAGCATTTCTGGCTTGTATCCGCCGCATCAACTTCCACCACATTGACGCCGTGCAAGCGGGGATTGGCGGCAGGCGCGGATAGTATCGACGATCTGCGCCTTCGTATTTAAAGCGAATGCGGCTGGGAATAGGCTTGTCGTCCCACGGGGCAGCCCAGGTCTCCACCCAGTCTCGGCTTCGCCCGACGTAAGCGCCAGCATCATGGCCGCCCAACCGCATTGGGATAGCAAAATCGAACATGCCTCATTATATGCTTTTCCAATCGTTCTACCGGAATGTTTCTGGTTCTTCCGGGAAGTTGGGGTCTGATGCTATGGCCAGGGGTCGGGAACAGCTCACGCTTCAGGTATATAAGGTAAGGACTTGGCTTCATCTGTGGCCTTTTCCCATATTCGGCTCTCACCCGCGTTCCAAGCAACTTCACTGGCGCAACACTATAATGGGATTTGTGATTGCGAATCAGAAATTTGGAGGTGATTTGGGAAAATGGCCTTCGGAGGCACTGCTTCCGGGACCAACGCCAGCCGAAGTGACTGCCGCCATCGGGGCAGTACTACTGTGCTGCGTCCACGTCATAGCCGCATTTGGGCCGGCCAGCCTGGCGACAGGGCCAGCTTTTATCTCTTTCCTGCTTTGGATCGAACAATGCCTTGCTGGAGCCGTTGTTGACGCCGCCCCACCTGCGATCAAGCACCGCCGCCATGGACAGCGCAAAGACCGCACGAACCACCCCAACCGTAGCGCCTGGGCTGGGCTTGGTGGGGAAAACGTGGGGAAGCAGGACCTTAAAATCGCCAAAACCGCTTTATTTACGAGGGGAAACCGTCAGCGGATGCACAACCACAGTTTCAACGAATGTGAAACCTTAAATACGCCAAACACGAATTTTGCCCGGTATTGGGCACAGAAATTATGAACTCAAAACACATACAAACCATTAAAAAGCTGACGAACCACCGCCACGGTGGGGAAATCGGTGGGGAAACTTTTCAGCAGGAAACGGAGGTTTACCATGGCTAGCCTGCGCAACTTAATAGGGAAATATGAAAACTCCAAGTACCACATCATCCGTTTCCGGCGCCCTGATGGCAGTTACGTTGAGCGCGTGACCGACCACCTGGTTGAACCGCCTGGAATGAAACCTTCGGACCCCGGGTACGCCAAGGCCAAGGAAGCCCTCCGGCTTAAGGCTCTGGAGGAGGCTAAGGATGCGGAGGCATTCAATGCCGATCTGATGGACGAAGAGGACCTGGCCCAGCGCGCGGTGGGGCGTGCCAAGTACACCAAAAGGGCGGGCAAGGCGCCGTCCTGTGGGTTCTTCATCGTGGCCTGGGTTTGCGAGCACATCATCCGCAACCGACTGAGCGCTCCCCTGGCTTACAACATCTGTAACCTCATGGATTATCTCTTGTCTGTGCTCCAAGAGGCTGGCTGCAAGTCCATCAAGGACATCCGCGAGAAACACATTACGAAAGTGATGAATGACCTGCGAACGGGGTCCTATTCCGCCGACAGCGCCAACATCGGGGTGGTTTATTTGCGCTCGCTTGCCGGTGATCTGCGCAAAGCCACTGGCCGGGCCGTGGGCGGCGGTCTTTTCAAGGAAGCGAAGAACACCGCCGAGCGCTTCGGCTTTTGCCTCCAGGAAATCTGCTGGATCATCGCCGCGCTCCCCAAGGTGGTCCCTGATTTTGTGGAACAGTGGACGGTCTTCATTTTGGTGATGCTCTACACGGAAGAGCGGCCCGGCGACGACGCGCAGGTCACTCTGGGGCATTTCCGCTGGGAAGGCCCGATATTGCTGATGCTTGTCGAATCCTCCAAGACGGATGGTTTTGACGGGAAGGAAGACTGGCAGCCGGTGCATCGGTGCCTGCAACGGCACCTCGAACCGCTGCTCAAGAAGCGGAAGGACTCGGGGGCCAAGCCGGAGGATTCTCTTTTGCCCAGCCTGGCTCTCGAGGACAGAGATACTCTGGGCCTCACCTTCAACGATATAATCACAGCCGCGGAGGTCGAAGTGCCTGTCGTCGAGCGCAAACATCGTCTGAACAATTTCCGCAGGAAGACGCTGTACTCGGTCAAACACACGGGCTGCACGTGGCGGGAGGCGGCTCGTTCCGCCAAGGAAAATGCGGGGCACCTGGTCAAAACGAAAAGCGCTATCGCTCATTATCTGCATTCCGTCCACATCGATGCGCCCCTGCTGCGGCAACTGTACGAACTCATCAACGCCATGCCGGACGTCGACGAGGCCATGGCCCAATCTTTGGCCAAACCAGGAACGGCCTCCAGCCAGGACCCATCACCTAAAAAACCGTAAATCTGATTGCACAACTATGAAAGCACCATGGGAATTTGCCCGGCTGGTCAGTGGCGCGACCAAGATTGTCGGACGATTGGTCTGCCCAGCCAGCCCGATCTACTCCGATCTGTGGGAGAAATTATCCCCTGAGGAAAAGTCGCTGCTGAAGGAGTTCCAACCATCCGCCGAGGCCTCGGAGAAAATGCGCCTGGCGCTGACGGGCGCGCTCAACCGCATCATCGGAGGACCTTCCATTTATTCGGCGGAACGCTTCGCGGGAATGGAGTTGGGGGCGGAAATTACCAGCTTACTCCGGGAAAATCCGGCGCTTTTGCATGCCGCCCGACTCAATCGCCGCCTGCTCGAACTGCTCTTTCCGGAATTGCCGGTGAAACTCGAACAGAGAGACTACAACCCGGAAAATATCCGCATCCTCACCAAGGTGGCCGAGTCAATGGATCCGGAACTGGTGACGCTGATCCGAATGGCCGATGAGGGAGGCATCCAGAACAGCATCGCGTGCCAACTGGGGCCGCCCGATCTGGTCGGAAAGGTAATATCATTCCAACATCCGCTCAACGGCGCGCCGTTGAGCCGAACATTACCCGACCCGCTGTGGGAGCATCTGCAAGGACTGAAGGCAGACCCGAAGTGCTTTTGTCCACGACACAAAGCCATGTCGGAAAACTGCTTTTCCCTTTCCTTCAAAAAATTGTACGCCAAGGCCGGATTCTTCATCCGCAAATTCGCCATCGTGCGCGGTTACAACCGCCGCCACAAGGAGGCTGTCGCCTATCAAAGAATTAGCGCCAAAAGGCGGTGGCTGAGGGAGCGCCGGTGCACGCCGGATGAAATAAAGAAACTGGAAGTCCTCGAAACGCGATGGGGAAGCATGCCGCCGACAAATGAAAACTCCGCCCGCCGGTTGACACGCGACAAAATCCAGTCCCATCTCCCGAAATCTCCTCAGCCGGCACGCGGATTTCTTGGAATGAAAAACGGAAAAAAGGACCAAGACACACCCGAAGAACCCGACGAATCACAAAACCCCAGTTGAGCAAGGCGCAGAATTTGTCCGCCTGTGTGAGTCTGGCGGGGGTAGGCCGTCACGCTGCCCCGGCGGCCAGTCTTGGGGCACCGGTGGCCGGTCGGTGTTCCAAGCGTTATTCCTACGATCCAGCTTCGATTGCCGCCGCCGTGTTTCAATTCGGTTGGTCGAGCATCGGAGCCGTTCACGGCATGCTTCCCGGACCCTTGACTGGCGGCCAGCATAGAGAAGTAGCATTCTGCCGCTGGGTCGGTGCCTTTTGTGCGTTTTTTCAAGATTGCAGTTGTCGCGATTGGAGGATTGATTTCGCGGCCAAACCGGGAAGAGGGATGAACTCCGTGGAGGGCCAGTCTAGCGACGGTTTTGGCAGTCTCATCAACAGCGACAACGGTTTGACCGCCCCAAGTGTAGTGGCGATTGCCGGATTCCAGAGGCCTTTCCTGGAATATGGACAACGATCGTCTCGATCTTGTATCGAACCCCTTTGAGCAGTAATATGGCGCAAAGGATTGATTTGCTCTTCATCTCGCATGACGCGATTACTGTCTAGCGGTGTTTTCTTTCCGAAATGGCGTCACACATAGTTTACTTATGACGACAAAAACTATTGAAATTGCAGTTGATGATATGCAGAATGGCGACTATCCGAATTGTTACGCGGCGATCCCTCCCAACGGCAAGGTTTGCGGTCACACCGGATTGAGGCACACCCACCTATACGCAATGCTCGCAATGGGCGGCGCTGCGCGCCCTTACGTTCGTGTTGTGAATCTCCGAGAACCTGGCGCGAGCAAGGGCAAAACCATATTCCATGTCGGAGATTTTTTCCGTTACCTGGATTGGCATGCCAAACAACAGGGTGCAGGCGCGCAACGCTCCACTATCCTGGATCGGGACGCCAACCAATCCACCCAGCAAACTGTTTAATACGCCAAACTGAAGGAGTTCAGCGGGCGTTATCTGGGCTTGACCGCGACCCAAGTGCCGTCAGGTTGAAATTCCTGCACGGGGCGCCTCCAAAATGCGTTTCTTAAATCCTTAAGCAAACGGTCAAATTCGATTTCGGTTAAATCACGCCAGTCATCGCCACGCAGATTGACGGTTCTGCGCCCAAGCCGCCTCAGCGGTTTGACCGGGCGGGACTGCTGCGCTGAGGATGCTGCTTCGTCCGGTCATTCGCGCTGAACGCAGCCAGTTGACCGGAAGCGTTGAGGTAGACGAAACCTACGTTGGTGGCCAGGAGCCTGGCGTGATGGGGCGCCAAGCTGGCGACAAGGCGCTGGTGGTGATCGCGGTGGAACTGGAAGGCAAAAAGGTGGGGCGACTGCGCTTGCGTCTCATTCCGGACGCTTCCGGTTCCAGCTTGGTGGGTTTCTTGAAGGACTGCGTGACCCCGGGCACAACGGTACATACGGACGACTGGAACGGGTATAACGGTGTACGCGCGGCTGGTTTTGTTCACCGGGTCACCGTGCTACAACGCGACACAGAGCGTGCCCTCAAATACTTCCCGCACGTTCACTTGGTAGCATCGTTGCTCAAGCGATGGCTGCTCGCCACGCACCAGGGGCGTGTCCAGAAGGAGCATCTTCAAGCTTACCTGGACGAGTACGCCTTCCGGTTCAATCGCCGGCGATCCATGCACGTGGGAAAGATCTTCTACCGCCTGATGGAACAGATGGTCCTGCGCAAAGCAAAAGGATATAGGGAGATCGTAAACCCCTCGGGAAAGGACTAGAGTAAAGGGGATATGCAGATCTGGGTATTTTAGCGCAATGGTTCCGCTCACCAACGCGCAAATACGTGTTTGCAAAGCCCAGGCCCAGCGGCTCAAGGCCAAGCTGAAAGTCGGCAAGGAGGGCCTCAGCCCACAGTTCCTC
>Ga0181536_10007705_pt1 | contig 10522 bp, 11 predicted proteins | sample PEATcosm2014_Bin_41_FD_121105 | JGI IMG/M metagenome (GOLD analysis project Ga0181536, IMG submission 121105) | Peatland microbial communities from MTU Mesocosm Facility, Houghton, MI, USA - PEATcosm2014_Bin17_60_metaG | ecosystem: Environmental > Terrestrial > Soil > Wetlands > Peat | place...
ATGGCCACCCTGTCTCTTGACCCGCGTCTCAGCAGTCGCACCGCCGACTTTGTGAGCAGCGATCACAGGATGCTCATTGACGGCCGCTTTGTCGCGGCGGCATCCGGCAAAACCTTTCCCGTTTACAATCCCGCAACCGGCGAAGTCATCACCCACGTTCCAGAAGCTGAAGCCGAGGACGTCAACCGCGCGGTCACGGCAGCGCGCCGCGCCTTTGACGATGGCCCCTGGCCGCGCATGTCGCCTTCCGAACGAGGCCGCCTGCTTTGGAAGATCGCCGATCTCGTGGAACAACATCTCGACGAGCTCGCCGAACTGGAATCGCTCGATAACGGCAAGCCCGTCTCGGTAGCGCGCGTGGCCGACGTGCCGCTGACCGTGGACATGTTCCGCTATATGAGCGGTTGGGCCACCAAGATCTCGGGCAAGACTTTGCCTCTCTCGTTCGGATACGATTACCACTCCTACACGCTTCGCGAGCCCATCGGTGTGGTGGCGCAAATCATCCCGTGGAACTTCCCGCTCCTGATGGCGGCGTGGAAACTGGCGCCCGCACTGGCTTGCGGCTGCACCATTGTGCTCAAGCCGGCCGAGCAGACGCCGCTTTCCGGGCTGCGGCTGGCGCAGATTCTGCATGAGGCGGGTCTGCCCGCCGGCGTGGTCAACGTGATCACCGGCTACGGCGAAGGAGCGGGCGCGCCGCTGGCCGCTCACGAACTTGTCGATAAGGTGGCCTTTACCGGATCCACTGAAGTGGGCAAGCTCATTGTGAACGCCGCGACAGGAAACCTCAAGAAGGTGTCGCTCGAACTGGGTGGTAAATCGCCCGTCGTGATCTTCCCGGATGCGAAGATCGACAGCGCAATTCAGGGGTCAGCCAGCGCCATCTTTTTCAACCACGGGCAGTGCTGCTGTGCCGGTTCCCGCCTCTACATTCACGAGAAGATCTTCGACGAAGTGGTGCACGGCGTGAGCCAGGTGGCGAATGGCATTAAGCTCGCGCCGGGCATGGATCCCTCCTGCCAGATGGGCCCGCTGGTCTCCGACGAGCAGTATCGCCGCGTCGTCGGCTATATCGAATCGGGAATGGCGCAGGGTGCGAAGGTCGCAGCCGGTGGCCCCGTCTCCGGTGTCGACCGCGGCTGGTTTGTGCGCCCCACCGTGCTCACCAACACCAACCCGCGCATGAAGGTCGTTCAGGAAGAGATCTTCGGGCCCGTGGTGTGCGCCGTTCCCTTTTCCGACAAGGAGATCGACGCTATCGTCAAGCGTGCCAACGACACCATCTATGGTCTGGCCGCCAGCGTGTGGACCGAAAACCTGAGCCTCGCCCACAAGGTGGCCCGCGGCCTCCGCGCAGGCACCGTTTGGGTCAACTGCCACAACGTCTTCGACGCCTCTCTGCCTTTCGGCGGATACAAACAATCCGGCTGGGGCCGAGAGATGGGCGAAGAAGTCCTCAACAATTACCTCGAGACCAAAGCGGTAACCGTCGCTCTCTGATTCGAGCCCAGGCGCCTGCTCCCGGCCGACCCTTCCGGGAGCAGGTTAGATCGTGGTCCGTGGCTCGGAGCCCCTGCGTCCCCAGTCCCTCTGCCTTTCTACTCCCAACACCCTATTCCCTGCCTTTACGTCCCTCGCCCCCCGTTCTCCGCCCACTGCGCGCAGCGAGGTTGCCCCATCCTAAACGCGTTCTCTGCGTTTAGGGTGGGATCGCACGAACCTCAACGTACAAGCCTTGGATCAGGGCACGGCTTTAGCCGGGCCGCAACAGTCAGGAAAAGGAGCGGGGCTTGAGCCCCTGAGGGACGCACTTCAATCGGCCCCGAGGATGGATGCAACCTGCCCTGGAAAGCAAGAAACCCGAAGGCACGGAGCGAATACGGCAGTTCCCGCCTGCCGCCTATTGGTTACCGCCTACTGCCTATTGGTTATTGCTCACGGCCTTCGGGCTATTGCCTACTGGCTACTGGCTGATTCTTCGGGACAGATGAACAGCAGCGGTCTCGAATCGTGCATTGGCCTATTTGATTGGCTGGATGTATTCTGGGGATAATCTCACACACAGTAGCACCGATCATCGCTAAACGGACTCATGCAGCACGTGCGAGTTCATTTGCACCGTCTAAGCGAGGGAACCACGTGGACGATCGTTCAAGAGCAGCAAGTATCAACGGAGCGGCCCGCTCGGAAGAAGCAAAGAGCTCAACCTGGGTCAATGTTTTCTTCCTGGCTATATGGCTGTTGGCTGGGGCTATGCCATTCATTCCCTACGATTATGGTTCATCGATCCTGGACAATGTGTTGATGCGCCTCCCAGAGAATGAGGGAAATGTGTGGCACATGTTTATGGGTGTTCCATTCTTTCTGGCTTACCCCATGATTTGGCTCCGATTACGCGCGCTTTTTTCCACGCAACCGCCGACGCCGATTGAAAGGCGTCTGATCTGGAGTGCAGTCGCCTGCTCGGTTGCATGCACGATACTCGTGCATGTGCCGTTTCTGCTGCATTTCGCTGGGGCTAGCGAATGGCAGCGACTCGCGGTCCCCAGCCTGGTCTTCGGCATCGTGGCGCTCGGCGCTATAGCCGCGCTTCTGCTCCCGCGTCAGATCTCTCCTACCTGGGCGTGCCTTGTCGGCCTCGACACAGCTTATCTCGGCAACTTGGTACTGTGCCTCATCATGTACAGCCACGCAGAGGGCGGCCGGTGGTCTAAAGCGGGCTGGCTTGTATCGACGGTGATTGTGTGGCCCATTCTTTTGGAGCTGATGTGGCTCTTGATCCAGACTTTCCGAGCCAATGACCGCAAATCAATCCCGGAGCTGCAGGATGAGCTTGTCAGCTCCTAGCGCCTGGCTGAAAGCTCGCTCACAAGCTCGTTTTTGCCCTCTCCAGCGCGCCCGGAAGCCGGCTACCGCTCCCGCGGCAAGCCCGCCGCACGAAGAGCCAGTCTAGCTTGATTCGGAGGCGGAACTGGACGCGATCCCGTGCTGCAGCTTTCTCGACAGCAAAATGCTGGCCACGCAGAATCCAATGAACAGGTAATAGCCGGGCAGAATCTTCGAAGCATTCGTCGGGATCAGCACCTGTTGCACGTTCGGCACCGCGCGCAAACCGTCGAACGCGCTTCCGATGACGCCGTTGAACGCGACATAGGACATGAAGATCGCCAGGACCATGACATCGGCCATGGACCATTTGGATAGCTCGAAAGCCAGCAGCTTGACCAAGCGGTTGGTGCGCAACAGCGCCGGCCGGAAGAGACTCGCCGCGAGCGCCAGCATCTTCAGCGTCGGGAAGACCACGCTGAACAGGATCACCAGCACGCCGACCACCGTCATCTCTGGCCGGCCCATGTGGATCAGTGTCTGAAACACCTCATACACGGTCTTGCTGCGGTAGTAGAGCGACTGCTCTTGAAACTCGATGGGCGTGCCCAGCAGGGTTGCGTCAATCTTCGTGACGCGAACTTCCACCTCCAGCATCGGGCTGAGCACGCCGCCGGCCAGCATCGCCAGGCAGAAGAACATCAGCACCACAACGGCGCCTCGCGAGAGCGTCCGCCTGCCGGCCATCAACAGGATGAACCCCAGCGCCGCGGATGCCAGCACCGTGAGATAGTAGCCATTCAGCTTCGTGTCCTCTTCCGCGATCTTCTGGCCAAGGATCTGCTCGCAAGCCACACCACTCGAGCACCCATAGTGCTTCAGGATGGCGTTATAGGTGGTCATGTCCGTAGTGCCGAACGTGTTGGTGACCGCATTGGCCAGCACATTGCGAATGGAGTCCCTGAAGCTCTTTTGCGTTCCCTGGTTGACTAGCTGCCCCATCACCACGTCGGTATACTGAGGCACCTGCGGACGCAGCGACGCGATCATCTGTGTCACCATCATGCCTTGGATCCCGCCGGGCTTGCTCGCATCGATTTTGTCCAGCAGCGCGTTCAGCGCCCGTTGCACCTGGGGCCGGAGGCTCTTGCTCTGTCCCTTGAGATCGAGCTTATCGACCTGCGCGTTGAGCATCGGGCCGATGATGGTGCGCCATTGGTCGGCGCTCAGGATTCCGTAGCGCGCGTTTTCGATCTCAGCCAGATCGGTACGCATGAGACGCCGCGCGGCCAGCCCATCGACAGTCTTCCAACTGAACCAGATGGCCGGCATGAGCAAGATCACCGCCGCGGCTAAGCGGAAAACTGACCAGCGCGAATGCTGGCTCGGTGACGGATTGGTCGCTGTGTCCACGTTTTCCACGGCCTGATCGAGTATAAACACGTATTGCTGAGTTCGCCGCTTTCCACCGGCAACCTGCGATTCGATGTAGCGCCGGTCTCCTGACTCGCACCCGGCGCGCAAACGTGGTCGAAAGATGCGCATTTTTGTGTCCGGGCTGGGTTGTTTCGTTAAGTCCGGCGGAATCAGGGGTAATGTTCGCTTCTCGGCTGATGAAACCCCCTCAAATGTTGGCTTGGAAGCGACCGTTTGACGCGCCCACGTTGGTCTGGGACTTCGCGATTTTTTGAGGCAAATTAACGAGAATTGCGCGCATAACGGGTGAGTGTGAATAGAGAATTTCGCGGTTAAGAGCGATAGTTCACAGAGAATTTCCCATCAACACGTCAAAGAGGGCTTCGAAGCGCGTTTTTGCGCGTGCTTTGGCATGTTTTGCACGCCAGAAGGCGTTTTCTAGCGTCAATTTTCAGGTGTCGGAAAGGCGGAGATCAGAGCTCAGAGATCGGGGATCAGAGATCAGGAGACCGGACTGCCGGACTACGGAGCCACGAGACTGGGTTCGGTGTGAGTACGAGTGCGAGTGTGAGTGCGAGTGTGCCGGTCAGGAAATCACCCGGCCAACTCCCGTAGGGAGGGCAGAAAATAGCCCAGGGCGTCAGCCCTGGGAGCCCGGACCAATCCTCCAGAATATAGAGTCCGCGGCGAAGCCGCGATCAAACCCTGCACCCACCAGCCGTCATCCTGAGCGTGGGTCACCGTCCGTACGCGGACGGTGACCGAGTCGAAAGCCCGCCCTGAGCAAAGACTGCGCAGCGGTCGGAGTCGAATGGGGACCTGCATTTGTCCCGCGCCCTGTATCAGGGCTTGGCTGGTAGGTCGGGGATTCATCCCCGACAGCCGCAATCCGCCCATCCATTTCTCGAGAAATCAAGTCCGCGGCGAAGCCGCGCTCGTCCCAGCAGCTTTCACCCTGGCAAAGATCGCCACAAGCCGACTTCACGTCACTTATTCGTCCGTCCGTGAGCGACTAGGCGGTCTTAGCGAGTGGTGCCGGGCCCGCTGTCGTCCAGGGCAAGTTTGGCCGAGGACTCGACCGACTCTGGCGAAGGATCTGCGGCTAACCGCCGCACGCCATCCCAGATCTCCCGGAGCAGCGAATCCGTGAGGTCGAGCTGAGGGATTATCCAGCCCCTGACAGGTGGATAATCCAACACATCGAGTATGACCAAGCCAGAGTCGCACAACAATCTCCGATTTTTAAATGTGCTCATCGAATCAAACTTTGATATAATCATAACTGTCATTCAAGTGGGAGGAAGCATCGATGCAGGGCCAGGCCAATGAAACAGATGCGCTGCTCCGGGAAATCCGGGATGGCGTGCGGCTGATTGTTGCCGCTCTCGCGGATCCACTCCGCAAGCGGCTGGACGAGGAATTCCTGACGTCAACCCAACGAAAGAAAATGTACCGCGAGTTCAACGGTGCACAGCCGTACGACGCCATCGCGAAGAAGGTTGGGGTTACGGCGGAAGGGGTGCGCCAACTCGCTATTGCTCTCGAAGCTTCCGGCTTCGTCACGCTCGACAAGGTGGAAGCGAAGACATGTCCGAGAAAGTTGCTCTGATTTCTTCGCTGGTTCAGGAGGAACACCGATGGACGGCCAATCTGAAAGAGAACTACTCACCCCAGTCAAGGAAATACTCAAATGGGTGAGAATCCAGGCACAACCTATTGCCAAATCGACGATTGAGGCGGCCCTGCCGGAGCCTGCGCATAGACGCCTCTACCAAGCTCTCGACGGAAAACAAACTCAAAGCCAGCTAGCCGCGTCTCTCGGGACCTCGCAGCCCACCGTGAGCCGGCTCATCAACTCCTGGGTGCGGGCTGGTATTGCCGAAGAATGCTCGCCCGGCAGGTATATCAGAAGCTTCGACCTGAGCACCCTCGGGATCGATTTAAAGCCAGGCGAAAAGGACTAAAGAATGCCACCAGAGGACTACGTGAGCGATGACATCCGGCAGATAAGGAATGATTTGGACCGCGTACGACAGGATATAGACAGCATCAATCGAGTCCAGGTCATATCCAATAGCGGAGCAATCCTGGAGGATATCAAGCGCATTGTGGGCAAAAGCAAGCAAATGGTCGCTGCCCTTTTCCTGACCAAAGATTGGATCGGATCTCGGGAACTCGCGGAGCGGCTCAAAATTAATCAAGCAAACCTCGACAAAGTCGTGAACGGCCTTGTGGAGAACGGCTTGTTATATCGAGAGAAAAAGGGCAAGGCAGTGTATTACAAACGGGCCACTAGGCTCGACCTGGTCAACTTCGAAAAGCGGGCGGAATTTACCGAGACATTCCAGTCATGGGAAAGCAGTTAGGAAAAGGAGGAATAGGCCGATCACCCGCAGCAATCGCCGGCGTGAGGACGCCTGTCTGTTATGAAAACGGAGGAATTCGAGAAAGCGACCGAAAAAGATCTGAGGCTTAAAGCCAACCAATGCTTTGAGAAGCTAGAGGACAGCGGGAGCCATGAGAAACCGGCCCTCCTCACTGAAGCCCGGTTCTATATGGACGAAATTGAACGTCGAAAACAGGACAAGGTCGCAAAACGCGATTTGTACCTGGAACTCGTAGTCATAGCCCTGATCGCCCTAGAGCTTTTCTTCGGAATCACGGGCGGCAATCAACAGCTGAACGTTCTGAAACAACTGAGCACGAGCACCGGCGCGACCGCGTCCGCCTTGTCGTCGTTGGCAGAAGAGCAAAAGGCTTTGCTCGCCGCCATCCAGGAGGCGAACACAAGGACGCAAGCTCCGGCCAGCCCCTCCTCGGCAAGGCAGAAGCATTCCTCACGGAGGGCGGCCAACCATTATGACAAGCGATGAGCTTTTAGCAGCAGCTCAAAAACAGAACGAAGTCATGATCAGCCTGCTGGCCCGCCTCGTATGGACGCCAGAGAAGATCACCGAAATCGTTGTCCGTGGCAAGCGCAGCGCGGAGGCATACGTGACGGCTCACAATGCACTGGATGGGTCGGCAACGGTGACGCAGCTGGCCTCACTCGCCGGAGTGACAAAGTCGACGATGTCAGTAACGCTGCAGTCGTGGCTCGACGAGGGAATCATCCTGAATATCGGCACGGATAGCCAACCAAGGTACAAGCGGCTGATGAAGATTCCGGAAATCCGGAAGAAAGGGAAGCGCGACGATGTCCACGATCAATGACGAAGAGGTACTAGAACTAATCGAAGCGAAGTTGGACCAGATGCTCCGGCTTGCGGCTTTATGGATAACCGCAGGGGTGAAGCAGGCACCCGCCATACAGCTGCTCGCGTCGGCGGGAATAGACCGAAACCTGATCGCTGAAATTTTGCACACGACCCCCAACACCGTCAGCGTGACGCTCTCAACGATGAAAAGCGCCAAGAAGAAGTCGAAGTCCGGCGGAGAAAAGGCAGCCAGCTAGCAAAGGCCTGGGGACAAAAGCCTGGGAAGCCTGGGGACGGGAAACCTTGGGACAGACGGGACGTTCCCCTGATCCCAAAAGAGCGGGCTGCCCATCCCCCCAAAAACAGGAATCGAGGTGCCCACGGTTCCAGGCTCGTGGAACCCATAGACACCGCACGACGCTAGAAGTCACCTATCACTCCTGAAAAACGCCGATCCCACACCCAGCACCCCGCCATCCCCGCCTCCCAGGACTTTTCCGCCGCCGCTTTGTAGAGAAACAGGGAGTAGCGAGTAGGGAACAGGGAGTAGTAGATCGTGAAGAGGCCCGGTGTGGTGTCCCGGAGGTTCGCGACGAGGGTTCTATCGTGGCTTCGCCGCTTTCCCAGGGCTCACGCCCTGGGCTATTCTCGGCTCTCCCTCCGGGAGAGGAAGACTGGGCTCCACGGAAAATGGGCGGGCGGGTTGCGGCATGGCTAAAGCCAAGCCCTGATACAAGGCGAGGAAAAGACGCTGACAATAACGCCGGAAAACGCTTTCTGGCACGCAAAACACGCCAAAAGTGCGCCAAAAACACGCATCTGGAGGCGATTTGACGTGTTCATGGGAAATTCTCTGCAACCCTCCGCTATTGTTTGGTCAATTTCACGGTTTTATGTACCTATTAAATGGCCAATTTCAAGGTATTTGTCTCAAAGAATCGCAACCTAACAAGCGAACATTCCCGGGGCGCGCCGCACCACTTGAGCGAACATTTGGAGGGTTTACCGCACCAAATATACCATCATTACGCTTGATTCTGCTGGACTTAGCGAAACACCCCACCCCCGAACGCAAAAATGCAGACTTTTCGACCACGTCAGCCCGCGCAATCGGCTGATCGCGTGACCGCCTGCCCTCCACCTGGCCGACGAAGCCCCGTCGCCCCCGCTGCGCGACCCCGGGCCTTCCACCCCAGCGACGAAGACCTGTCGCTGGGGACCCCGGCCTTGACTTCCGGCGCGCCCGGCTGTAACGTGGCCGCACATCCCTTTGATCTGCTTGGGCTTTCTTCTGACGAAAGCCGGAGTGTGCACCGCTTGGACCCTGTAGAGTCTCCTCCTGTTGGCGCGGCCGACCTCGCGGCCAAGCTGCACCACGCCCCAAACCCTCCCGCGTCACAAGGCGCGTCACGGGCAGCAGGCTCGCCCGCGCCGCCGCTCCCCGCACCGCAACTCCCGGCATCTCAGCTCGATGAGGAGCGCCTGGCCTGGCTGGCGATGGCTCTGGCGCCGGGCCTGGGCCCCAAGCGGATTCTCGATGCCGTAGAGCAGATCGGCACGGCCAGCCGTATTCTCAGCCTACCGCTCACCGCGCTCGAAGGCTTGCGCTTTCCCGCCGAAGCCGCGCAGTTTCTGTTTGACGGCAAGGGCCGCCGCGCGGCAGAAGAGGAGTGGGCGCGCGTGGCTGCGCAGGGCGCAACACTTGTGACCTATTCGTGCCCGGAGTATCCCGAGCGCCTGCGCGAGATCTACGATCCTCCGCCGGTGCTGTGGGTGCGCGGCGACGTGAAGCTGCTCAGCCGTCCCGCCATCGCCGTCGTGGGCACGCGCCATCCCACGCCGTACGGCTCCGGCGTGGCCGAAATGATCTCCCGCGATCTGGCCGCGCGGCGATTGCTCATCGTCAGCGGCATGGCGCGCGGCATTGACTCCTGCGCCCACAAAGGGGCGCTGGCGGCCCGCATGCCCACCCTCGCCGTCTGGGGCACGGGGATCGACATTGTGTACCCCAAGGAGAACCGGAAGCTGGCCGAGGAAATTCTTGCCACGGGCGGAGCCATCGTCAGCGAAGTGCCCATGGGCACGTTTCCCGCGCCGCAGAACTTTCCCCGCCGCAATCGCATTTTGAGCGGGTTGAGCGTAGCCGTCCTGGTGGTGGAGGCGGGCGAAAACTCGGGAACCCGCGTCACCGCCCGCTGCGCCGCGGAGCAGAATCGCGACCTGTTCGCCGTGCCGGGCAACGTGACCAACAAAGGCTCCTGGACGCCGAACACCTTGATAAAACAGGGCGCTAAGCTGGTCGCCACCTGGGAGGATGTCTGGGAAGATCTGCCCTCGCAGGTGAGGATGGAACTGGAGGCCGAGGCGCCGTCTGCATCCAAAGCCGAGCCTGGAGCATCTCTATTGGCTGATCCTGTTCTGCGGCCGCAGGAGGCCATGGTACTCGAGGTGCTCCGCACCGACGAGAGCTTGCAAATCGACGAAATTCTCGACTTGCTGGAGACGCAACTGACGTCTTCTGAGGTGTTTACTGCGCTTTTCGAGCTGGAAATGGCGGGCCGTGTGCGGCAATTGCCGGGAAAGAACTACGTGCGGACCATGTAAAGAGAGGGACCGGGGGCAGGGAACAGGGAATAGAAAACTGGGACGAGACGAAGGGGCGAACCGGCAGCATTTGCCCCTCCCTGGCAACTTGGCTCTGGCAAAATCGAGAAAATCGCAGGTTCCCCATCACCTTTGGGGTTCCCTTGCGGTAAACGCAACGATTTGCAATGGTTCTGAGGCCGCAAAAAGATCCTCTGCCCCCGGAAATGGGACGGCGGAGGAAGAAAATTGCGACCCGCAGGTGGAAATGCCATGGTGTTCCATGGTAGGGTGCATCACTTGCGGCCCATTTTTTTGAAGCCCGGGAGCGGGTGCGCATCAATATACGGTTTTCTGCGGCCCGGGAGCGAAACTGAAGGCCGCGAAACGAGTCCAAAGTTGAGTTGCGCAGCACAAGCGCAGCAACCCCGGAGCAGGGCTATCCTCCAGGGCACTGAGAAGAAAAAGAGGGAATTGGGTTAGGAATGGCAACGAAT
>Ga0181536_10007707_pt1 | contig 10522 bp, 10 predicted proteins | sample PEATcosm2014_Bin_41_FD_121105 | JGI IMG/M metagenome (GOLD analysis project Ga0181536, IMG submission 121105) | Peatland microbial communities from MTU Mesocosm Facility, Houghton, MI, USA - PEATcosm2014_Bin17_60_metaG | ecosystem: Environmental > Terrestrial > Soil > Wetlands > Peat | place...
ATCTGCTCAAGATGATCGAGGAGAAGCCGCAGGTTACGCAGCAGGCGATGAACGGAATCCTGGTGGCGAAGAACCTGGAACGGATCGCCGACCATGCATCGAATATCGCCACCGATGTGATTTTCTGGGTCCGCGGCGCCGACGTGCGTCACGAATTGAGCATGGTGGTGGACTAAAAAGCAGCTTCCAGCCCCTAGCCTCTAGCTTCCAGCTTTCATCGTGGCTTGCATAAGGAATGTCCTGGCCAGCGCGCCGTAGGCGCAGTGTTTGTTAGCCCCGCGCTTTAGCGTGGGGGAAGCGATTTCCACAGATTAATTCCGGAGTCCCGTAGGGACGGCGCAAGGACATTTCTTTCGCAGAGTCCAATAGCTGCTAGCTATTCAAATCATTGCGGCGCGCACAGAGTCCAATGTGCGCGCCGCTTTTCATTGCAATCCTGCCGAATTCAGACGCCGATCACCGCGCAAAGCTCCTTTACCGCCGCGGCACTCTTCTTGAGCGCGGCGTCTTCCTCGGGCGTGAGCTTGATTTCGATGATTTGCTCGAGGCCGGCCGCGCCCAGTTTGCAGGGCACGCCGATGTAGTAGCCGGAGATGCCGTACTCGCCTTCGAGATACGCAGCGCAGGGCAGAATCTTCTTCTTGTCCTTGAGAATGGCTTCAGCCATCTCGACGGTTGCCGCGGACGGCGCGTAGTACGCGCTGCCGGTCTTGAGATACTTCACGATCTCGGCGCCGCCGTCGCGCGTGCGCTGGATAAGCTGCTCCAGCCGGTCGGGCGCGATGAGCTCGGTGATAGGGATGCCGGCGACGGTGGAGTAGCGCGCCAGAGGCACCATGGTGTCACCATGGCCACCGAGGACGAAGGCGGTGACGTTTTCCACGCTGACGTGGAGCTCTTCGGCGATGAAGCTGCGGAAGCGCGCCGAATCGAGCACGCCGGCCATGCCGATGACGCGCTCGCGATTGAATCCGGCCTGGCGGTAGGCGGCCTGGGCCATGGCATCGAGCGGGTTGGAGACGATGATGAGAATCGACTCGGGCGACTGCGCGACCACCTTCTGTACCACGTCGGACATGATCTTGAAGTTGGTGTGCAGCAGGTCGTCGCGGCTCATGCCGGGCTTGCGGGGAATGCCCGCGGTGATGACCACGATGTCGGAGTTGGCCGTGGCCGCGTAGTCGTTGGCGCCGGCGATGGCCACGTCGCGCTTTTCGATGGGCATGGCTTCGAGCAGGTCGAGCGCCTTGCCCTGGGGCACGCCCTCCACCACGTCGACTAGCACCACATCGGCCAGTTCCTTGGCCGCGATCCAGTGCGCGCAAGTGGCGCCCACGTTGCCCGCGCCGACGATGCTTACTTTCTTCCGCATTTCAATTCTCCTCGGGATCCCTCAGGGGCTAAAGCCCCGTTGCCTTTTTGGTATTCATCGGCACGGCTGAAGCCGTGCCCTGTTACAAAACCGAACATCTTGCTAGCAGCTAGAGGCCAGGAGCTAGAAGCTGTTGTTTACATGTTGCCAATAATCCGAGTGGCAAACTCGCTGGTGCCGACCTTGGTCGCGCCGGAAAGTTGCCGCTCGAAGTCGTACGTCACGGATTTCTGCTGGATAGTCTTCTCCATCGCGTTCTCGATCATCTTGGCCGCTTCCTTCCAGCCGATGAATTCGAGCAGCATCACGCCGGACAGAATCACCGAGCCGGGATTGATGACGTCCTTATCGGCGTACTTGGGCGCGGTGCCGTGTGTAGCCTCAAAGACCGCGTAGCCGTCGCCGATGTTGGCGCCGGGCGCGATGCCCAGGCCCCCGACCTGCGCCGCCGCCGCGTCGGAGATGTAGTCGCCGTTGAGGTTCGAGGTGGCGAGAATGCTGTAGTCCTCGGGACGAATGATGATCTGCTGAAAGATGGAGTCGGCGATGCGGTCGTTGACCAGGATTTTCGATTTCCAGGCGCCGTTGCCGTGGGTCTTCCCGATGGAATCGAGAACGCCCTTGACCTCGGCGTAGAGCGCCTCGCGGAAGGCCTGGTTGCCGAATTCGAGGCCCGGCTCGATGAGCGCGGCGTTCTGCTCGATGGTGATGCCGGGATTGGCGTCGACGTTGCCGAGGATCCAGCTCTCGCGCTCGGTTACGGTCTGCGCGCGGAACTCCTCGGTGGCCACCTCGTAGCCCCACTCGCGGAATGCGCCCTCAGTGAACTTCTGGATGTTGCCTTTATGCACCAGGGTGACGGTCTTGCGTCCGGTTTCAAGAGCGCTCTTGATGGCGTAACGCACCAGCCGCTTGGTGCCGAAGATGGAGATGGGCTTGATGCCCACGCCGGAATCGCTGCGCACTCTTTTCTTGGTTTTGGACAGGAGGTCGTCATTCAAAAAGGAAATCAGCCGCGCGGCGTCTTCCGAGCCCTCTTTGAACTCAATGCCCGCGTACACATCCTCGGTATTCTCGCGGAAGATGACGATATTGAGCTTCTCCGGATGCTTCACGGGGCTGGGCACGCCCTGGTAGTACTTCACCGGGCGCACACAGGAGTAGAGATCGAGAATCTGGCGCAGTGCGACATTCAGCGAACGAATCCCGCCGCCGACAGGAGTGGTGAGCGGCCCCTTGATGGAGACGCGGAGGTCACGCGCCGCGGCCACGGAGTCGTCGGGGAGCCAGTTGGAGAACTGCCAGAAGGCTTTTTCGCCGGCAAAAATCTCAAACCAGCGGATGGCGCGCTTGCCGCCGTAGGCCTTTTCCACCGCGGCGTCGAAGACCCGCTGCGAGGCCTTCCAGATATCGCGGCCGGTGCCGTCGCCTTCGATGAAGGGAATGATGGGGTGGTCGGGAACGGAAAACTGCCCGTCCTTGTAGTCGATCGCCTGGCCGTTTTTCGGCAATTCCAGCTTGTTGTAGGTGCTTTGCATGACGTTCAGGGAAGCCCCCTCTGAGAATGGTCCAACGTTGAGGCTAACATCTGCAATTTAGGGGTTGCAATGGCGGCAGCCAGGCGACTGCCTCAGCGGGTCCCCGCTGGCTTCGAACTTTCAAACATCACGCGCAACACGTCCTTGTTTTTGGCGTAATCAGCGTGCGCAGCGCCGGGCGACTCGAAGAGCCCGAACCACCGATGCGCATTCTGTACGTAGAGATTCACCACGTCCACGTCGCCGATCTTCGGAACGCGGAAGGTGATTACGTCGCTGGGATCGCTCCAGGCCACCACCTGCACCTTCTTCCGTGCCGCGTCATCGCCAGGGTGCAGGGAGGTTTGAAAATCTGTCTGCATCTGCTTCCAGCGGTTGACGAGCGCTCTGAAGTTTTCGGCAGGCGCAGTGGCAGGCAGCGGCGCATTAAGTCCGGGCGGCTGCAAGACGGGAGCGGCCGGCTGCGGCGCGGTCTCCAGATTGGTGATCTCGAGCATTTGAATCTGGTTGGCGAAGAAATAAACCAGCGAGGTCCGCTGAAAGATGTATTGCACGGCGAAATCTTCGTCGGCCACCTGCGCGGCCTGCTCGGCGGATTGCGCCGGCGCGGAGGCCTTCGGAGCATCGGGATTCAGTGCGTTGAAGAAGAGATAAGAGCCGAGGCTGTGCGTAACGCCGACAAACTCCTGATCGAGGGTCTTGCTGCCGTGCAATTGCGCCTTCCAGTTGTAAGGCTGGGCGGTCTGGCCCGGGCTAGAGGCCGCGGCAGTCTGGTTGGGATCGAAGGCGGCAGATTTCGCCATGAGTTGCCGTATGCCGTCGCGCAGAATACCGTCGAGCTGGCCGGTGGCGAGCAGCACGTCGCCAAGACCCCAGTCGACCAGGCTGTCCTTCAAAGTCCGGTTGAGCCAGACGCTGTGCGGCTTGACTTTTTCCAGTTGCGCGGCTTCCTCGGGCGCGATCCAGGCATAAAAGCGGCCCTTTCCATCCGGATTCTGCGCGTTCCGGTCCGAGCAGAATTGCAGAAGCTCGCGATCGGGTCCCGCAAGATACGCCTCGGGAACCATCACGCGGCGGCACTTGAGCGAAAGAACCAGCGGCCACCAGTTGATCTCGTCCACTACCAGCACGGAGGCGTGCCCGCGGAGATGCACCATCCAGTGCACAACAAACGGCGCGGCGGCGTGCCACTCATCGGCGCTCTTCCACACCGGGCTGCCCAGATAGGCGAGCGTGGGCGGATTGACGCCGTCGGCAAACTCGCCCCGATTGGGAAACTCCACGCCCGCGTTTTGCCAGTCCTTGACATCGCAGAGCTTGAGCTCGGTGCAAATCGACGTGCGCAGCAGCGAGGAATCGCCGGAGCCAATCTGGTTGATGCCGTGCACGTAGAGAATGTGCACGGGATGATGGTCGGGCGCATCCAGCGCATCGCCAATGCTGGTGAGGGTTGCGAGAGATCCATTGGGATCTTCAACGACCTTGGCACGCGCCAGTGTGATGCCCCCAGCCGCCGCCCCAAACGCCGTTATGACGACGAGGATTGAGATCAACTTGCCAGTCGGCATCGATCGAAAACTCCGATAGGAATCTACGCCTGACTATAGCATTTTCGTTTTGCCGGGCCTCGAAGCTGACGGTTGTGCCGGGCGCGAATTGCCCGCGTGGCCGGTCAAGCCATCACCCTCAAACCGCGGAATGCCGAAGTGACCGCGCAGATGCAGCAGGTCCACGGGGCCCAGGTTTTGTTCGCAGTTTGGGCCGCCGGGATCAAACGCCGATAAATTTGCCGGAAAGTCTGTTTGCACCCGTCCAGATGCGATAAACTCATGCGGGTAGGTAAGAAACCTGCCACAAATTTCACCCCCACGGAGGGCACATAGAAATTGGGAAAAAGCATGGTCCCGAAGAAGCTTTTCTTCACCAAAGGCGTCGGCAAACACAAGGAGCGCTTGACTTCGTTTGAGCTGGCCCTTCGGGATGCGGGTATCGCCTCGCAGAACCTGGTGCGCGTCTCGTCCATTTTTCCGCCGCAGTGCAAGATGATTGCGCGCCGGGAAGGCCTCAAGTACCTGCATGACGGCGAGGTCGTGTTCGCGGTGATTGCGGAAAACTCCACGCGCGAACCGCACCGGCTCGTGGCTTCCAGCATTGGCGTGGCCATTCCGGCCGACCGCAACACCTACGGCTACCTGAGCGAGCATCACAGCTTTGGCGAGACCGAGGAGCAAGCGGGCGAGTATGCCGAGGAGCTGGCCGCCGAGATGCTGGCCACCACGCTCGACGTGGAATTCGATCCCGACACGAGCTGGGACGAGAAAAAGGAGATTTACCGCATCTCCAACAAGATTGTCCGCACCAGTAACGTGACCCAGTCGGCGGTGGGCGACAAGCGCGGCAAGTGGACGACCACCATCGCCGCGGCGGTGCTGATCCTGGAAGAGTAGCGCTCGGCTGTATTAGAGCGTGTATCAAAGACCGGCTTCGTGAAAGGGCACGACTTCAGTCTAGGGAAAAACTCTTGCAGAGTGGCGAAACGTGAAAGGGCACGACTTCAGTCGTGCCGTAGGCGCCGCAAAAAGCGCGGGGGCTTTAGCCCCTGAGGGGGTTCAGCCGAAGCCTGTTGAATCATTTTTTGAAACACGCTTTAGATGGAATCTGAGGCCAATTCCGCCGGCGCGGGGTTGGCCTTGCTGTCTGGGCTAGGGCCGCCCGCCAGGGAGGATCGAAAGACCAAGCATGACCACGGCGCCTAAATTCACCGTCGCCCTTGTGCAGATGCGCATGGGCGCTGACCCGGAGGCGAACTTTGCGTCCGCGGTCAAACACATCCGCGAAGCTGCGCGCATGGGCGCACAGGTTGTGTGCCTCCCGGAGCTCTTTCGCACGCAATACTTCTGCCAGCGCGAAGAGCTTGCGCTCTTTGACCTTGCGGAGGAGATTCCGGGGCCTTCGACGAAGAAACTCGCCGAGGTTGCGCAGGAAGCAGGCGTGGCGATTGTGGCGTCGTTGTTTGAGCGGCGCGCGCCGGGGCTTTATCACAACACCGCGGTCACGCTCGACGCCGACGGCGAAATCGCCGGCATCTACCGCAAGATGCACATACCGGACGATCCGCTCTATTACGAAAAATATTACTTCGCACCGGGCGACCTGGGCTTTCAGGCCGTCGATACGAGCGCCGGCCGCGTGGGCACATTGGTCTGCTGGGACCAGTGGTATCCCGAAGCCGCGCGGCTCACGGCGTTGCAGGGCGCAGAAGTGTTGTTCTATCCCACGGCCATCGGCTGGCACCCGGCGGAAAAGGACGAGTTTGGCGCCGCGCAGTTCGACGCGTGGAAGACCATCCAGCGGGCGCATGCCATTGCCAACGGCGTGTATGTGGCTGCGGTGAATCGCGTCGGTCACGAGCATGGCGACATTCTCGGCAACCGCGCCTCGGGACTGGGCCTCGAGTTCTGGGGTGGAAGCTTTCTGGCCGATCCCTTCGGCCGCATCGTGGCCCAGGCCGGACACGAAGCCGAGGAGATCGTCGTGGGCAAGATCGACCGGGCGCTGATCGAGGAGACGCGCCGCAACTGGCCTTTCCTGCGAGACCGCCGCGTAGACGCCTACGCCGGGATTACGCAGCGCTTTCTGGACGCCGCTAGCACCGAGCCCAAAAACACCAAATAACGGGTGCCCCCGGTCCCTTGCTTTTGAGGACCGGGGATACGATGTGAGGGAAGTCCGACTTGATCGAACCGACAAGAACACCGCGCCAGTTGGGCTACCGCATGCCCGCCGAGTGGGAGCCCCATGAGGCCACGTGGCTCGCGTGGCCGCACAATCCCGAGGATTGGCCGGGCAAGTTTGCGTCCATCCCCTGGCTCTACGCCGAAATCGTGCGCCTTCTCGCCGCGCGCGAGCGCGTGCACCTGATCGTCGAAGGCGCCGCAATGGAAAAGCGCGTCGCGAGCATGCTCAGGCGCGCCTGCGCGAACCTCGATCAAGTGAGTTTTCACCGCTGGCCCACCGATCGTGGATGGACTCGTGACTCCGGCCCGATTTTTGTCCGCAATGCCAAGGGCCAGGTGGCGCTGACCAATTGGCGCTTCAATGGGTGGGCCAAGTACGACGACTGGCGGCTCGACAACAAGTTGCCGGGCCGTGTGCAGAAGCTGCTCGGCTGTCCGCATTGGCAACCACTCGTCCAAAGCCAGGACGGCGCGAAGCGCCACTGCGTCCTTGAGGGCGGGTCGATCGACGTGAACGGAGCTGGCCTGCTGCTGACCACCGAAGAATGTCTGCTGAGCGAGGTGCAGCAGCGCAATCCCGGCCTGAGCCGCGAGCAACTGGAGCGCGTGTTCTACGATTTTCTCGGCATCGACCAGGTCATCTGGCTGGGCCGCGGCATTGCTGGCGACGATACCCACGGCCATGTGGACGACATTGCCCGCTTCGCCGGGCCGGCAACGATCGTTGCCGCCGTCGAGCCCGATACTCGTGACCCCAACCATGCGCCGCTAGCCGAAAACCTTGCGCAGTTGAAGGCCGCGCACACGTCCGACGGAAAGCAGTTCACGATTGTGGAGCTGCCCATGCCGCGCCCTGTGGTATTTCGCGGGCAGCGCCTGCCGGCCAGCTATGCCAATTTCTACATTGCCAACGGAGTGGTGCTGGTGCCCACGTTCCACGATCCCAACGACCGCATAGCGCTGAACCTGCTGGGGGAAGTTTTCCCGGACCGCGAGGTGATCGGCGTGCACTCGGTGGACCTGATCTGGGGCCTGGGCGCACTGCACTGCATGACGCAGCAGCAGCCGGCGGCATTTGGGTCCGCGGCGAAGGAACGGCTTTGAAAGGGCACGGCTTTATTGCCTCTTGCGAATGTAACGTCCCAACTCCTGTTACCTGGCGTTGCAGGCCTTGTAAAAGGGCACGGCTTTAGCCGGGCCGAAAAGGGCGATTAAAATCGAGGGGGCTTTAGCCCCTGAAGGATGCTTCTTCCCGTGACGATCGACGACCGCCAGGCCATGCAAGCCGCGTTGTCCGAGGCGCGTCTTGCCGGAGATTCCGGCGAGGTGCCGATTGGTGCTGTCGTGGTCCGCGAGGGCGCGATCGTTGCCCGCGGCCAAAACCGCGTGCTGCGCGACGTGGACCCTACGGCCCACGCGGAGATCGTGGCGTTGCGCGCGGCCGCCGCGGCGATGGGCAACTATCGGCTCGCGGGGTGCACGCTCTACGTGACGCTCGAGCCCTGCGCCATGTGCGCCGGAGCCATGATTCACGCGCGCATTGACCGCCTGGTCTACGCCGCCGCCGATCCCAAAGCCGGCGCCTGCGGATCGGTGCTTGCGGTGCTCAACCATCCGCAGCTCAACCACCAGATGCAGGTAGAGCAGGGAGTTGGAGCGGAGGAATCAGCGGAGTTGTTGCGGGGATTCTTTCGCGAGCGGCGGTAACTCCGCTAACTCCGCTAACACCACTACTTGCTCGTCAGCTTGCGAATCCTCCCAAGCGCCCAGCTGCCCCACGGATGAAGACCCATCCGTGCGGCTCCGGGTTGGTGGTTTGCGGTTTTCTACTTGGTCTAGTGCTTTTTGGCGTACTCGGCCATGCCCTGAAAGTCGATGAAGACCGCAGGTTCATTGCCGACGACCCAGGCGTCGTGTCCTGGTGGAATAAGGACCACATCGCCGGCTACGGTGGTCATCTCGGCGCCGTCGTCCATGCGCAGGACCATTTTCCCGGAAAGCTGGTAGCCGAAGTGAGTGGCCTCGCAGCTGTGTGTTTTAGCAATCGGCCCGATGCAGGTGGACCACTTCCATCCGGGCTCGAAAGTGGCGCGTGCAACCGTATGTTCGCCCACGTGGAGGACTTCCACCCTGCCTTTGTCAAACGGCCTGACCTCGGCGGGCGCAGTGAAATTCTTTCTTTCCATTCTTGACGCTGTTGCTGGCATAGCTTACCTCCTTGGGGATTTTTGGGGGAATTGATTAGGGACCATCGTGCAAAGATACGATACATCCGGCATCCGGCCATGTGAAGCGTTTTGTCGATCAATTCCTCGTCAATTTGCGAATCCTCTCCGCTTCCCCCGGCCACTTCGCCGCCAGCTCTGCATATTTCCCACTCTCGTAATCGGCGAAATCGAAGCCCGGCGTCACAGTGCAACCGAAGAGCGCCAGTTTTCCACCTTCCACGAGCCGCTCGCCTTGCCACACGCCCGCCGGAACCAGGATTTGAGGCTGCTGTCCAGCCGCTAAATCCGGTCCAAAAGTTAAAACGGCGGAGCCGCCGGAGGGGTAGAGGAGAAGCATCTCCACCGGATCGCCGAGATAGAAGTGGAAGATCTCGTCGGAGGCGACCTTGTGCATCTCCGAAAAGGTGCCTTCTTCGAGCAGATAGTAGATGGCCGTGCCCGTTGCCCGCACACCGCGATCGAGTTCCACATTGCATTCAGCCGTATAGGTGCGGCGATACCATCCACCCTCGACCGGATGCGGCTCCAGCCTGAGCAGCGTCTTCATTTCCTCGGCAGTCATGCTTCTCCCTGGTGGTCTTCATCACAGAGCATAGCAGCGAATCGGCACTAGAATGCGCTCATGACAGTGCAGTTGTACGCCACAAACTGGTGCCGCGATTGCCGGGCCGCCAAGCAGTTCCTCAATGCGCACGGCATTCCGTACACCGAGATCGATGTGGACGTGAACCCTGCCGCCTCGGCCGAGGTGATTGAGCATGTAGGCAAGCGCGCGGTGCCGCAACTGGTGATCGATGGCGAGTGGTTCCAGCCCTACACGCCCGGCCGCGGGCTGCTGGTGGAAGAACTGGAGCGGCGCCTCGGAATCCTTCACGGATAAAGGCCTTAGCCTCGTACAATTTAAAGTGGACATGCCGCGAGACGGACTTGTGCTGTGTGTTGCCTTTCTGTCGTTCTTTGGCCGGCAGCCAGTAGCCGGTAGCCGGTGACCAATGGGGACTGCACAAGGAAGTTCAAAGTACACGCGCCGTAGGCGCATGGTTTGTTAGCCCCGCGCTTCAGCGTGGGGAGAACGGATCGCACAAATGAATCCCGGAGTCCCGTAGGGACGGGGCAAGGACATTTCCTTCGCACTGTCCAACAAGGGCTAGGAGCTAGAAGCTAGCAGCTAGGAGCTAACGTTGATCGAACGTTACACGCGCCCCGCGATGGGCGGCATCTGGACGGAAGAGAACAAGTACCGCTGCTGGCTGCGGGTGGAGTCGGCGGCGAGCACAGTGCTGGCCGAAGACGGCGTCATTCCAGTCGCGGCTGCCGAGGCCATCGCCACCCTAGCCACCGTCTCAGCCGCGCGCGTCGCGGAGATTGAGGCGGAGGTGAAGCACGACGTCATCGCCTTCACCACGGCCGTTGCCGAGAGCCTGAAGAGCCAGGGCCTCGATGCCGAATCAAGGTGGCTACATTACGGGCTAACGTCGAACGACATCGTCGACACGGCACAGGCGCTGCAAGTGAAGGAAGCCTCGGCGCTCATACGCGAAGGCATCGCGGCGCTGCTGACGGTGTTGAAGCGCCGCGCGCTCGAGTTCAAGCACACGCCGACCATCGGGCGCACGCACGGCATCCACGCAGAGCCGACGACCTTTG
>Ga0181536_10007709_pt1 | contig 10521 bp, 8 predicted proteins | sample PEATcosm2014_Bin_41_FD_121105 | JGI IMG/M metagenome (GOLD analysis project Ga0181536, IMG submission 121105) | Peatland microbial communities from MTU Mesocosm Facility, Houghton, MI, USA - PEATcosm2014_Bin17_60_metaG | ecosystem: Environmental > Terrestrial > Soil > Wetlands > Peat | place...
AACAGGACCAGGACAATCTTCACAGCTTCTGGCGGGAGCCATTGATATGCTTCTAACAAGGGGGTCTCCGATGGAAACAGTGCATTTTGTCACAACCGGGTCAGAGCCGCAAAAGTTTGCAACTCCGGCGAAGCCGGACGTTCCTAAAAGGGGAGACATCCTGCCCGAGCAGTGGTAAGCTTGTCCTGCTCGAAATGCCGTGCTGGGAGCCACTTTCATGCGGAAGCAAAAAGGTTTCTCACTGATCGAACTGCTGATCGTAGTTGCCATTATTCTGATCATTGCCGCCATCGCGATCCCCAACCTGTTAAACGCTCGCATGGCCGCCTATGAGGCCTCGGCTGTGCAGTCCATCAAGACCATCAACACGGCGGAGATCACTTACAACTCCAGTTACCCGACCGTTGGCTATGCCCCCACACTGGCAGTACTCGGTGGGGTCAGTCCCTGCACGCCGAGTTCGACGACGGCTTGCCTGATCGACAACATCCTCGCTTCGGGAACCAAAGCCGGTTACAACTTCACAGCCATCGGTTCGGGTGGTCCCCCGGCCTCCAGTTACTACGCGACGGCAGTACCGATCACCGTAAACCGGACGGGAACACGCAGCTTTTGCTCTTTCGAAGATGCGGTGATTCGGGTGCAGCCGTCGGGTTCTGCCATCGCCAGTGAGGCGGCATGCGAGGCACTGTTGCCGCTTCAGTAGGCCGGTCGAGCGCGCGGCAGATAGAGACTCTTCCGTTCACGGAATCTGCCATACCGTGTCGAGCACGGTGCCATCCACCCATTTGACGATCGCTACGGGGCGTTCGCCGCGCTTCGGCCGCTGAGGCCTGCCGCCGCAGATGCGCTCGACTTCTTTCTTGATGTCCGGGAGCGGGCGAATGGGGAGCTTCGAACCTTTGACCGCGTCGAGCAGATCCTGCCGCCGCGGATTGATGGCAATGCCACGCTCGGTCACCACCACGTCAATCAATTCGCCCGGCCCACATAGCGTGGTCACTTCGTCCACGATCACGGGAATCCGGTCGCGGAACGACGGCACGGCCAGGATGGTGCATCCGGCGGCCAGACAGTTCTGCCAGCCGCCGATGCCGTGCAGAAGCCGACCATCGGAGTGCGTCACCACGTTGGCGTTGAAGTTGGTGTCCACCTCAGTGGCGCCGAGCACAACCGCATCCACCAAGGACGCGAAATTCCCTTTGCCGTGGTAGTTGTAGGACGTGAACGGGGAAGTCGCTACGTGGCGCGGATTGTCGGCCATGGAGCGCACGCCGTCGAGGTCGAAGGTTTGCCCGTCGAGGATGTAGTCGGTCAGTCCCTCTTCCAGCAGTTCGACCAGGTACTTGGTTGACCCGCCACGCACGAATCGCGCTTTGACGCCGGCTTGCTTCATCATTTGCTTGAGGTAGCTGACGAAGGCCAGAGCAATTCCGCCCGCCCCAGCCTGGAAGGAGAATCCATTGCGCAGGATGCCGGCATCGCGGAGGAAACGCGCCACGAACTCGGCGATGCGCAGGCGATCGGGCGAGCGCGTGATCTGGGTCGTGCCGGAAACGATTTTGGCCGGATCGCCGATGGACTCCACCTCGACCACGTAATCCACGTTGTTGCCCTGGATCTGCCACGGAATGCAGGGGAAGGGAACCAGGTTGTCGGTGACGGCGATAACGTGATCGGCGTAGGTCGAATCCGCCAGCGCAAAGCCCAGAGAGCCGCAGGCGGATTTTCCGTGCGAGCCATCGCAGTTGCCGAAAGGATCGGCCGTGGGCGCGGCGATCACGGCGACATCAATGTGGACTTCGCCATCCTGAATAGCCTGCCAGCGGCCGCCGTGTGAGCGCAAAACCCCCATGCCACGCATCTTGCCCTGGGTGCAGTAATCGCCCAGCGGGCCGTTCATGCTGCCTTCGACGTGGTCGATGACGCGCGACTCCATCAATTCGATTGCGCCCTTTTGCGAAGGGAACGATGCGCTGGGAAACCACATCAGATCTTTGACGCCGATTCTGGCTGCCGCTTCGAGCGCCATCAGCGCGACACGGTCGCCATCGCGCAGATGATGATGCGAAGAAATCACCATGCCGTCGCGCAGGCCGCACTTGCGAAGAGCGGTTTCCAGATCGGCAACGCGCTTGTCGCCGGTTGCAGGATAATCCGCCGCCGTTCGGATAGGAGGCGCAGCTTTGTTGCCGCGCGGCTGATACTTCCCCACACCCATATAAGCGGTCTGGGTGCGGCCATTCACCGTTTCCGGGACCATGCGTCCCGCCGCATTGGTAACAAGTTCCGTTTTGTCGAGAATAGCCATCACGTCCTCAATCGCTTCGGCAGCCCCGGATTGGTCACGCGCTTTTCCATCAACCATCAACAATCATCAGTCAACAATTCCCATGGCTTTGGCCCGCGCCATCAGCTTCAGCGCCCGGTTCACGACCGGAGGATCGATCATCTTCGATCCCAGACTTACAACGCCCAGGCCTTTCTCCTGCGCTTCGTTGTAAGCCGCGACAATTCTACGAGCGCGCTCGATTTCCGCCGGCGTGGGCGCGTAGGCCTCATGAATCACCGGAATCTGCAGCGGATGAACGCAGCCCATGCCTTCAAAACCGAGAGCGCGAGAATTGAGGCCCCAGGCGCGCAGGCCGTCCGTGTCGCCGACATCGCCGAATACCGAGTCGATGGCCTGGATCCTGGCAGCATGAGCGGCATTGACCACGCGTTGCCGCGCGAACAGAGATTCCGCGCCGGCCGAGGTTTTCACCACGCCGAGGTCGGCCGTGTAATCTTCCAGTCCGATGGTCAGGGCGACAATCTTTTCACTCTCCGTCGCAATCGCAAATGCGTTCTCGATCCCCAGTGCGGACTCCAGAATCGGCATCAGCCAAATCGGCCGCGTAATGCCGTAGTCACCTTTGATCGCGGCAATGCGCTTGCCGGCCTCGACGACTTGACCGGGATTCTCAACCTTGGGGATCAGAATCAGATCAGGAGATTCGGGAACGATCTCGTCCAGGTCCTCCAGTCCGAGAGGAAGTTGATTGATGCGCACCATGCGCTCACACTCGAGAAAATCAACCGCCCGTAGCGCGTTGCGCACCAGCAGGCGGGCCGCGTCCTTTTCGCTGGCGTGGACCGAATCCTCCAGGTCGAGAATGATGGCATCGGCTCCGTGCAGCGCAGCGTTGATGAAATACTTGGGTTCGCTGCCCGGAACGTAGAGCCGGGAGCGCCGCATGCGATCGCGGGAGGAAGGCTCGGGCAGCGCAATCCGGTCGGGAAGCACCCGCGTGCCTTCGCCACGCCCGGCCCGCCGGGCAGCCGCTTCGATGCGTGCCGCGATCACAAACGGCAGCGCACCTTCATCGTGGATTTGTACCTGCGCGTGCCGCACGCCGAGGGCCTCGAGCACTTCTTCGGCCTGGCGGCGCATCGCGTCTCCGTAGTAAGGCTTGACCCGCGACTCGAGTTCGATGTCAATGCCGCCGCGCGAGCGCGGTTCGATCCGCACATGGAGGTCGGAGCGGACCTCCGCGCCCCAATGGCCGGCTTCGCCGGTGCGAGTTTCCGTGGCAACTGTCATGCGAGCCTCCGCTTATTCGCCGTCAATCTCTGCTGGTTGGTCGCTATATCAGCTTGGCCAGAACCGCGTCCGTCATCTGTACTGTGCTGGCAGCGCCTTGGCTGATGGCCTTCGCGCCGCCCGGAATGCGCATCATATCGTAAGTACGCACCTTGCCTTCTTTCACCACCGCCGCGATCGCGGCACGGATGCGGCGGCCCTTCTCGACCTCACCGATATGATCGAGCATCATGACCGCCGAGAGAAACATCGCGATCGGGTTTACGATGGGCGGCTTGAGTTCGGCGTACTTGGGCGCCGAGCCGTGAGTAGGCTCGAAGACGGCCACTTCATCGCCGATGTTGCCCGAAGCGGCGAATCCCAGGCCGCCGATCAGGCCCGCGAAGGCGTCAGAGATCACGTCCCCGAACAGATTCGAAGCCACCACTACGCCGTAGTCTTCGGGATTTTTCGTCAGCCACATCGTCTGGGCGTCAATGTTGGTGGACCAGAGCGCGATGCCGGGATATTCCTTGGATACGGCCTTGGCTTCTTCCTCCATCATTCCCGAAGTCTCGCGTAAAACGTTGGGCTTCTCGCAAATCGTGACGGACTTGTAGCCGTACTTCTTCGCCCATTCGAAAGCTGCCTTCGAGATCTTGCGGGCGGCGTTGCGCGTAATGATGCGGACAGAGACGGCAAGGTCGGGTCCGGGAACCGCGGCGAACGGCTTGAATTTGGAATGCGTGGCCAGAGCGGCTCGCACCTGCTCCGGAGGATTGGTCCACTCCACTCCGGCGTAGAGTCCCTCGGTGTTCTGCCGGAAGACGACAACATTGACGACCGGCTCTTCAAAACCGCCGTCGGTCCGCTTGCGAATAAAGTTCAGAGGATTGCCCGGGAACGAAATGCACGGCCGCACGCAGGTGTCGAGATGGAAGCGCTGCCGCATGGTGACAATGGGGCTGAAATACGAATATCCCTTGCCCTTCAGTTCCGGCTTCAACTCGGCCTCGGCTTCCTTCTTGGGCTTGGAAGTGATGGCGCCAAACAGGCCCAGCTTGTGTTTGGCCAGCAGGTCAATCGTGCGCTGGGGAAGCGCGTTTCCCTCGCGGCACCAGCACTCCCAGCCGATGTCGGCATGGACGTACTCGGCGTCGAATCCGACGGCTTTGAGAAGCCGCAAGGATTCGGGAAGAACCTGATTGCCGATGCCGTCTCCCGGCATGGTGACTACGGTATGTTTGGGCATGATTTGTCCTTGATTGAGTAATTTGGTAATTGAGTAACTTGGCGAGCGAAAGTTGTCGCGGGTCCAACGGTTTTCAATTACCCAATTACTCAATTTCTCAATTGCCCAATGAGTCCCAATTTCCTCGCGACCACGTTCTCTGCTCCTCCGGCAATCACCAGTGACTGCGGAACCGTGCCCAGCGGCGGAAAGACAAAGCTTTCACCATGCCAGGTTAGAGTGCCGGAAGTGAAGGCGATATCCACTTCTTCACCCGGGACAATCGTCTTTTCCTTGGCCGCGATTTCGCTCGCGAACTGTTCGCGCAGGCGCTTGACCAGAGCCGGGACTTCGATACACAAAAAGCCATTGTTATAAGCATTGCGCAGGTAAGTCTGCGAAAAACTGGCTGCAATCACCAGCGGAATGCCTTTCGCCTTCAGGCAAGTGACGGCCTGTTCGCGGCTCGATCCCGTGCCGAAATTGAATCCGCCGACAATGACGTCGCCCGCTCGCGTGCGCTCGGCGAACTGCGGGTCGTAGTTCTCCATGACCACCCGGGCCATCATCTCCGGCGTCATGTCGTCGCGATAGGTGTAATCCTTGCCGTAGATGGCGTCGGTGTTGACGTTATCCTGCGGCATGAACACCAGGCGCCCCCGCACCCGCTCCGGAAAGCCGGGCAGAATCTCGACCCGCTCGGCGGCATATGCGCCGGCGGCGAACTCCTGATACTCGCGAACCGGCGTGCGATCGGCAAAGCGGCTGGGACCGGTGATGTAGCCCGCGACTGCCGATGCCGCGACGACCTCGGGACTCGCCAGGTAGCATTGCGCATCGCGCGATCCCATGCGGCCTTTGAAGTTGCGGTTGGTGGCCGAGATGCCGACCTCGCCTTTTTCCAGAAGTCCGGTACCGAGACCGATGCAAGGCCCGCAACTGGGCGGTAGCGGGATTGCTCCGGCTTCGAGCAGCGCCTGCCACGCGCCGCGTCTTTCGGCTTCCTGTTGCACCCATGCGCTGGCCGCCCCCAGGTAGAACTGCACGCCGGGTGCGACTTTCTTTCCGCGCAAAACCCGCGCTGCCGCTTCCAGATCAGCCGCGCGTGAATTCACGCAGGAAACCAGGTACGCCTTTTGAATGGCGACTTTCTTTTTTTCGATTTCGGCGACGGACTGCATGACCTGCACCGTGTCGGGCCCCGACACATGCGGCGTAACTTGATTGAGATCGAGAACGATGCGAGCAGCATACGCCGCATCGGAATCGGGAAGCGGCGGATTCGCAGCCCATTTCGCAATGTCCGCTTCCGTGAAACGCTCAACTCCCATGGCTTTCAGCCGCTGGTGCACGCCGCGGAGGTATTCCAAAGTAACGGCGTCTACCGGGAACCAACCCACAAGCGGCCCCCACTCCGTGCTCATGTTGGAGATGGAGAAGCGAGCGTCCATGGGCAGGCTGGCGACGCCCGGCCCGGAGAATTCCACCGCCGCGTTCAGCGCTTCATCATGGTTGTAGAGTCCGCAGAGAGCAATGATCACGTCTTTCCCGGTGACCCCATCCGGCAGCTTGCCCTCCAGCACAACTTGAATCGTGCGCGGAATCTGCCACCAGAATTCCCCGGTTGCCCAGACCGCAGCCGCGTCGGTGCGCACGATGGGCGTGCCCACCGCGCCCAATGCGCCGTACATGTTGGAGTGGGAATCGGAAGCGACGACAAACGAACCCGGCACAACGTATCCGCGCTCGACCATGATCTGATGGCCGATGCCCGATCCGGCAGGATAGAAATCAACTCCGTGCTCTTTGGCGAAGGCCTCGATGGAACGGTATTTTTTCAGGTTGGCTTCGTCCTGGTTCTGGTTGTCGTGATCCAGGGCGAAGACGAGTTGCCCGACGTCACACACTTTCTTCGCGCCGATCCCCTTGAACTTGCTCATTACGGCCGAGGTGTTGTCGTGCGTCATTACATGAAACGGCCGGATGGAAAGAAAGTCGCCGGCGCGCAAGGGCCGATTGGGGCCTTCGGCCATGTGGGCTTGTGCGATCTTTTCGACAATGGTCTGCGGCATGGTAGGCTCCAGTTTCTCTCCGTGCGAAGGCCGCGGCGGTGCTAGCTAAGCATGGTCTTACGGTTCTTCTTCTGGCTTTTCGCACGCGGTCCGGTTCTGCCTTGGGTCCTGCCTGCCTTTGCTTTGCCGAAGCGTGCCTTCCGAACATCCGCTTCCATCAAGGCCATCAATTCGTTCACCGAGCCAACCCGGTCCAAATTCCACACCGCCTCCTTCACCCGCCTCTGCGCGTTTTTGGAGAGCACTCCTTCGGCGAGCGCGGCGAATTTCTCTTCTACTTCCTGATCGGTCAGCGGATTGCGCGGGTCACCCTTAGGATAGTCAAGTTGTTTGCTGAAGCAACGTCCATCTGTCGTATTGATATGCACAATTACTCTCTGTAGTGCTGGAAATACTTTTTCGATCTCGGGATCCGCGACCACCTCGACCTTCTTGAGTTGCTCCCGAATCTTCGCGTCCATGATCTTCTCCATGGTGAACTGCACCGGCGTGACCTGGCGGTCCACCAGCGCCGCCGCGATGACGTAGGGCAGGGAATGATCGGCAGTTTCCTTGGTTTGCGGATCGTACTTACTGGGATCCGAGAGAATGTCAGCCGCGCGCGCCAGCGAACGGATCTGAATTTTTGCTACCCGGTCGGGAGGCAAATCATTCGCCTTGACCAGATCGAGCACGGCGGAGATCGGCGTGTGAGTCAGAGCTTCGGTGGGGAAGGCCTTCATGCCGCATTGCGTGATGCGCCACGACTCACCCAGCCCGTCAGTCAAGAGATTGAGCTTCCATTCCAGCCCGAAGACGTGGGTGAGGCCTTCTTTTCCGTCAATCACGTGCTCTGGCCCGGAGTATCCATTTTCCGCCAGCAGCGCGGCGAACACGCCACTCTGCGTAGCCATGGGATCGACCGTGTTCTTCATCATGGTGAGCTTGCCGGCAGTGACCGCTCCGAGCGTGCAGTGGCGGCTGGCCGAAATGCCAATGGCATGCTGCATCTGTTCCCAAGGTAGGTGCAGTGCGCGCCCGGCGACGATGGGCGATACAAATGCAGTTAGCGTCGCATGATGCCAGCCGCGCTCTCGGATTCCCGGGAAGGCGGCCTCGCAGAGCCGCATCTCGAACTCATGACCAAGGACGAGGCCGACGATCAGTTCCTTGCCGTCGCTGCCAGTGCGCTCGCAGCACGCGATGGCCGCGGGAAAAATGTCGGAGGGATGCGACGGATCCTGTTTCCAGTAAATGTCGTTGTAATCCATGCAACGGATCATCAGCGCGTTAGCCAGCGACGCCGAAACTGGATCCATGCGCTGGCCCGTGCCGATCACCGTGGCCGAACCAGGGCCGGCTACTTCGTCGAGAACCGCCAGCGCAATCTTGACGTCGTGTTGCTGGTAGCCTCCCAGCGCGCAGCCGAACGAATCGAGCAAGAAGCGCTTGGCCTGGTAGACGGCATCCGGCGAGAGGTCCTGATACTGCAACCCCGCCGCCCAGCGCGACATCTGGGCCGTAATGGTCTCTCTAGGTGCAATCGATTTCGTGGCGGACAAGGAATCTCTCCTTAGGTTTTCAGCTTGATGTTTTTCGGATTCTTGAAGGGCAGGAAAGCCATGAAGTCGGCGTGATGCACGATAAACGCTTCGGTGGTCCGCTTGACCAGGTCGCCCTCGGCGGCGTGTGCCGCGATGATGTGGCAAACCTCGTCGGGCACGCCGCATTCCATGGCCAGAGCGACCCCGGTGAAGGGATGCCGCAGGGCCTCACCGCGTTCGCTCTGCCGGCTCTTGCCGTCGGGGCCGAGTTCGTATTCCAGCAGTTTGCCCACGTCGGCCAGAATCGCGCCCGCAATCACCGTGTCCATATCAATGGGCAACGCCCGGCCCATGAACGACTGCATGGCTTTGGCGCTGTCGCGGGCGATGTGCACGACGCAGCGCTTGTGCTCCATGAAAGTGATAGGGCAATTGGGCACGAGCAGGGTAAAAGGAATCTGGTTGAGGTCGTCCGCCTTAAGCGGGCTGCGTTCCAGAGCCTTGATCCAGGTCTCGGTAACTTGTTCACGTAATTGGAGATTTTCGATCCAGTCGATCTCCGGCCAAAGCTGCTTGACGGTCTCTCGCATAAGACTGCCGCAAAGAAAACCAACCATTATAGGCTAGCCGAGGCGCGGAGGCGGGACGACGGTCAGAATCACATGGGCGTGTGATTGAAAGACATCAGATCGGCGGCCTGCCTAGCGGAGGGCGAGCTCGCGCAGGCGCTCGGCCGCAGTCTCCGGCGCGATGTCGCGTTGCGGCATTCCCAGCATCTCGAATCCCACCATGAACTTGCGGATGGTCGCCGAGCGCAGCAACGGAGGATAGAAATGCGCATGGAAATGCCATTCCGGGTGATCGGTGCCATCGCTGGGCGATTGGTGGAATCCCATCGAGTAAGGGAAGGGAACACCGAAAACTCTGTCGTAAGTTGAGGTGATCTGCTGCAGCATGGCACTGAGGGAGCGGGGTTCGTCCGCCCCGAAGTTGTTCATGCTCGACATGTGGCGGCGGCTGCAGACGAGAATCTCAAACGGCCAAACCGCCCAGAAGGGCACCAAAGCCACGAATCCCTCGTTCTGACACACGACACGGACCTGCTGGCGCTCCTCTAGAGCAACGTAGTCGCAGAGAAGACAGCTGCCCCGCGATTCGAAGTACGCCCGTTGTGCGATCAGTTCTTTCGCGGGCGCATCCGGAATGGAGGCTGTGGCCCAGATCTGGCAATGAGGATGAGGATTACTGGCGCCCATCATGGCGCCGCGGTTCTCGAAAATCTGCACGTGGTTGATGAATTTCAGAGCGCCCAGTTCGCGGAATTGTTCCGTCCACGTGCCAACCACCCGTTCAATTTCGTCCAGCCCCATGGTCGCGAGCGTCAGATCGTGGCGAGGAGAAAAGCAAATCACCCGGCAAACGCCAGGTTCTGCTTCGGCAACCGCAAGCCCCTTGCCGTCTATGTCGAGACGGTCCGGTCGGGTTTGCGGCTTCAGCGCGGCGAAATCATTCTCAAAAATGAACGTCGAGGAATAGGCCGGATTGCGAATCCCTCCTGCGCGCGCGTTGCCGGGGCAGAGATAGCAGTTCGGATCGTAGGTGGGTTCGGGTGTGGTCTGTAACTTCGCGACTTCGCCCTGCCAGGGACGCGTTGCGCGGTGAGGCGAGACCAGCACCCACTCATTGGTCAGGGCATTCAGCCTGCGATGCGGATCTTCCGTCAGTTTCAATTTTCGGGCCTCGCCGTATTCTACGACGAGCCGTGAGCTATGGCAGAAGTGGCTCCGTCTAAAACCCGGGGGCAGCGATTTGCTTCGCGTGCTTTGCGAATCCATCGCGCTCTTTAGCGGTTAAGTGCTGTTCTACTGCGGTGGGTATCAGAGCAGTTCTCCTGATGGTGTAGAGTCCCTGCCCTCAGCGGCTAAAGCCGAGACTCTCTTGTGGCGCTGACGGCACGGCTGAAGCCGTGCCCTTCCCGTTCGTGGTTTGCACTCCACAGTAACTCGGGAAATGCCCTGGCTCATGGCCGCAGGGAGTTGCTCATCATCAGGGCGAACAGCAGAGGGAGGTAAATCACCGTCGCCTGCAGCACGTGACGGGCGCGCATTTTCGAGGGGGCGCTGGCCAGTGGCA
>Ga0181536_10007711_pt1 | contig 10518 bp, 9 predicted proteins | sample PEATcosm2014_Bin_41_FD_121105 | JGI IMG/M metagenome (GOLD analysis project Ga0181536, IMG submission 121105) | Peatland microbial communities from MTU Mesocosm Facility, Houghton, MI, USA - PEATcosm2014_Bin17_60_metaG | ecosystem: Environmental > Terrestrial > Soil > Wetlands > Peat | place...
CGCCCGGAGAGATTGCTCGCGGCTGCGCCGCTCGTCCTCCGCTTCGCTGCGGACCGTTGCCGCGCTTCGCGCAGCAACGTCCAACCCGGCGCGGCGCCGGGCTGTCGAACTCCCGGCCTCCTGGTTCGTAGATAACAGGCCCGTCAGATTGGGCTTTTTGATGATCGTAACTGTTTGATTTTTAACAACCTGCCCGCGGGATGTCCGTTGCAAATCGACCCCCAAGAGCACGACGAAGCATAACGAAGCACGACCGACTCCCACAAAACTCCCGCGACCTCATGGTGTCTTTTGCGGCAATCGAACTGATGGTTAGAGTGGCTGCCTGATAGGGGTCCACTTGTTTTCCGTGCAATAAGTGACGGTAGAAAATGCCGTGAATAATAATGAGCACGAGCGCTCGTGTACCAGGGGTAAGGTTGCCTGCTTGCTGCATGGGGCTGGTGGTCCGGTTGTGTGTGGGGGTGTTTTCGCTTCCCCGCCGCCACAGCGAGTCATTACACCGACGAACAGTCGCAGCACGAACGCCGCACTCAATGGCCATGCAAATGCCTGCTTAAAGGCGGCATCGGCGGCATGGCTTCCAGGGACCCCATCCAACTAATGTCCGCAACGATAGACGGACACATGGGCGTTGGCCACAACCAAGGCAGAGGCCGGAGGGCAATAGGGACGATCAGCATGGCAGATCCGCAGTCATCCTATTTGCCGGAATAGGGCCCAAATTTCTTCGCATCCCAGCTTAGGCCGATGCTGGTATCCGGTACAACGATGTTCCCAGGTTCGACGTCCACGGTCGCACCGCTGTGAGTGTAGAAAATGTGTGCGCCATCGTCAGTGACCGTCTCGCCGTTTTGATCGTGCAAATTCAGCCGGTACCAGGCGCACACCGTTGCCACCGAGTCCTTGGTCGTGATGAGAACCGCACCCGGGCTCTGTCGGTCAATCTCGGTTACACGAGAGGTATAGAACGGGACCGGGGGCGTGGCGTTGGCCGGTCTGGTGATGATCGCGGCAAAGCAGGCCACGAGCATGAGCACAAGCGCTCGTCTGCCATGGGCGAGGTTTGCTGCTCGATGCGTGGAGCTGACGGTCCGACCCCCCTGTGTGGGTGTCGGGCGATCGTCAGCCACCACACGAAACCGCTGATGGACGTCTGTCATATCCAGCTCCTTAAAAGTTCGTTGCCGTCTCGATGTATGCGCATACACGTGGAAATCCTGGCCCGGTGGTATGCCGCTATCGGATAAAACCAAAAACAGTGGCCGATCCCGCCAGGAATACGGAACTGATGGCCCTTCGGGTAAGCGATATTCACAGAACGAGGGGCGAGGCGGGGGGCATGCACTGATCACCGTGGCGTGATTGAAGCCTAGATCCGGTTCTCAAGGGGTAGGGAATCCTTTGGGAGCGCGAATCGTGAGTCTATTTGGTAAGAGCAACGACCTGAACCGCGAGTTCATTGCACGACTTGACGCCGCCAAGGAGGAAATCATCTTCAAATCGCCGGACATGACGATCCGCGAGTTCACCCAGGTGACCGTGGAGCCGGACGAAACCGCCTTATTCTTTAAGGAGGGTAAGGTGGCTGGTGTCCTGCCTCAGGGGCGATCCACCCTTGACGGTGCTCTGATCCCTTTCCTCGGCGATATCGTGGATTTTGCGCGCGGGGGGAACATGTACCGCGCCGAACTCTACTTCGTCGGCACGCGCAGCCGCCAATATCCCTTTGCGCGAAGACCATGCGCGTTTCTTCTTGTTTCGCATCACATCCCCTGCGCGCCTTATTTGAGCGCTTGTTCACAGTTCTATGAGCGAATCCAATTGATTTGAACAAAACATGCTTGCCTATTTAGTGTGCGGTCCATGGCAATCGCAATAAGTTACTTCGAAATGATGATATGACGGAGCGGATTGTGCGGCCGACTGGAAGCCTTGCACATTGCCGAGCCGCTGAGGCATGCACCAGGTAACGACACGAACGCGCTCTAAGAACTGCCCACCGACGAGCGTCGGATGATAGATTGACTCCTTCGAGTAGTCGTGGAACGTCTGGTAGATGACGAGTCAGGCGCACTCCTCCCGGCTCTTGGCCCATCCCCAATTCTTTGGCAAGGTCACATCGAGGATCTAGAACGCCGGCGAACTCGCCCGCAGTTGATAAGGTAGGGCTTCGCGACGCCAGTCGTTGCATTTGAGCGAGAGAACTCTCCTTTCTTGATAAAATATGAGGCTGTTGAAGAACCCATAATAAACCGGTATTTTACGAGAATCCTGGGGCGAAGCCGATTTGGTCTTCATCGCGAGCACTAACCGCGGGGTTCTCTGCATGATCGGACGAAGGGATCGCTCAGAGCAGTTATTTCATTACTTTTCCATCGATCAATTCGTCCCGCCAGATCACGTTTTACGCGCCATGGACCGGCATAGTGATTTCTCGTTCGTGCGCGATCGTACGAGGGGCCTCCATAGCGAATGCGGTCGCAAGATCTTGACGTCCGTCGGACGCTGGCGGGATTTACGCGTGTTTCCGGTATTTTATAGACGCGCTACGGCCATCTCAGGCAAGCGCACCATACTGGGAGACCACCATGACAACACGTATCTTAGGCGCAGCTCGAATGGGAGCCGCTGCTTTTGCGATCTGCTCCACCCTAGCACTATCCCCCGCCTTCGCGGCGGACTTTCCAACTGGTACGTTCGAGGCCAAGCAAACGCCTTTTACCGTGAGCTTCGATGACAAGGGACAGTTTCGCGTGAATCAGGGCGATACGCTTCAGGTGATGGGCAGTTACTCTGCCACGGCAAGCGAACTTAAGTTTACAGATTCTAAGGGACCATGGGCATGCACCAAGGCGGGAGAGCAGACAGGGACTTACACTTGGAAATATGAAAATGCCGTGCTCACCTTGATCAAGCTAACCGATAAGTGCGCCGACCGGGTCAAAAGCCTCGTTAGCTTGGCCTGGCAGCGGCAAAAATAGACTGAAAATTGCGGTTTCGTAGACACATTCGCATCCTAGGCCGAGATCCATTGGACGATTTGGGTGTCCGAGCCGGGTTTACATACGCTTTATCTGGATCGCGTCCCAGCGAATGGTGCAAGAGTTTAGGCATCTGAGGGATCGCCGCCGCCCGTCTGGGCCCCGAGGGCCCCGCGGGTGTGGTAAGGATCGCTGCCAGCACATCCGGTGTCAGATATTTCTCGCACGCGGAACTGCCGTTGGCAGTCCAACTCTTGCCATTCGTCGAGGCGCCGTTTGCGGCGCACTGGGGAGGTGGGACCACATCTTCCAGCGATGGCCAGCGCTTCCGCGCTGGCGGCCTCGGTGAATCCGCCGGCAACCGCAACGCCAAATACGGCAGCGAGCCCGGGGTCTTGTTCTATACCCATCTGTCCGATCAATACGCGCCGTTCTATACCAAGGAGATCAACGCCAATGTCCGCGACGCGACCCACGTGCTTGATGGCCTGCCGTATCACGAATCCCAGCTGCGCATCGAAGAGCACTACACTGACACCGCCGGGTTCACCGACCAAGTGTTAGCGCTCTGCCACATGCTGGGGTTCGAATTTGCCCCTCGAATTGCCGATCTTGCCGAAAAGCGGATCTATGTCCCCGGTAAAGCCGGGAGACTGGCCGAATCTCTCCCGCTGATCGGCGGACCGCTGAACGTCAAACTCATGGAACAACAGTTCGATGAGGTCATGCGTCTCACGACCTCCATCAAGCAGGGGACAGTGACGGCCTCGCTGATCCTGCGCAAAAACTCGCCGCCTACCCGCGCCAGAACAGCCTGGCCACGGGGTTACGGGAATACGGTCGATTGGAGCGAACTCTGTTCACTCTCAAATGGCTTCGCGACCCAGCGCTGCGGCGTCGTGTCACGGGCGGACTGAACAATGGAGAGGCTCGGAACGCGCTCGCGCGTACGGTGTTCTTCCATCGGCTGGGCGAGATCCGGGATCGCTCCTATGAGAATCAGCGATATCGTGCCAGCGGTCTGAATCTGGTGATCGCCGCCATCACGCTCTGGAATACGGTGTACCTCGAACGAGCCGTGAATGCACTCCGGGAGCGTGGTGCCGTCAACGACGCGCTGCTCGGACACATCGCTCCGCTCTGCTGGAATTACATCGGGTTGACCGGGGATTACAACTGGCACGTCAACAAAAGGGTCGTCAAAGGCGGATTTAGGCCCCTGCGGCGGGTTCGGTTAATGGAATCAACGGTCGCCGCGCCTTAACGTAATGGCCCCTTTCTTGAGGTTACGCCGAGTAGATTTTTCACGGTGCATCCTGGTTCACTTGAGAACAGGACAGCGCGCCATTTCCCGCCGAAATCGACTAAGTATTTCGACAACTCGCCATCCACGAACGAATCATATCGAGACGGACTCGGCGGCGCGGAGCTGGGTAGTCGCCGATGGCGGGATTGGGGCAGTGCATCGGTTATTGGTTATCAGGAACTGACCACCTCGTAGGAGATGACCAATGACCCTCGCTCCCGGACTCACCCATTCAGTCGCCGCTGTTTCTTTCGGCATCGTGTTTACCTTCCCTAGTCTGGCGGCGGACACCAACACCACCGGCTTGCCGACTTACCCGCGCCTTAGCGGCGGAACCATGGACGCTACCTATAGAAGCATTCCCAATGGGCAACATTGCACTCATTTCGAAACCGATACGCCCGATGCTTTGGCTGACGTCGAAGCCTGGTACAAGAAGCAAATGCCGGGTGCCAAAGCTGACGACGTCAATAAGGACTCGTTGTACGGTTCCTTCAAACTCGACGGCATCAAGCTACTGCTCGGCAACGACATCGTGAACATCTATCGAATGACGGACCAGAAGACGACGTCGATCGAAATCTTCAAGTGCAAGGACGCGCCCCACGGTTGATGCGGTGATGCGCGAACACGTGACAGCGCGACTTTAGCTCGCAAAGTCTGGGGATGATCGGCTCCAAGCTGCGTTTCCAGATCGTGGGCCGCGTTCTTCGATAGGTCGGGTGCAGCGGCACTTCCCGCCTTCAACAGGGTCTCTCCCAGCCGCTCGCGCGCCTGAGCCAGTTCCCACAGGTCATCGGGAGATTTCTCCCGAATGGCGACCGCTTCGTTGACATATGTCAATAAATGGCTCACGAGCGGCCGCCCCACTTGCAGTGCTTGTGCAGACGTCGATTGCCGCGTTATCGCATAGGTGCGACCATCGATTACGGCGCGGGTCCACCCGCACGGAAGCGCAGTCAGATGGGGTGTTCAATAAACGCAACGTTTGGATCAATGAAAACCGACACGCCGTCGGCCCGTCAGCTGTTGCACGGGCGGCCATGATTGGCGAGGTACCCAGCGGCCAGTCGGAAGGGGCCCCTCCGACCGGCGGGCGTCGCATATGGCGTCCCGCCGCTGGCATAACAGGTGTGGCGGCGCTGATTGCCGCGGCCGTCATTTGGCAGCCCGGTTTTCTGGGTCCCCGCGGCGTCGCCACACCACTCAGTCGGGTCGTGGCCATCGTCGAGTTCAAAAATCTCTCGCAAAATAACGCGGACGCATGGCTCGCCCCGGCACTGACGGCAATGCTTGGCACGGAACTGAGCGCCGCGGATCAGATACGCGTTGTTCCCGGCGAATTGGTGCACGACGCCAGCAAGGACTTGCCTGCGCCAAACGCCGGCGGCTATAGCCGGGACACCCTTGCGCTATTGCGCAAGCGGCTCAATGCGGATTTCGTCGTCAGCGGCCGCTATTTGATCGGGCCTGCGGGCGGCGATCGATCGCTGCGCATCGACATCGGTCTTGTGAATGCGCGCAGCGGGGCGCTGCTCGCCGCGGTCTCGAATCAAGGTGTGTTGTCGGCGCTAAACCCTCTCGTCAATCAGGCGGGCGCGACCTTGCGCGGCAAGCTGGGGGCGACCATCCCAAGTTCAGAATCATTGAGTCTGCTCGCGAATGTGCAGCCGCCGACCACCAATGTTGCGCGACGTGTCGGCTTTGCACTCGAGGCCATGGAGCGCTACGACGCGGCGCGCGCCCGCGATGAACTGCTCGAGGCGATCGCCGAGGCGCCGGACTATGCACCCGCCTACCTCTATCTGGCCCGCGCCTGGTCCGCGCTCGGCTACCGGCAAAAGGCGCTGTCTGCCGCCGAACAGGCGGCTAGCCGTGCGATCGCGGTACCGTCTGGGTTGCGTCTACAGATCGATGCGACGGTCCAAACTCTGAGCTATCAATGGCGCAACGCGGCGCAGACGTGGAGAAACTTGGTCGCGCTCAAACCGCTTGACCTGGAATATCGGCTCGAGTCGATAGATGCCGAAATAGCGGCCGGCGAAATCGCCGCCGCGCAGACGTCACTGGATGATCTGAACCGCCTGCCGCCGGCATCGCAAGACCCCCGCGTGGAGCTCGCGGCGGCGCGGGTCGCTCGCGCCCACAATGACGCCAAGACCGAGGAATCGCACGCGGCGGCATCCCTGGGGCAAGCGCAACTGCGCGAAGCACCCGGGCTGGTCGCTGCCGCCGAGCTTGAACTCGCACAGGCTAGGCTCTATCTTGGCGAGTTCAAGCAAGCGAGCACCGAACTCAACGCCGCCATCTATGATTACCGGCGCATCGGAAATCCGCTTGGCGAGGTCGCGGCCAGGCGTACGCTCGCGGCAGTGCTCGAGGCATCTCAGCAAGGTCAAGCTGCGCGCGAGGAGTATCAACGCGCCATCACGCTTGCGCAGAGTATTGGCGACCTCGGCGGTGTTGCGCAGATCTATCGAGATATCAGTGCGAGGCTCTGGGAGGCGGGGGATCGCGACGGCACTCAAGCGGCTGCGACCCGCGCGCTGCAACTCAGCCGGGATACCGGCGATCTGCGGCTGCAAATTTGGACGCTGCGGGCCATAGCTACCATTGCAGGCGACGAAGCAGCCAGCGATGAGGTATTGAATCAGCTTCTCGAGGTCACCGCATTGACCGAGCGCGACAATGATCCAGGCGGACACGTTTGGTCGCTCGCGACCAATGCCGACACGCTGCGGATTCGCGGTGAGCTCGATGCGGCTCAAGAGGCCTGTGCCCGCGCGCAGACCGAGGCGGCGGCACTCAGCGATCCGCAATTCACAATCTACAGCGATTTCACTTGCGCGCTCGTGGCCACTGACCGCGGCGACACCGCCGCCGCTCGCATCATGTTGGAGAAGGTCGAGCGGCTGACGGACACTGGCGCCAATGCCGCCTATTTAGGCAACTCGCTGCTGGAACTCGGGCAGCTCGACTTCGATGCGCTTCGCTGGGCTTCGGCGCGAGACCTGCTGCGGCGTGCAGCCAAAGTGTTTGCGCTGCACGAAACGCAGACCGGGGAAGCTGACGCCGAGGCGCTGCTGGCGCTGTGCGACGATGCGTTGGGCGATGCCGTGGATCGTGATCGGGCAATTGCTCGAGTGCGCTCGCTGCGGACGGCGATCACATCGAAGCAGGAAGTCTATCTTGTCGACATCGCCCTGGCTCAACTTGCGGTGGGAAGCGAAGAGCGCAGCGCAGCGCTGGCGCGGCTGCGCGAGCTTGCCATCGACGCGCAGCGTCGCCACTTTCTCACTTGGTCGCTGGAAGCGAAACTTGCCGAGTGGCAAATGCTAAGATCTCAGGGAGACGCCGCGGCCGCCGCTAAGCTGCGCACCGACCTGGAAGTGGAAGCCCGCAAGCACGGATTTCGCAGAATCATTGCGCTCCTGGATGCGCCGCCTCATTCGAGGCTTTAGGGCGCTCCGTCGTCACACGCGCAAGTGCGCAAGAGCCCCTTTGGCTCGCAAGGTCTCAGGATGATTGGCGCCCAGCTGCAATTCCAACTCTCGGAGTGCCATTTCCAAGAGACCAGCCGCAGCATCACTTCCGCTCTTCGCCAACGTTTCTCCCAACCTCTCACGCGCCTCGGCCAATTCCCACGTGTCGTCGGAAAATTTTTCTCGCAGCGCAACAGCCTCCTGTAATGCGGTGTTCGCCAGCGAGATCTGGCCATATCTAAGCTCCACGTCGCCCAGGCTCTCCAGCGCCTGCGCCAAGTCGGTTTCACTGGGTACGCCCAGCGACCGCAACGCGGTGATAACGGACAATAGTTGCGCGCGCGCTCTTTCAAAATGGCCGTCCGCGGCCGCAAGCTGCGCAAGCGCGACTTGCGTGCGTAGCGCCAAGGGATGCGCCGCACCGAACTGCGTCTGGGCGGCGACACGCACCGCGTTGAGAGTCTCGCTCGCCTCCGGTCGATCGCCCATGGTCAATTGAACTTCGCCTAAGAACAAGCGATTTTGCAGGGTCAGAGGGCTGTCCGGTCCCGCACACCGTTTTGCCACCTCGGCCGCCTGGCGCAATACGGCGATGGCAGGCTCATTGCGGTTGGTGATCGACAGCACTTTGCCGTAATAGCCCATCGCCGCAGCCAAAGGCGCGGAATCGCCCGCGAGCGAACGTTCCCGTGACACCGCAGTCTTCAGCAGCAGCTCAGCGACCTTGAGGTGGCCGAGGCGCATTTCCAAGATTCCGTTATTGGCGAACACGATCTGCGCATCGATTCCATCGCCCAAACCAAGGGCGCGATAAATCGCCGTGGTTTCATGATAGGCGGCCAGCGCCTCGTCCATTCGGTTGTCGGCCGTGAGCAAAATCGCCAGAGAGTTGTAAAGAGTCGCCGTCTCCCGATGCTCGCGGCCGGACAGCGCAACTCGCTGTGCGGCGGCTTCCTGGGTCGCCGCGATGGCCCCTTCGAAATCGCCACGCGCGCGCAGCAGGCGCGCTCGAACGATGAGGCCCTGGAGGCGCTCCTCGAGGTACGGCCGCGGCGAGCTAGCCCAAAAGGTGTTGGCTTGATCGAGTAATTGCCCGGCGTAATCGGTCTGTCCACGCAACAATTCGATATCGGCCAGCTTCTGGCGCGCGTCCGCGAGTGCCGCGGGATCCACCTGCGGGTCAGATTGGGCAACGAAACCTTCCAGCAGCGAAGCGGCACCAGTAACATCTTCGAACGCGCCGTAGATATCCGCCAAGGTGAGCACGATCTGACCTGCGAGTTCAGGCTGATCGTGCATTTCGCGAAGCGCGCGCCGAGCGCTGCTGTCGACCATGCTCTTCGCGGTTGCGGGTTGCGTGCTGCGGTCGGCGATCGCGGAGCGAAACAGGCGAGTCAAATTGTTGCGCACCGCCTCCTCGCGCGAAACGTCGCGACGCGCGATGTCCCGTTCAACGGCGGTGCGATGCGCCTGCCGGGCGGTAACACCCCATCCGACCGCCAGGACAATGAATACTGCCGCGGATGCCGCCGCCCACCAACGATGCCGCCGCATCATATGTCCCAAGGTATAAAGGCGGGCGCCCTCACGCGCTTCGACCGGTTCGCCGCGCAGCACACGCTCGACGTCCAATTTCAGCGATTCCACCGTGGCATACCGGTGCGCGGGCTCCTCTCGCAGGGCTTTTGCGACGATCGAGTCTAGATCTCCACGGATCAGCCGCGCAGGCACCGGAGCGTCCGCGCCAGCTTCGGCTGCGCGGCTGGCCAATGGCGCCGAACGTTGCAGCACCGTTCGCATTGCCTGCAGCATGGGTGTGTCGGATCCGATCCAGGGGTGAGCGCCGGTCAATAGCTCGAAGAGCAGCAGTCCGAGCCCATATACATCGGTCGCAGTGGTGATCGGCGCGCCGGTCAATTGTTCCGGCGCCGCACATATGGGCGTCATGGGCGCAACAGCGGCCTGGGTCATTCGCGCGAGTTGCGGATCGAGCAGTTTGGCAATACCAAAATCAAGCAATTTCACGACGCCGCCCGCAGTCACTAGAATATTCGAGGCCTTCAGATCGCGATGGACGATGAGATTGCGATGAGCATAGGCGACGGCTTCGCATACCTGAATGAAAAGCGCGAGACGTTGCTCCAAGGGGGCGTGCTGCAGAAGACAAAAATCCGTGATAGAACGACCTTCGACATATTCCATCACCATAAAGGGACGATGGTCGCCCGTGATTCCGCCGTCATAGAGTCGAGCGATGCCCGGGTGTTCCAAGCGGGCCAGAATCTGGCGTTCCGCTTGAAATCGTTCCACTTGCGCCCCTGCTTCGTGCCGCAGCAGTTTAATCGCGACCCTTTGCTCGAAGTCTCGCTCCGCACGGATCGCTTCGTACACCTCTCCCATGCCGCCGCGTCCGATAAGGCGAGTAATGATCCAAGCACCGAGCCGTACGCCGATGGCAGCGTCCGGAACGACGTCATTGGGGGAGGCTCGCGCCGGAGCGCTGAGAAACCCCTGCGACGCATGAGCGGCGAGCAATAAGCTCTCGACCTCCGCAAGAACGACCGAATCTTCGGTGCATCTCGCATGCAGCGCTGCGATCCGCATCTCCTCGGCCAAGTCGAGCAACTCATCCAACAGCGTGTCAACGCGCTCTCGTTGCTGGGGCGTTAGAACGGAGGTAGTTTGACCGATAGAATGCATATTCTTGCTACACAATGGATCTTGGCAGCCGCGTGCATCTAGTGTA